>Ga0194121_10004687_pt1 | contig 19637 bp, 12 predicted proteins | sample TA2MahCa50mmetaG_FD_148609 | JGI IMG/M metagenome (GOLD analysis project Ga0194121, IMG submission 148609) | Freshwater microbial communities from Lake Tanganyika, Tanzania - TA2015020 Mahale Deep Cast 50m | ecosystem: Environmental > Aquatic > Freshwater > Lake | place: Tanzania: Lake...
TGCCCAGCGGGTCCACGATGGTGGAGTGTCCGTCAAAAACCAGCTCGTCCTGGCCGCCCACCATGTTGAGATACACCACGAAGCAGGTGTTGTCGTTGGCCCGGGTGGCCAGCATCTTGTCGCGAAACGCCCATTTGCCGGCGTGGAACGGCGACGCGTTGATGTTGATGATGACCTGCGCGCCGCCGTGCAGGCATTGATCGTGCGCCGGGCCCTCCGGATACCAGATGTCCTCGCAAATCCCCACGCCGAAAATCACGCCGCGCTTTTCGAAAACAGAAAGAGTGCGGCCCCGGCGGAAGTAGCGGTCCTCATCGAACACGCCGTAATTGGGCAGAAACACCTTGTAGTGAAGCCCGACCTGCTTGCCGTCGTGCAGCACCGCGGCGGCGTTGTGGATGTCGCGTCCGACGTCCACGAAGCCCACCACCGCGGTGATGCCGCTGGTGGCTTCGCGGATGCGCTCCATGGCTTGCACGTTTTCCTTGAGAAAACGCGGCTTCATCAGAAGGTCTTCCGGCGGATAGCCGGTGACCGCAAGCTCCGGAAATACCACCAGGTCCGCGCCGTGCTCGCGCGCTTCTCCGATCCGTCCGATGATGCGCTGGCAGTTTCCCTCGACGTCTCCCACCAGGCAGTTGATCTGGGCCAGCGCGACGCGGAAATTGGTCATCGGGCGCTCTCCACGGTGACCGGGCGCAGCGGGAAGGCGACCAGTCCGCTGAGCAGCTTGGGATAGAAATCAGTGGATTTCTGGGGCATCAATTCGCCTCTGGTGGCCAGGTCGCGCACCTGGGTGGGGCGGGTGGCGTTCAAGAAGAACACCGCCTGCGCGTCGCCGCGATCCACCACGGCGACGGCGTCCTTGGGCCAGCGGAAATATTCCAGGTTGCCTTCGCGGGCCACCGCCTCCATGCTGATCCCGAGGACTTTTTCGAGAATCAGGCGGTGGAGAATCGCCACGTCCAGCTTCATCCACTCCAGCGAGTGCTCCGACGTGCCCAGCCGGTCGGCGCCCCGCAGCGTGAGAATCGCATTGCCGCGGGACGGCTCGTAGACGCCCAGGACGTGACCGCGGTCCGCACGGGCGCGCATTTCCGCGACCATTGACTCGGAATCCCCGGACCATGGCTCGATCGTGAAATCCTTTTCGAGGGCGCTCCACAACGTGGCCGCATCGAAATTCGCGACGTTTTTCACGACGCGGTGGGTGGGCAGGATGACGATCCCCGGATCGTCCACCGCGTACAGCGTGGCCAGCACCCAGCCGTCCGGATCCTGGCCGGTTTCCTGGTGGAACAGGCCGGTCGTCTGGTAGCGGTGATGGCCGTCGGCAATCAGCAGCACGCGGTCGTCGAAGAAGCGGCGGATGGCGTCCACGGCGGCGGAATCCGCCAGGCGCCAGAGCTGGTGGCGCGTCCCCACGTCGTCGGTCACTTCAAGGTCGGCCGGCCTCGCAAGGGTGGCTTCTACCTGGCGCGCGACGGTTTTTTCCGGATCGTCATAGAGCAGGAAGATCGACTCAAACTGGGTGTGCGTCTCGCGCAGCAGGCTCAAGCGGTCGTCGACGTGCTTGGGCAGGGTTTTTTCGTGGCGCAGGATGAGGCCCTTTTCGGGATCCTCGTAGTGCACCGCGGAAACCAGCCCGGTGCGGGTGTACGTCTGGCCCAGCACGTCGAAGGTCTGGCGGTACACGTAGAACGCCTCACCCTCGTCCTGAACCAGGACGCCGTCGCGCAGCCAGTGTTGCAGCGTGCGGTGGGCCCGCGTGTAGCGGTTTTCCCGGGCGTCGTCACGCTCGGTCTTGCGCGCCAGGATCAGGCGGATGTAACTGTGCTCGTGCTTCTGGTGATACGCCTCGAGGCCCACGGCGTTGATCTGATCGTAGGGCGGCGTGGTGACTTGCGCCAGATCCCCGTCGATTTTCTCGAGGTTGTAGCGGATGCCGCGGAACGGCTTGACCCTGGCCATATGCTTGACTCCCAACGTGCGTGAATGAGGGGCTAGCATTCTTCAAGGTCATGACCAGTCCTGCGGCAGGACTCCGGCCCCCCCGGTGCAACATGGCACCATGCCGCTGCCTGCCAACCTCGTCCTCGCCGAGTTGCACGTCCACGTCGGAAGCGCGGTGGACCCCGCCGTCATGTGGTCCATCGCCCACACCCAGGGGATCAAGCTTCCCACCAAGGACTACTGGGAGTTCGTCGACCTCATCACCGTGCCCGGCCAGAAGGTGAAGACCTTCGACCAGTATCTGCAGCTCTTTTACATGACCGAGCTGATCCAGTCAAGCCCGGCCGCCATGGAAAGCTCGGTGTACGCCATCATCGGCGGCGGCTACCGCAAGAACCGCATCGGCGTGCTGGAGCTCCGCTTCAACCCCATGAAGCGGAATCGGGAAGGCGAGCGCGACCTGGACCACATTATCGCCGCCGCCGCCCGCGGCATGGAGCGCGCGTGCATGGAGTACCCGGTGCGGGCAGGCCTCATCCTCTGCCTGGACAAGGCGTTCAGCGTGGCGACCAACCAGGTCATCGTGGAAAAGGCCATCGCGCACCGCAATCACGGGGTGGTCGGGGTTGACATGGCGGGGCCCGAGACGCCCGGCTTTTCCTTCCGCGAGTACCGCGACATGATGCGCATGGCGCGCGACGCCGGCCTGGGCGTCACCGTGCACGCCGGCGAGAGCGGGACGCCGGAGGCCATGCAGGAGTGCGTGGAAACCCTTGAGCCGCACCGCGTGGGCCACGGCGTGAAGGCCGTCGGGCGGCCGGAGCTGCTCGATATGGTGCGCGAGCGGGGGATTCTCCTGGAAGTGTGCCCGACGTCGAACCTGTCCACCGGGGTCATCAAGTCGCCCGAGGAGATGGCCAGCACGCTGGGCGTCCTCATCGAGAGCGGGGTGCGGTTCTCATTCAACACCGACGGTCCGGAGATGCTGTGCCGCTCGCTGCGCGAGGAGATCGATCTGCTCATCGAGGGCGGCGTGATCACCGTGGAACAGGCTGTCCGCTGCAACGAGTGGGCGCTGGAGCACACCTTCGTTCCTGGCGCGAGGCCGCGCCAGCACGTGCAGGTATAGCCTACCTGGGGCCGAATATACTCCGAATCCGTAAAACTTGTATTTTATTCAATATGGGGGAAGGTTCATGAACTCCGAGATCCGCTGGAAGACGCTGCGCGGCGGGCTGGCCCTGGGGTTGCTCTGGGTCGTGCTGGCGGCGGCTGGAGCCTTCGCCGCCCCCATGTTCCCTGACGTGCCTGACATGTGGGCCACCGATGCCGTGCGCGCGCTGGCCGCCAAAGGCATGCTGGAAGGCTACCCGGACGGCACCTTCAAAGGTGATCGCGCGGCGACCCGCTATGAGACCGCGCTCATCATCGCCCGCTTCCTCTCGCGGCAAGAGCAGCTCATGGCCAACTTCGCCAGCAAGACGGATCTCGACGAAGTCCGCCGCCTCGCCGAGTCCTACGCCCAGGAGCTGGACGCCTACGGCATCAAGACGACCCAGCTTGAGGATCAGTACGCGCTGCTTGACAAGCGCGTCACCGAGCTGGAGCGCATTAACTTCTACGGCAACCTGCGCGCCAACGGCACCTTCAACAACACGGCCGGCGCGCGGTTTATCGGCACCACGGCCAACCCCGCCATCGACTACACCAACGGCCGCCTCATCTTCAACGGGCAGGGCTACACCAGCCGCGCGCTGCTCGGCGTCCTGACGAAGCTGACCGACCAGATCGACGGTGGGCTGGAAGTCATCGGCTACGCCGGCACCGGCTCGGAGGCCGTGGAGCAGTACTGGGGCGTGACGCCGCCGTACAACAGCAATCCGTTCCTCTCGCAGGCCAGCGTGCAGCCGTTTCAGCAGCCGGACTCCAACCAGCCTTACAACCGCATGTCGCTGGACCGTTTCTGGATGCAGGATCGGGGCCGCGACTACCAGCTCGTCATCGGGACCTACGCGCTGCGCAACGTCGGGGATCAGGTGGTGCTGGGCATCCGCAACCCCAACGTGCACTCGCCGGCCGTTCTCCCCTTCTGGGGATTTGACGTGACGCCGCTGCAGACGACCGACAAAATTCAGTGGGAGTTCGCCGGCGCGCGGCTTCCCCAGGGCGGCCTGTACGAGACCTGGCTGGGCACCACGGCGGCGCGCTACGATTTCGGCCCGGTGCAATTTGGAATCAGCCTCGCGCGCATGGTGAACGAGCCCAACGCGGACGGCCAGGCGCTGGGCTCCGGACTGGTGATTCTGCCCACCGCGAACGCATTTCCGCTGGTCTGGCGCGACAATCGGAGCGGGGCGCTGCGCCGCTTCGTGGGGCCTCAGGACCAGTCCATCGTGGGCGCCAACCTGAACGCCACGCTGATCGCGAAGAAGTTTAGCCTGCGGGCCGCGTTCGGGCACTCCAGCTACAATCCCGACAAGTCGAAGGAATTGCTGGACGCGCATCCTGGCGGCCAGATGTACACCTACGGCTTGCAGGGCGTCTTCGGGCAGTTCCGCGCCGACTTCGACTGGGTGTACGCGGATCCGACCTACGACACGATGATGTTGCCGTACAACGTCAATCCCGGGTTCCCCATCTTCCTGCCTTACGGAAACTGGTACAGCAGCCATTATCAGCTCCACGATTATTTGAAATATCCCATCAATCGGCGCGGTCCGCGGGCGGCGCTGAATTTCGCGAACGACTCCACGCGCGCGTTCATCTCCTACGAAAACTTGCGGCAGGTGAAGCCGACCACGTTCCAGCAGCTCACCACGCCGGGCAACGCGGAGCCGCTGTTTCCGCTGCTTCTCACCCCGGGCGTCGATTCGATGGGCCACACCACGACCTTCGGGGCCGGCTTCCTCCATCAGTGGGGGGATCGCTGGCGGGTGGCGGGCTCTTTCTACGACTACAATCTGCGCCGCGCGTCGGTTCCGATTGACGACGTGGATTTCGGCCAGCGGTTTTATCGCGTGGAGATCGGCAAGGCGGTCACCGAAAACCTCGACGTGGCGCTCCACTATAGCCTGCTGGATTTCAGCGGCCACACCGGCCTGCTGAACCGCTCGTTCGAGCAGACCATCCCGGCGGTCACGCTCACCTGGACGCCGGCCCGCAACGCCTCGATTACGCTGGAGGGCCGCCTGTTGAATTTCAAGGACCGCCTGGTGGGCGCCAACAACTGGCACGGCAACCAGATTCAGGCGGATTTCAATATCGACTTCTAAACTGGGCCCAGCCCGGGCCGGTTGCTCCGTACGAGCGGGCGGGTGCTGTTGAAACGTGATCAAGTTCGTAGGAGGATCTCGCCGCCGAGGTCGAATGCTCGTGGGATGGCGACCTCAACCGTAGCGGGCGTTTCTCATCAGCGGGTGCTGTCGTGGCTGGTCGTTCTGGCCGCGGTCTTCATTCTCGCTTGCGACAACGGATGCTTCTGGCAGGACGTGGGCGGCTGCGAGGACGACTGCTGCGTCACGCTGCAGTCCATCGTGTCGCCCGCCGCGCCGGTCAAGGCCGCGCCGCCGGCCGTCGCCGCGCTTTTGCATCCCCCGGATCCGCCCCTCCCCCTGAGTTGCGCCCTCCTTCCCCTTGAAGTGGATGTCGGAGATGATCTCTCCCGCTCCAGCAGCCCGCCACGGCCTCCCCGCGCCCCACCGGCCTGACCTCCGCGCCGACGTTTTTCATTTTCGTCGCTTTCTTCAATTGCGTGGAGGATGTTCTTTTGCCATTTCGCATCTTGTGGCTTGCACTTGCATTGCTGGCCGCGCTGTCGGCACGCGCGTCCGCCGAGGGGCTCTCGCTGGACGCCGCGGTCGCGCGCGCGCTGTCCGCTGACCCGGCCGCCCCCTCATATCAACAGCGAATCGAGCGGCTGCGCCTCGCGGCGCGGCTGGCCGGCGCGCCGGACAGCCTGCGCGCCCGCATCTCCGCCGTGTTCGGCGAGGCGGACGAGGAGGCCAACCAGCTCGCGCAATCGTTCCCGCTGGGCGGACAGCCGGGCCTGCGGCGGAACGCCGCGTTGCACGAGCTGGAGGCCGCCGTGGCGGAGCTTGAAGCGCGCCGCCTGGAAGTGGCCCATCAGGCGGCGCGCTCGTACCTCAACGCGCAGTCGGCCGCCGTGGCGGCCGACCTTGCGCGGCGCGAGGTGGCGGCTCTCGAAGCCATCCTCGACATCACACGGCGGCGCTTCGAGGTCGGCGAAGTGCCGCGCAGCCAGGTGGTCCGCGCCACCCGCGAGCGCGTCGCAGGGGCGCGCGAAGTGCTGGCCAGCGAGGCCGCCGAAGCCGGCGCCCGCGCCTCCCTCGCTCTCGCGCTGGGGACGAGTGACCTGCCGCCCATTCCGCCGCTGTCGCCTCCCGCGCCGCCCGACACGCCCCTCGAAACACTGGTCGCCGACGCCCTTGCCCGGCGTCCGGACCTCGCGACGGCACGGGCGGAAGTGGAAGTACTGCGCGGGCAGGCCGGGCTGGCGCGGGCCGAGCGCTCGCCGGAGGTCGAGCTGTCGCTCTACCAGGGGAAGCTGGTCGGCCTTCCCCGTGACCAGGGGGCGCGCGTCAGCCTGCAGTGGCCGCTCCTCGACTGGGGGCGCGCGCGGGCAGCGGCGGCCGCGGCCGACGCGCGGACCGCGGAGGCTTCGGCCCGGCTGGCGGTGCTGGAGCGGACCGCACGTCTGGAAGTCGGGGACGCCCTGGCGCAATGGCGGCGGCTGCACCACGAGCGCGGGTTGCTGGAGCGCGAGGAAGCCGTGGCGGCCGCGGAGCTGGTCGAAATGCTTGAGCGAGGCTATGCGGATGGTCTGGTCACCATGCTCGAAGTGATCGAAGCGCGCCACGTGCTCCGCGACGTGCGGCGTGAGGAGGCCTCGCTGGCGGCCCGCGAGGCCCAGGCGGCGTTGGATCTGCAGCGCGCCCTCGGCCGCGTGCCGGGCGAGCCCTTCGGAGGAAATCCATGAATCGCAGAATCCTCGCAAGCGCATTGGTCCTGCTGGCCCTCATGGTGCTTGCCGTAATCGTTTGGCCGCGGCACGCCCCGCCGCCGCAAGCCGAAAAAAATCACCAGGACGAACACGGTGACCACGGGGACGAGCAGGGCGATCACGGCGGCGCCGTCACGCTCTCCGCGGAGCAGGTGCGGCGCGCGGGCATCGTGGTGAAGCCCCTCGCCGCCCGCACCATCCGACAGGCCCTGGAGGTGAGGGGCGTGGTGCGGCCGGACCCGAACCGCACCGCAAAGGTGGTGTCGCGCGCCGCCGGCCGCATCGTGCGCCTGCGATCCGGCGAGGGGGACCGCGTTGGTGAGGGCGCGCTGATGGTGGTCATCGACAGCCCGGAGGTCGGCGATCGCCGCGTTGCGGTGCGCGACGCGGCCGCGCACGTGGAAGTGGCCCGGCGCCGTCTGGCGCGCCAGCGCCGTCTCGCGTCGGAGAGCATTCAGAGCAGCGGGCCGCCGCTGGAAGCCCGCCTGCGTCGCGACCGCGCCCGCGTTGAGGCGGAGCGCACTCGCCGCGCCTGGGAGCGCGCCCAGCGCTCCTACCCGGACCTGATGTCGCGCCGCGACTATGAGGCGGCCCGGGCCGACTATCAAAACGCCAGCGCTGAGCTGGAGACGGCGGAAGCGCTGTATGCCCGGGAGCGCCAGATGGCGGCCCGCGCCACGCGGCAGCGGGTGGATACCTCGGAGGCCGAGAACGACCTGGATGCGGCGCAAGCAGAGCTTGCGTCGGCGCGCGATTCGCTGCTGGCACTGGGCGTGGGCGACGGCGGTGGGGGAGAATTCGCGGTGCACGCGCCCCTGTCCGGCACCATCACCACCTGTCCGGTGAGCGCCGGACAATGGGTGAGCGCGGGTGAGGCGCTTTTCACCATCGTGGATATCTCGACGGTGTGGGCGGTTCTTGACATTTATGAGAAGGATATGCCGCGCGTGCGCGTCGGCCAGGAGGTCGAGGTCCGCTCGCCGGCGGTCCCGGATCGCGTCTTCGGGGGCCGCGTTTCCTACATCAGTCCGCTGCTGGAGGACCGCGCGCGCACCGCCCACGCCCGCGTGGCTTTGCACAATTCGGGCGACGCCTTGCGCGCCGAGATGTTCGTCAATGCACGCGTCCTGTTGAGCGCGCGCGGCCAGGCAGTTTCCGTGCCGAGCTCGGCAGTGGTTACCGACGGCAGCCGCACCCACGTGTACGTGGAAACCGAGCCCGGGAAATTTTCTCTGCGTCCCGTCGCGCTGGGCCTCGCGGATGGCGACTGGCGTCCGGTGCGTTCCGGCCTGCGCCCCGGCGAGCGGGTGGTGGTGGCCGGGGCATTTACCTTGAAGAGCGAGCAGCACAAGGGAGAAATGGGCGATGAGCATGGCCATTGACCGGGTGCGGCCATGATTGACCGGATTCTCCAGTTCAGCATCCAGTGGCGCGTGCTGGTGGTGGCGGCATGGCTGTTGGTTCTCGGCTACGGCGCGGTCATTTCCGTGAAGCTGCCCATCGACGCCATTCCGGACTTCACCACCAATCAAGTGCAGATCAATGCGGTGGCGCCGGCTTTTGCTCCGTTGGAAATCGAAAAATATATCACCTTCCCGGTCGAAGTCGCGCTCAGCAGCCTGCCGCGCAAGCAAGAAATCCGCTCGATCTCGCAGTTTGGCCTCTCCCAGGTGACCATCACCTTCGACGACTCGGTGGACCTGTACTGGGCGCGGCAGCTCGTGCTCGAGCGGATGCAAGAAGCGATGCACGATCTTCCCGAGGGCGTCCATCCCGAGCTTGCTCCAATCAGCACCGGACTCGGAGAGATTTATCAATTCACCCTCGAGCGGGTGGATGCGCGCTCAACTCCCGCGGATTTGATGGAGCTGCGAACCCTGCTTGACTGGTTCGTCATTCCAGAATTGCGGACCGTTCCCGGCGTCATCGAGGTCAACAGCTTCGGCGGGCTGGAAAAACAGTATGAGGTGCGGCTGGACCCGCGCCAGATGGCCAGCCGCGGCGTCACGCTGGAGGAAGTGCGCCAGGCGCTGGCGCGCAACAACCGCAACGCTGGCGGCGGGCACCTCGAGCGGGCCGGAGAGCAGGTGCTGCTGCGCGGCGTGGGTCTCATTGAGTCGCCCCGCGACGTGGAGCGCATTGTGGTCGGGCTGCGCAATGGCGATCCGGTCTTTATCGCGGATGTTGCCGAAGTCGGCGTGGGCTCGGAGATCCGCCAGGGAGCGGCGACCGGCGACGGCCGCGGCGAAACGGTCATGGGAATCGCCATGCTGCTCAAGGGAGAGAACAGCCGCACTGTCACCAGCGCGGTGCGCGAGCGGCTGGAGAAGCTGCAGAAGTCGATGCCGCCCGGAGTGGCAATCCGTCCCTTTTACGATCGCTCGGTGCTGGTCAACGACACCATCGCAACCGCCAGCCGCAACCTGGTGGAAGGCGGCATGCTGGTCATCGCGGTGCTGTTTCTCTTTCTGCTCCAGTTGCGGGCCGGGCTCATCGTCTCCAGCACGATCCCGCTTTCCATGCTGGTTGCCATCATTGGAATGTATTATTTCGGAATTTCCGCCAACCTCATGAGCCTGGGCGCGATCGACCTCGGCCTGATTGTGGACGCGGCTGTGATTATCGTCGAAAACTGCGTGCGCCATCTTGGCGAGCGGCGTCGCGCCCTGGGACGGCAGCTGCGGCCGGACGAGCGGCACCGCGCTATTTTTGAAGCGAGCACCGAAGTTCGGCGGGCCAGCCAGTTCGGCGAGCTGATCATTATCGCCGCCTATATCCCGATTGTGTCCCTGGCCGGCATCGAAGGAAAGATGTTCCGTCCCATGGCGTTCACTGTAATCCTGGCGCTGTGCGGGGCCCTGCTTCTCAGCGTGACCTTGATTCCGGCGCTGTGCGCGATTTTCTTGCGGGAAGATCAGCGGGAGCGTGAGAACTTCGCGCTCGGACTTATACAGCGTTGGTATACGCCGCTGTTGAGCCTCGCGATGCGCTGGCGCGCCTTCACCGTGGGAGGCGCCGCGTTGCTGGTGCTGGCCTCGCTGGGCACGTTTCGATTATTGGGCGGGGAATTTCTCCCGGAGCTGGACGAGGGTGCGCTGGCCATCCACCACGGCCGCTTCAAGAGCGCGGCGCTCAGTGAGACGGTGCGGCAGACCACGCGCATCGAGGAAATCATCCGCGAGTTTCCGGAGGTGACCCGGGTGGTGAGCCGCATCGGCCGTCCGGAAATTGCGACCGATCCGATGGGCCCGGACATGGTGGATACCTACGTTTTTTTGAAGCCGCGCGGCGAATGGCGCTCCGCCTCCTCGCGAGAGGAGCTGGTTGAGAAAATTGCGGCGGAGCTGAAGGCCGTGCCCGGGGTAAACTTTTCCTTTTCGCAGCCCATCAAGTTTCGCATGCTGGAGCTGATCGAGGGCGTTGGCATGCGATCCGATGTCGGGGTCAAGATTTACGGGGACGACCTGGAAACGCTGCGCCGGGTGGCCGGCGAGGTCGCCGAGATCCTGGAGAAAATCCCCGGCGCGGAGGACGTGCGCGCCCAGCAGACAAGCGGGCTCCCGGTCATGCAGGTGGCGGTGCGACGGGACGCCATCGCGCGGCACGGCATCAACGTCAGCGACGTGCAGGAAGTGATTGAGACTGCCATCGCCGGCACGCGTCCCACGGTCGTGCTCGAAGGGTTTCGCCGCTTTCCCCTGGTGGTGCGCTTTGCGAAGGAGGCGCGGAACAACGTTGACCTCATCGGTGACTTGCCGGTCAACACGCCCGACGGCGGGCAGCTTCCCCTGCGCCAGCTTGCCGACATCCGCATTGACGAGGGGCCGGCGCAGGTGAGCCGCGAGAACGGCCGCCGCTTGATCACGGTGGAGGCCAACGTGCGGGGACGCGACATTGCCAGTTTCGTGGAGGAGGCAGAGCGAAAGGTGGACGCGTCGGTGAAGCTGCCGCCCGGCTACGTGATGCACTGGAGCGGGATGTACGAACACCTGGAGAGCGGGCGCCAGCGCTTGATGGTGGTGGTGCCGGTGACCTTCCTGATCATTTTTCTGATGCTTTTCGCAACGTTCAATTCGGCGCGCGATGCGGCGTTGATTTTCACCGGGGTTCCGTTCGCGGTGACCGGTGGGATTGCAGCCCTCCTGATGCGCGGCATGACGTTTTCCATGAGCGCGGCGGTCGGATTCATCGCCGTTTCCGGAGTTGCCGTCCTCAACGGCGTGGTCATGCTGACCTTTATCAACCAGCTGCGCGATGGCGGCGTCCCGCTGCTCCAGGCCATCCTGGAAGGGTGCCGCACCCGCCTGCGTCCCGTGCTGATGACGGCCGCGGTGGCGGCAGTGGGATTTCTTCCCATGGCCATTTCCACCGGCACCGGCGCGGAGGTCCAGAAGCCCCTGGCCACCGTGGTCATCGGCGGCGTGGTCACGAGCACGCTATTGACGCTTCTGGTGCTGCCCGCGCTGTACTCATGGGTGGGCGATCACGAGGGTGGCGCGCATTCCGCTGACGGCGGGGCACAGGTCGACTGACCTTAAAGCGCCCGGAAGGTCGCCCTGAAGAGGGCGAGGGCTCAGGCAGGACTGTACTCCAATTTCAGCGTAGATTTTGGGAGTATGGTCCCAAGACTTTGCCAGCCGCTCTTGTCACGCAGTTTCTTCCTCTTCGGAGCGCGCGGGACTGGCAAGACCACGCTGCTGCGCAGTATCTTTGGCGACCGACGAGACGTGTTCTGGATCGATCTCCTGGACCCGCTGCAAGAAGATGCCTATGCCCTGGATCCGGGGAGGCTTGAGCGGCTGCAAGGCCATGAATGGATCGTGATCGACGAGGTTCAGAAGTTGCCGGTGCTTCTGGACCAGGTTCACCGGCTGATAGAATCGCGAGGCATCAAGTTCGCCCTCACCGGATCCAGCGCCCGCAAGCTCAAGGCCGGACAGGCCGACATGCTGGCCGGGCGTGCCTTTCTAAACGAGCTCCATCCACTGACTGCCCTGGAGCAGGGGGATCGCTTCTCGTTGGACGAGGCGATGCACTGGGGAACACTGCCGGGTCTTCTCTCCATGCACAGCGACCTGGAGCGGCAGGAGTACCTGCGAAGCTACACTCAGGTCTACCTCAAAGAGGAGGTCTGGTCCGAGCACCTGGTGCGGCGCCTGGATTCGTTTCGCAAGTTCCTGCCCGTCGCCGCGCAGAGCAACGGACAGATCGTGGTCGCTTCGAAGATTGCGCGCGACGTCGGCTGCGATCCAAAGACCGTCCTGAACTACTATGCGATCCTGGAGGATACGCTGCTCGGTTTCCTCCTCGAGCCCTATGACACTTCGATTCGAAAGGCCGTCAGCGGGAAGCCGAAGTTCTATTTCTTCGATCTGGGCGTGCAGCGTGCCCTGGCCCGACTTCTTCAGACGCCCCTGACCCCGGCCACCTCCCTTTACGGCGAGACGTTCGAGCACTTCGTCATACTCGAGGTCATGCGGCTCAACGCCTACCTGCGCAAGGACTTCCGTTTCTACTACCTGCGCACCAAAGACGACGTCGAGATCGACCTGATCGTCGACCGGCCGGGCCAGCCTCTGGCCCTCCTCGAAATCAAGTCGACCGACCGAATTCGCCCGGACAAGCTTCGTCGGTTTCTAGCCATCAGCCGTGACTTTCCGAATGCCGAGGCCTTCTGCTGGTCACAGGATCCGGCGACTCAGAAGATTGACCACGTGATCGCCCGGCCCTGGAGGGAGGGGCTGGAGAGGTTGTTTGACCAGGCTGAGGGTGAAACATCCGCACAACATCCGTAACATCCGGTTCACATCGTTTGCAAAATGTTTACATGCGGCGGCTTAACCGGCGGTTTATATTGAAGAGCAAGAGGACTCTTTCCGAGAGGGGACGCGGTTGCCATGTCGATTCCTGATTTGAGCGCACTGACCGGTGGAGCCGGGGCTTCCGAGGCGGGTGGAATGCTGGTTCCCGGGCTGGGCGGAGGCGGCGCGGCCGCATCTCGCGTGATGGGGCTCGATCCCGGCGGAATGCTGGGCACCATGATGGGCATTGAGAATTTCGCCTTGAGCCAGGAAATGCTCGAGGACATGATTACCGACGGGAACCCGCAGGCCGGCGAGCTGATGAAAAGGCTGATGGAGCTGCAGGCCCTGCTGCAGCAACAGCTCGCGGCTGGCGATCAGGACGGTGCGAAAGACACTGTGGAAAAAATTCAGGATCTGCAGATGCAGATGGCGGGCATGGGCGGTCCCGGCGCCGGCGCTGCCTCCGGAGCTGGCGCTCCGGCGGGCGGTGGCGGCGGAGGCGGCTATGCGGGCGGCGGTGGAGGCGGCGGCGGCTCGGCCGTAAGCGGTAGTGGCGGCGGAGGCTCCACGGCAAGCAGTGGTGGCGGCGCGGACACCAGCGCCGACGTTCCGCAGGGGAGCCAGCTCCCCGGTTCGGCCGCCGAAGCCAAGAACTATATCGCCAACCTCCCCCAGGACGGCAACGACCCGCGGGGCGAGTGGACTGGCCTCGATGACGGCTTCTCCAAGCAGGCGGCCGGTTTTTTCAAAGACCTGCAAAAAATGGGCGTAAAATTCACCCTCACTTCGGGGTACGAGCAGTCCGGCCACTCTCCCGGCTCGGACCACTACAGCGGCAACGCCATGGATTTCGTAGTGCCGTCCTACAGCTCCGGTCTGGCCGGCAAGATCAACCAGGTGGCCAACAAGTACGGCATCAAGATGCTCGACGAGTACTCCAATCCCTCTGCTTACGCCACCGGGCCCCATTTCCACATCAGCGGCAACGGCCAGGTTCCCGCGAATCTGCAGGCCCGCAACACCCCGGAGCCGCAGCGACAGGCGGAGGCGCCGCGGCGCGCCGAGCCTCGGCCCTCAGAGTCGAGCCGCGAGGCGTAGAGGCAGGCCCCCGACCAGAAGCTGGCTTCGGCGTCGCACTCTTGACAAGTTTCTTATTTCTAGTATTATCGAAATATGACCAGGACGTCTCGGAGCGAGTCTGAGCCGGTTGCCCGCTACGCGGACATGATGGCGGCAATGGGCGCCGAGCCGCGGCTGCGCATCATGCGGCTGCTGATCGCTGCCCATCCGGACGGCCTGGTTGTCGGCGACATCCTGGCGGAGCTGTCCATCCCGGCTTCCACCCTGTCGCATCACCTCGATAAGCTCAAGCACGAAGGCCTGATCACCAGCGAGCGGGCCGGGACGTTTCTGCGATACCGCGCCGACACCGCGGCACTCCAGGCACTTCTCGGATTCCTGTACGCCGAGTGCTGCACGCGCAGCCAGGCGATCGACCCGGCGGCCATTGTTTCGTGCTGCGGGCTAGAACCGGAAAAGGAGAAACAGGCATGGACACCAGGGAAATCACGGACATCAAAGTAGCCAGCTGCTGTGGCGGCGAGAATTCCGCGAGCCGTCTTTTGGGGACCAACCCATCAGAGATCAAGGAGATCGTCCGTGAAAAGTACGGGCAGGCCGCGCGGAACGTCGCCCAGGGCGGTGGCGGCTGCGCGACGACGGGCTGCGGTGGAGCGGATAACCCGATCACGTCCGGCCTCTACGGGAGTGAACAGGTGAACGAGCTGCCGACCGAGGCAGTACTGGCCTCCCTCGGATGCGGCAATCCAACCGCGCTGGCCACCCTTGCGCCCGGTGAAACCGTTCTGGACCTCGGCTCGGGCGGCGGCATCGACGTGCTCCTTTCCGCGCGTCGCGTCGGTCCGACCGGACGCGCGTACGGGTTGGACATGACCGACGAGATGCTCGCCCTCGCACGTGAGAATCAACGGAAGTCCGGACTGGAAAACGTCACCTTCCTGAAAGGCGAGATCGAGAATATTCCCCTTCCGGACAACTCCGTCGACGTCATTGTTTCCAACTGCGTGATCAATCTCTCCAGTGACAAGGACCAGGTATTGCGAGAGGCATTCCGCGTGCTGCGGCCGGGCGGGCGGCTCGCCGTATCCGACGTGGTCATCCGCGGCGAGATGCCGTCCGCAATCCGGCGCACCGTGGAATTGTGGATCGGATGCGTGGCCGGCGCGCTCAGCGAAGAGCGCTACACGGAGAAACTGAGCGCCGCCGGTTTCGAGGACGTCGGTCTGGAGCCCACCCGCATCTATCGGGCCGAAGACGCGCGCGGTTTTCTCGAGGGTCAGGGCGTCGACGTGGACGCCCTGGCGCACGAAGTCGACGGCAAGTTCATGAGCGCGTTCGTGAGGGCGCGCAAGCCGTCCGCCCGCTGAGTGTCGTGGCGTCAGTAGAACGTGTAGTAGCTGACCGCCGCCAGCATCAGGCAGAGCAGCGGCCAGTAGGACAGCTTCGCCACCAGGTTGTTGCGCCAGGTCATCCAGCCCAGGTTGGGATAGGCCATGAGCAGGAAGCAGTTGCACACCACCACGACGATGACCGCGTAGCTGGCCGCGTAGAAGTATTCCAGATAAATGATCTGGTGGATATTGAAAATGTCGCGCAGCTTCAAGTGGGCCAGCAGGCTGGTGAAGAAGAGGCTCGCGATGGTGGCGTAGATGCCCCACGGCTTGTCGTCCCGGTTGAAGGACATCAGGTTTACGAACACCGTGCACAGCACCATTAACAGGGGAAACAGATTGGACAACAGCGGTCCCGGATAATCGCGGGTGAGCAGCACCGAATATTGCAGCTCAGGGAAACTGTGAATGGAGGCATAACTCGGGATGCCGAAATTCGTATTGTACGCGCGGCGCAGGCGGTTGAAGAACGAGCTGTCCACGGTGAAGCCGCCCACGCCGAAGGTGGCATCAAGGCCGGGGCGGGTCTGCGGATTGAACGACTCGTACGCCCGATAGTCCGGGACCAGCACGTTGTTACGGTCGAAATCCTGGTGCCAGAGGCGCACGTTCAGGCTCTGGCGGTCGAACGGATATTTCTGGTAATCGAACGACTGGCGCAGCGTCACCTGGAATTGCCAGCCCACCGTGGTGACGCTGCCGTCCTTGCGATCGTAGGCGCGGTCGTTCCACGACAGCGTGGTGTTTTTCACGTCGTCCGGAAACGTGACCCCGCGGCTGACGGAGGCCGGGATGCTGTCGGAATATTTCTGCCAGATGTATCCGCTGACGGTCGCTTGGTCGCTTTCCGGCATGCTCACCGACTCCAGAAAAATCCCGGTGGGAATAAAGACGGCCGGCCCCAATCGCTCCAGCTTGCTGAAGCGCTTGTGCACCTGCTCGAACTCCTGAATCCCATTGGAGCTGCGGTAGATGGCCTGCAAGCGGTGGGTCTGGTACACGTCGCTGTCTTGCAGGTTCAAGTGCCAGAGCCAGGCGATGAGGCTGACGCACGCGACGGCGATCGCACCCGAGCCTATCCAGAGCCCCTCTCCGTGGCCGCGCCAGGTGCCCGCCACCAGGAACACGAGCATGACAAAGCCCACGGCGGCCGTCAGCCCCATGCCCATGCGGGCCTGCCGGAAGGGAATCAGGCTGCCGAGGATCTCGTCTTCGTACAGGATGTAGATGGCAGACCACCCGTTGTAATGCACGGGCGCATAGGCCGCCCAGGTGATCTGCCCGGAGAGCGGATCGTGGTAGTGCGTCAGGCCGCGCTGCTGGCTCAACGCGCTGGCGGCGACCTGCGCCAGTCCGGTATCGCCGGACTCGTTGGCCACCGCAAGCAGCTTGCGCTTTTCCAGCACCCATGCGCGCCGCGGGTGTACCAGCAAGGTGCCGTCAGTGGCGACCAGCAGACCGTAGCCGATATGGCCCAGGAGGCTGGTGGACATGGCCAGCGACAGCTCGTCGGAATCCACGCTGACGCCGACTACGCCGATGGGAGCATTTCCACCGGGCGGACTCAGCGGCCGGCTGTAGGTGGAGAATTCCCTCGGCCGGTCGGGGCCCGGCAGCACCTCAAAGGAGGTCCAGAGCGGGCTTTTCAACGCGTTTCGATACCATGCGGAGGTGTACGTCGGCACGCCGTCCACGCTGTGCATCGGTCCCCATACGAGGCGGCCGTCATGCCGCATGCACCCGAGGGTGTACCCCTCTCGTGACATGACGCCGGGCGCGTAGGCAACGCGGATCATGCTGATGTGAGGGTGCGCGGACATGAACGAATTCAGCAGGAAGCGGATGTCTTCCGGCTTCAGCGCCGGCCTTGCCAGACCCGTGCCGAGCACTTCCGTGAGGTCCTGCCAGGCGCGCAGACGGTCCGCAAGGCGCGTCGCGGACGCCGCCACGTCGCTCGTGACCTGCTCGTGCGCCCGGTCGATGCGGCTTTGCTTTGCGCGTGCGTACAGCACGGCCTGGACCGCGAAAATGATCACGCAGCCGACCAGCACCAGGCTGAACAGTCGGCGCAGCATGATCTGGCGCTCTGGCGCAAACGCCTCCTCGGGGGGCGGCGGAGGCGCTGCTTGGAGGGCTTCGGAATTTTCGTTGTCAGTCCGCTCCTCGGAGGTGGACGGCTCAATCGGCTGGCTGGACATACGGCGTGCTCCCCAACGAGAATCCTGGGGTACAAAATTCAAGATCCCCAGCTTCGCATCCCCCCCGAGGCCAGGTTAACAGTCCGGCAACACCCGTTTACATCCCGGCAACAACTGCAACAAGCGTTTTACCTCGCGGGCTGGAAATCGGCGGCCCGATGCGGCAATATGAGATCAAATCGCTTGGGGTGGAACCAGTCGCGGCCTCCGACGTTGCCGGCCGAGATACCGCCCCGCCAGAGAGAGGGACCTGCTTCAATGGCGTTGATGATGCCCGGTATTTCCCCCCTTGGCATGATGGGCGGCTGCCCAATGTCCGGGATGCCCAACATGTTCCCTGGCTTTGACGGAATGGCCGCCAACCGCTGCTTCGGCGGCATGGACCCGATGGGCGGCATGGGCGGCATGAACCCCATGCAGTCCATGATGATGATGCAGCAGCAGCAGATGATGATGATGATGATCATGCAGATTCTGTTGCAGTTGCTGCTCGGGCGCCAGGGTGGTCAGGGTTTCCCCGGCATGGGCGGAATGCCCGGTATGGGCGGAATGCCCGGCATGGGCGGAATGCCCGGCATTGGCGGCTTTCCTGGCGGCGGTTTCGGCGGCGGCGGCTTCCCCGGCGTGGGCGGCGGCGGCGGCGCCCGCTGGGGCCAGCCGGGCGGCTACGCCAGCGGAGTGGGCGACAACACCGGTGGTCCGCAAATTCCCACCGGTCCGGTCCAACCCGGCGTGGACGGCTTGATGCAGCGCGCCAACTCGATGGTCGGCATGCACGAAGGACGTGACCGCGCGGCCATCCAGCAGGTCACCGGCCGCAGCGGCATCAACCCCGCCACAACCCCCTGGTGCGCCGCCTGGGCGATGAATCTGCTCGAGCAGCACGGGGTGATGAAACTCGACGGTCTTAGCAACCGCAACTACTGCCCGACTATCAAGTCGTGGAGCCAGGGCAAGAATACCTGGGCCGAGAACGGCCGCTACACGCCCAAGGCTGGCGACGCCATCCTCTTTGACTGGCAGGGGGACGGCACGCCTGACCACATCGGCATCGTGGAGCGCGTGGCCAACGGCCGGGTGTACACCATCGAGGGCAACTCCAGCGACTCGGTCAAGAAAAACTCCTACGCGGTGGGCGACCGGCGCGTGGACGGCTACGTCCGCTCTTAAGTAATGCTTGTGGCGTGCCAGACGACCTATTTTCCCGCTACGACCAATGGTCGGAGTCCCCTCGATTGGTCCAACCTGAACTTCAGTCTAAGTGGCGCGCGACACAAGTAGCGTCGCCTTACGGGACATCAACTGAGCCTGGCGTGTGCTGTTTTTACAGCTTCGGCATCCGATCCCGCGAGCGCCGCAGAATCGTGGCTACTCGCGCCAGCAGCGTCGGAATCTCGACCGGCTTGGTGATGAAGTCGTCGGCGCCGGCGTCGAGTCCCTGGATCTCGCTCTCCTGGTCATTAGCCGAAGTCAGCATGATGAGCGGAATCAGGCTGGTGGTGAGATGCCGTCGCAGCCGTCGGGTGAACTCGTAGCCGTCCATTTCCGGCATGCGCACGTCGCTGATGATCAGGTCCGGGCGATCGTGCCAGATCTTCTCCAGCGCCTCGCGCCCGTTGGGGGCCACCATCACCTCGTAGAACTCCCGTGTCAGCGCCCGCTTGACCACCTCGCGCACCACCGGGTCGTCGTCCACGACCAGGACTTTTTCCTTACGCTCTTTGTCGTCCCCGTCCTCGGACACTTCGGAGAGGGTGCGCCCGAAGCCGGGCGCGGGTCCGGCCCCGGCCGGAATCTGCACGTGGGCGGGCGTGGTCGGGCGCTCCGAGTCCACCGGCTGGGGCTCGACCGGCGGTTGCCCGTTGCCCGCCGCACGCTCCTCTTTGGGCCCGCTGTGCGAGACGACGGTTTGCGGCTCTTCGTCATCTTCCGAGGTGAACTCGCCGGGCGCCACGCGCATGACTTCTTCCAGCGTCGTGAGTCCCTGCCGGCACTTCTCCAGGCCGTCCTCGAGCAGCGTGGTCATGCCGTCCTTGCGCGCCTGGTTGTAGATGTCGGCTTCCGATGCGGCCGCGTAGATCATGACCTTGATCTTGTCGGTGACCGCCATGATCTCGAACACGCCCATGCGCCCGGAATAACCCTGGAAATCGCACTCCTCACAGCCCTTGCCGTGGAAGAATTGATCGGG
>Ga0194121_10004688_pt1 | contig 19635 bp, 13 predicted proteins | sample TA2MahCa50mmetaG_FD_148609 | JGI IMG/M metagenome (GOLD analysis project Ga0194121, IMG submission 148609) | Freshwater microbial communities from Lake Tanganyika, Tanzania - TA2015020 Mahale Deep Cast 50m | ecosystem: Environmental > Aquatic > Freshwater > Lake | place: Tanzania: Lake...
TCATGGAATACGAGGCCAAGCTGCCGCCGAAGTACACCGAGGCGACGAAGGTGTGGGACGTGGCGCAGGGCAAGGCGTCGTACACGAACCGCGACCGCGTGGTGGCCGCGTACAAGCGCACGTTCGCGGACCGCGTGCCGGTCTATCCGATCGTGGCGTCGTTCGCGGGCACGCTCGACGGGCTCTCGATCGAGGAGTACTGCACGAACGTCGGCAAGGCGATTCCCGCGATGATGCGCTACTACGAGCGCTACGAGCCGGACGTGGTGCTCGCGTACAACGACCTCGCGAAGGAAGCGGAGGCGTTCGGCTGCCGCGTGAAGTACTCGGACTGGGTGGTGCCCTCGATCGACCAGCACGTGCTGCACGAGGACAAGTCGCTGCTCGCGAAGCTGAAGATGCCGGACCCGTACAAGACCGCGCGCCTGCCCGGCTTCCTCGAGCAGTGCGAGGCGCTGGTGAAGGCGAAGCCGCCGACGGCGATCGGCGCCGTGGCCGTCGGCCCGTGGACGATCGCGATGCTGCTCCGCAACCCGGAGACCATGCTGCTCGACACGTTCGAGGACCCGCAGTTCATCCACGACTGCATGCGGGTGGCGACGGACTTCTCGAAGATCTGGGGCGACGCGATCGTGAAGACGGGCATCGGGCTCAGCTTCTCGGAGCCGACGGCGTCGATCAGCCTGATCTCGCCGGACAACTACCGCGAGTTCGTGGCGCCGTACCACAAGGAACTCTGCGACTACTTCAAGGCGAAGAAGGTCGGCGTGACCACGCACATCTGCGGCACGACCTACCCGATCTTCGAGGACGTCATCCAGGCCGGCTTCACGACGTTCTCGTTCGACTTCGACCAGCAGAGCGACCCGTCGCTCTACGTGGACCAGCTCCAGCGCTTCACGGAGGTCTCGAAGGGCCGCGTGGTGTCGATCGGCAACGTGGACGCGACGAAGTTCGAGAAGACGTCGAAGGAGGCGATGTACGCGGACGTGAAGCGCTGCATCGACGCGGCCGCGCGTCAGTCGGGCTTCATCCTCTCGACGTCGTGCGAGATCCCGCCGCGCTCGGAGCCGGAGATCGTGAAGTGGTTCATGGACGCGGCGAAGGACTACGGCCGCTACGAGCGCGTGTTCGGGGAGTAGCCGCTCACCGGGAAAAGCGAACGGGCCAGCCGATCGCTCAGCTGGCCCGTTCGACGTTTCGAGACGCTCAGGCGGAGACGCTTACCACTTCACCGGCTTCGACGGCCGGTGCGCGTAGCCGCTCTCTCGCCCGCCGCCGCCACCCGGACGGCCGCCGCCGGGACGCCCGCCGCCGCCACCACCGCCGGGGCGCCCGCCGCCGCCGCCGCCACCCGAACGGGGCGCCTGCGGGTTGGAGATCTCCACCGTGATGCGCCGACCGTCCAGCTCGCGTCCGCTGAGCTGGGAGATCGCGTTCTGCGCCTCTTCCGCGGTGTTCATCTCGACGAACCCGAACCCGCGCGACTGGCCGGAGAAGCGGTCCGTGATGACCGTGGCCGAGAGCACCTGACCGCACTGCGCGAAGTACTCACGCAGTCCGTCGCTCGTCGTGGAGTAGGAAAGACCGCCGATATAGAGCTTGGACGCCATGAGGGTTCCTCCTGGACTCCCTTCCGCTACCGATCACGCCCCGAACGCGGAAGAGTCACATCGGTGGCGAGGTCCGGCCTATCGGGCAGACGCCACAAGTTTACACGGGTGTCGAGCGGGCGCAACGCGGCGCCCGCGGCGGGCCGTCAGCGCTCGATGACGGCCACCACGATGGTCTTGCTTCTCATCTATCTCCCTGTGCGCTCCACGTCCACCGCGACCTTGGCCACCAGGTCGGCCACGATGACCGGCTTGGTCACCACGCGGAAGCCCGCGAGCTCCAGCAGCACGATGCGGGACAGGTCCGTGTCGGGACGGACCATGACGACGACCGGCACGCCCGGCGCCACCCGCTCGAAGAGCGTCGCGCTCTCACGCGCCCCGAAGCGCAGCTCCGGACCGTCGACGAGCACGAGCGAGATCTGCTCGCCGAGAAGGACGCGCACGCCCTCGCAGACGTTGTCGGCCATCGCGGCGCCGATGTTCTGCTCGAGACACTGCAGGCCGATCTTCTCCATGGCGGCGCGGTCCTGATCGATCACGAGAATGCGCGTCATCGTTGCTCCTTCTGTTCGGATGGTCGGCGTCGCGGGTGGGATTCCCGGGGCCGCAGAGGGAGAGCAACGCGAATGCCATACCAGGACGCTTCGCGCGACGCGCACTTACGAGTGCGCCCCCCGTGCGCGCTCGGGCACTTCGCCCGACACGACGACACCGCGCCCGATCTAGGAGCGTTCGAGCGCCGGCTTCGCCGGCGCAATCCGATCCGAAGGGGGAGGCCCGGGAGGGGGCCGTCGAGGCTCCCTCACGTGAACTCCTTGGGCTCGATCCGGTACGCGTGGATCTTGCGATAGAGCGTCTTCGGGTCGATCGCGAGCAGCGCCGCCGCCTTGCCCCGGTGACCGTTCACCTGCCGCAGCGTGCTGACGATGTGATGACGCTCCATGTCTTCGAGGCTCCCGGCCGGGCTCGCACCGCCCGCAGGGGCGCTGATGCCTCCGGCGACCTCGGGCGGAAAGTCGCCGGGCTCGATCTCGTCGGCGCGGGCCAGGATCACCGCGCGCTCGATCGCGTGCAGCAGCTCGCGCACGTTGCCCGGCCACGCGTACGCCTCGAGCGCGGCGAGCGCGCGATCGCCGAGGCGCTTGGCGCCGTACGCCGCGTTGGTCTCCACGAAGTGCCGCGCGAGGATCGCGATGTCCTCGGGCCGCTCGCGCAGCGGCGGGAGCGACACCGTGATCGTGTTGATCCGGTAGAACAGGTCCTGCCGGAACTCGCCGGTACGCATCGCCTCCGCGAGATCGCGATTGGTGGCGGCGACCACGCGGACGTCCACGCGGCGCGGGCGCGTGCCGCCCACGCGGAAGAACGTGCCCGTCTCGAGCACGCGCAGGAGCTTCACCTGCACGTCGGGCTCGATCTCGCCGATCTCGTCCAGGAAGAGCGTGCCGCCGTCCGCCAGCTCGATCAGGCCGGGCTTGGTGTTCACCGCGCCGGTGAACGATCCCTTCTCGTGCCCGAAGAGCTCGGACTCGAACACCTCGCGCGGCAGCGCGCCGCAGTGCAGCGGCACGAACGGGCGCGTCGCGCGGTTCGAGCGCTCGTGGATCGCGCGGGCGACCAGCTCCTTGCCCGTCCCGCTCTCGCCGAGGATGAGGACCGTCGAGTCGGTGGGCGCCACGCGGTCGACGATGTGCAGCACGTCCTGCATGCGCGTGCTGCGCGTGAGGATGCCGCCGAACGGCTCGGCGCCGGGCGCGCGCGAGCGGAGCGCGACGTTGTCGCGCAGGAGCTGGCCCTTCTCCGCGGCCTTGCGGACGAGCACGTCGAGCTCCTCGATGCGCGTGGGCTTGCTCAGATAGTCGTAGGCGCCGAGCTTCATCGACTCCACCGCGGTGGCGACGTCCTGCACGCCGGTCATCACGATGATCTGCGGCGCGTCCGGCGTGCCGGCGAGCTCGCGCAGCACGTCGATGCCGGTCTTGCGCGGCATCCGCATGTCGAGCACGAGCACGTCGTAGCTCGCCTCCGCGAGCCGGTCGATCGCGAGCTGGCCGTCTTCCACGCCGTCCGCCTCGTGGCCCTTGCGCGCGAGCTCGCGCACGATGAGCTCGCGCAGCGGCCGCTCGTCGTCGGCCACCAGCACGCGCACCCCCTTGGCCCGGGGGTTTGGGGCAGTTCCCCCAACAGGCGTCGTCATGCGGGGAGCACCAGCCGGAACACCGCGCCCTCGCCCGGCTTCGACGCCACTTCGATGCGCCCGGCGTGATCCGCGACGATGCCCTGCGCGATCGCCAGCCCGAGCCCGGTGCCCTGCCCCGGCGGCTTGGTGGTGAAGAACGGATCGAAGATGTGCGGCAGGTCTTCGTCGGAGATCCCGGGGCCTTCGTCCGCGAACTCGATCACGACTTCCTCGCCCGCGAGCCGCGTTCGGATCGTCAGGCGGCCGCGGCCGTCCATCGCCTCCAGCGCGTTCGCGGCGAGACCGAGGACCACCTGGCGGAGCTGGCCTTCGTTCACGGTCACCTCGCGGACGTCGGGATCCAGCTCGGTGACGATCGCGCTCGCGGCGAAGCGCGACTGGTGCGCGAGCAGCTCCACGCAGCGCGCGACGAGCACGTTCACGTCCGTGGGCTCGCGGCGGCTGCCCGGCTCCCGCACGAACTGCAGGAGGGCGCCGGTGATCTCCTTGCAGCGGTACGCCTCTTCCTCGATGGTGCCGAGATACGCGCGGAGATCGCGCAGCTCCTCGACGGTGTCGAGCGGCAGCTCTTTTGCGCGCTCGAGCAGGGCCTCGGCGCAGCCGGCGATCGTCGCGAGCGGGTTGTTCAGCTCGTGCGCGACGCCCGCCGCGAGCCGCCCCGCGGTGGTGAGACGCTCGGCGAGCAGCATCTGCCGCTCGAGGCGCTTGGCGCGCGTGAGGTCTTCCACCAGCACGACGACGTGGCCGGGCGCCTCGCCCGGCGCCGCGAGCGCGGCGGCCGTGAGCCGCAGGATGCGCGCGCCGCCCGCGAACGCCATCTCGTCGTCCATCGTGCGCACGCCGCCGTGGGCCACGACCGGGCGCAGGAAGACGTCGACGGCCTTCGCCTTGTCCGCGGGGAAGAGCGTGCGGAAGGCGCGGTGGCGCGGCATCTCGTCGCGGACCACCTCGGTGCCCGCCGGATTGGCGCGCACCACGGTGAGCGCGCGGTCGAGGACGAACACCCCGAGCGGCAGGGTCTCGAGCACGACCTCGACGAAGCGCTTCTCGGCGTCGAGCTGGCGCGTGCGCTCCTGCACGCGCGCCTCCAGCTCGCGGTAGAGCTGCGCGTGCTCCAGCGCGATCGCCGCCTGGTCGGCGAGCGCGAGCAGCAGCTCCTCCTCCGCCGGCGAGAACGTGTGCACGTCGCGCCGCATGACGAGGATGGCGCCGATCGCGCGATCGCCGAGCCGCAGCGGCACCGCGAGCATCGAGCGGAAGCCCGAGCTCTTCGGCAGCTCCGGGAACAGCACGCGCGGATCGTTCCAGAGGTCGCCGCTCTGCACCGGGCGCCGCTCCGACACCGCGATGCCCGTGAGCCCCTCGCCGGGGCGCAGGCGCACGGTCGAGACGAGCTCCGACGGCAGGTCGAGGCTCGCCTTCGCGACGAGCTCGCCGGACTTCGGGTCGAGCGCGAGCAGCCCGCACGACGCCACGCCCAGCACGGAGCGCGCCTCGTCGAGGATCACGCGGATCGTCTCGTCCACGTCGAGGCTCGCGGTGACCGCGCGGCCCGCGCCGAGCAGCGCGCGCGTCTCCCGCGTACGGCGCACGCTGTCCTCGAAGAGCTGCGCGTTGTGGATGGCGATGCCCGCCTGCTCGCCGAACGCCTCGAGCACGCGCTGGTGGTGCGGCGCGAACGCGGCGGGCCGCGTGGAGATCGCGGAGATCACGCCGAGCAGCCGGTCGCCGCGCATCATCGGCACGCAGAGCATCGAGCGGATACCCTCGCGCTCGTCCACGTCCCGCCGCGCCGAGCGCGGGTCTTTCCGGATGTCGTCCACGAGGAACGGCGCCCGCGCCTCCGCGCACCGCCCGATGATGCCCTCGCCCACCGGCATCGCGAGCCCGCGCCACTCCTCCGTCTTGAACCCGTGCGCGGCGGCGTGCACGAGCACCCTGCCGTCGGGATCGAGCAGCCCGATGCCGCACCCGGTCGAGCCGATCAGGCTCGTCACCGACTTGCTGATCCGATCCAGCACCGAGGCGAGGTCGAGCCGCGCGGTGATGAGCCGGCTCGTCTGGTACAGCGCGCTCAGCTCGTCCGCGCGGCGGCGGCTCTCGTCGAGCAGCTCGATCGCGGTGCCCAGCTCGCGCGCGAAGCCCGGCCGCAGCTCCAGGTGGCGGCGCCGCCCCGGCTTGCCGACGAGGAGCAGCTCGCCGATCGGATGGCGCGGCGTGCCGAGCGGCGCGCGCAGGACCGGCACGTCGCGCCCCGGGGGCCGGCGGCGTGCGCCGCCCGCGAGCCACTCGCGCAGCGGCCGGGGCAGTCCCGTCGTCACCGTGACCACCACCGGCTCGCGGCGCGGCGGATGGAAGTGGAGCAGCCCGCCCGCCGCCCCCGCGATCCCGAGGATGCGCCGCAGCGTGCGCGCGAGCCCGGCCTCGAGCGAGGACGCGGTCGACAGCGGGCGCAGGAGGTCGAGCGAGATCACGCGCGGCTACTGATGCCGCAGCACGCGGCCGGGGAGGCTGCCGGTGTGCTCGCCGTCCTTGATCACGAAGCGCCCGTTCACCACGACGTGCTCGATGCCTTCCGGGTAGCGGTGCGGCTCCTCGAACGTCGCCACGTCGATGACCCGCCGCGGATCGAACACCACGAGGTCCGCGCGCGCGCCCACGCGGACGACTCCGCGGTCGCGCAACGCGAGGCGGCGGGCGGGCATCCCGGTCATCTTGTGCACGGCCTGCGGGAGCGAGAGCGCGCGCTCGTCGCGCGCGAAGCGGCCGAGCACGCGCGGAAACGTGCCGTAGCTGCGCGGGTGCGGCTTGCTCGCCGCCATCGGGCCCGTGGGGGCGAGCGACGAGCCGTCGGAGCCGACCATCACCGCGGGGTGCGCGAGGGCGCGCCGGACGTCGCCCTCGTCCATCTGGAAGAGGATGACGCCCGCGCGGCCGCCCTCGTCGACGAGCAGCTCGAGCATGGCGTCCACCGGGTCGAGCTTGCGCTCCGCCGCGATCTGCGCGAGCCGCCGGCCCTCCGCGTCGCGCCGCTTCGTGGTGCCGACGATCATCACGTTGTCCCAGCCGACCCGCAGCGACATGCTCTCGCCCCGCGTGGACGTCACGGCCTCGCGGATCTTCGCGCGCCCGCCGGAGTCGGTGAGGCGCGCGAGCATCGCGTCGACGCCGCCCTCGAGCGCCCAGTCGGGCAGCAGCGTGCGGAGCGAGGTGCTGGACGCGGTGTACGGGTACGCGTCCGCGAGCACGTCGAGCCCGTCGGCGCGCGCGGCGTCGATGAGCGCGAGCGCCTCCGCCACCTTGCCCCAGTTCGGGCGGCCCGCGGCCTTGAGGTGGCTGATCTGCACCGGCATGTCGGCCTCGCGGCCCACGGTGATCGCCTCGCGCACCGCCTCGAGCAGCGTCGCGCCTTCGCCGCGCATGTGGCTCGCGTAGAACCCGCGTCCGCGGGCGGCGGCGCGCGCGACCTCCACGATCTCGTCGGTCGTCGAGTACGACCCCGGGGCGTAGATGAGGCCGGTCGACAGGCCGAAGGCGCCCTCGTCCATCGCCTCGGCGAGGAGCGCGCGCATGGTCGCGAGCTCGTTCGGCATCGGCGCGCGGCGCGCGAAGCCCATTGCCGCGATGCGCAGCGTGCCGTGGCCGACGAGGTGCGCGACGTTGAGCGAGAGCCCGTCGCGATCGAGGGCCGAGAGATAGGCGTCGAAAGTCGGCCACGTGAAGTCCATGCCCGGCGGCACGTGCAGCGCGAACCCGCGCAAGTCGTCGCGGAACTCGGGCACGACCGGCGCCGGCGAGAACCCGCAGTTGCCGACGACCTCGGTGGTGACGCCCTGGCGGATCTTCGACTCGGCGCGGCGGTTCTCCCACAGGCGCCAGTCGGAGTGCGAGTGCATGTCGATGAAGCCCGGCGCGAGCACCTTGCCGGCCGCGTGCAGCGAGCGCCCGGCGTGCTCGCGGCTCAAGTCGCCGATCGCGACGATGCGGTCGTCGCGCACGCCCACGTCGGTGCGCGTGCCCGCGCTGCCGGTACCGTCCATCACCTCGGCGCCCGAGATCTTCAGGTCGAGCATCTCGGCCACGGCTAGAGCGCCGGCGCCGCGGTGAACGCCAGCACGCCTTCGACCCACGCCGCCGCGTGGAGGAGCGCGTTGGCGCGCGTCGGCGCCCCGACGAGCTGGATCGCGTGGGGCAGGCCGGACGCCGCCACCCCCGCCGGCAGCGAAACGGACGGAAAGCCGGTCGAGCTCCACGGCGCGCAGAGCGAGGCGTCGCCCGTCCACGCGAGGCCGCGGGGCGGCAGCGCCGGCGCGGTCGGCGTCAGCAGCGCGTCGTAGGACGCGATCAGGCGCGCGGCGTCCTCGCCGAAGCGCCGGCGCGCGCGGTCGGCGCGCACGTACGCCGCCGCCGGACGCGCGAGGCCCGCCTCGACGAGCGCGCGGATGCCGGCGCCGTACTCCGCGCCGTGCTTCGCGAAGCTCGCCTCGTGATACGCCGCCGCTTCCGCCTCGAGGATCAGCGTGCCCGCGTCGTGGATCTCCGCGAACGACGCGGGGAGCTTCACGTCTTCCACGCTCGCGCCCGCCGCCGTGAGCGCACGCACCGCCGCCTGGACGTTCGCCGCGACGTCCGCCTCCGCGCGCGCGACCAGCTCGGTCGCGAGCGCGAGCCGCATCGTGCGGCCCGCGGGAATCTCCGCGTCCACGCCCCACGCTTCCAGCACCACGCGCACGTCCGCGACCGAGCGGCCGAAGACGCCGACGTGATCGAGCGACCACGCGAGCGGCACCACGCCCTCGGTGGAGACCGCGCCGTGCACGCCCTTGTAGCCGACGATGCCGCAGTACGCGGCGGGCCGCAGCACCGAGCCCACGGTCTGCGAGCCGAGCGCGAGCGGCACCATGCGCGCGGCCACCGCCGCGGCCGAGCCGGACGACGAGCCGCCGGGCGTGTGCTCGGTGTTCCACGGGTTGCGCGTCGGCGCCGGATCGCGGAACGCGAACTGCGTCGTGTGCGTCTTGCCGACGATCACCGCGCCCTTCGCGCGCAGGAGCTGCACGGACGCCGCGTCGCGCACCGGGCGGGTGTGCGCCCACGGCCGCGCGCCCGCGGTGGTCGGCATGCCGGCGACGTCGAAGATGTCCTTGATGCCGACGGGAATGCCGTGCAGCGGCCCGCGCCACTTGCCCGCCTTCGCCTCGTCGGTCCGCTGCGCCGCTTCCGCGCGCGCGGCGGCCTCGTCGACGTGGATCCAGGCTTCGAGCGTCGGGTCGAGCGCGCGGATGCGCGCCAGGCACGCGTCGGCGAGGGCGGTCGGCGTCAGCGTCCCCGCGCGGATCGCATCCCGCGCGGCGACGACCGAGAGGAACGCGGGATCAGCGCTGGGCGGCATCGGCGGTCTCCTCCTTGCGAAGCGCGGCGACGAGGTCGGCGACGACCTGGTCCACGGTGCGGCCGTCGGTCTCGATCGTGAGGTGCGCCTGGCGATAGAACGGCTCGCGCGCCTCGTAGAGCGCGCGGACCTCGGCGTCGGTGCGGTGCGCGATCATGGGGCGCTCGCCCTGCCGGCGCGCGCGCTCGAGGAGGGCGTCGAGGGGGCCGCGCAGCCACACGACCGTACCGAGCGCGCGCAACGCCTCCATGCGGCCCTCCCGGCACGGCAACCCGCCGCCGGTCGCCACCACGTCGCCGGCCTTGAGCGCGAGCGCCTCGACCGTCTCGGCTTCGAGCGCGCGGAAGCGCGCCTCGCCGTGCCGCGCGAAGATCTCGGGGATCGAGCAGCCCTCGCGCGAGACGATCATGTCGTCGGTCTCCACGAAGCACCGGCCGAGGCGGCGCGCGAGCAGGCGTCCGCACACGGACTTCCCCGCCCCCATGAAGCCGACCAGGATCACGTTGCGCGGCATCTCTGTGAGTCTAGCGCGCGGTGTCGCGTTTGACGTACAGCGCGACCACGACCTCCCACACCGCGGCGGCGATGGGCACGGCGACGAGCGCCCCGATGAGCCCGCCGAGGTGCGCGCCCGCGAGCAGCGCGAGCATCACCGGCAGCGGGTGCAGGCCCGTCGCCCGCCCGACGAGGTAGGGCACGAGCAGCTTGCCCTCGACGAGGTTGCTCGCCGCGAACACGGCGGCCGTGAGGAGCGCGAGCCCGGCGGAGTCGTTGAGCGCGGAGAGGATGCCGAGCACCGAGGCGACCAGCGAGCCGACCCACGGGACGATGTTGAGGACCGCCGCGAGCGCGCCGATGAGCAGCGCGTACTTCACGCCGAGGATGGAGAGCGAGACGGCGAGCATGACGCCGACGCAGACGCTGACCGCGAGCTGGCCGCGCACGTAGGCGCCCATGCGGTCGAGCACGGGCTCCGCGATGTCCTCGAACGCCTCGCGTTGCCGCGCCGGCACCAGGCGCAGGACGCCCCGCCCGAGGTCTTCGGCGTCGATGACGAGATAGGCCGCGATGACGAGGACCGCGAGCAGCCCGACCACCGCCCCCACCACGCCGAGCGTCGCCGCGAGCGTGTTGCTCAGCAGCGGGCCGAGGAGCCCTTCCATCTTCACGTCGGCGCCCTGCGCGGCCGGCACCCACGAGCCCCACTGCTCGGCCCACACGCGCAAGTCGCCGACCCAGCCCTTCAGGTTGTCGAGCATGCGCGGGAGCTGGTCGATGAACTGCCGCGCCTGCTCGCTCAGCGCCGGCCAGAGCAGCCGCCCCATCAGCACGAGGACGCCGGCGACCAGCAGATAGATCCCCAGGACGGTGACGCCGCGCGGCACGCGCCGTCGCTCCAGCAGGCGCGCGGCGGGCAGCATCGCGGCGGCGAGGACGAGGGCGACGATGACCAGCAGCCAGACGTGCCACGTATGGATGAAGAGCCAGGCCGCGAGGATGATCCCGAGGATCTGGAAGACCAACGGCCAGGGAAGCCGCGTCGGCATCAGGCGCGCGCCACGACCCCCGCGGCAGTGAGGCGCGCGAGGTCCTCGGCGCCGACGCCGAGCTCCGCGAGGATCTCCTCCGTGTGCTCGCCGAGCCGCGGCGCCGGACGGCGCACCGTGGCCGGCGTCGCCGAGGCACGGGCCGGGAAGCCCAGCACGCGCGCGCGCCCGAGGCCCGGCTGCTCGAACTCGGTGACCAGCCCCAGGTGCTTCACCTGCACGTCCTCGAACACTTCGTCGAACTCGTAGATCGGGCCGGCGGCGATCTGCCCCTGCTCCATCCGCGCCACCCACTCGGCGGTCGTCGCCGCGCCGAGCGCCCGGTCCATCCGCGCGCGGAACTCCGTGTAGTTGTCGAGCCGGAGCTGGTTGCTCGCGAAGCGCGGCGCCTTCAGCTCGGGATCGCCGATGACCTCGCACAGGCGCGCGTACTGGTCCTCGTTGAGCAGCACGATGTTGAGCCAGCCGTCCTTCGTGGGAAACGCCTCGGCGGGCGTCAGCGCCGGGTTGCGGTTGCCTTCGCGCTTCGGGCGCTCGCCGGTGGCGAGGTAGATCGAGGCCGGATCGGGCAGCAGCGCCATCGACGACGCGAGCAGGTTCACGTCGAGATGCTGGCCCTGCCCCGTGCGCGCGCGATGCACGAGCGCGGCGTTCACCACGCCGAACGCCACCCACGAGGCCGAGAGGTCGGAGATGGAGCCGGCCACGCGCGTGGGCGGATGCCCCGGCATGCCGGTCAGGGCCATGAGCCCGCTCATGCCCTGCGCGATCGTGTTGTACCCGGGGCGTTTCGCGTACGGCCCGTCCTGGCCGAACCCGGTCACGGACGCGTAGACCACCGAGGGATTCACGGCGCGCACCTGCGCGTAGCCGAGACCGAGCTTGGCCGCCACGCCCGGCAGGAAGTTCTCGAGCACCACGTCGGCGCGGCGCGCGAGCTCGAACACGAGCGTCGCGCCCTCCGGCTTCTGGAGATCGACCGCGAGGCAGCGCTTGTTGCGGTTGCACGCCGCGTACGGCGCGCTCATGCCGTCGCCGCCGCGCAGGTAGCGCAGGTCGTCGCCGCGGCCCGGTCGCTCCACCTTGATGACGTCGGCGCCGAGGTCGCCGAGGAGCATCGCGCAGAACGGGCCCGCGATGACGCGCGAGAGATCGAGCACGCGGATGCCGTCCAGCATCATCGGTCGAGGAACCCTTCGGTCATCGCGTTCACTTCCGGGATGCCGGTGCGCGCGATCGCGTTGATGCGCGCCTTCATCTCCGAGAGCGGCTTGAACGGCTTCCCGGCCATGAGCCGCGCGTAGTCCATCACCGCCTTGCCGAGCAGCTCGCGCGGCAGCACCCGGTGCACGAGGCCCAGCGCGGCGGCCTCGGGTGCGGTGTAGCGCCGGCACTCGAGGATGATCTCCTTCGCCACCGCCGGGCCCACGAGCCGCACGAACCGCGTGGTGGAGGCGACGCCGAGCGGCACGCCGAGATCGACCTCGGGGATCCACATCTCGGCCTCGGCCGCGGCCCAGCGGAAGTCGCAGGCGAGCGTGAGTCCCCACCCGCCGCCGACCGCATGCCCGTTGATCATCGCGATCGTGATCTGCTCGAGCCCTTCGAGGATCGTGTTCGCGCGCTCGAACAGCCGGCGGAACTGGCTCTTGCGGGCCATGAAGGCCGCGCGCCGCTCTTCGGGCGTCATCTTCGAGCTGATCGGGGCATCGGCGCCGGCGGAAAAGATCGGCGGCGCCCCCGTGACGATCACGACTTTGGTGCTCGCGTCGTCGCGCAGCTCGCTGAAGGCGGCGCCGAGGTCGGTGAGCATGGGGTCGCTGAGGGAGTTGCGGCGATCGGGGCGGTTCAGCGTGACGGTGGCGATGACGCCGTCGCGCTCGATCTTGACGTTCTCCATGGGAGCGGACGCTACCACGACTTCCGGGCCCCGGCACCCGGCCGACGTCAGGACGCCGCCGTACCCGGGGCGTCGTCGCACTAGCTGTCCGCAGCGCCGCACGCCGCGAAGATCGCCCGCGCCTTCGCGTGATCGGCCTTTGCGCGCCGCGCGTCGTGCCGCGCCGCGTGCAACCGCGCGCGATGGGACAGCGTGCGGCCGAGCTCGAGCCGACTGCCCGCGGCCTCCAGCGCGGCGATCGCGGCGTCGTACAACGGTGCGGCCTCGTCCGATCGCCCGTCCTCCAGGAGGATCCGCGCGCGCACACGGTGGGCGACGCTCTCGTGGTGCCACGCGGCGGACGCCCGCGCGCTCTCGGCGGTCTCGGACGCGAGGCGCATCGCCTCGTCGCGCCGACCGGCCGCGAGGAGCGCTTCCGCGAGGAGGCCCCCGGTGAGGACACGGATCAGGCGATGCTCCGGGTGCTCGCGGATCAGTCCAAGCAGCTCGTCGGCCACACGCTCGCCGGCGCGCGCATCCTGCCGCTGGACCGCCTGGTGCAGCACGGCGTGCCGGCTCCGGGCGCGGAGAAAGAAGTCGCGCAGCGCATCCGCATCCCGCACGAGGGCGTCCGCGTCCGGGCTCTCGCGATCGCCGGCCCCACGGTCGGCCTCGATCATGAGGAGCACGGCGCGCGCGAGCACCGCCGTGCGTGCCACGCCGCCGGCGCGGCAATGCTCGAGCGACTCGCGAGCGGCGCGGGCGGCGTCGGCGAGGTCCCCGCGCCCGTGCAGGCCATTGGCGAGGTCGTGGGTGCCGAACGCGAGCGTTGCGGCCGTTCCGAGCCGCCGGGCGACGTCGATCGCGCGCTCGGCCCACCCGATCGCCTCGTCCCACCGGCCGCGGAAATAGTCGGCCTGCGCGAGGTAGCCAAGGCATCCCGCCATCGCGATGCTCTCGGCCGCCGTCTCGGCCATCGCCTTTCGGGCCCACTCGCCGCACTCTGCCATCCGCATCTGGTGCTGGTAGCCGCCAGCCAGGTAGCCGTAGATGTAGACGCGGGTTTCGTCCAGCGCGCCGTCGCTCCGCTCGAGCGCGCGATGCAGCAGCTCGACCGCCTCCCCGGGGCGGCCGGCGAGGTGGACGAACCGGCCGAGCATCGCGGTGGCCGAGACGACGTCGTTCGCCTGGGTGGCTGGGTCGAGATGACGGAGCGCGTGCTCCAGCACCGCGACCGCGCGCGGGTCGCCGGCCGGCACCAGCGCCCGCCCGATCTTCACGTCGATCGCGGCCTGCTGACGCGACGAGACCGTCAGCGCGCGCGCGCGCTCGTAACACGCGACCGCCGGGCCGAGGGTGCCACGACGGAAGTGCGCGTCGCCGGTGGCCTCTTCGACCTCGGCCATCCGATCGCGGCCGGCGAGCTGCGCGGCACACGAGCGCGCGATGTCGAGATGACGAAGCGCGTCGTCGTGCGCGAACACCGCGGCCGACAGACGCCCCGCGGCGAGCGAGTGGCCGAGCGCAAGCTCGAGATCGGCGGCCGCGGCGGCGTGGTGGGCCACCGCGGCATGAAACTCGAGCGGCCGGCTCGACACATCGCCCGCGAGACTCTCGAGCGCGCGCGCGACCGCACCGTGCAAGGCCTTGCGATGCGGGAGCACGAGCCGCGCGTACGCCACCTCTCGCACACGGTCGTGCGTGAACTCCAGGCGGTCACCCCGGGCCTGCAGCACGCGGCGCCGCACGAGCTCTTCGACCGCCGCCGCCGTCGCGCGGTCGTCGATCGCGGCGACGCGCTGGAGCAGCGGGAACTCGAACCCGCGGCCGATGACCGCCGACACACCCAGCACGGCTTGCGCGACGTCCCCGAGGCGCTGGAAGCGCGCCTCGATCAGCGCCCTGATGCGCTCCGGGACATCGCCGCCGGCGCCGGCGGGAGCCGCTTGCCCCTGCTCGAACGCGCGCACCGCCTCGACCACGACGAGCGGGTGGCCTTCGCTCACCGCCCAGACCCGGTCGACCACACGCGACGCCGCGGCCGGGTCACCGCCCACTCGCATGAGGCTCGTGGCCAGCGCCGCGGTCTCCTCGCGGCTCAGCGCGCCGAGCATCAGGCGCGCGAAGGTGCGCTCTCGATCGAGGTCGTCGAGAACCGTGTGGAGCGCGGGGCCGAGCTCGTCATCGCGCGCGGTGAGCACGATCGCCACGCGCGCGGCCTGCGTGCGACGCGCGAGGAACGCGACGAGCCGAAGCGTCATGTCGTCCGAAGCGTGGGCGTCTTCGAGCGTCAGCAGCACGGGCTGACGGGCGGCGAGAGCCTGGATGACGGCGTCGACCGCCATGAAGAGTCGCCGGTAGTCGTCCGCCGCCGCCGGCGCGGCGGCGTCGAGCTCGGGCAGCAGGCGCGCGAGGTCCGTGCGCCAATGCGGCTCGATGGCGACGAGGGCGCCGGCCTCGACCGCCGCACGAAGAATGTCCGTCCACGGGCCGAGTGCCAGGATCCGCTCCGACTCGTGGCAATGGCCGGCGAGGACGAGGAACGCGGCATCGGCCGCCTTACGTGCGACTTCGCGGAGCAGCCGGCTCTTGCCGATGCCCGCCTCTCCGAGCGCAGCGATCGTGCGTCCTCGCCCGGCCGCCGCATCGGTCAAGACCTCGCGGAAGACCGCGAGCTCCGCGGCGCGACCGGCGAGGTGAGGATCGTCGGAGGCCGGTGCGGCTCCTCGGGACCCAGGGGATGCAGCGGGACGGGCGGTGGGAGGCGACGGCCGTGTCCGTACGATCTCCCGATAGAGATCCCGCGTCTCGGACTCGGGCTCGACGCCGAGCTCGCGCTGGAGCGCGCTGACGCATGCCTGGTACTGCTTGAGCGCGGCGCCGCGGCGGCCCTGGCGCGCATAGAGGCGCATCAGCGCCCGATGCACGGGCTCCTGCAGCGGATCGAGCGCGAGGAGCCGCACCGCGGTCTGGACCGCGCGCTCTGGCTCGCCGTCGCTGCTCTGCTGCGCGAGCAGCTTCGCCAGCGTTCCGAGCGCGACTTCCCGCAGCCGCTCGCGCTCGGGCAGGAGCCAGTCTTCGAACGCCGGCGACGCCACCCCGAGCGCTTCGAGCAGCTCACCCGCATAGAGCGCCGCCGCGCGCTCCCACCCGTCCGCCGTGGCGGAGCCCGCGAGCGTCTCGAAGGTGGTGACGTCCGTCGCGACCTGCATGGGATCGACCGCGAGGGTCGGTCCCTCGGCGAGCAACACGCCCGCCGGAAGAACCCGGCGTAGCGTGGCGACCGTGTGTCGCAGGCTGTCGCGCGCCTGCGCATCCGACGCTTCCCCCCACAGCAGCGTCGCGAGCTTCTCGCGTGCGTGCGCCTGGCCGGCGTGGAGGGCGAGGTAGGCGAGCAGGGCCTGGGCCTTGCGATTGGGGAACCGCAGCGCCGTCTCCGAATCGACGTACGCCGTGAACCCCCCGAGCAGAGCGAGCGTCAGTCGGGCCCCGGCCGCCACGGTCGCCGATTTTATGCCGCCCCCCCCGGCGACGGCCCGCATTTTCACGACCGATTCACGCGCCGATTCATGCCGCGTTCATGGTCGCCGCGCTACAAGCACCGCATGAACGAGACGCCGATCGACCCGGACATGGCCCGCCTCGACCTCACCACCTTCATCGTGCGGACGTGCCGCGACCGTGCCGGACGCGTGAGCGGCGTCATCGAAGCCGTCCGTACGCACCGCAAGGAGCGGTTCGAGGACCTCGAAGCGATCGGTGGGCTCATCGCGCAGATGACGCCGATCGCCTCGCGTGAACAGGAGAGCCCCCGATGAAGACCTCACCTCGCAGCCTCGTCTCCGCGCTCGCGGCACTCATGCTTCTTCTCGGGCTCGCGAGCGAGGCCTCCGCTCGCCGGCTGGCGCCGCCGCCGCCTGACGGACCTGTCGCGACCATGCTCGCGCCGGTGGACGGGGCGCGGCTCAACGCCGCCTCGTTGCGCGTGCAGGCGCTCGTCGCCGCCCGCCAGCCCGACGCTCGGCGCTCGTTCGTCTTCGACGGCACGTCGGTGCCAGGCCGCAACGCGGGCCACCTCCAGCGCGTCGACATCGCCATCGACGACGTGGTGGTCGGCCAGGCCACGGCGTGGCCGTGCCGGCGGCAGCTCGTCGTCGATCTGTCGGTCGACCTCACCGGCTTCGCCGACGGGCCGCACACGGTGCGGGTGACGGCGCTCCAGGGCACCGGGCGCGCGGCACGCGAGGCCACGGTCACCGCGCAGTTCACGCTCGATCGCTCGCTCCCACTCGCGGTGCCGAACCGCGTGGAAGCGGCGGCCACGCCGACGCCGTTCGCCTGCTTCGCCGCGCGCGATGACGACGACGACGAAGACGACGACGGCGGGCGGCCGCACCATCCCGACGTCCACGGCCGGCTCGTGCTCGCGGAGACCGGCAACGGGTGGGATCCCGAGCACGACCGGCTCGTGCTCGCGGCGGGGGGCGCGTCGCTCGTGCTCGAGCCCGGCGCCCTGCGGTGCAATCGCCGTGAGCGCGTCTGCCGCTTCGAAGACCGCAGTCATCCGCTGGTCCGGAAGCTCACGCTCACGCGAGCCGGTGACCGCGTGGTGCGCTTCCGCCTTCAGGGCGGTCCGCTGTGGCCCCGCGACGCCGTGGTCCAGCTCCGCCTTGGCGACGACGCGGGTGGTATCGACCTCGGCACCGGCGCCCGCCTCGCACGCCTCGCGCTGTCCCTCGACGTCGCACGGCGCGCGCAGGCGACGATCGGCGCCTCCGGCGGCGCCGTCCAGACATCCGCCGGCGGCGTCACCGTCCGGCTCGACGTGCCGCCGCGTGCGCTCACGCGCGACACGGCGATCAGCATCACCCCGCTCGTGACGTCGCCGTTACCCGGGGCCGCGGCCGCGCATCCCGGGCTCAAGCTCGAGCCCGCCGGTCTGCAGTTCGCGGTGCCCGCCACGCTGACGTGGGACTTCGGCGCCGGAACAGTCGCGAACGAGACGCGGCTCTTCCTCGTGACGTCGGCGCTCACGAAGCTGCCGCTCGGCGGGCACGTCGCGGGCCGCGTGCTCACGGCGTCGCTCGCTCACTTCAGCACCACGCAGCCCGGAGCGCCCGACGCGTCGCTGACCGACCGTGTGGCCTGGGCCGCGGATGCGCTCGCCTCGTCCACGCCGCTCAGCGGGGCCGAGATGCAGTCGCTGCTCGCGATCGTCGCCGATCAGCAGCTCGCCGGCTGCGCCGCGGACTGCATCGACCTGGCGCTCGTCACCGCGCGGATCGAAGCCTCCGTCGCGGCCACCGTTGCCGCGGAGTGCGCCGATCCTTCTGCCAACGCCTCGCGCGCCGCCGTCACGCGACTCATCGAGCTCGAGCAGACCGTGCAGCAGGTCGGCGGCTCGGTCCCGACGCTGCTGGCGTGTGCCGAGCAGATGATCGGCGTTCTCGTCACCCGCCTCACCAGCCCGCCGAGCCCGGCGGCCGACGATCCGTTCCTCGTCGAAGCGCGCGAGCTGGCGGAAGACGCGCGGACGTTCGGGTTGCAGGATCTCGCCACCCAGGCGCTCGGCAAGCTGGCGCAGGGGCTGCGGGACGTCGGCCGACGCCTGCTCGATGCGCTCGCCGCGGCGGCAGGCACGCCGGACGAGGAGGCGGCACAGGCGGACGCGCGCGCCGGGCTCGAACAGGCGCAGCTCTGGGTCACAACCTATGCGCCGGACGTCGTGGCGGTGGACCTCGGCCTGCCGCAGTTCCTCGCGGACGCGCTCGCGAGCCTCGGCGGCGACATGAAGGCGACGATCCTCGCGACGTACACCATCAATGGGCTGACGGAGGCAAGCGGATGGTGGTTCCTGAATGGAAACGATCCCGCGAGCTGGGCGTTCCATCCCTTCCCCGCCGACCTGCCGCTGCCGGCCACCGTCGGGCCCCATGCCGATGCGGCGGGGAGCGTCGACGTCCGATTCGTACGGCCGCAACAGAACGTCCTCGGCGTGGACGCCAACCTCGTGAGCGTGATGCCGCCGTTCGGCGGGGCGTATCAGGTGAATTTCTTCGCGATGACGGCGATCAGCGTCCAGCGAGCGGGGATTCTCGAGGTCACGCTCGATCCCGCGTGGTTCCGGCCCGTGCTGCCGACCACGCAGTCGTGGACGTCCCACGTTCACGTCGAGGCGTACGACGCGCTCGGCGGCACGTTCCTCGGCATCGCGCGCAGCTTCCTCCCGGAGCCGCCGCTGACGACGCCCGTCGTGTTCTCGCAGCTCCCGCCAGGAGCGTCATCCGTGCAGAACCAACCGCTCGTGCTCCGGGTCCGCTCGGGGCGGACGCTCTATCTCGCGATGCAGCTGCACGCGCAAAGCAACGTCTACTCCGGCGAGGTCGCCGGAGCCGGCCGCGCGATCACGCTGACCTTCCGCCCCGGCGACGGCCAGACGCCCACGATCGTCCCGCTGACGGTGTCGACGGCGGAAGACACGCCGGTCGCCGTCACGCTGCAGGGTTCGTCGCCGTCAGGCGACGCGATCTACTACGAGGTGGCCACCTATCCGGCGCACGGCGTCCTCAGCGGCACTGCCCCGAACCTGGTCTACACGCCCGCGCCGAACTTCCATGGGACCGACACCTTCACGGTCGTGGCGAGCGACGGCGACGAGGTCGGTCCGGTGACGATGACGATCACGGTGCAGCCGCAGGGCGATACGCCGCAGGCGTTCGACCAGACCGTGGTCGCCCCGCCCGACGTCCCGACGGCCATCGCCCTCACCGCGATCGATCCGGACGGCGGACCGCTCACCTACGAGCTGCTGACGCTGCCGGCGAACGGGACGCTGACCGGCGTCGCCCCGAACCTGACGTACGTGCCGGCTCCGGGCGCGTCCGGGGTCGAGACGCTCACCTTCCGGGTGCACAACGCCTTCGGGACGTCGAACGTGGCGACGATCACGAGCTTCATCGGCGGCGGCGGGCCGTGCGTCGACTGTTCGTAGGCGCGCGGCG
>Ga0194121_10004690_pt1 | contig 19633 bp, 25 predicted proteins | sample TA2MahCa50mmetaG_FD_148609 | JGI IMG/M metagenome (GOLD analysis project Ga0194121, IMG submission 148609) | Freshwater microbial communities from Lake Tanganyika, Tanzania - TA2015020 Mahale Deep Cast 50m | ecosystem: Environmental > Aquatic > Freshwater > Lake | place: Tanzania: Lake...
TCCTTTCCTGGCCATCGGCGATGGCAATCTGGGCTTTTGGGGGGCGCTACGAGAGGAATGCCCCTCGACCCTGGAACAACGCTGCTGGGTCCACAAGACCGCCAATATCCTCGACAAGCTGCCCAAGACCCTGCAGCCCGATGCCAAGGGCCTACTGCAGCAGCTCTACCTATCGGCTACAAAGGAGGCCGCCCTCAAGGCCTACGACCGATTCCTCCACCGCTATGAGGCCAAGTATCCGGCCGCCTGTGAGTGCCTGGCCAAAGACCAGGACGTGTTGTTTACCTTCTACGATTTCCCCGCTGAACACTGGCGGCATATTCGCACCACCAACCTGATCGAATCGACCGTCAGCACCGTGCGCCACCGCACCCGTCAGACCAAGAACTGTGGCTCCCGACGGGCCACCTTGACCATGGCCTTCAAGCTGACCCTGGAAGCGGAAAAACGATGGCAGCGACGCCACGGCTATCGCCTCCTCGATCATGTCATCGCCGGGGCGATATTCGTCGACGGTGAACGGAAAAACGCCGCTTGATCAGGCAGGATACGCTCAGCCCTCATCCACAACATTTGACAAAAGCTCCTGGGCAGGGTTCCCGAATACTTACTCGATAGACCGCATAACCCACCAGCCCTCCACCGACCCCAAGCCAACTCCGTTATCTGCGAGCGCCGGCCGGCCCCATCCACGCGGACCCTTCTTGCCCCTATCTTGCCCAATTCCTATCATCAACCCGCCTCTCATTCAATCCACAACTATCTACCCGAGTGAAACCCGATGAATCGAGACCCTTTTCTGGACGAACACGGCAACCCCCGCCGCCTGCGCGGGGTCACCATCTACAGCGGCTCCCCGCTTTTGGCCGGCCTGGCGGCCAAGGTGGGTTTTGAGGTGGTGTGGATCGAGATGGAGCACGGACCGGCCAGCTTCGAGCGGGTCGAGAGCCTGTGCCTAGCGGCCAGGGCCCACGGCGCCGTGCCGCTGGTGCGCCTGCCCGACGGGGAGCGGCACCACATCCTGCGCGCCCTCGAATCGGGCGGGCAGATCCTGGTGGTGCCGATGATCGACACCCCCGAGCAGGCCCGCCGCCTGGTAGAGTACGGCAAGTTCGCGCCCCTGGGCCGGCGCGGCTTCAACCTGCGCACCTGGGGGGTGGAGTTCGGCCTGGCCGGCGCCGAAGCGTCCCTTGACCAGGCCAACGAGCGCACCCGGATCTTCGCCCAGATCGAGACCGCCCAGGCGGTGCAGAATCTCGACGCCATCTGCGCGGTGGCAGGGCTCGACGGGATCTTCATCGGCCCCGGCGATCTGTCGGTGAGCCTGGGCCACCCCGGACAGGTCAACCATCCCGAGGTGATAGAGACCGCGCTCAAGTGTATACGCCGCGCCAAGGAGGCGGGCAAACGCACCGGGGTGCTGGTGGGGCCGGGGGCGCTGCTCAGCGCCGCGCTGGAGGCCGGGGTGGACTTGGTGCTCTGCGGGGGGGACGTGGTGGACCTGGCCGCAGCCTGGCCCAAGCTGCTGGCCAATGTCAGTTCCAAATGAGGAGAGAGGAACAGCGATGACCGAGGAAGAGCGCTATTTCTTTGACCTGCGCGGCTATGTCCTGATCGAGATCGCCCTGAGCCAGGACGAGTTGAAGGGGCTCAACGCCCTCTTCGACGAGCAGCAGGCCAGCCTCCCCGACCCGCGGCGGGCGGGGCCCGGTACCTGGAGTTGATCACCTGGGGCAAGTCCTACCGCGACCTCATCGATTACCCCTCGGTGCTGCCCTACCTGCAGGAGATGCTGGGTGAGGGTCTGCGCCTAAACCACGAGTACACCGAACACATGATCGCCGGCGGGGCCGGTGAATTGCACATCAACGGCACCCCGTACAGCACCATGTTCCACTACCACGTGGCCGAGGGGAAGATCTACTGCGGCCTGGTGGCCGTGGTCTGGGCCTTGCAGGACGTGCCCCCCGGCGCGCCGGCGGCTTCTGCTGCATCCCCGGCTCCCACAAGAGCAGCTTTCCCCGCCCGCCAGCATCACCTGCGTGGGCAATTCCACCACCGGCGTACAGCAGATCCCCTGCAAGGCCGGCTCGGCCATCATTTTCACCGAAGCCCTGCGCCACGGCACCCTGGCCTGGACCGCCCCCACCCAGCGTCGCTCCCTTTTCTACAAGTACTCGCCGCGCCACGCCTCGTGGTGGGGCACCAACTACGACCCCGAAGCCTTTGATTACACCCAAGGGCAGAAGAAGCTGCTGCACGCCCCGTACCACAGCCGCACCTGGCAGCAGACCCCCAGCAAGGGCTACATGGTCAGTCCGGCGTAAGCACCTGGGAACAGCGGCGGCGAGAAGGCCCCAGCGGGGTGGGCCGCGAGGGTTGGCGCAGTGGCAGGCGGGGAATTCCTCTTGCTCGGGCGGCTTGGCAGGGAAGTCCGCGCGGCGGGGGGCCGGGTAGCGGAGCTGTGCGAGCGAGGGGACGCAACGCCCCAACGTATGGGGCGTTGCGGGGGCGGAGGGGATGCGATGGGCGTGCCTTGGGAAAGCCCGGAGTGGGTCGCTCCACGACGCGAGCGTCTCAGCGCGACACCCGCATTTCCAGCAGCGCCACCCCCGGCCCTGGGCGCGGTCCCAGGCTCACATCAAAGCCGGCCAGTTGCGCGTCCACGTACGCGTCGATACCGGCCAGGGTGGCGTTGGTCACCCAGAGCAGCACCCGGGTATTGCGGCCGGCGGCCAGATCCTCCAACTCCAGGTCCGGCGCCCCTCGGCGGTCGGCCCGGCCCAGGGCCCGTTGCTGGGCCACCACTCGCCCCGCCAGCACCACAGCCACCGCGCCAAAGCCCAGGCCCTTGAGGGGCCGGCCATTGATGAACTGCCCCCACCCCGGCAAAAGCAGCGAGCGGATCAGCGCTGTTCTGGGAGGCTGCGTGTGCAGGCTGTCCACCGGTGCCTGGGCCAGGGCCGGGGCCGCCAGCAACAGGAAGAGGAGTCTAGCGGCCGAGATGATCACCGGCCTGGACGGGGTATCCCCGGACAAAGGCACTGCCTTCTATAGGCAGTTTGCCGGCGGGCTGGACCTCGGTGAGCAAGAGGGCGCCGTCGCCGGTGGCCACCACCAGGCCCTGGCGGGGGTCGGCCAGCAACACCGCACCTGGCTCGCCGCGCCCGGTCGCAGGCCGGCTGCGGTGCACCTTAAGCAGCCCGCCCCGCCATTGGGTGAAGGCCCCCGGCATGGGGTTGGTGCCGCGTATCCGGTTGCGCAGCGCTTCCGCAGGCTGATTCCAGTCGAGGCGGCCGTCCTCCTTTTGTAGCTTGGGGGCGCGGCTCACCCGGCTCTGGTCCTGGCGTCGGGGGGTGATCACCCCCTGCCCCAGCCCGTCCACGGTCCGCACCAGCAGGTCGGCCCCCAGCGGGGCGAGGCGGGCCTCCAATTCGCCGGCCGTTTCCTCGGGATCGATCCCCACCTCTTCCTGCAAGAGCAGGTCGCCGGCGTCCACCCGCGGGTTGAGCAGAAAGGTGCTCAGCCCGGTCTTGCGCTCGCCGTGGATCACTGCCCAGATGATGGGGGCAGCGCCCCGGTAGGCCGGCAGCAGCGAGGGGTGGAGGTTGACGCTGCCCAGGCGGGGCAGGGCGAGCAGGGGGCGGGGCAGGATGGAGAAGGCCACTACAGCAAAAAGATCCGGCTGCATTGAGGCCAGGCGTTCGGCCAGGCCGGGCTCGCCGAGGGCCGCGGGTTGCAGCACCTCCAGGCCCAGTTCCAAGGCCGCCTCCTTGACCGGGAGAGGAGCTAGGCGCTGCCCCCGGCCCTGGGGCCGGTCCGGGTTGGTGACCACCGCCGCCACCTGGTGCCCGCCGGCGGCCAGGCGGCGCAGGCTGGGGACGGCAAAGGCGGGCGTCCCCATGAACACCACTCTCATCCGCTTAGGAGGAAGTGCTCTCGCCTTCGGCGCTGGCCTTGACCGAGGAGACCGCGGCGCGGGAGAGGTCGATCTTGACGTTCTCGGCGATCTTAAGCACCACGACGTCGTCCTTGAGGTTGACCACCACCCCGTGGATGCCGCCGCTGGTCACCACCTGGTCCCCCTTCTTCAGCGCGTCCACCATCCTCTGGTGGGCCTTCTGCTTCTTGATCTGCGGCCGGAGGATGAGCAGGTACAGGACCAGGAACATTAGGATGAAGGGCAACATGCCGAGGATGGCGCTGCCGCTCCCGCCGCCCTCCGCGGGCGGGGCGCCCATGGCGTGGGCTGCATCGACTAGAAAAGTGAACACGGGAAGATCCTTTCGTTAGGTGGAAAAGATTTCAAAAGATAGGAATTCCGGCCCTGGCCCGAAACTGCGGCTTAATCCCGGTAGGCGGCCAGGAATTCTGCCTGCCAGCCGGCGAACTCCCCGGCGATGATGGCCCGGCGCATGCGGCGCATCAGCTCCAAAAAGAAATGGAGGTTGTGGTAGGTGGCCAGGCGCAGGCCCAGGATCTCCCGAGTCTGGAAGAGATGGCGCAGGTACGCGCGGCTGTAGCGGGTGCAGGTCAGACAGGAGCACTCCGGGTCTAGGGGGCCGGGGTCCTCGGCCAGGACGGCGTTCTTAAGCCGCACCCGCCCCAGCCGCGTGAAGGCCGTGCCGTTGCGGGCGTTGCGGGTGGGGATGACGCAGTCGAACATGTCCACCCCCGCCGCCACGCCCTCCACCAGATCGTGGGGCAGGCCCACGCCCATCAGGTAGCGCGGCTTATGCGCCGGCAGGTGGGACAGGGTGGAGGTGAGGGTTTCGCGCATCATTTCGGGCGGCTCGCCCACTCCCAGGCCGCCCACCGCGTAGCCTGGCAGGTCCAGGGCCTCCAGTTCGGCGGCGCAGCGCTGGCGCAGGGCGGGATACACGCTGCCCTGCACGATCCCGAAGAGGGCCTGGGGCACCTCCTGTTCCTGCTGCAACTGGGTGTGTCGGGCTGCACAGCGCTGCGCCCAGCGCACGGTCAATTCCATCGAGTTGCGGGCGTACTCCTCGGTGCAGGGGTAGGGGGTACACTCGTCGAAGGCCATGATGAAGTCGGCGCCCAGGTGGTGCTCGATCTCCATGACTTTCTCGGGGCTGAAGAGATGGCGCGAGCCGTCGAGGTGGGACCGGAAGTACACCCCCTCCTCCTCGATGCGGGTGAGGCCCGAGAGGCTGAAGACCTGGAAGCCGCCGCTGTCGGTGAGGATGGGCCGCCCCCAGCCCATGAAGCCGTGCAGACCCCCGGCCCGGGCCACCAACTCGGCGCCGGGGCGCAGGTACAGATGGTAGGCATTGGCCAAGAGCACCTGGGCTCCCAACCCCTCCAGGTCCTGCTGGGAGAGGGTCTTCACCGCTGCCTGGGTGCCCACCGGCATAAAAAGAGGGGTTTCGACAGTACCGTGCGGGGTGTGGAGCAGCCCGGCCCGCGCCCCGGTGCGCCTGTCCTGGGCCACCAGCTCAAAGGCGAAGTCCCGTGCCATTCAGCGGGCCAACTGGGAGAGCGGGATTAGGCGGAAGCCACGCGCCTCCAGACGGGGCAGCACCGCCTCCAGGGCCAGCAGGGTGGATTCGCGGGCCTGCCCCAGGCCCAGGGCCTGGCCCCGCTGGGCGGCTAGCTCGGCCAGCTCCCACAGTCTCTTCTCCACCGCAGCGCGGTTGTCCTCCTGGTCGAGGTACAGGTCAAGCTGTACGGTGCGGGCCTTGGCCTCGCGGGCCATCTGGCCGGCGTCGAAGTCGAGGGCCGCGCCGCGGTCCACAAAGACCAGTTCGCTCTTACGCGCCTCGCGCAGCACCTCGGCGGTAAGGGCCGCATCGAGGCCGGGCAGATCCACCCCCATGGCCTCGGGCACCCGCTTGAGGTCCAGGCGCAGTTGCTGGCGCAGGGCCTCGGGCGCGGGCCGGTTCTCGGGGTCCACCATCCGGTAGACCAGCACCTGATGCCCGCGCCCCTGGGCCAGGTCCAGCACCTCGCCGAGGCGCTCGCCCTCGGGAAAGAGGGCCAGGCCCAGGGGTGGGCGCAGGGCGCAGCAGCGCTCTAATAGCCGCCACCGCCCCGGCCCCTGGGCCGCCTCGGCCAGCAGTAGGGCGATCTGTCCGGCGCGCCGGCGCAGTTCGGGCTCGCGCTGTAGCACAAAGAGGGTGGGCTGCCCCGCCTCGCAGTGGATCTCCACCTGTTGCCCGCGCTGCCGCTCCACCGCGCTGAGCACCCGCCCGCCGCTGCGTTCCACCAGGCGGCTCAGGTAAAGGTTCAACTCCATCAGCGGCAGGTCCGCCGGCACCCGCACGGCAATGCGGTCCCCCACCTCGCCCGTAGAGGAGAGGGAAACCCCGCGCGCCTTGCGCACCGATCCCGGCTCCAGCCCCAACTCGGCCAGGGCCGCGTCCACCTGGTCGTACAGGGAGCCAGCGGGGCCCTCCTGCCCCTCCTCCGCCAGTAACTCAGCAGGTGGCTCCGGGGCCAGCAAAGGCCATTGGCTGTAAAAGAAGAGCCCGGCCCCGGCAACCAGGAGCAGGGCGGTCAATGCCAGGTGCAGGGCCGGGGAGCGCCGCTTGCGGACCAGGCGCACCCCTCCCCGTTTGGCGGCTTTCTTCACCGCCCCTTGGCCTCGCCCCAGGTGATCTGCCCGGCCACTGGCTTGCCCTGGGCCGCGGTCCCGCACTCGGCCCCGCCCGAAAGCGGGTCATCGATCCAGCGGATGATCCGCCACAGCCCGTCGCTGCCCTGCCGCAGCTTGTAGTTCATCACCTGTTCGACGCGGAAACCGTCGTTGTTCTCGTCCACCATCAGCATGTAGGTCCGGCCGCGGAACACCACCCAGTCCTCGTCGGGGTGCCCGTCCGGGTCGCCGGGAAAGGCATCGGGGTAGTCGCGGCCCAGTTCCACGGTTCGGGAGATGAGCTCAAAATCGTACTCGAAGGTGCGGAAACGCCCGAAGATGCCCTGCCGGCTGCCGTCGCGGCTGCCGCCCATGAAGGCCAACTCCTCCTCGCGGCCGTTGAAGAACACGTCCTCGCCCAGGCAGTTCTTCTCGGTGAACCAGAAGTCCTCGTCGAGCAGGGTCTCGTACAGGTCCTTGTCGCGGTCGTTGAAGGCCCGGCTCAGGTTGTCGAGCAGGATTTCCGGGGTAGTGGCCGGCAGGGCCGGGGCCTGCTGCTCCCCGCCCTCGCGTTTCTTGGGCGCAAAGGGGTTGGAGCAGCCGGCGGCCAGGGCCAGCAGCACCAGGCAGCAGACGAGGGATCTGGGAGGTCTCATGGTGCTACTCCTATGGCGTTTCAGCGGGAGAATATTGCCCGCGCTTCGGTCCAGCTTCTTTTGGCGGAGGCCGGGTCGCGGAAATCCTGCCAGCGGCGCAGCGACCAGACCGGGTTCTCGGCGGTGGGGGTGAAGAGTTCCACCTCCATCCGCCCCTTGATGCCGAAGATCTCCTGGTTCGCGCCGCCGGCCGCGGGGATCAGGTCGAGTTCATAGGGAAAATAGAACACCTCGGAACGGCCATCCTCGGCGATGGTGCGCTGGTCTTTGGTCGATTCGTACCAGCGGCGAAACTCGGCGCGCTGAAAGCGCTCCTTGTCGAGTATCCCGGCGGCAAAGGTGCGCTCCTGGGCGGTGGTCCACAAGGTGTCCCGCTCGGGCGCGTACCCCTCGGGCGGCTGGTACACCTCGCGGTAGAGGTCCATGCCCTCGGGCTCGGGGATGAACCAGAACTCCTCGTCCAGCTGATCCAGGTACTGGACCGGGCTGAAACCCTCGAAGGTGGTTTTGATATTGAAAAGGACGAACTCCGACCGGGTTGGTTCCAAGAGCGAGAGCCTTTTACCGCTGGGGCAGTCGGGCAGACGGGCGGCAAAGGGATTGACTGCCCCGGTGCTACCGCCGCTGAGGACTGCCTCGGCGCAGGCGGGAAAGAGGCTCAGGTCCGAGTCCGGGGTGCAGCGGCACTCCACCTGGGCTTCGTCGGCCAGGCCGCAGCCGGCCAGGAGCAACGCGCAGAGCAAGGGCCGGACATTCATGGCGGTTCAGGCACTGAAGGGCACGGGGGTGAAGCAAAGGATGTACACCCCCAGACAGGCGTACCCCACCAGCCGCCGCCGGCCGTCGAGGGGGGTCTCTGGGTCAGCCGGGGTCGGGTGCCCCTTGCCGAAGAGCGCCAGGAATAGAGCCAGCCCCAGCCAGCCGGGCCAGCCCTGGGGCCAGTTCCAGACCAGGGCCATGACGCCGTAGACCCCCATGCCCAGCAGCAGCCCAAAGGCTAGGTGACCGATGGCCCGGTGCCGCCGGCGAAAGAGGGCGTAGACGATATGGCCCCCGTCGAGCTGGCCCACCGGAAAGAGGTTGAAGGCGGTAATGAAGAGCCCCACCCAGCCGGCAAAGGCCACGGGGCTGAGCAGCACCATCTGCTCGGGGCCGTGGGTGGGCAGGACCAGGGCCGACAGCCCGCTGAAGAGCAGCGGCGCCCCCAGTTCGATGGGGGCCTGTTGCAACTCCGGGCGGAAGTAGCCGGCCTCTACCAGCGCCGACTGGGACAGGCCCACGAGGCAGGCGGCCAGGGCCACCACAAAGCCGGCCAGGGGTCCGGCCGCCCCGATGTCGAGCAGGGCCCGTTTGTGGGGGATGGGGGAGCGCAGGCGGATCACCGCCCCCAGGGTGCCCAGCAGGGACAGATAATGGAGCATGGGCAGAAAGTAGGGGAAGGAGACCTTGAGCCCCCAGCGGCGGGCGGCGAAGTAATGCCCGAATTCGTGTACCGTAAGGATGCCCAGCAAGGTGACGGCAAAGGGGATGCCCTCGCTTAGGTGGACTAGGCTGCGCAGATCGGCCAGGGGGTCCACCCCCTGCTGCATGGCCCCGGCCGCGGTCATCGAGAAGAGGGTGAGGGCAAAGAGGGCCAGGTGCAGCAAGGGCCGGTCGCGGGAGGGGGCCGGCGGGTGGAAGTACTCGGAGGGCAGGGGCTCCCAGATGGCCAGGGGCGGGGGCGGCAGCGGGGCCGGGGTCTTGCGCCAGAGGTTCACCGCGTCCGCTCCCGGTGCAGGTACAGGCTGAGGCGGTGGGCGCTGCCCAGATCGGCGCTGAAGGGCACAAAGGCGTAGTCGAGGCCCCAGATATCCCGCACCAGTCCCAGGCCCAGGGACGGACCGCGGCCCTCGGCAGTCTGGTATCCCCCCCGCAGGGCCAGGGCGGAGGCGGCCTGCCATTCGGCCCCTAAATGCACGGTGATCCCTTCATCGGCGCGGCGCAATTCGCCGCTGCAAAGCAGCCGGGGCAGGCCGGTGTAGCTCAGGCCGGCAGCCAGGGTGCGCGGCAGCGGGGTGGCCTCCTCCTTCAACTCGGCCATGCGGCCCAACTGCCGCAGCGCCGCCCCCAAGCGCAGGTCCGGGCCCAGGGAATAAAGCAGGCCCAAGTCCAGGGCGGCCCCGGTGGCGGCGGCGGTGTATACGGACTGGCGCAGCAGTCTTAGATTAAGGCCCACCTGTAACCACTCCCCCCAGGCGCGGGCATAGCCCAAGTTGAGGACCCCCTCGTACACCCCGAACTCCCCCAGCGGCTCGGCGCTGGGCCCGGTGCGGTGCTCCAACCCTCCAGCGTGGGACAACTGGAAGGCCAGGCCCAGCACCTGCCGGCCCCCTCCGCATAAGAGGGTGAGGTACTCGTGGCGGGCGCCCTGCACCCATTCGCCGTGGCTCAGGCCCAGGGTGTGGCCCCTTGACCGCAAGGCCGCCGGATTGGCCGCCAGGGCCTCGACGTCGGGCAGGGCCACCCCGGCCTCAGCCAGGGCTGCCCCCCGCGCCCCGGCGGGCAGTTGAAGGTAGAGCAAACCAGGCCGGGCCCACAGCGGCGGGGCCAAGCACAGCCCCAGAAGCAGCAGGAAAGCCATCAGAACCTCAGCCCCAGGCCGCCGTTCATCCGGTTGCCGGCCCCCAGGTGGTCGGTGGTGTAGGCGTAGTGGAACTCCAGGTTGTCGCGGCGCATGGGCCGCAGGCCCAGCCCAAAGGCCGGGGCCGTCGCCGCGCCGATCCGGCCCAGGCCGGCCCGCAGAGTCAGCAGGGGCGAGGCCCGCCACTCCCCGCCCAGGCTCAGGTGCGACTCGGCATCGCTGCGACGCCCCTCGGCAACCAGCGCCAGGGCCTGCCACGGGCGATAGGCTACCCCAAGGCCGGCATTGGGGGCCAACTCGTCGGTGGTGTTGCTGGTCTGGGCAGAGGCGCGGTTCACCTTCCAGTCCAGACTGCCCCGCAGGTTGCGCAGGGTGGCCGCCAGGGTGAGGCGCGAATTCAGATAGACCTGCACCCCCAGGTCAAAACCCGAACCCTTGCCAGTGGACTTGCCCGTCTGCGGGGTTACTATGGTGTGGCGCAGCACCTTCAGGCCCAGGCCCAGGGCGGCCCTTTTTCCCAGGGCCCGGGCCACGGCCACCTGATAAGCGTTCTCCCCGTCCTCGATGCGGCCCAGCGGGGCGCCGTCCGCGGCGCGGGCGCTCAACCCGCCGGCCCCGGCGTGTTGCCAGGCCAGGCCAAAGGCCAGTTCGCCGCGCACGTTGAGGGCATAGGCCAGGGAGGACTGCCGGCGGTCCAGAGAGAGGGGCTGGAGGGAGGCCAGCAGGGCCTGGCCCTGGCTGCGGACCAACCCGGCCGGGTTGGCAGAGGACGCCCCCGGGTCGTCGGCCAGGGCGCTGAAGGCCCCGCCCATGCCTGCGGCCCGCGGCCCCAGTCCCTGCTCCAGAAAAGCGCCCGCATACTGGGCGGCCCAGCCAGAGCCGGCCCCCAGCAGGCAGATCCACATCCCGACCCATAGCGCGCTCAATCTAGCACCACGATCTTTCCAAAAGCCTGCTGGCCCGAATCCAATTCGATGCGGTAGTAGTACACCCCGTTGGCCACCGGGTCGCCCTCCCCGTCGCGGCCGTCCCAGGCGTCGCTGGCGTGGTTCCGGCCCCCCTCGCGGCGCTCCCCCCGGATCAGGGTGCGCACCTTGCGGCTGGCAAAGTCGTAGATCTCGATGGTGACCTCGGCGTCCTGGGTGAGACTGTAGACGATGCGGGCCTTCTCCTCCTGAGAAGGGGCAAAGGGATTGGGCGCCGCGTAGGTCTGGACACTGTCCGCCGGGCCGGCCTCGCCCAGCAGTTCACCCTGGTCCAGGGACAGGGGGCGCACCAGGGATTTGACCACCCCCCAGGTCTGGCCCTCGTCCTCGGAGCGGCCCAGGCCGTTCTCGGCGCCGGCCCACAACACCCCACCCACGGTCTCCAGGCCGTTGAACACCCCGGTCAACTCCTCGCCGGTGGTCTGGTCGCGCACCGGCGCCGGCGCCCAGGTGAGGCCCTGATCGGCGCTGGTGTACAGCCCCTCGTTGGTGCTGGCCCAGACCTTGTTCTCGGTGAAGGCGAAATCCCAGGCAGAGGTGGGGCCAGTGATCTGCCAGGTCTGCCCGTTGTCGCCGCTGAAGCTGATGCCATCCTTCTCGCCGGGCACCTCGCCCGTCGAGCGGGTCCCGGCCCAGATCACCGATCCGCCGTCGGGCAGCAACTGCCGTTTGAGAGCCACGGCCCAGTTTCCGGCGATCTGGCCCGGCAGCAGGCTGCCCAGGGCATCGAGGCGCACCTTGTGGGTGGTCCAGGTGCGGCCCTTGTCAAAGCTGCGGGCAATGCCGCCGGCCGTGCCCACCCACACCGTATCGCCGTAGGCCAGCACCGCGTAGGTGTGATGCAGAAAAGGCTGGGCTGCCAGACTATCGGCCTCGACCCGCGCGTGGGCGATGCGGTCGGCCGGACCGCCGGCCCTTTCCAGACTGTCGGCCAAGGCGCGCAGACTGTCGACAAGCCCGGCGCTCTCCTTGGGATTGTAGACGCGTCTCTTCGCCCCGTCGGGCAGCACCCGCTCCCAGGTCCGGCCCAGATCCGGGGTGCGCACCAGGGAGCCGGCGAAGAAGGCGGCCCACACGGTCGTGCCAGAAAGACCCAGGCCAAAACAGGGGTTGAGGACGGGCGTTCTTGGCCCCTCTGAAAATCCTGGCTTGGTGGTGTCGAAGATGGCCTCGGTGGCGAGATGTTTCCAGGTCTGGCCGGCGTCGGTAGTAAAGCTCAGCCCGCCGCCGACCTGAAAATCGCCCACCCCGGCGATGGTGGTATCAAAAAGCGTGGCCGCCCACACCGTGTCCCCCACCGCATCCACCGCGCTCACCTCCCCCCTGCCCAGACCCTGCTCCTGGGTGAAGGTCACCCACTCGGCCGGGGAAAAGCCCTGGCTCTGAGCCGGGTCGAGGCGGGCCAGGCCCCGCTCGGTGGCCGCCCATAGGTAGCGGCCGCTCCACTTGAGGTCGGCGATCTCGGTGCCCAGCAGGCTGCGGGGGGCGGGGGGCGGGTTCGGGATGAGGTCGAGGGGCAGGGCGGCGGAAAGGGCAAAGGACCAGAGGCTCAGGCAGGCGGCCCCGACAGCGACCGGGCGACAGCGCAACGGGAATTCCCTCAGGCGTAGGAAGCGGAGCGCTGGCGCAGGGCTTCGATGGCCTCGCAACCGATGCCGCAGTCGCCAATGCGCGGGCCTTCGGCATCGCCGTGGCTGTCCGAGCCGCCGGATTGGAGCAGGCCGTAGTTTTCGGCCAGTTTGACGTAGTACTCGATCTGCAGAGGCTGGTGCGCGGGATGGTACACTTCCACCCCGTCCAGGCCGTAATCGACAAGTTGGTCGATGACCGTCTCGGGCATAATCCCCGGATGGGCCAGCACCGCCACCCCCTTCACCTGGTGGATCAGCCCGATCACGTCCAGGGCCGAGGTATGGGGCTTGGCCACCACCGCCGGGCAGCGGTCGCCCAGGAAGCGGTCGAAAGCCTCCTCCTTACTGGATACCACCCCCCGGCGCACCATGGCCGCAGCGATATGGGGCCGGCACACCATGCCCCCGTTGGCCTGGTCGAGCACATCCTCCAGGGTCAGGGAGATGCCCAGGTGGTTGAGCTTTTCGACAATGGCCATGCCGCGGTCGTAGCGCCGCTGGCGCAAGAGCCCCAAGTGCTCCAGGAGCAGGGGGTCCAGCCAGTCCAAGCAGTATGCCAGGATATGGACCTCCCGGTCGCGGACATGGGCGCTCAGTTCGGCCCCCGGCACTATGTCCAGCCCCAGGCGGCGACCCGCCCCCATCAGTTCCTCAACCCCCTCCACCGTGTCGTGGTCGGTGAGACTAAGAGCCTGGACGCCGGCTTGGTAGGCCTCTTCGACCGCCTGGGAAGGCGTGCGCAACCCATCGGAGCAGAAGGAATGGGTATGGAGATCGGCTAAGTTATAGCGCACAAATAAGTTAATCAGTTTTCGTAAGTCGTAGGGCACAAAGGAGGGCCCCGGCGCTGACCCCGGACTTTCCTTTGTTCGGGATACAAATATAAAAAAACTATTCCGCGCTATTTTTTCAAGCTTTGCGGGGAAATAGTTCGGAGAGGCCGAAAAATGGGACAGCCCAGCCTCAGTTGCGGGAGAGTTCGCGCAGCATTTCGCCGCAGTGGAGGCGGATCTTCCCCAGGGCCCGGTCCCGCAACTGGCGCACCCGCTCCCTGGTCAGCCCCAGCCCCTCGCCGATCTTTTCGAGGGTCAGGGGGGCGCAGCCGTCCAGGCCGAAGTAGGCGCGAATGATATGATGCTCCCGGGCGTCGAGCACCTTCATGCCGGCGCGCAGGGCCTGGCTGAGGTGGTCGCGCTCCAGGTCCTCTTCGAGGGAACGGGTCCCTACTTCGAAGATGCTCAGCAGGGAATCCTCTTCGCCGGGATAAACCGGCATGTCCAGCGACAGGTCGCGCTGGCCGGTTTCCAGGGCGTTGCGGGCGCGGTCAAGGCTGATCTTAGCGCTGGCCGCCACCTCCTCCAGGGTGGGGTCGCGGCCCAGCCGCTGGGCCAGCAGGCTGCTCTGCTTCTCGACTTTTAGCAGGTCGTTGAGCTGGCTCATGGGCGGCCGGGCGATCTTGCCCTGCGCGGCCAGGGCCTTGAGGATGGCCTGGCGTATCCACCACACCGCGTAGGTGATGAACTTAAAGCCCCTAGTCTCGTCGAAGCGCTTCACCGCCTCCATCAGGCCATAATTGCCCTCTGAGACCAATTCGATGAAGCTGAGCCCGTGGTTGGCGTAGTTCTTGGCCACGCTGACCACGAAGCGCAGATTGGCCTGGATCAGTTGCTGGGAGGCCAGTTCATCCCCCTGCCTGGCCCGCCGGACTAGCTCGGCCTCTTCGGAGCGGCTGAGCGGGCTGTAGCGCTGGATCTCGCGCCAGTACACCTCGGTGGAGGTAGGCGGGCCCGCCGGCCGCAGGCTCTTCTTCCTGGTCTTGGTTCTGGCTGTGGTCATCGGCCTTCCGCAGGGTGGGCGATGAGGGGCTGGAGATCGCCTGTCTTGGACTGCGGAAGGGGGGGTTGGGTTCCGTCAGGGGCCCGGGCGCAGGGCTTTGAAGCGGGCGTAGGCGTCGACCCACCCGCCGCGGGCCCGGGGCTGGTACTGGAGGGGGTCAAAGGAGCGGGCCACTACCTGGCGGGCCTGGGCCAGGGAGCCCACCTCCCCCAACCCCATGGCCTGCACCATGAGGTTGCCGATAGCCGTGGCCTCCAGGGGGCCAGCAATCACCGGCCGGCCGGTAGCGTCGGCGGTGAACTGGCAGAGCAACTGGTTCTGGATGCCCCCGCCCACGATGTGGATGCACCCCAGGCGGCGGCCCAGGATTTCCTCCAGCCCTTCGAGCACTTGGAGGTAGCGCAGGACCAGGCTCTCCAGCACCGTCCGGATCATACTGCCCTCGTCGGCGGGTGGGGCCTGGCCGCTCTGCTGGCAGAAGGCGCGGATACGCTGGGGCATGTCGCCGGGGGCCAGGAAAGTGCCGTGGTCCGGGTCGATGAGGGCAACGAAGGCCGGGGCCTGGGCGGCTTTGGCGGCCAGCTCGGCATAGGAGTAGGCCCGGCCCTGGCGCTCCCAGGTGCGCCGGCACTCCTGCACCAGCCACAGGCCCATGATGTTCTTGAGGAAGCGGAAGGTGCGGCCCACCCCGCCCTCGTTGGTGAAGTTGTGGGCCAGGGCCGTTTCGCTGACGAGGGGCTCCTCCAGTTCGGCGCCCATCAGCGACCAGGTGCCCGAGCTGATGTACGCAAAGTCGCGGGTAGAGGTGGGGATGGCCGCCACTGCCGAGCCGGTGTCGTGGGTAGCCGGGGCAATGACCGGCACCGGGCCAGCGCCGGTGCGCTGGGCCAGGGCAGGCAGCAGGGGGCCCAAGGGGGTGCCGGGCGGGACGATGCGCGGCAGCATGGCGGTGGGCAGACCCAGCTTTTCCAGAAGTTCAGTGGCCCAGCGGCCCTGGCACGGGTCGTAGCACTGGGTGGTGGTGGCGTTGGAGAACTCGCAGACCTTCTCCCCGGTCAAGAAGAAGTTGAAGAGGTCGGCCATTAACAAAAAACACTGGGCCGCCTCCAGCGCCGACGCCTGCTGCCGCCGCATCGCCAGCAACTGGTACAGGGTGTTGATCTGCATGAACTGCACCCCGGTGCGGGCGAAGATCTCCTCGCGCGGCACCAGGGCAAAGGCCGCCTCCAGCATGCCCTCGGTGCGCGGGTCGCGGTAATTGCGGGGATTTTCGAGGAGCACATCGCCTTTGCCCAACAGGGCAAAATCCACTCCCCAGGTGTCGATGCCGATGGCGTCGATCTTTCCCTGGCCGGCGGCCAGCCCCAGGCCCTGCTGCATCTCAGCAAAGAGGCGCAGCGGGTCCCAGTACAGGTGCTCGAAGACCGGCACCGGGCCATTGGCGAAGCGATGCACCTCTCCCAGTTCCAGCCGCGCCCCGTCGAAAAGCCCCAGCATGGCGCGGCCGCTCTCGGCCCCCAGGTCAAAAGCCAGCAACCGGCGTGTGGCGGACATGAATGGCTCCTAGATGTAATTCAAGCCCAGTTCCCACACCAATTCGCGGGTGGGCTCATCGAGCAGGGCGCAGATCAGGGCGACGCCCAGCTTCTTCTCCAGGCCGGTGGCGTAGCGCTGCTGCTCGTCGCGGAAGCTGAGCCGCTGGAAGCCCAGTACCGCCCGCTGGAAATCCTTGGGCCGGTCGTAGATCACCACCTGGGCCAGCTCGGGCTGGGCCAGGGCTTCGAGGACGAACTGACTGCCGAAGATCTCCTCCAGGGCATTTTGCAGTTGTCGGTGCAGCATCAGAAGGGATAGACCTCGTCGAGCCGGCGGCGCAGCCGGGCCCGCTGGCCCTCCTCCTCCTGGGCCTGCAGGGTGATCTCGATGGCCGGCCGCCGCAGCCAGGCCAGGAAGACCAGGCCCCAGTCCACGGGCACCGTCTGTAGTTCCAGCCTTAGCACCATACGGGTGCGGATCAGTTTGCCGAGCATGATCAGAAGTACGGGGCGATGTGGCGCTCGATGCGCTCCAGGATGGGCCCCTGGCCCGCCTCGGCGCTGAAGGTCTGACCCGTCACCCGCTCGAAGAGCCCGAGGTAGCGCTGGGCCACCTGCACGCGGATCTCCTCGTCGAGGGGGGGGATGTTCTGGTCGGTAATGCCCTGCTCCTTAAGCCAAAGGCGCAAAAACTCCTTGTCTAAACTCTCGGGCTCCTCGCCCCTGGCCTGGCGCGCCGGGTAGGTGGCCTCAATCCAGTAGCGCGAGGAGTCCGGGGTATGGATCTCGTCGGCCACGGTGAGCTGGCCCTCCTCGTCGAGGCCCATCTCGTACTTGGTGTCCACGAGAATCAGCCCCTGCCAGGCGGCCACCTCGGTGCCCCGCGCAAAGAGGGCCAGGGCCGCCTGTTCCACCTCCTCCCAGCGCCTGCGGTCCACCAGGCCCCGCTCGACGATCTGCTGGGGCGAGATGGACTCGTCGTGGTCCTTTGACTTGATGGTGGGGGTGATGATGGGGGCGGCGAAGGGCTGGTTCTTGACCATGCCCTCGGGCAGGGTCACGCCGCAGAAGTTGCGCACACCTTTGTTATAATTGATCCACACCGAGGTCGAGGTGCTGCCGGTCAGGTAGCGGCGCACCACGATCTCCACCGGCAGCATCTTCAGCTCCCGGGCCACGGTGACGTTGGGGTCAGGCACCTCCAGCACCTGGTTGGGCACCAGGTCGCGGGTCTGGTCGAACCAGTAATGGGCGAGGCGGTTGAGCACCTCTCCCTTGAAGGGGATGGTGCCTAAGACGCGGTCAAAGGCGCTCTGTCGGTCGGTGGTAATGAGGATGCGCTTGCCGGGCAGCAGGTAGATGTCGCGGACCTTGCCTTTCCGGTACTGCCTCTCCCAGCGCGGGTACCGGGCCTCACGCAGGCAGTTGTGGAGCTGAGCTTCGACTTGCTGGCGCGTGACCATGTGGATTCTCCCCTGGTTCTGCGGTGGGGTCATCTCAGGTTTACTTCGAGTTCGTGGCGGCCGGCCTCCAGTCGCAGGCTCAGGCGCCGGCCCTGGGGCGCAAAGCTCAATTCCCCTTCTTCGAGGGGGCGCCCCTCCAGCTTGAGGCTGCGGGGGCGGGTGGGCGCGGTTAGGCGCAGGGTGCAGGGCGTCCCGGCCGCCACCAGGGCACTCAGCCGGCTGGCGCTCTGCTGCAAGAGCAGGTCCACGGGCTGGTCAACCCGGACCAGTTCGGTGTGCAATTGCAGGTAGGTGCTGCCGATCAGCCCGCACACCGCGCTGAAGGCCCAGGCCCTGCGTCGCTGCGCATCCCCTGGATGTTGAGGGTCTCGGCCTCCAGATCGCGCCACAACACCCAGTCAACCCCGCCCACCACGGCCTCCCACCCGCTCGGGCCGCAGGCTGGAGCGCCCCCCGGAGGGACGGGGCGCCAGGAGCGCCAGGCCGCGGCCTTCGCCCCGGACATAGGCCCGGCCCTCCTCGGCCAGTTCCAGGGGGCAGGTGGTGTGCAGGAGCCATTCCACCTCTACCGCCGAGGGGGCCTCCATCTGGTCGGCCAGCACGAAATAGTCGGGCTTAATATAGGCGATGCGCCGACGAAAGCCACCCAGCCCCGTGTACGCCCGGCCCGCTTCGCCGGCGGCGTAGTCCAGCAATCCCGAGGAGAAGAACCCCTCGATGCGGCCCTGGTGGGTGCGCGGGTCGGCGCTTCACTGGCTGGGTGCGCGGCGCCGCGGCTGCCCTTCCACCAAGAAGGCATGGCATGCAAAGGTGTTGAGGAAGTAGTGATCTAGTTTGTATTGGCGCTGTGACAACTCCGGTTCCCCCGAGGCGGCCTCGGGCAGTACGCCGCACAGGAGCTGGCCACCCACCCGCAGGGCCGGCGGCTGCCTTGATTTTCCCAGGGGCGCGCTTTATGTTAAGGCCGCGATGCGAAAACTTGCGATTCTGGCGCTGGCCCTCGTCCTGGGCTGCAGCGGTGTGGAGGAGGCTGCCGAACTGGCGTCCTACCTGCAGACCCTCCAGCGTTTCCAACCCTATAACCAGCAGATCCAGCGCTACATCAACTTCTTCGAGGCCCCCGGCCGGCCGGTGAGCCTGACCGAGCTCGAGGGGGCCCGAACCCTGCTGGCCGAATACGCCCGGGCGGTCGAAAGCCTCAACACCTCCTCGTTCAGGGGCGATGACCTGCGCGAGGCCCACAACTTCTACGTCCTCACCTGCCAGCACGCCCAGCAACTGATCGCCGACACCACCGGCGGGCCCCGGCAGCAGCTCCGTACCGTGACCTTTGCCCTGCATACCCTGCGGGCCTACGTCACCGGCCGCTTCTATCCGGGCCTGGGGGTGATGCTGACCCACAAGGAGGTGGGCGGCAACCTGCAACCCCCGGCCTGGCCCGAATAAAATGTCCCCACCCCCCCTTTCTCCTACTCCGCCGCGCGCACCGGGCCAAAACTCCGCGTGACCTTGCCGCCGGTGGTCAGGGTGACCATCCCCCCAAAGGAGGTGCCGGTCATCAGCGCCTCCACCAAGGGGGGCTGACCTCCCCCGGCCCCTGCCAGGCGACGACGAAATTGGCCCTGGTCCCGCCGCTGCGATCCAGTTCATCGACCACGAAGCTGGCGGTCTCCAGCGGTTTGAGGCGTAGGGGCTGCTGGAGGTGGGAACGGATCAGCTACACCTCGGTATTGTAGTAATCGACCCTGTTGATGTCGATCCGCTTTTCCAGGTCGATGTTGTGGATGGAGAGCATGGCCGACAGCTGGAGGGTTTGCTGGCTGTCAAGATAAAAGATGCTCGAATAGGTGGGTACATAGATGCGTTGGCCCTCCAGGGGGCCGCCGCCGCCCAGCGCCAGGAGCAGAAAGGCACCACGCAGGCCGACAACAACTCGGTTCATAAATGACCTCCCTCGGCAAAGCTCCGGCGCCCTTGACAGGCAGAACAGGAAGACAAAATATTGAGGGACAATAAACGAGTCTACCATAATGTTTATGTAACTGGCCATCCCTACGGACCCTTGGTATAACAAGGAGGAATACTGATGGCCATCCGCAAAGAGCTGCTGGACGAATTGATCAAAGGCTGTAAGAGCCCCGAAGAGCTTCTCGGGAAGCACGGCCTGCTCAAGGAGTAGAGCAAAGGGCTGGTGGAGCGGATGCTGCAAGGGGAGCTGACGCACCACCTTGGGTATGAGGAACACGCCGTGGAGGGCCGCAACGGGGGCAACTCCCGCAATGGCACCACGCCCAAGAGCGTAGAGACCGGG
>Ga0194121_10004692_pt1 | contig 19632 bp, 18 predicted proteins | sample TA2MahCa50mmetaG_FD_148609 | JGI IMG/M metagenome (GOLD analysis project Ga0194121, IMG submission 148609) | Freshwater microbial communities from Lake Tanganyika, Tanzania - TA2015020 Mahale Deep Cast 50m | ecosystem: Environmental > Aquatic > Freshwater > Lake | place: Tanzania: Lake...
TTATTTCTCATCTAATGAAACACCGAATTATGTTAGCCTTGGATATAATTGGAGGATGCCTAGTATGGTAGCAGCATTAGGAATCTCACAACTGACGAAGTTTGAAAAATTAATTAAATTGAGACGAAATAACGCCGCTTATCTCTCAGCACGATTAAGTAAATATGCAATACAAGTCCCAAGAGAGCCCCTTGGGTACAAACATGCTTACCAACTCTATTCAATAAGATTACCAAATTCTAAAATTAGAAACCAACTTATGAAATTTCTTACTAAAAAAGGAATAATGTCCAAAATATTCTTTGAACCTGTTCATATGACACATTTTTATAAAAAACTAGGATATGGTACAACAAAATTACCAATAACTGAAAAAATTTATGATCAAATACTTACTCTTCCAATGTATCCTGGATTAACAAAAGATGAAATGAACTTCATTTGTGATTCTGTTGCCGAGTTTATGGAAAAAACTAAATTTTTGTCTTAAACCGTGCAGGTATACCGGACCATAACTGATTCTTTGGAATATTTTTGTTGACAAATGAGTACGCTGCGACAATAGAATTTTCACCAACCGTGACGTTGGGCATTATTGTACTGTGGGTTCCAATCTTGCAGTTTTTTTTAAGAATTACGGGACCTCTCTTGTTGTCAATTGTTGAATGTGAGTATATGGCACAATGTGATCCGACCTGTACATTATCTTCCACTTCAACTCCATAATGTGAATTTATGTACGTAAATTCCCCTATATCGAAATTTTTGCCCATTTTCAGTTTCCCTGGATACTGAACAAGATAGTTGTACTTCGTCATCTTTCCATGTCTTATTGTGGGTTTTTTCCATTTCACGCCTTTTATCATTTTATAGTCAAACTTTCAGTATTTTTTATTTAACTTTATCAGTCATTCGTAAATTTGATTAAAAATTATTATTAACCTAGCAAATAGTGATGGTTGTGAACATTTTAGTGACTGCCGCGCATCCAGATGATGAAGTCATAGGCATGGGTGGTACAATTAAAAAACTATCAAAAAACAACAAAATCATTTTATGCGTGGTTTCAGAGGGGGCTTCTGCTCAATACACAGACAAAAAAATGATCAAAGTGCGGAGAGATGCATGCAAAGACTCTGGTAAAATTCTTGGAATATCTGAGTTCATTTTCCTTGACTTTCCTGATATGAGGCTAGATACAATACCTCACCTTGAAATTAATCGTGAATTAGAAAAAATCATTAGTAAATACACACCAAAAATTGTCTACTCTCCACCTCATCATGACCTAAACAAAGATCATCAAAAAGTCTACGAATCATGTCTGATTTCTACAAGACCTTCATCAAGTTCTGTCAAACAACTATTGTGTTATGAATTACCAGGTATTGTAAAGGAACCATTTCATCCCAACATATATGAAAACATTGTGAAAGAAATGCCATTCAAAATTAAAGCATTTAAAAAATACGACAGTGAAGTTGAAAAATTCCCTCATCATAGGTCTGTTGAATCGCTTGAAAATCTTGCAATTCAGAGAGGAATTGAATGTGGACACAGGAAAGCAGAAGCGTTTGATCTAATACGAAGTATCCTAGATTAATTTGAAACCGAACATTTTGTTTTTAGTATTTGATTCATTTCGTGCTGACAAATTTTATGGCAAAGATAAAACCTCAAAAACACCAAATATTGATCCATTGCTGAAATCTGGAGTCTATTTTACGCAAGCTATTCCTTCAGCAGATGGCACGACTCTTTCGCTTAATAGTATTTTCACTGGACTCTATCCATTTGTTACTGGTACGAGAGAGATGAAACTTTCACTTGAAAATAAGAATTATGTTGGAGCTATTCGAGATTTTGATTATAATATCTATGGCATAATGCCAAAACTGACATCTTATTCACCTTTATACAATTTATGTATAAATCAAGACTCAGTATATGATGGAGGACCTCCTGCTCAATCTCTTTTCGATGGATTGGGACAAAAAATCATTGATCTATTATCCTCAAAAATGAAAGAGCCTTGGTTTTGTTATGTGCACATAATGGATCTTCACTGGCCATTGGTAGTACCAAATAAATATGATGATTTACAATATGGTAAAAATAAATATGAAAAAGTAGTGTCCTCTATCGATTATTGGATAGGCAGAATAATGTCTCACATTGATCTTACAAAAACCTTAGTTGTAATAACGGCTGATCATGCAACCACAATACCTGTTGATGATAAAGATGTGACAGAATTTGAACCTAGTCTAGATTTGGGACTGAAAGTTGGTAAGCGATTGATGCCCAAGTCAACTCACAATTTTGGTGTTAAGCTGTTTATCAAATCTCGTCGTATCATACAAAACGCACGATTAGCTCAGGCAAACAAAAATCTTACCGCATATGAAAAACGATCTAGGATGCCATATTACACGTTATCATTATTTGATGAATCAATACGAGTGCCACTACTTTTTGTAGGCTATGGCACAAAATCTGCAATAATGACAGATCAAGTGCGAAGTGTGGACATATTTCCAACAATTGCAGAAATCATTGATTTACAATATGGAGAGAAAACCCATGGTAGAAGCTTGTTACCACTTTTCAATGGGCAAAAATTAGATGAGCAGCCAGTTTATCTTCATACTATGCCGTATCAGGAACCATCTCCGGACGACATGGTTGGAATTAGGACCTCAAAATACAAGTACTTTAGGGGTTCCCTAGATCATAATCATAATGTCAATCTATACGATCTTCAAAATGATCCGTTTGAGAATACCAATATTGCAAAAGATAATATGGTAATCGTAGATAAAATGGAGAGAATTTTAGCTGAAATCATAGATAATACCTTAGCTAAGCAAAAACAAGCATTAAGCAAAGACGAAGAAGAGCAAATACGAGACGAGCTAAAAAAACTTGGTTATGTCTGACTATGTTGAAACAGTTCTCAGAAATTTCACTAAATATTTTCATTATGACAATGATTTTTTAATAGCGATATTGATATAGTTGTCAAAGACATTAAGCGTATGAAAAATAATCTCGGTTTTCGTTCTTGGTATTATTTCCGAATGGGATGGTCCACATATTTTGCTTTTGTTTTTGCTGCTATCAACACATTAACTGTAACATATTATCTAGCAATAGAAAAATATCCTGTACTGAAAACAATTTTTCCAAATTTTATACAATATGTTTTCATAATAACTGTAATCGGTATACCGATATTAGTAATCATAGGATACGCTCATTATAAAAGAACCAGAGCTTTTCAATCTGAAAACGACATTCTGGTGGAAAGCAATCCATATCAACGTAGAACAATAGTTAACACTGAAATTATTCTACAAATAAACCTCAAAGTGATTGAATTACTTTTAAAACAATCAAAAAATGAACAACTAACTGAAAATGAATTACAAGAGTTAACCGCATTGCAGGGTAAACTTTCTGAATTTGTTAAATCACGAACATTTACCAATAATAATGATTTGAGTTATCTCAAAAAAGAAATTAACCAATAAAAGTTCTAATGGATAATCTATTCTTAATTTTTCCCCAATACAATCTGTTTGCAATCAAAAAATGACACATTCGTAATTTTATACAAATTTTTGGAGAGTTTTTTCTAATAGATTTGTGTTTTTTTGTCAAATCTTCAAAAAGATTATCCCACCACTCACCAACAGCATACGGATCTGAGAATTCTTTTGCAAAATCATACTCTGCTTTAAATAATTTATCTCTAAACTCTTTTGATTCAACTACCTTATCAATAGTCTCTGCGATATCTTTAGGTTCATTAGAATATGGCAAAAAAGGAGATTTTACTTCATTTCCATCCATAATTAGCCTGATTTTTGGATCGGTATATTGGACAACTGGTTTTTTACAAAAAACTGCCTCAAGCTCAACTAAAGCAAATGTACCTATTCGCATATTTCCAAGTACGGCATCTGCAAAATTATAGTACTTTGGCATATCCTCGCGTTTTATTAACGGCACAAGTTTTACTTGTGCTGGCATGTCTTTTTGTAACTGTTTTTTAATTTCTAGTTCCTCTTTTGTGGATTCATCAAACCAGTCTACTTGAAGTATCTCAAAATCAGTTTTGCAGAGTGACAGAGATTTCCAGATAATATCTGTGCCTTTTGGCTTACCCATTCTTTGTGGACTAAAAAAGGTGAATTTTGTTTTTTTTCTGTCTAACTCAGTTTCTATTTCACTAAAAAGATTAGGATCTATTGGAACTCTATCCATTTTTATGCCAGTTTTTGTATATTTTTCTAAATGCCTAAAAACCCACATTCCTGCAATGTGTGCAACAGCATTTCTAAACGCATTCTTATAAAATCGCCTCTCTAGTAGATTTAATTTATGAAGAGGTTCATCAAACCATTCTTCTTTAGCATTTTTCACAAATCTTGGAGCATCTATATCTCGTCCAACATAATAGGCAACATAATTCAAATCAGCTAAATAGGCAATTCTTTCTCCGGTTCCCATTGTTACACAAATATCGTAATTATCTTTAATTTCATTGATTCTTTTTACTTGATCAACAACTTTCCATGAATTGAATAATTCATATCCTTCACCATAAGTATAAAACCCAACTCCGTCTTTTGGAAAATTTACCAGATGAATTTTAGATTTTTTTGTGTATTTGCTTATTGTTAACATGAGGTTTCCAGTATCACCAATAGCTAAAACTCTTATGGTCAATTTCTAGCGCATGTTGCGATGTTTATTTAATATCTGTTGTTATACAAAGAAAATTCAGACCCAGTAAAGATTAAAGAACATTCATTCAGGCCTAAATGTATTGCGCTATTACAGAAAATTTTTGTTAATCATAATTGGAACCATTTGTTTGTATGCAACGTTTCTTGTCTTTTCTGATGTCAAGAAGCTGGAGGAATATTCAATTAATTTCAATTTTTCGTATGTTCCCATAATTCTAATTTTTGTTACTTTATCTTGGATTCCTCTCTATGTTAGATGGAATCTTCTATTGCGAAATGTTGGCGTAAAAGTGTCATCAAGAGATGATGTCTTAGTATACGTGGCAGGTTTTGCGTTAAGCGTTACACCGGGAAAAGTCGGGGAGCTTATTAGAACTCAATTATTAAAGGAAAGATGCAGTGTTCCGCGGACAAAAACAACCCCTCTGATATTTGTAGAAAAATTTTATGATTTGGCTGGAGCCATGCTGACTTCATTAATAGGAATTTGGTTTTTCAAAGAAGTTGGTTTTATAATTATTGGCGGTCTAGCTTTACTTGCAGTTCTTTACATACTATTATCTTCAAACAAATCATACGACAAATCTCTTAGGTGGTTTGCCAAGTTCAAGTTTACATCCAAATTTGTTGATCCATTAAAGGCATCGTCAGAAACACTAAAGACATCGACAAGAGGTAAGATTGCAATTTTTGCAATTTTATTATCAATGTCTTATTGGTTGATGACTTCGCTTGCAGTCTATTTTATCTTAATAGCACTTGATGTCTCAACAATAAATTATCTAACTATTATTTCCACTTATACTTCATCATTATTTTTAGGAGCAATTTCTTTCATACCTGGAGGATTGGGAGTTGCAGAAGGAAGTTTGGCAACATTGCTGAGCTTGCAAGGAATAAACGTGCCTCTAGGAATAATCCTTGCGATAATAATCAGGCTATTTACGCTCTGGTACAGTGTAGGAATGGGACTTGTCGCATTGAAAATGGTTGGAGGGTTTTCTTTAAAGCCGTGACTTGATAAAGAACTGTTTTATTTCATCACATACAAATTCTAACTCATTATCAGTTAAAGTCGTGGATGATGGTATCCATAAACCTCTATCGGCAATATCGGAAGTCGTTCCGTAGATATTATCTGGCGCTTTGTATGGTTTCAGTCTATGTATGGGAGGGTAAAATATTCTAGTTCCAATTCCCTTTTTCATTAGATGTTTAATCAGTTGATCCTTTCTTCGTTTTGACTGTAAGATAATATCGATCATCCACGGTGTATTTTTATCTAAATCTGTTTTTATAAATCCAATTTCTTTGATATTGCCTAGAGCAATATTGTATTTTCTGAACATTTCTTTTTTCCTCTCGATGCGGGTCTTTAGCTTACGCATTTGAGCTAATCCAATCGCTGCCTGAAATTCTGTAAATTTGAAATTATATCCTATTGTTGGATGATCAAAGGCCTTGCGCATATCTTTTTTTGCTCCAAACGGTCTTCCAAAATCTTTTAGAGCCTTGCATTTTTCATAAATGCTTTTTTCATTGGTAACTATCATTCCACCTTGGCCTGTTGTTATGATTTTAGGAGTCGAAAAAGAAAATACTCCGACATCACTTAGTGTTCCCATATGTTTTTTATCATAATATGAGCCAATTGCATGACAAGCATCTTCGATTAATAATACGTCATGTTTACTGGCAAATTCTTTTAGCTCAAAAATGTCTGCAGATCGTCCATTGAAATCAACTGGCATTATAGCCTTGGTTTTCTTGGTAATCAGATTCTTGAGTTTTCTCAAATCCAAATTCAAAGACTTTGACTCTATGTCGACCAACACGGGTTTTGCTCCCGCCATTTCTATTGCATTTGGAGATGCAACAAATGTTAAATCAGGAACTATGACTTCGTCGCCGTGTTTGATGCCTAGAGCCTTTAGACCGAGATAAAGCGCTGCACCACCACTAGTCACCACTGTAGCATATTTGCTCTGCACAAAACTTGCAAAAACTTTTTCAAATTCACTAGTTTTTGCAGCTTCGGTATACCAACCAGAATCAATTACAGAAACTAATTCTCTTTTCTCTTCATCCCCGAGCGAAGGTTCTATCTGAACAATTTTTTTCACAGTTATCATTGCAGGGCAAAAAAATGATAAATAAAGATAGTTATTCCTAGTTTACAATGAGTGACATTAATTCAATTTTAGTTACAGGTGGTGCTGGCTATGTTGGCAGTGTTCTTACAAATAAACTAGTAAAGAATGGATACAAAGTACGTATTTTGGATTCAGCCATTTACGGATTATCTGGAATCTCAAAACTTGTAGACAATAACGACGCTGAATTGGTTCTGGGTGATATTAGAAACGACGAAACTATAGAAAAATCTGTAACTGGCATAGATTGCATCATACATCTTGCAGCCATAGTTGGCGAACCGCTTTGCAACAAAATACCTGAAGCTGCAAGACAGATCAACGAGTTTGCAACAAAAAAGCTAGTCGATGTCTGTAAAAAGAAAGGTGTACGAAGATTTGTATTTGCATCTACATGCAGCAACTATGGTTCATCAGAAATACCTGTTGATGAAAACAGCCAGTTGCAATCTCTTTCTTTATATTCTGAAACGAAGGTACAGTCCGAGTCTTTTGTATTGTCCTCAAAAGATTCTAGTTTTGAGCCCTGCGTACTAAGATTTGCTACTGCATTTGGTCTCTCACCTAGAATGAGATTTGATCTTTTATTGCAGGAATTCATCCGCGATGCTATAGTGAATAAAAAAATAACTGTTTTTGGACCGAATTATTGGAGACCGCTGGTCCACGTAGATGATATCTCAAATGCTTGCATGAAAACAATAACATCTTCTTCTGACAAAATCTCAGGCCAAGTATACAATGTTGGAAGTAACGATCAAAACTACACAAAATTAGAATTGGTAAAAATCATTCAAAGCTTCATACCTGATATAACAATTGAAATTCAAGAACTAAAAAAGGATCCACGTAACTATCGTGTGTCATTTGATAAAATAACTAACAATCTACAATTCAAAATAACAAAAACAGTAAGAGATGGAGTATCTGAAATTCTTGAAAAAATTACAAATGATGAATTAGATCCTCGACAATCTGAATTTTCCAATATTTCTAAACTCACTGAAAAAGTTCAAGTCTACTGAATTACCATACAAAAGCTATAATACTTGAATTGTTTTCGCTCAAATATGCGTATTTTCATAACTGGAATGACTGGATTTTTAGGATATGAATTAGGAACTAAGCTTCGGGAAAAAGGACATACCATTGGAACACTAGTACGAAATGTTGCAACATCAGACCGACCAATAGCTTCTAACACGGAGTCCATGATTAGGGGTGAAAGACTAGCTGGCGTTTCGTATTATTATGGAGATCTGACTGATTATCTTAACATCTATGATACATTATCTGACTTTAAGCCAGATGTCATAATACATCTGGCTGCTCAGACATCGGTAGCATATAGCTTTACACACACCACTGAAGTGTTCAATGTGAATTTTCTGGGTGCTGTTAATATGGCCGAAGCCGCAAGGCGCGCCTTGCCAAATCTAAAGCGATTCATTTTCTCAGGCTCTGTGGAAGAATACGGAATACAAACAAAATTCCCAACAAAGGAAACTGCCGAACTCAGAGCTGCAAGTCCCTACGGAGTTGCAAAAATAGCAACAGAGAAACATCTGAAATATCTATATGATGCATATGGATTTCCAGCCATAATATTCAGAAATGCAAATTCTTATGGAAGAAAACACAATCATCAATTTGTCATTGAAAGTATGATTTATCAGATGTACCATGGCAGTTCACCAATAAAACTAGGTGATCCAACGCCGGTAAGGGACTTTATTTTCGAGTCAGATCTCCTAGCAGCTTATGTCTTGGCAGCTGAAACTAATAACAAGAGGGTTTTGGGCGAGTCCATTAACATTGGTACTGCAAAAGCAATTTCCATCAGAGACTTGGCCACTAAAGTAAGAAAAATCACTGGATATAAAGGAAAAATACAATGGAACAGCTTCCCAAAAAGAGCACTAGAAATTCCAAGACTGCAAGTAGATAACATTAAAGCCAGAAAATTACTGAAATGGACGCCAAAAGTTTCTTTGGATGAAGGCTTGAGAATCACCGCATCTTACTACAAATAATCGTCAAATCTTTTCAAAATTCTTTAACATGCATCTTATAGAAGGATCAGGAATCATGTCTTCGCTATAAAGAATAACTTTTGGGAACAATGATTTTGTTGTCTTGAGCAAACATCCAAGCAAAAAGGTTCCTAAACGTGTATTAAAAATGCTTAAAAATTTCTCAACAATCTTTCCTTGCGGCTTAAACACCAATATCTTTACATCGTTCACAATTTCTGACGAATAATGTACTCTGAAAACAGTTTTGTATCCAAAGGAATTATGTAGCTTTTCACTTGGAATATTTCTTGGATCATTAAAAACAGTAATAAAAGAATAGTTTCGTCTTTTTGCTTCCTTTATGATTGCACCCTGAAGAAGTTTACCTAATCCCTTTCCCTGAAAATCATTACTTATTTGAATACCAGATACGTGAAAAGAACCACCTATTCCGGCAACACCAACGATTCTCCCATCATATTCCTCATAAGCAATCCAATCACACGATTCCAAACTCCTCATTTCATTAGATATTCCGGAATTTCTTAATACGCTTCTGATATTTTCACTCATATCGACAATTTTCATTAAACGAAAATGATTATCACTATGCTATATAATTTTAATAATGTCTGAATAGTTTATTATGATTATTATTTTAAATAATCACAACAGAACAATAAGCCATGTCAGTTGTAGTGATAGTTTTAACTCTAGATGAAATAGACGGGGTCAGAGTAATAATGCCCCAAGTCAAAAAAGAATGGGTAGATGAAATTGTCTTTGTTGATGGTGGATCTAAAGACGGAACAATAGAAGAAGCAAACAGATTGGGATTCAGAGTCATTCATCAACACAATAGAGGCGAAGGTAATGCCTGTAGAATAGGTGTTGAACAGACTAAATCTGATTATGTCATGTTTTTTAGCCCTGATGGAAACGATCTGGCTGAAGACATACCAAAACTAGTTGAAAAAGCAAAAGTGGGACATCAAATAGCTCACATCTCTAGATTTGGGAAAAATTCTATTAGTGATGATGCCAATGCACTGGACAGATTTGGAAATCGAATGTTCACATTCTTGGTAAATGTTTTCTTTGGAGGAAAATACACTGATGCATTAAATGGCTTTAGAATAATAAAACGAGATATTATGCTGGCTCTGAAAACTGATGCACAATATTTGAACATAGAACAACAAATCTGTATCAGAGCTGCAAAAAAAAAAATTCCAGTAGTAGAAATTGATAGCAGAGAGCCAAAAAGAATTGGTGGAGAAAGAAAGATGAGGCCTCTTATTGTAGGAGGGCAACTAAGCTGGCAAATTATTAAAGAATTTATTTTTTGGAAAGTTTAAAAATTTATTCGATATATGTTCTCACAAATATTTTTTGAAATTATAGTATGATTTAGCAATAACTATATTTAATAAATTTAAAAAATTAATTTTAAACTATGTACAAGCCAGAGATCAAAAACAAATGGGATTCCTTATACGATCCAGAAAAGAAGACATGGTTTGCGAAATTGGAGGAGGCAGCAATAAACTGGTACTTCGCTGGAGCCTTTGGGAAAACTATTCTTTCTACCGCTGGCATAGCACATGGTAAAATATTCGAACCTGGTTGTGGCTCAGGTATGACTTGTGCACAATTTGCAAAACAAGGATTTGATATCACGCTCATGGATTTATCTTATAACGCACTGCAGAAAGCACTATCTGTTTTTGAAAAATTCTCAATCACAGCTAAATTCACCGTAGCAGATCTTTTTCACATTCCAATTCAGGACGATCAATTTGATATTGTTTTTAATCAAGGCGTCATGGAGCATTTTAAACTGGCTGGATTAGATCCATCACAAGGAATAGGAGAAATGCTTCGTGTTCTTAAAAAAAATGGCACATTGATAATTTTGGTTCCAGCGTATTTTTCACCATTATTTTTTGTTCATAGGTTTTTCAAGCTTTTTAATTTAATCGAAAAATATTGGCCGTACGAAGATCAAGAGTTTCTACATAAACGGGAGTTATATGAAATGATGAGTAAGGGCGGCTGTAAGAAAATCATTGTAAGACGCGTTTGGTCTTCTTTGTTCTTCTCTATGATTGGTTACTGCAAAAAAGAATAGATAAACAAATTCTGTATAACTGATACATTATATACATAAAAGATTTTTTTTGGTTATACTTGGAATTATCAAAAAAATATATCGTATTATATTTAATTTTTATAACTTTGGCATCGCTTGGTTTAAAGCTATACACAATTGATTTCTCAATACCGTTTAGTTCCGATAATCTTGGTTACACACTAAGGGCCGTTTCTCATAATAATGGTGATTTTAGTCAAATGCCAGACAAAGGTTTGGGATGGTCTATTCTGATAGCACCATTTTTACGTTTGATTGAATCGGACAGCTTAACTGATTATTCTAACGTGATCCGTCTTCTAAGTATCGGTATTGCGAGCGCTTCAATATTCATGGTTTATCGAGTGGGGAGAAAATACTTTGATCAGAAGTATTCCATCGTCGTCGCAAGTCTTTTTGCTTTTGAACCACATTTGAATTACAACGCAGGTTTTGGATTGGTGGAGCCGGTATATCACCTTGTAATGTTGGGGGCATTCTATTTCACGTTAAACAATAGAACCAAGTACATTATTCCATCCCTTGCGTTAACCGGTATTTTATGGTGGATTCGAATAAATGGATTAGGTATTCTCATAGTGATTTCAATAATCTATTTCATTACTCAAAGAAAAAATCCAAACTTTCTCAAAAATTATGGCTTGGGAATAGCAGCGTTCCTATTAGTAGTATCTCCAATGCTAATACAAAGATATGATCAATTTGGGGATCCACTTTATTTCTGGTATAATGAGCGTATCTTTGCTGGCGACTATGAAGCGCTTGTATCTAGTAACACAGAAACAAATCAATCAGCAATTATCTATATAGAGAATAATGGAATTTTATCATTCGCTCACACTTTTATTTTAACTGGGATTTACAATATTTTTGAAGTATTATCAAAGATTTCATTGCCCTATCTGTTCATTCTATTACCATTTGGAATAATTTTCTCGTTTAGAGCATTTGATCAAAATACTCAATATATAAAAGCAAACTGGATCTTTATTTTAGCTTCACTTGGATTGATGGTAGTTACATTTTCAATCGTGCCTGAAAGAAGATATCTCTTCTTTTTATTTCCGTTTTTGGTCATATTCGCCACCATTCCTATTCAACGGGTAGTTGAATATGGTCTTAGCACATTTGCGTTTTCAAATAAACAAAAAAATGTTTTTTTGATAATAGTGATAGGACTTTCATTCATGCTATCGTTATTATTTGTTGTATATCAATATGGTCAACCTGACCTAATATTTGAAAATGAAAAAATTGAATTTGCAAAGTTTGTTGTACACAATTTAGATGGGAAAATTTTAGACGAGTCTGGTCCAGCATTGGAATATGTTTCATATGTGTTAATTAGCGACTCGTCATCTAATTTTAAAAATTATAAAATTAGCCAAAACATATTACAAGAATCACAAAAGACCAGTAATTTGGATCGCGTATACATACATGCTAATTCAATTGATGACTTAGTTTCTAAAGGGAAATCATACGAATTAAAGTATTTAATTAGCAATGAGAATAAAGGATACTTTCATCAATATGTAGATGAAATATATTATAACGAAAATCAATATCCATATCTAAAGAAAATTTTTGATTCTAATGAAAAAGGTTTCACAAAATTAAAGCTTAAAGTATTTGAAATTGATTACAATAATTTCGCTCAAAAATAATTTTTATCCTAATGTTGTTACTTGGCTTCTTTTTTAATAGAATCAAATAATTCGTAATCTATTTTAAAGATCTTCACATGATATTTTTTATATCCATTCTCGAACGAATCAAACACTTTTTTTAGATATGGATATCGCCCCTCATTTACAAATACATCATCCAGAAAGAATGTCCTGTGATCGCCTTTGTCGACTACCAAATAGGTCAAACCCTCACTTCTGTTTTGCTCAATATATTCTCCCAAATTTGTATACCCTTCTATGTAGATAGTTTGTAAGTTTGAAGGTAAATCAGCTCTTACGACAGGAAAATTTTGGGAGGAAGATATTCTAGCATTATCTAGATAGCTTCCCTGTGGATAATAATTGATCACATTGGTAATTTCATATATGTGCTGGGCTATTCTGGTTGCCTCTCTTTCAAGATCATAATCACTTTGTTTATACTGAAGAAAAGCTATGCTGGAAATGAAAATAGCACATATTGCAATAATTAACAATGTATTTGGAATTCTAAATTTACTTTCTACTTTTTTTACGGTAAGAATTGACAGTACAGAAAATATTGGCGTCAAAACTAATAGGTATCGAACTTCTTGATAATCTCGTGAATATGCGTAAAATGCTGGAATTAGCATAATTATCGCAGTTATTATGATCGTGGCCTTTTTGTAATCAATTTTCCTAAAAACTATGAAAACACCAAGAGGCAAGAAAAGAATGAAAGTAGGTAGGGAGACAAGAGCCAAGAATTTTACCGTATTTGTTATGCCCAAAATCACAAAATGTGATAGAATAAACTCCTCGTTATGTTCCTCTGCTACGTCTTGATAGTATTTGGGACCCTTTGTTATGTGACTGATTATACCGTCCTGACCAGTCGTTTCAAATCTTACGTAAGTCATTGGTAATAAAACAAGTACAAAAACAACTAACGCACCAAGATATCTAAATACAACTTTTCTTTCCTTTCTGAATCTGACAAAAAACATAATCGTAAACGGGATTATCATGAGAGCTCCCTCATATCGAATCAGAGCAGAGATGGCAGCAACAGCAAATGAAACATAGATAGCTTTGTTATTATTGCTAAGAAATAAAAATAATGATATCGATATGGTCAAAATAAAAAACGGCTCTGTGATTCCAAGTAATGAATTCTGTATGAGTCTTGGGTCAATTACAAATAATGTAGCTGCAAACAGCGCGTAACGCTTTTCCAAAAATCTTCTACATAAAAGGTAAATTGGGATAATAGTTAGCACGGAAATTGAGATTGTTAATACCCTTTGAATATTCATGTAATCCATAAAATTGTTGGAATTTAGTAATGAGAAAAACACAGACAACAAAGCAGGCCAAGCATTATTTGGAAAAGTGCATCTCCAACCACATTCAGCAGTGGGAAAGTGCCCAAGCACCTTTGTGTCTATGGCGTACCAAAAGTATCCAGATGCGTCAAGAATTATTGGAATTTCGAATGGAAAATACTTGATTCGAATTAATAATCCAACAATTCCAATTATGCTCAAACATAAAACCGGTTTATTGATTACGTAGGTAATTTTCCTTTCTACTATATCCAATATTGGGTGGCTTTTTGTTTGTGACAATTTGTTTCCTTATTTAACAAGACGGTTAATGCAAAGAAGATATGTCGCCTTTACCGAAAGGGCAAGTACGTATGTGATTGCTATGCCTGTTGTACCGAAACTGGATCCAAGAACAATCATGCCTACGATCATAATTGATAAAGATATCAATCCTGCGATTAAAACAAACTTACTTTTTTCACTGCCAAGTAGCCTTGATGTATATACCATATCGGCTGTACCTGGAATTATGCCCAAACTCATGATCTGAACTGCGCCAGAAACCTCTAGGAATTTTGGAAATACAACTGACATTATTGTGGGTACTAAGATTATTCCAAAAATTGTTACCCCAATTGCAATCATAATTGTGAATTTCTTTAATAATAAATTCTGATTTCCAGTTGCATCTTGTGGCAGCAAATATTTGAATAAAATTGAAGAAAAAGTCATCAATACTGCTATGACTTGTAACGCCAAGTTATAATTTCCTAAAGGGGAGAATCCTAACAATGGTACGATTATCAATTTATCAATTTGACCTACAAAACCACTAACAAGCCCTACCATGTAGTTATTTACAATAAATCCTAACCTAGTCTTCATTAACGAAAAATCAATTTTATTTTCTGCAAACCCTTTGTAGATTCTTATTGTATATGCAACATATGATAGCGCTAGGGCATAGATGATCCCATCTGCACCAAAAACATAGTAGAAACCAATTCCCAAAACTAAAGTCAAAACTTTTTGTGTTAAAATAAATTTTGAATATTGAGAAAATTGTTTTTTACCAAGTAGTTCTCCAACTGCCAAAACATTTATGATATACGCTAAAATAATTATGCCTGCATCTACTCGATAGAAAATTAATATGACAGCCAGTGATATAATGGTGCCAATTATAAGCGAAATTAAATAAAATACAGATTGAATCTTTACGTTTTTTGCTGTATAGACCGTAATCGTATTTTGAGTTGCAAATAACGATATTGATGAAGCAATTCCAGCAATACCAAGAAAATAGTGTACCTCTCCGTATTTTTCTGGATTCAACACAGTAGCGATATAAAACCAAAAAATAGCAGAAATGCCAGTTCCAACTATATCTCCAATACCGATAAATGCTAAATCTTTAAACCCAAATATCTTGGATCTAATTTTATCCCATTTGTCATTCATGCCTGATTTTTATTCATAAAGTAGTGATTTAGGGACTATCGCGTTCTCGAACTACACTAACTAGTGAATAAAGTAGAATTGCAGTAATCAACAGTACCAAACCCAATATGGTCGAGCCTATCCCTACTAGAGCAATATTTGTGACTATTCGCGTTTCATCAGAGTAAATCTGAATTGTCCAGAGTATGAACGATAGTCCAATTGCCAAGAAAACAAATGCGGAAATCCCATAAAACTTCAGAGGATGTTCTATTGATGTGTATTTTATGGTGCTTAACAATACTGAGGCGCCATGTGATACGGGATTGTGTGTTGATGTGTCTTCCCCATACAGTATTGTGATTGGTACCTCAATAATTCTGAACCCTTTGCTACTTGCTTTAATCAGAATCTCAGTTGAGATCCCCATTCCAGGATCAGAAGGGTTCAACTCTGACAGAATTCTTTTACTATACGCCCTAAAACCACTCTGAGAATCTGTAAGCTTTTCGTTAATTGAAGCATTTGTAATTTTTGTTAGTACCTTTATTCCGAGTTTCCTATATTCAGGAACTTCCTCATTGTTTTTTAGAAACCTTGAGCCGATGACTATGTCGGCATCATTTTTAAGAACTGGATCAATAACCATTTGTATATCTTCTACTCTATGTTGACCATCCGCATCAAATGTAACTAGAACATCGGTTTCTGACTCTTTGGCTTTTCTAAAGATGCTTTTAATTGCAGCACCATATCCAAGGTTCTTTTCATGGGTTATTACAACTGCACCGAGATTTTCCGCAATCTCACCAGTCATATCGGATGAACCATCATTACAAACAATGATTTTGTCGGTTATCTTTTTTAGCCTCAAAATAAGAGTAGCTATGTTCTTTCCCTCATTATATGCTGGGATTCCTACTACTATGTTCAATTAATTCATCCTTTTTGCAGTCTGATGCATAATAAACAAATCTCACAAATTGTTACTTTTTATGCAGTTGATCACCTTCTCTTGATCAACCTTTGAAATCTGAGGATAAAATGGCAATGAGATTATCTCGTCATATACTTGCTCAGAATTTCTCAAATCGTCATTATTTCTGATCAATTTCTTGTAAGCAGAAAATAAGTGTAATGGCTTGTAATGTACAGTAGCAGTAATTCCGTTTTCTGATAGTTTTCTAAATAATTGATCGCGTGACATTTTGTATTTTTCGTCTATTTTGACTATGTACAAATGACAAACATTAGTTTCATCACGTATCGGTGTTGGTGTTGTTACTCCCTCTATACCTTGCAATTTCATATTGTAGTATCTATAAGCTCGACTTCTAAACGAATTCAATTTTTTTATTCTCTTTAATTGGCTAATCCCCAACGAGGCTCTAATTTCGTCCAATCTAAAGTTGTATCCGGGCTCTATGACATCGTAATCCCATGGTTTACCCTTCGAATATCTCTGTGATAATGTCTTTGTCATACCATGACTTCTTGCGGTTTTTATGTAGTCAGCAATTTTTTTGGAATTGGTGATCACCATTCCACCTTCGATTGTTGTAATGTTCTTTGTTGGATAAAAACTAAAACAACCAGCATCGCCAAATGTTCCAACATGGCGGCCCTCTAACCGAGCACCAATTGAATGTGCACAGTCCTCTATAAGCAATAAATTATTTGATTTTGCAATTTTTTCTATCTCTTTAATGTTACAAATCTTTCCCGCAAAATGTACTGGTAAGATAGCTCTAGTCTTTTTAGTAATTTTTTTTTTAATAGAGTTGACTGAAATGTTAAGATCATCTTTTTCTATATCTGCCAAGACTGGAACGGCACCACAATGGATTACTGCGTTTGCGGTAGCAACAAAGGTCATATCTGGCACAATTACTTCATCTCCCTTGCTTACCCCCATTGCTTTTAAGGACAAATGTAATGCAGTTGTCGCGTTAGAGACACCTACGGCATATTTTGCGCCAGTAAATTTTGCAAACAATCTTTCAAATTCTTCCAACTTTGGGCCAGCTGTCAGTATTGTAGAATCAAGCGCTCTTTTTACTGCCGTCTTATCGCCATTTGTGATCCATGGACGAAAAAAAGGAACTTTTGAAGATTTCTGGTCTTTTTTCATTTAGGTCCTGTTTTGAAATAATGGGGTTCTTTTATTAGTTTTAATGTAGAGTTTCTCTGTATATCTGTAGTGTGTTCTTAGCCATAATTTTGGAATTACACGTATTCCTTACCAAATTATAACCAGCGTTTCCATACTTTGTTCTTTTTTCATTGTTGGTTAACAACTCAATTATTGCTTTAGCAAGTTGCTCATAGTTTTCAGGCTCGACTAATATTCCGGTTTCCTCATTAGTGACAGTATGTGGTATTCCATGAGACTGTGTGCTTATGGTTGGTTTCTTAAATGCAAACCCCTCTAATGGTGTCAAAGGTGAAAGCTCCCATCTAGAGGGTAAAACCAAAAACTCACACGATGAATACGCTGCTATTACATAGTCTCTGTGTGGTTTTCTGATGACAATTACTTTGTCTTTAATGTCATACTCATTAATCATTTGTATCATAGTTGATTCAAATCCAAAATCTACACCCATAATTACCAATTTTGTTTTCTGCATTTCTGGATGATCCTTAATTATACTAATTGCGCGAATTAGCGTGTCCACTCCTTTGACATGACTAAACCTTCCTACAAACAAAATAAAACGATCAATAACTCCATATCGCTCTCTAAAATTTACAGAAACAGTTTCGAAATCTTGTAAATTAATACCGTTTCTTATAATTTTGATTTTTGGTTTGACTCCATACTCTGTAAAAATTTTTTCTTCGTATTCGTTTGCTACGCTTATTTTTGAAGCTTGATTAATTATAAAATTAATCATTGGTTTCTGACATTTATACAAAATCCTATTGAGAAAATCTCTCCGTAAATCTGGATGAGTAGTCAATCCGCCTTGATCGGATATTATAAGTGGCACGTCTTTTTTCTTTGCAACTAGTGCAGCAATATATGATTGAAAGCTTCTGACTCCTATAGTGTGAATTATATCTACATCGTCTTTCATCATTTGAAAGTATATCCCAGGATTAATGAAAAACAATTTGAGTGATAACCACACATGTGATCGTTTAATTTTGAATTTATCGATAACCTCAGTTCTTGGAAGATTTTTGTTAAACGTTTTTGGATTATTTGCAAAATCTAAATCTGTAGTATAAATAGTCACATCGTGATTTTCATTAGATAATTCTTTGGCTATGTCCACACAAATAAACAATATTCCTCCAAACTGAGTCGCGGGCAATGATGCGGGACAAACTAGAGCAATTTTCATTTAGTAACCTTTGTGCACATTTTAGGCTATTATATTTACTAGATTACGATTATTAAATGGCTATCGATAAATTCACATTAATGAAGATTTTTCTGCTTATTTTTACTATTATCTTTGGGGCTGTAATCGGTTCTGGACAAGAATCTGTTTTTGCAGATGATACACACAATATTAGAATTATTCAAAACTCGTACAATAAAGGATGCGAAATCAAAGAAAATTGCTACTCACCAACACAAATATTTATCAAAGTAGGTGATACGTTAACTTGGACAAATGATGATGATGCATTACACACTGTAACAAGTGGATTCCCTGGACAGCCAGACAAAATTTTTGATAGTGGATTGATAAAAATGGGCAGCTCATTCTCTTACACTTTTACTGAAGATGACAAAAGCTATTCGTATTATTGTGTGGTGCACCCATGGGCGATTGGATATGTTGCAGTGGGCAATGCCCAAATACAAAAAATTGAAATTCCAACTGAAGTAAAAATACCAACTGTTTTTGATACCGACTTCAAAATTGAAAAATTTGTTTCTGGACTATCTGTTCCAACCACAATGACTTTTGTTGGTGATGATATATTGGTATTACAAAAAAATGACGGAAAAGTTAGACTCGTTAGAAATGGAATACTCCAAAATGATCCAGTACTGGATGTAGAAGTAAGCAATTATGGTGAACAGGGATTATTAGGAATTACCAATGTGGGATCAAAAGTATACCTATTTTTCACCGAATCATTCCATGATAACGGACTTTCTCTTGAAAATCGAATATAT
>Ga0194121_10004695_pt1 | contig 19624 bp, 31 predicted proteins | sample TA2MahCa50mmetaG_FD_148609 | JGI IMG/M metagenome (GOLD analysis project Ga0194121, IMG submission 148609) | Freshwater microbial communities from Lake Tanganyika, Tanzania - TA2015020 Mahale Deep Cast 50m | ecosystem: Environmental > Aquatic > Freshwater > Lake | place: Tanzania: Lake...
CCTCATTATTGACCTGACTCTCGACCTGTTTCCCGACCTCATTCTCGACCTGATTCCAGACCTGATTACTGACTTGATTCCCGACCTGATTCCTGACCTGATTCTCGACCTGATTCCTGACCTGATTACTGACCTGCTTCCTGACCTGACTCCCGACCTGATTCCTGACCTCATTCCAGACCTGATTCCCGACCTGCCTCCCGACCTGATTCCTGACCTCATTATTGACCTGACTCTCGACCTGTTTCCCGACCTCATTCTCGACCTGATTCCAGACCTGATTACTGACTTGATTCCCGACCTGATTCCTGACCTGATTCTCGACCTGATTCCTGACCTGATTCCAGACCTGACGCTCGACCTGACTACTGACCTGATGCTCGACCTGACTACTGACCTGATTATTGACCTGATTTCGCGCAACGAGTATTTCGACTGGTTGCCGCGCTCGGCCCTTGAACGAACCCGCTGGCCGTGGCGCTTCCTCAACTCCGGCTTCGGGTCGAACGAGTCGACCTGCATCAACTAGAAGGCTCTCGTCGTTCGCATATACAAATGAAATAAAATACCACGCTTCAAGCGGTGAATTAAACAAAAAAAATGGCACATCCTTACCTGAAAGAACAAGTTTATTAAAACTACCGCATAAATCCCGCGCCTCATCATAAGATATGGGAGAAGTATCTAAACCAATCTTGACCCATTTCTCGACATGGGCGGGGATTGATGCTTCTTGCTCTGGTGTGAGTTTTGTAATCATAATTACTAATTATTCAACACCAACAATCTCAAATATTTCAGTCCAATCAAGACTACCAACCCCCCCACATACGGAGCCACGGGGGGATTATGGAGGTAGCCCGCACCCGCTTGAAAACGGCTTTCAACGCCTTCAGCGGACGCGATTCGCTTGCTTGGATATTCTCCGACTCACAATATGGACAATGACACGGGTATTTTCTTTTCTTCATCATAATGCTATTCAGTATAGGGGGATTTTACATCTTCGTCAATCAGTAAAAATTCCAAAAACCCAAAAAATAAGGCCAATATAAAAAATACCTTAGCTGCACCATACATACTAACTATTAGCGCACACACGCCTAATATATTAAATAATACCAAAAAAAAGTCCGCACACACAATCAAAAACAATATGATACTTATTGCTAAAAGCATTACCAGCAACACCTGACAAAAAAGCATGGCATTAAATAATGATTTTAACATTGAGCTTCCGTGCTTTAAATTTGATTTTAATTTTTGCACTTTTAGAGTTTGGCGTCAGATTCGGCTAAAGATATGACCTCTTTGATGAACTTTCTAACGTCTGGATGGAAGAATTCCGCGCCTTTATCTCTCATAATTGTCGCCTGCATTTGCTCATTCATTTCAGAATATAGCTTAGTCCATGCTTTTTTGTAGCGTTCAGCCATTCCCTTATTTCGCAGCGTTGTAGAGATATTTGGGGCGAGTGGCGACCCATCGCTATCTACGAGCATCGGAGCTTTCATTTTATTATTTATTTGAAGTTTATTCGATTTGCACGTCTGCCCTAGCCACGGTAATAACTGACCCATCTTTGTCTCTCAGGTCTAAGAATCTTCCCTTTTCGGTCACAAGTTCCAGTTCAAACTCATCCCCAGCGAGTCCAACTTCTGAATTTACGTTTCCTTCGGGGTCTGTAACCCTCATTGTTCCGTTGCGAACATAGGTGATTTTCATGGTTTTAGTTAATGGTAGCAATTATTTGGGATTTTGTCAACCAAAATTGGCGTTTTCTCGAAAATCGAAAATGCAAAATTCCTAGGAAATTTGATATATTTGTCTCTTTTTTGTCGGGGTTTCTATCAATTTGATTTTGGACAATTTTGGGGCCAAAACCGCCGCCCGAATTAAAATTAATTAAAAATCAAAATCAATCAAATTCCCTACGAATTCGATACTTTTTTTGAGATTTTCTTGAATTTCTGAAAAGCTCAATTTTACTTGTTTTGACTTTTTGAGTCTCTTTTTCTCTAGGGGTAAATACAAAATACCAGTATAGGAGAGAACCATTATTTGAATTTTGTTTTATTTAAATTAGATTTTATTTAATTTTGCCCCGCCTTTTAAATCAAAAAAAAACAAAAATCAATCAAAAACTCAGTCTCCTACATGATGAAAATAGCATAAAAAGCCTAGAAAATTGATGGTTTTTAAATTTGGTTATTTTTAATTGGTTTTGGGGTATTTGGGGGAATAAAAATCGGCCACAAACAAATCCCCCCAAAAAAACTAAAAAAACAAAACCTTTATTATCTCTATCTATCCTTATGTATTCTTAACCTCATTCTATCCTATTATTTACCACGCTTGAAAGACGTTAGAAAAGATTGAATTTCCTAAGAAAATTGAAAAAAATTCAATTTAATTGAAGGCTAAAATTAGACTCAAAAATGTCTCTAAAAATCAACCCAAATTAAGCCCCAAAAAATACCCAAAAATAACCGATAAATTGCCCAATAAAACGCTTCTGCACCAATCTAACCCTAAGACAAGCCGCACCTGCATCGAAAAGGGGCTGGAAGGGGCGTATAGGAAGAAACAAAGGGGTTCCTGTGGTCTTGTCAGATATACTAAAATCAAATAAAAATAGGCGGCGACAATAAAGCCGCCGCCCATTTCCCCTCCCTCCACCAGAATAGCTTAATATGAGTTTTCGCTATTCGACATCACCCACGCCGCCAGCATCAGCGCAAGGGACAAGGCGAGGCCTTGACAAAACGACCATTTGAATCACGCTTGTTATGGTAGAGAGAACCGTCCGGCTTCTTGCCGTAGTCCATATCATCATCGTCCTCAATCCATCCCTCTAGTTCGTCGCCATCATATTGACTGTTAAGAGCTTCGGTCAATGGGCGTTGGTATTCGCCAACCACTTTATATTTTGACGTGCGGAGCTTTTGGCAGTTACAGTCGTCGGGAACGCTTACAACATCAGCGGGATTGATTTCGACAATCAAGAGCAGACCATCAGCAGGGCGAAAACCACTCGCATAGTCCAAAGACCCTGCGTGTAAGCCGCTAGAGCAGCCTCGCGCCCTATCGTCGTCAACATAATTGCGAGTAACTTCAATTTCCGCGCCCACACTATTAAGGATGCGTCCTTCGCTGTTAACAACCCCGTTGAGAACCTTATCCTTTTGTCCACAGGTAATTGAATAAAAATCACCCCTCACGGCTTTATAGGCCAAGAAATTACCACTTGGAGTAAGGGGCATCTTCTTATGTTCAAGGAATCGGTAAAGCTCTTCAATCGCACGGCGAGAAGGATTTGCGTCCAACTTCACCATGAAATTGACAAGGGGCCGAAAATCCAAGCCTTCGCGCAAAAATTCAACAATTCTATCGCAAACATGATTGTTGACCTCGACTCCATTACGGAAAACGCCAGTCTCAGTAACGGAGACATTACCAGCATGGAGCCGAAAATTTTTGGCGATTGCCGTTGCGGGAGTAAAGAGTTCGCGCAAGGAATCGTATGCCTTGTTAAGCAGGGCATTTTTAACGCCCTTAAAATGCGCTTGACCGTTACTCACGGTGAATACCTTGTTATCGGGATAGGCGACAGTGATAGAATCATTGGTCTGAATCACGGCGCGAGGGGTATTGTTGGAGTTCATAGTAGGTTTTCTGAATTTGTTGTTTTTTGTTGTTTGACTGTTACTATTCTATGTTCTTTTTGCTTTGGAGTCAAGAAATCTTATCGAAAATCGTTGTCATTTTTTGGATAATTTTTCATTTTGATTTAAAGTTTCGCGGGGGAAGGACAACCCCTTGAACCTTCCCCCGCTGGCGTCATTAAACGCCAGATTTTTTGAGTGCATCAATTCCATTGATATAATCAGTCAGCAGCTTGGATATTTTAGCTTTTTTGTCTGAATAATAAGGAACATCCACGAAACTCAATAAAGGGTAGGTTTCCTCGACATTTATAGCCAATCGCTTCAAATCTATTGAAGGTTTAACATTGGTATCAATCTTGACATTAAATTTGTCACACAACGTCACGATATTATCAATTACGTTGGCAACGGACGTATGTTGCATTTTATCAGCCGCATCCATCCACGATGAATAAGCACCATTTGAATCGTCCACGGATTTGATTTGAGCGCAGTTCGAGTTGCAGCGATTATACCAGTTTGACGCTATGCCATTTGTAATTTCCTTAAAATGTGCGCGGTCAACCCATGCTTGGGAGAGTTTTTTTGTTTTAACTGTTTCGGTTAATTTGTTTTTAATATATTCCCAAAGACAAACCATATTAGGATTCTTCTTAGCTTTATCAGCGGAATCTTCCCCGACCTTGTTCGCGGTCAAAGATTTCTTAAATCCATAAATAACCGATGGCACAGGAATTTTGGCTTCGTCCAAAGATTTAATCACTTCATTCAAAAAACTAGGATGTGCGTATTGCAGGTTCGCAGATTTATATTCAAATCCATAAATCTCAAGATAAACCCCACTATCTGTTTCGGGGTCAACCGAAACACTTTCCCACCAATCAGAACGATTTGAATAACGCCTCATGGGTGCAGCAGCTTTAAATTTAAATTCTTTGACTTTATGTTTAGTGATTTGAGCAGTAGAGCCAGCCACGCTACCACTTCTGGTATAGTCGGGATATTGCGTTAAAACCTTATGCGGCAAGGTCGAATACTGAATAATTGGTGCATCAAATCCATTTTTTTGCCACGCTTTTTTAGTGGCAGCGTCTTTGAAATGAATTAAAAAGATTGTCTTAACAGGACAAGCCGTTGTCTTGCTGTCCTCGACAAGAGGCACAAGTTTATTAAGAATGGAGTTTTGAGCGTTGGTATCATTTTCAACGAAAATAATGTGACTATTAGCTACGCAATATGAATCATTCCCTTGATTTTTAATCTTACCCTGATTCCAACGAGACGAATACTTCGTAAAGCGAACGTCCTCAGACGTATGAAAACCGTAATTTGGAGAAAGTTTCTGACCTTTCCATTTCATCTTGTCTTTGAACAGGTTACGCAATTTATACAATTCGCTGCTAAAGTCGTCAACCTTATTTAAGAGACATGACGCCTCCCAAAGAGTCCCGCAGCCATTAAATTTGGCTGAAATAACTTTTTCTAATTCTGCGAGGATAGCCTTTACACGAATACGGATATTCTTTTTCGTATGGTCTGAATACTGCAAAGCCTCACGCGAGGCGGCAATTTCTACGTCTCCAATTTTGAATTTAATTGCCACACCCGCTCGAATCAATTCGCGTTCAAGGTCGTCAAAACCATCAAGAGAATCCGTATCAATCGGATACGATACGCAACCCATTAAAGCCATCGAATTGATGTCCGAGCCATAAAATTTCCAATCCGAACCTTCAAAGACTGCCTTCGGAATTGTGATAGTCGGCTGAATACCAATGAATTCCGGCATTACTGGAAACCAACGAAAAAATTCAGTCGCCTTATCAATAAAATATCGTTCCTGACCAGACTTTACGGGAATAATAATTTCGACGCCGTTTTCTTCCGTAGTTTCTTCGGAAGAAATAAGAGCAATTTGTCCAACCTGCGTATCGTCAATAAAAGCATTATAGCTATTCTTCTGTCCGTTCAGAAAAGAATTGATTACAAAATTATCTCCGTAAGCGAAGCCAGACTTTGAACCGAGTCCGAGTTGGCCGACGAAATCATTTGAATTACGTTTAGTTGAGCAACCATAAAAAGCATATACATCTTGAACGTCTTGATGCGAAAGACCGACACCGAAATCCCTGATTTTAAAATAGGGATTCATTTGGGTTGGAAGAGTTATGCGAATTGGACGGGTAGAACAGGCGGCAGCAATATGCGAATCGTAAGCATTACTTGAGTATTCACGAATCACAGCGAGAATTTTATCACTGTAAAGCTGCGACCTAAGAATATGGAAAACCGTCGCAAGATTTTCTTGTTTGATACCAAAGTTGACAGTATCAATTAGTCCAGAGGTCGAACAGTTGTTGGTCTTTGTAACAGGAATCATGGGGTTGATTTTTTGTTAATTTTGTTAATGTTGAATTTTGTCGTTTAACTAAATCAATGATAGCACCGATTTCTAGTTTGTCAAGCCACGACCTGTCGCGCTTATTCTCTTTGAAATTGAACTTTAAATGAATTAAAAAATTCGACCATTTCTAAATGAGTTGGTTGCGCTTCACTAATCATTTGCGAAGTATAAGTGTCAAGATTTTCGTCCGTGACCCATACTTTCCAGACGTTTTCAGAAGCAACAAGTAATTTACAGAATGTTTTCATTTATTTTTAATTATTTGGAGATTGAACAGTAGTTATGGAATAATCCTTAAATACAACAATTATGATTTTCATATTTAATTATTTGATGGATTTTCGGGCGGTTTTCGTTTTGGTTTATGTTCTTTTTTGAGAACGTCTTGAACTTTTTTTGCCGCAACATATTGTCCGGCGTTTGCCAAGATTATCGGCGAAGATACAAACATATATTTGTCCTCATTTCCTTCGTCTTGCTCGTCATACGTAAAAAGAATAAAACCAATACTCACTTCTCCATCGCCAGTAACTTCTATTTCTCCTTGAAAAAAGGACTCGACCCCGCGAGTAAAAACTTCCATTATTAAGTCTTCTTTATTTAGAAAATCATTGGGATTTATTTCAATTCGTTTTTTCCAATTTGCACCGTTGACAATGTAAGCACGAAATTGTGTATCAGTTGAATCTAGGACTTCGGACATATTGTTCGATGGCGTCTATGGTTTTGTTGTAGAACTAACATCATTATCATCCTCATCTAATTTTTTAATATAAATTTTTCCATCTTTCTCGGATATATCTAATGCGTCACCGATATTCCATCCAAGTTTTTCACATAATTGTGGTGGCAATTCAACAACAGCATCACCATTAGCGAGTATCTCAATCACCCGTGTAGTGTATGTGTATGGATGTTCTAGCATTTCTTTACTTCCAAATTCACAACAATTACTCTTTATCATACCTTACCTGTCTCCCTTATGGGAATTGTTACAATCAAATTTAGCATAGTTTGGAATACCATAGCCAGTAAGCCCATTATAATATATTGTTACGGTTTGTCCAATGTATTTTTTCTTGTTTTTTAGGACTTCGGTAAATTGTTCAAAAGAACCTTTAAGGTCAGCGGCAAAGGTTCTGTTATCTTTCATTTTGCAGATAATTCTTCCCGCTCGACCCGCTCTATTCCCATCTCCTTCCTCAATATCAACTATTTCAAATTCATCATCGTCTGTCGGTTTAAGTTTAAGAAGATTTTTTGAGCGTTTATTTTCGTATGGGGCGTTTAGACGAATCATTGCTCCTTCGTATCCATCTTTTAAAAAAGAATCATAAATTTCAAATAATTCGTCTTTATTATTTGCGGTCTTGTGTTCAACTATGACGATGTGTTTGATACCTTTTAACAGTTTTTTTAACGCTTCTCTACGCTCAAGGAAGGGAGTTTCCTGCGTAATGTTATTAAATCCATAACCGTCATAAACATAGTATCGAACTTTTTTTTCGCTTTCGGCAAGAGACTCAGGAGTGACGTGAACCGTATCGCGGACAAGACGGATTATTTCATTAAGTTGATAACGAAATTCGTGGTTGTAAAGCTCTCCGTCCAAAACAAGATTGGGGTATTTATTAAATAAAGATTCTAATGACTTAAAAATATGGGGGGCAGCGACAATAGGTTCGCCCTTTCTAGTAAAGGTTCCCGCCGCATGAGTAATTTGTCTCATACCATTGTATTTGCGGTCAAGAGACGTGGGACATTTTACATCATCTTCATAATCAACAAATTTCTTAGCGAGCATCGGTTGAATATATTTCGTGCCGCCGAGCTTGGTTTTGGATTTGTAGTATTTAAGTTTAAGTTGTTTTGTATATTTAGACTCTATTTCAAGCGAGGCTTGTCCTTCGGGTGAAGTTTCGTTTGAGCGTCCAATGTTTTTTCCATCACATTCAGTCCAAGCTGAAGTAATTTTTTTTCCATTATCTAAGCCAGAAATAGTTCTGTATTTGTTTTTATCTTGTTCAATTCTCCACGTTTGGATTACTCCCGTAGAAGTCAACGAATAGAGAATGGGGTATGTTTTAATTGCCATGTAATAATCTTAACCAACCTTTGGGCCAAAGTCAATACTGAAAGATTCGACTTCGACCTCTTGACTTTAAGAAAAATTCTGTTAAATTTAGTGAACGATAGCAAACCTTAATAACAAAAAAACCCCTATATGCAACTTGACTTCATTGGAATCGTTAAACAAAAACAAAACCCCGTTCAGTTTGACCTCTGGACAGACGGCAAGCCCACAAAGGTTCGCGCTGAAATTAATTATTCTGGAGTAGAAGAGTTTTTTAATTCGATTGATTCGGATAAGATTGTATCTTATAAAACCTATTGGGAAAGAGTAAAGCCACAAGATTGCGGAGAGCAATTCAAGCGATGGCTATTCGCTTTTATGAGTGTGCATACCAGTTGGGAATCTAACTTAAACGGTTATAATGCTATCAAAGATTGGACAGAATGGTTTAACAAGCCGGAAGTTCTTAAAGAAAAATTGATTCAAAGCAAAGTTGGTCTGTATAACAATAGAACAAAGTTTGTGGACGATTTCTCTAAAATTTACTGGCAGTCTCCAAACTTATTTATCAAAAAGCATGACGAGTCTTGGCGAATCTTTCGTAACCGTTTAGTGAAGCATATTCTCGGCTTGGGATTTGCTAAAGTGAGCTTTGGGCTGGAAATGTGCTATCCGAATGAAGCGGAAGTTACTTGCATGGATACGCACCTGTTTCAGTTCTATGGCCTCGACCAGTCTAGGGATAGTCGTTACTATCACGAAATTGAGCGACACTGGATTGAAATGTGCAAAATGTGGAATGTTCCAAGTTATATTGCCCGTTGCATTTATTGGGATAAAAAACAAAACAAACAAGATTCACGTTATTGGAGTTATGTGTTAGAAAACTAATCTATAAAAAAATATGAAAATCTATTTTAAGAGCAGCAGATTTGCGAAACAACTTAACACCGCTTCGGTTAGCCCGACTCCTTTTCTTTCTTCAAAAACAACAACGAGCCAATTTCCCACGATAAAAGAGGAAGATTCAGCGGTTGTTTTATTTAACCGCGAGCCGTGGCAATGGAACGGGTGTATCGCTACGAGGGCGGCGACGGCTTCATTGCCAGCATTTACAATTTATTTTAATTTTTCTATGCCTGATGGTGGTCGAAGCCGCCTTCGTGCAGACCAAGTTTATAGAAGATACGAAGATGAGGGTATGTATAAAACTTATTTTGGTCAATGTTCAACTATTCCTATGGATAAAATTCCAGAAATGTATTCTACTATTAAGAAAATTGAAATGTTAATTATGAATCATTTTGGCGTTCACTCTGCGGGTTTAAGCTGGTGAATCGCTTCTTGACACATATTAATCATATTAAATCAACAAACTCTTTTGGTAGAAAAATATTTTTATTATAGCGTACTTTAGCAAAAAGCGGAGCAATATCGCTCGCCTCATAACCAGCCAATCCCGTTCCAATCGGTGTCACTAGAAAATTATATTGGAGCTTATTTGCAGCATAAGCTATGAAATTATCCACATGAGTTTTAATCGCTGAAATTGGAAGAGTCTGTATTTCTTTATCTTTTGTGCAAATTCCATAAGACTGACCGCAAAATGGGCCGATTCCATTTTTTGCTCCAAATTTTTCTTGAGCTAGTCTTGCTGCACCCGCACCGTGAAGAAAAATTTCATTGGCTCCATAAACAAAAATTTCATTATTTTGTAACTCAAAAATAAATTTTGGAGAGATGTTCATTTTTATTATTTAATCTGCCCCGCCATAGTCTATGCAAGGTTCGATTGATTTTTCGTTGACTAAATTGACTTTTTACATCTTTCTCCAAACTCGATAACTGTCAGAATCTCTATGAAACGTGCTGAATTCTATGATTTCTGATTCTTCAAGAGCCATTACTTCGTGTGGGAGAAGTCTATTTATTTGGAGTATGTCGCCTTGATTTAGTTCTGTTTCATGGATGGAGGCGTCTCGCGTGTCTATCAGCCATACTTTTAATTTCCCGATTGAGACAAGGAAGGTTTCTGTTTTTGAATCGTGAAAGTGCATACTAAATCTCGCTCCCTTCACAAAATGAAGAATTTTCCCGCAGTAATTACTCTTTTCATTATTTACGATGATTTTTTCATATCCCCACTGTTTAGGGACGAGTTCGCAGGTCAAAATTTTATCATTAAAAAAAGAGTCCATAACTTATTTGGCGACTACGGCTTTGCGTCTAATCAGTTCTTCTTGAATATATTGTAAGAAAATAGGTAATTCTTTTGAGGCGCGTTTGGCGATTTGCTGGAGTTGATAAATGTTTTTGGTCTTTAGATTGATTCGTTTATATTTTCTTACCAAATCAACGAAAAACATTTTTTGAGATAATTCATCCATCGGACTTAATTTATCTACCGTAGGCGTATTATTTTCTTTTAATTGTTCCATATTTGTTTTTATTTAGGCTCCAGTCGTTAAAAAGCTCTTCATCTGTTTTGTTTACTTTTAAAGCAAATGCGGTTGGTAGGCCGGATAGAGTTTTGCTATCCCAACAAACTCTTAAATAAGTTTTCCCGCCATCAATTGATACCGCTCGACAAGAGCAAGAATGAAAATCGTGTTGGGCGCGACTAAAAATGGTGTCCTCACATTTGGGACATTTTACGGCCATAACATTATTTTTAATTTTTTTCATTCGGAGTATTCATTGCGTCCTTAAAAGCAGCATCCCTTTCGAGTATTTCTATGTAGGATTCTAGGGCAATAACCGCAGATTCTAATTCATTTAATGCTTCTTCTTGATTATTTTCATCGTAAAACTCATCATATTTAAGAAAATCAACCAACTTAATCAATTGAGCGACTTGATATTTATTTGCTTTTAGGTTCACGGTTCAGTATATGAGGGATTTCTTTATTTGTCAAGACTCGGAGGAGTAGAAGAATCCTTATCGGATGGATAAAAACGGCAGGCATACTCTTTCCCTTCGTCAATCAAAGTTACTTGAATTTCTTGATTATTTGAACAATACAGAGCGACCTTGTATAAACATTCATGGCAGGCGCAGTCCGCTTTTATTTTCTCTTTTTCTGTTTGACACAAAAATCTAAAATACAATAATTTCTTCAAATCTTTGAGTATTTTATACTGCTCCTTTGTATAATCCATACCACAAAGCTCGCATTTTATTGTTGAGTTTTTAGACTTCAATTCAGACGGACAAATGACTTCTGCAACTGCCGATGTAGTTGTTGGTTTTTTAGGCATTATATTATTGTAGTTCAAAATGAAAATTATTGTTGATTATTTTTAATTTGAAGGAGTTTATTTAGGGTAGGTGCGGTTGACAATTATTTGTTTGTATGATATTTTACGCTGTCAAATGCAAACAAATCTTTTCCACCCGCATAACTGACACTAGATTGTAAGGCTTGCTTTATCTCATCCAGTTTTTCTAGGTAACTACAAGATGATTCTATTTCCAAAAGTCGCCCTTCGATATTTTTATTGTGTTTTTTTGCTTGTATAGAAGTCGAACCAAAGTATTGTTTTTTGCCGTGTTCAATTTTCGCAGGAGAATCTATACAAGACGCGAAAAAGCCGCCGCTCATCACCATCTTCGCGCCCAAAACTAGAGCTTTTGCTACATCGCCGAAGTATTTGCATCCACCATCAGCAATAATCGGTAATCCTGATACGGAACTACAAATTTGTATGCAGGAAGCCATAGGAATATGAAACCCCGTTTGATACCTAGTAGTGCAAATCGAGCCGCCGCCTATCCCTATTTTGATTGCGTCCGCTCCCCATTTTGTTAAATTCTGTATTCCATGTGGTTCAGCAACATTTCCGGCTATAATTTTCGAGTCACAAAAATTTTTCTTTAAAAATTCAATCGTTTTTGCAACTTTTAAGTGGTTCGCATGAGCTACATCTACACAGATAATATCTACTCTCCAATTATTTGACTTTATTATGTTCAAATCCTTTTGTGAATCTGGATTTACGCCCGTGCTAATACTAATCAATGGCCAATTTTCTTCATTTGCCAATCTAACTAAATTTACAGTTACAGATTCACTATTTGGCATAAATCCGAACCTGTGCATGATATAAAAATATCCACTATTTGCGAGTAACCTGCAAATTTTTATATCAATTACAGATTCCATATTTGCCGGAATAACTGGTAATTTATAAGTCTTACCCAAAAACCCAACAGAGGTATCTGCTTTCATCCTAGAATTTAGGATGGAGTATTTAGGAATCAAATAAATATCATCGTATGATAAGGCAATCATTGTATTTTTGGTCTTTGAGGGAAATTTGAAAGGTTATATTTTAATTTACATTTTTCATCTGGCTCAAGAGCAAGAGAATAGCAAGTGCAAGATTTGGATTCTTGACATTTATGATTATATTAGAGGGCATTTTTGAATAACTGACGAGCGTTCCCTTTTGGGAGGGTTTTATAGGTTTTTTTAAGCCCACGATAAACTAAACGCTTTTGTTTATCATCAAGATTTTTGTCTGAATAAACGCTTTTTCTGAGCAGTTTTGCGGTTTTTTGATTCATTACCACCAATGATAACTTGACCTTACAATGAAGTCAATTATTTTTCTTGAAAGTAGCTGGGTTTTAGGTCATAAAACGTCCATTTTTGATTTTGACTTTCGCTGCCAGAACCTTTACTAGAATTACCTTTTCCGTCTCCGACTCCCTTATTTTGTGTGCCGTTTTTCCCATCGTTTCCAAATCCTCCCTTAACAAGTGTTCCGCGCACAATTTGTCCTCTTTGTGTTCTTCTTATTACGCTCCGCTCACCATCTTTGGCGAGTTCTTCATGTAATTCTCGGCTGTATGGCAAAGAAAAAAGGCGCGGCTCTGTCGTTTTAACATTGTGGGCGAAAATTTTTAATGTCGGTTCGTGATAATCAATCGTAGGTTGTTCAATAAGAAAATAAATTGCTCCATTGTCTTTGATGGAAATATCTGGCTCCTTAATAATTACAGACCTAATACTTAGCACTTTAGGTAGATATTTGTCCGAAGCTCCCCAACCTAAGTAGGTTGGTATAACTTGAGACAACACAATCGTAAAAAAACAAAACCCAACAATCAATAGAGATTTGATTTGCCATTTAACCTTTGAATCTGCGAGCATCCAAAAACTCAGTATAAATAAACAAAGCAATAAAATTGGAAGAGCTAATATCATGGTGAATTTTTGGCAACAGACTCTTGCAAAGAGTTAAAACTATGAGCCTTGCCATCCTTATCTAAACTAAATCTAAAAAATGTAATTTCGTCCCCCGCAGTAATAAAGGTATTTGTTTTGGTAATAATTTCAGCAAACGGTTTGATTTTAACAAGTTTGACAGATACGGGGGTAGATATGGCATCGTCTTTTCTATAACAGTGAACATTAACAACATATTCACCAATAGTCGTTCCCCTAAGCGTAATAACTTCTTGATTCACTTCAAGGGCTGCTCCTTGCTGGTTTTGCGACCTTCCCAAATTATCGTGAGCTAGACTCATTAAAGACCCCTCGCCGCCTTCCCTTCTGTTAAATCCAACAATATGTCCATAAGCGTCTTTTGCCCATAAATCCATGTCGTCGTTTGATTTTGCTGGCCATTCCATGACAATAGAATACACGGCTTGATATTTGGGCGCGGAATCTGATTCTTTTGATTTGTGATTAACCACAAGAATAATTGTTAAACAGCACAACAACAATGAAAATAATACATCCAAAAATGGAGTAACAGATTGATGCCCGTTGTATGTCATACTTTTTAATCCTCAATCGCGTGTTCGGCGATAAACATTTGTAATCTTAATACTAGATTAGCTATCATTCCAACAAGCGTTGGAATAAAAGCCGTGCTTAAAGCGTTTTTAATTGTAGTAATTAAAGATAATACATCGCTACCCATTCCCAAAAACATCATTACCAGCCCGATAATTGTAGAAAGAAGCCCTAAGTCAAAACAGGATTCCGCGACATATCTGACTATGCCAATTTTTTTAAGAATACTTTCTTTAAAATTGGGAATTTGTTTATATTTTATATCTTTGATATAATCATCTATTTCGCCGCAAATTTTACCCATATAAAATGTGGCCGCTAAAGCTAATATAAAAATAACAAGCCCCAAGTAAGAACTGTCATATTTAACCAAGCCTCTGAATCCTCCAGATGAAGCGACAAAAAAACACCCAGTCATCGTTGCCGAAAAAATTATTAACCATCTTGTATAGGTTGTCATATTAATTATTGGTTTGTCTTATGGAGTTTGTTTGCTCTGGAACCATTAAAATACGTATAATTGGTCTAATCGGGTCGCCTAAATAATCTCTATTATAATGCCACGGCGGGTTAATGCCCGCATCAAACGCGGCTTTTTCAATCATTTGTTTATATGGTTTTCTAATAAATCTTTCTGTTTTAAGGGCGAAAAAATTACTCACTCCAATAGCACAATAAAAATCATAACTCATATCAATTGGCCGTTCAATCTTAGCGCGAACCAATGGCTCTATATCTAAATTGCTGGCATGAAGACATTCGTGAATAATAACACTTCCAAAGTCTCTCATTGCATTTAAGTCATGGACGCTTGGGGGCTTGAGATGGGTTGTAATTCCAATATATGCCCTCCAAGACTCTCTATATTCATAAAAAACCGTCATGCCTAGCAAGGATGAATTTGTCCCCATACTTGAAAGCATATCGTCTGACCAATACATATTTTGGTAATTACAGTTGTATCGTAGGCCAGAAATATTTTCGATAAATAATACTGCCAATTTAGCTACTTCAATATCTTGACTTGAAAATTTGCGCGAAAAAGTCCAATCTATTTTGTCGAATTCATCTGGAGTTTCAGACCGGATTTTGACTTGGGACATTTTTTTACCAGTTACATCGGACAACTGCACAAAGTTAGGATTAACAGATATTGGAATGATGATTTCTTTTTTAGAGCATCCTATCCACATGACAGCAAAGGCCATGAAAAGGATTAAGATTTTGCTCATAATAAATTATGATAACAAAAATATAGCCATTATATTATTTATATCTAAAATAAAACCCTAAGAAACCACTGAAAGAACAAATGAAAACATCCCATTCAATACAAACCAAAACTGCACTTTTTCGGAGGTTCTGGAATAGATTTAAGATTCCAGAAATTTTATTCATACTTTATCGATATTCTTCTTTGAGAAGTCTCCATCTGGTAGAATCAATTTTCACTTCGCCGCTGTTAATTTTTTTTATCATGGTGAGGGCTTCATCTAATGAATTATAAATATATTTATGTGGCAACATACCCATTACCCAAACAGGAGTTAGTTTTTTGCCGCCTTCTACAAAGATAAAAATTGGCTTTTTGGCTCTTACTAATGTAGTCAATTCCTCTGCGCTGCCCCATGAAGCCACTTTAGGGATAATTTGAACGATTGCGAAATCTACTAAATCCGTGCAGCGTAAATCATCAGACCTAACTTGTCTCATTTGTTCTGCAACTTTGTCATATTCTTCATTATTCATCCAAGTAAGAAGTTGCAAACGAGCGGCTTCATCTTCTCGAATTTCCGATACAAATGGTTTATGATATGGGTCAAAAATTTTAATATTTAATGGAGATAATTCGGCGCGAACTTTCTCTCGCCAATTTTGGCCATTAGCATATTGCATTGCTCCCACGGTATAGACTTTTGTATTTTTTAGTAGGTTCATATTTCTTCGTTGTCTCGGAAAACCCTATCTCTTATTTATACAAAACTCCGCTATATTTGACATAACTTTTATTTTATTTGTGTTTAAGTATATTTGGAATCGTCTTGAAGAAATAGTGTCCAATAAATCCATGTATAAGAGGCAATTTTAATTTTCCCCTAAAATAATTTTCTAGCATTGTTAATGGACAGACCCAACGATTTACAGACAAATTTAAAACAAAACTAATCACTGGAAAACAAACATACCACGGAGCGAACCACAGTAACCAAAAAACCGACAGAACATTAGCGACAACTATTGTTAAATGTCCAATTACCGTTAAGTAGAACAACCCCCGATAGAGCATATTGATATTAATTTCGCCTCCTTTTCCCCTTCTTGAGTTTTGAACCATAGTCGTAAAGTTTGGCTATCTACGTAATAAAAACCAATTAATTTTGCGCCAGAGGGAATAAATTTAACTAAATCCTTAGCTTGTTTTTTGGACGGTTTATGAATCATTATATTTTGACACTGACCGATATAGAACTTGTCATTGTCGCATCACCACCAAGAACCTGAGTGTGTGACAAAGACAGTCCTTCGACATAAGCTGTTGGATATTTATTCTCAAAAACATGAATAAGTTTTAAAATTGAACACCTAAGCTCTTCTTTGTCCTTTTGAAAGTCTTGTAATGTAGGAGTTTTCATAAAATTTATTATGAGTTTTCTTGTGTTGTCTGGTTTGGTTTTTTGTAATTTAAGTCTATATCTTTAAGTCTAGCGTAAATTTCTTTACCGTCAATATTCAAGAGATACATATATTCACTTTTATCTCCATAATCGTTAGTGACAGTAATAACAGAACAGTTTGAACCTTCTTTAATTTTTAAACCACATTCTGTTTTTAAAGATTTTTTAAGTTTTGCGGTCATTTTTTAGCTATAATAGATGTCACATCCATTGGTTCCGACGACAAACTGGGCGCGATATATTGGTTGTAAGGTGTAAAAATCAACAAAAGAGTTAAACTTATATGGATTATACATCGCTCTTTTTACTTTGGATGTCAGTGGAACCCTCAACCTTGACGAATGTTTGTTTAAGGGAACTCTGTTTCCTACTACAAAAGCATGAACATTCTTACGTTTCTCTTTTAAAACTCTTTGCCTGCCGGATTGCGACACTTTAAATTCGCAATTATGAAGCATAAATGCATCACAATGTTCAATTACTTTTCCTCGAAAAAGGACTGAAAAGCACTTGTCTCGTAAATTTCTATAAATTTTGACCACGAAAATAGTGTATTATGATTTTTTGATTTTGTCAAGATAATTTAGAATATTTGCCACGTTGGACATATTATTTGCTATGACCAGTAAAATCAAACCGGGTGATAAATTTGAAAGGCTTACAGTAATTAAATTAGTTAGAAAGCTAAAGGGGCCGGGTATCAGGGGTGTCTATCCAGTTTTTGAATGTAAATGCTCTTGCGGGACGATTAAAAATATTTTCTCATACGACCTCACGAGGAGACACGTAAAAAGCTGTGGGTGCCTCGGTAAAGAACGTTTAAAAATCGGTCAAGCAAAAATAAAAGCTCTAAATGAATCAAAAAGATTGTTGGGTTTTCATCCAGAAAACCATCTGTTCTACTACTATAAAATAAATGCCTCAAGAAGATTGTTAGATTTTAAATTAACACCAGAAGATTTTAAAAACTTAATTTATCTCCCTTGTTGGTATTGCGGGAAAGAAAGGGTAAATTCTCAATTTCGCCACGGATTAAAATACTCATATAATGGATTAGACAGATTAGATAGTTATAGGGGATACTCGCCAGACAATGTTGTTCCATGCTGTAAGTTTTGTAACAGAATGAAGGGGAAATTTCATGGAGGGGATTTCCTTAGAAATGTAAAAAATGTATTCAAACATTCCATGCCGGGGAGAGTCATTTCGTCGAAAGATGAACTTTTAAATTGGGTCAAGGAAACAAAAAAACACGGTAAACTGGCCGTGTCTTCCGGATGCTTTGATGTTTTCCACCACGGACACGCTCGCAGCTTAGAAGAATCATCAAAATTAGGAGATTCATTATTAGTTGGGATAAATAATGATAATTCAGTTAGAGCGATAAAGGGAAAGAATAGGCCAATCAATAATGAAACAAATAGAGCCAAAACAATTTCTTGTTTGAGATTTGTAGATGCGGTTTATATTTTTGATGATACGGTAGATTTTTTAAAACTAACTCAACCGAACATTTGGACAAAGGGAGAAGATTACAATATCCAGTCAATTAACCAAGAAGAATTAAAAGCAGTCACAGATGCAGGAGGAGAAATAAAATTTATTCCAATGGTTGACGGAGTTTCTACAACCTCTATCTTATTAAAGATTTAATTATTTTGATTTATTGCGTTATTCGACACAAAGCTCAGTTCTATCGCGCCGCAAGAGAGCGCGGCAAGCGGTCGTTTAATGTAATAACCATTTTGATTCAGAAAAATTAAGTATTTTTGCATCTTTCTTACAAAGAGTTTTGAACAAGTTAGCTTTATTTTGATGCAGTTTTCCATTCTCTCCACAGATTCCGCAAGTTTGCGCCGCTTTTCGTTCGGCATTAATAATGAGGCTACGTATATGCATTTTCCTATCTTTTTCCGCCGATGGATAATGAGAAATATCAAAACTAAGAGTCCCTAATTTTTCTTTAATTTGTTCGGCGGTGATTTGGTCTATGTCTTGTGTATTAATAAAATTTTGTATGTCTCTGCATAAATTAAAAATAATTTTATACCATCCGCTCCCGCAACAGATTCCATATTTCATACAAGAATCTGGATTATCTTTATTTACAAAAATTTTAGGAAAAGCAAAATAAAGACTAGATTGTAATTTTTTATCCATATTTAGTGATGGTCAAAAGATACAACTTTCTTTTTGTCCATAATTGTCTTAATAACGTCAAAAGAAACTGGGCCGCGAAATACATCAAACCCCACATCCAATAATTTAGCTTTTAGGTTTTGTTCTCTGGAGTCTGGGCAGTTGCCGTGCGAATGTCCGCAAAGACACCAACTGCCTTGATTGATTTTGTTCCAGACTTTGAGTGGGTAATGAAAATTGGTAACATATTCTTTATTAACGGTAAGCTCCAGATAATCGCCCATGAAATATACATTTTTCCAACACTTACAGGGGCGGTTTTGAAATTCGGTAATATACGCCTCCTTTTTGTAAATTTCAGAAACAGCCGATTCGTGATTGCCATTTATATATAATACGTTACATGGGATTCTTGATAATAGCGATTTAACGGACAAAATAGAGCTATTGAGAGCTAAGTCCCCTAAATAGACAAGCGTATCTGTTTGATGTAACACACTTAATGAATCTTCGATGGCTCTATCATGTTCTAAGACAGAAGAAAATCTGCGAGCCTGCCAAATAAACGGCTGGACATGATTGTAATGAAAATCAGACGCCCAAAAAACACGGCTATCCTCGGAATGTGTTAATTTAATCGGCTTGAACATTTAGGAATATTTTCTTTTGTCACGGGCATTATTTCTTTGGGACTTATAATATGTTTCTTTTGGTTGTTTGTCAAGCCATTTCTTGCCAACCGAAGGTTTGAAGGCAACCTAGCATTGGTTACTGGCATTAGAATGTCATTCTAATATCATTAAATTATAAACGGTAAAAGTATCCGCTCTTCACTGGGCGGATATTTTTTTGTGTAT
>Ga0194121_10004715_pt1 | contig 19563 bp, 16 predicted proteins | sample TA2MahCa50mmetaG_FD_148609 | JGI IMG/M metagenome (GOLD analysis project Ga0194121, IMG submission 148609) | Freshwater microbial communities from Lake Tanganyika, Tanzania - TA2015020 Mahale Deep Cast 50m | ecosystem: Environmental > Aquatic > Freshwater > Lake | place: Tanzania: Lake...
GCGACTGGGAGAAGCCACAGATCGGAATCGCCTCGGCTTGGAACGAAGTGACGCCGTGCAACGTGTCGCTGCGCCGCTTGGCCGCGCAATCAAAGCTGGGTGTTCGCGCCGCCGGTGGAGTTGCGCTCGAGTTCGGCACCATCACCGTGAGTGACGGCATCAGCATGGGTCATGAGGGCATGCGCGCGTCGCTCGTGAGCCGCGAGGTCATCACCGACAGCGTTGAAACGGTGGTGCATGCCGAACGCTTCGACGGTTTCGTCGGGCTTGCCGGTTGCGACAAGAGCATTCCGGCGATGTTGATGGCGGCCGCCCGGCTGAATCTGCCGAGTGTGTTCGTCTACAACGGTTCGATCCTCCCCGGTGTGCACAAAGGCAAGAACATCGACATCACCACGGTGTTCGAGGCGGTGGGTGCGTGCGCGGCCGGCACCATGACGCGTGATGAAGTAGACGAAATTGAACGTGCTGCGTGCCCCGGCGAAGGTGCCTGCGGTGGCATGTTCACCGCCAACACGATGTCGAGCATCGCCGAGGCACTCGGTATGAGTTTGCCCGGCACTGCGTCGCCGCCGGCCATCGACTCTCGTCGTGATGCTGATGCGCGACGGGCTGGTGAAGCAGTCGTCAATTTGCTGCGACTTGGTATCTATCCGCGCGACATCATGACGAAGCAGGCGTTCGAGAACGCGATCGCTGTGGTCAACGCGCTCGGCGGCAGCACCAATGCGGTTCTGCATTTGTTGGCGTTGGCCAACGAGGCGGGCGTCGCGCTGTCGCTCGATGATTTCAACCGCATTGCGGCGAAAGTGCCGCACATTGCCGACACGAAACCCGGTGGTCGTTATCACATGACCGATATCGACCGCATCGGCGGCGTGCCCGTGGTGATGAAGCACCTACTTGATGCAGGGTTGTTCCATGGCGACGTGCTCACCTGCACCGGCAAGACGATGGCGGAAAATCTCGCCGAACTCAACCCACCTGCACCCGACAACGACGTGCTTCGTACGGTGAAGAATCCGATCCATGCCGAGGGTGGCATCAACATTCTCTCTGGCTCGCTCGCACCGAACGGCGCGGTCGTGAAGGTTGCAGGGCTCTCGCAGGATCAGAAGTCGTTCGACGGTGTGGCACGAGTGTTCGACGGCGAAGACGGTGCGATGGCGGCAATCATGGCTGGCGACATCAAGCCCGGCACGGTGCTGGTGATTCGCTACGAGGGCCCGAAGGGCGGCCCTGGAATGCGTGAGATGCTTGCCATCACCGGTGCGCTGAAGGGTGCGGGTCGCGGCGCCGACTGCGCTCTCATCACCGACGGTCGCTTCAGCGGCGGCACGTGGGGCTTTTGCATCGGCCATGTTGCGCCGGAGGCAACCAACGGGGGACCGATTGCGTTTGTTCGCGACGGCGATCGCATTCGGATCGATGTTCCGACCAAGCGGCTCGATCTGCTTGTCGACGACGCAACGATGGCCGAGCGTCGTCGTGGTTGGAAGCCGAACCCGCCGCGTTACACGAGTGGCGTGCTCGCCAAGTACGCCAAGCTCGTGCAAGGTGCCGAGACTGGCGCGATCACCAACATCGTCGCGTAGTTGCGGGCGTTAGCGCTTGACGCGTTTCGGCAGTCGGCTGCCGACGAGCAGCAAGCCAATGACGAGCGTGGCGACGATGACGAATGGTGTCGCCGTGCCGTCACCGAAGGCGAAGCGTCGGATACCGAGACCCACCGCAACGGTGGCAATCCAGAGAATGACTCCGGTGACAAGTGACCGGGGTGCCCGCCACGCTCTGGCGCCGACCCATGCACCACAGAGGGCGATCAAGAACGGCAGCGCGGTGCGCAATGTGCCCACGGTGTCGGTGGTTTCACCGTGATTGCGGCGACCGATGATCACGAACAACATGATGCACACGACATCGAGCAAGAAGCGAAAGGCGGCCACGCGGCGCGCGGGCGTCATGACGGGCGAACCTCGCGACGCATCGGCGTCAGGCTCAGACTTCGTCGTAGTACTCGCGCCCGAGGTGGGTGATTTGCTCTTCACCCATCATCCAACGCAGCGTGTTCTTCAGTTTCGTCAACTGAATAAAGAGATCGTGTTCGGGGTAGAGCCCCTCGGCGACCTGCGGGCTCTTGTAATAGAACGAGAGCCACTCTTGGATGCCACCCAACCCGGCGCGCTGTGCCAAGTCGCTGAACAGCACGAGGTCGAGCGCGAGCGGGGCAGCAAGAATCGAGTCGCGGCACAAGAAGTCGACCTTGATCTGCATCGGATACCCGAGCCAACCAAAGATGTCGATGTTGTCCCATCCCTCTTTGTTGTCGCCGCGCGGCGGGTAGTAGTTGATGCGCACCTTGTGGAAGACGTTGCCGTACAACTCCGGGTACTTCTCGGGCTGCAGGATGTGTTCGAGCACGCCGAGTTTTGATTCTTCCTTCGTCTTGAAGTTCTCCGGGTCGTCAAGCACCTCGCCGTCGCGGTTGCCGAGAATGTTGGTGGAGTACCAACCCGACAGCCCGAGCATGCGCGCCTTCAACATCGGCGCAATCACCGTCTTCACCATCGTCTGGCCGGTCTTGAAATCCTTGCCGCTGATCGGCACACCGTTCTTGGTGGCGAGATCGCGCAGCACCGGCGTGTCGACCGCGAGGTTCGGCGCACCGTTGGCAAAGGGAATTCCCTCAAGAATCGCGGCGTAGGCATACAACATCGACGGTGCGATGGTCGGGTCGTTGGCGTCGATCGCCTTCTCGAACGCTTCGAGGTTCTTGTGTGCGGGGCCTGGCTCGATGAACTTCTCGGTGGACGCACACCAGATCATCACGATGCGATCGACCTTCTTTTCGTCACGGAAACGGTGAATGTCTTCGCGGATTGAGTTCAGCATCGCGCGCTTGTTGATCGTGCCGATGGTGTTGTCGGCGCTGATGTTCTTCACGTACTCGCGGTCGAACGCGGCCTTCATCGGGCGGATCGCGCGTAGCGTGTCGGAGATCGCTTCAATGTGGCGCGGGCCCTCCAGCACACCGGCACGCTGGGCTGCGACGTAGGCGTCATCGGGGAACGGATCCCATGCGCCCCACTCGATGTCTTCCAACTTGGCGAGCGGCACGAAATCCTTGATCAACGGCGAACGGTTGTCGGTGCGCTTGCCGAGGCGAATCGAGCCCATCTGGGCGAGCGAACCAATCGGTGCAGCCATCCCGCGCTTGGCGAGTTCGACACCGGCAATCAGGGTGCTCGACACCGCACCGAGCCCGACGGTGAGCACACCCAACTTGCCGGTGGCGGGTGCGATTTTGCGGGCTGACCCAGAGGACGTCGGTGACATGATGCTCCTTCGCGCGACTGCGCGGGCTTCCTAGCCTACGCGCGTCGTCGTAATAGCGTGAAAGCGATGACTCGCGACGAACGCGCGCCCGCAACTGGTGCGGTGCGCGACGCGACCAATGCAACACGCACACCGGGCGGGGCAATCGTGCTCGATGGCAATGCCCTGCGTGATCACATCGTCGCCCGGGTGCGAGGTGAGGTGGCGAACTTGTCGAGTGCACCGTGTTTGGCCACGGTGCTCATCGGTGATGATCGGCCGTCGCAGGTGTACGTGCGCACCAAGCACAAGCAGGCACAACTCGCCGGCATGACGAGCCGCAATGGAGTGCTGCCGGCGAATGTTTCACAGCGCGATGCAGAGTCGCGCATTCGTGAGTTGGCTGGCGATGCGTCGGTCACCGGCATCCTCGTGCAGCAACCCGTGCCGTCGCATCTCGATGGCGAAGCACTGTTGTCATTGATCCCAGTCGACAAAGACGTCGATGGTTTGACGACTGCGTCGATGGGCCGTCTGCTACGCGGCGCCGATTCACTCGTGCCGTGTACGCCGCTCGGGATACTCCGTCTACTGCAGCACTACGGCGCGAACATCACCGGCAAGCGCGCGGTGGTGGTCGGGCGTTCGAACCACATCGGATTACCGCTCGTGTTGTTGTTGGCCCGCAAGGGTGTGGATGCCACAGTCACCATCGCGCACAGTCGCACCAACGATCTCGTTGCCGTGTGCAGGGATGCCGACATCTTGGTGTCGGCGACGGGTCAGGCGCGCAGCATCCGCCGCGAGCACGTGAAGCCCGGAGCGTGGGTAATCGATGTGGGCATCTCTCGTGGCGAGAAGGGCATCGTCGGTGATGTTGCGTTCGACGAGGTGCAATCCGTTGCTGCCGCCGTCACACCAATGCCGGGTGGCACGGGCCCGATGACGGTGGCGTGTCTCATCGAGAACACGCTCACCGCGTGGCATCGCCAGCACGCGCGCTAGTTGAATTCGCGCAGCACCGTTACCGTCATGTGCCGCTGCACACGGGCAGTCGACAACCGCTGCACGTGCGACAGGCGATTCCACATGTCGTACGACGTGAGCGCCGCGATTCGCTCGAACGTGCCGTAGCGGTCTGGTGTGCCGTGCAACTCCGGTGCGAACGTGTCGCTGGCATGACGCGCGAGCACGTACTCCAAACGCCGAGCGGCGGCACGTATCGGCGGTGATGTGCGGGCTTCTTCGCTGGCGCGCACCGCCCGACGTAGTGGTGCAATGTGTTGATACACCGCGCAACGCTGCTCCACCAATTGACATACTCGCGAGTAGAGCGGCAGGCGCGGGTCGAGCGTGACGATCAGTCGTGCCACTTGTGGCTCGTTGCGGCGGATCACTTCTTCGTACACGGCTTCCATCGGGCCGTAGTGGTGATACACCGTGCGCAAAGCCACACGAGCGCGACGTGCCACCTCGGCTGCGGTGGGCGACTCGTTTCCTTCCCGGATCAACTGCGTCAGAGCATCGGCGATGTTCGTTCGGGTGGGGCTGTGATGCTTGCGCGTCGAACGCTTGGTATTCGGTGTTGTCGAGTCGGCGACGGTCATGGCGGCTAGGCGTTGCGGAGGATGAACTCATTCACGACGCGGGCGAGTTCTTCGCCTGCGTCTTCTTGCAGGAAGTGTCCGCCATTTGCGATGGTGACGTGCGACTGCCCGGTGGTTCCGGGCACGCGCTGCTGAAAACGGCGGTCACCACCCTTCGTCACCGGGTCGGAGTCACTGAATGCCGTCAGCGTCGGCTTGTCGAAGCGCTCGAGCACCTTCCACGCCGCCTGATTCGCGTGCGACGACGGATCATCGAGACTGATCGGCACCAGCGTGGGGAAGACGCGGGCCCCCGCCTTGAAGGTGTCGTCGGGGAACGGCGCATCGTATGCCGCCACCACTTCGGGGGCGAGCGGCTTGCGCGCACAACCTCCCTCGACGATGCGACCCACGTTGAAGTTGGGAGTCTCCTGGCTGTACTTTCGCCAGGCCATGAAGGCCTCGCTCGGCGGACGATCACCCACCGGCAGGAACGTGTTCGCCACGACCAATCGATCGAACCGTTCGGGATGCGCGGCCAGCAAGCGCAGACCAATGAGACCGCCCCAGTCTTGGCACACGAGCGTGAGGTGGCGCAGGTCGTTGACGAGCAACCAGTCGGTCATCCACTGCACATGACGTTCATAGGTGTAGTCGCTCACCGCCGCCGGTTTGTCGCTGCGTCCGAAACCGACGAGGTCGGGGGCAATCACGCGATGCCCGGCACCGACGAGGACGGGGATCATCTTGCGGTAGAGGTACGACCAACTCGGCTCGCCATGCATGCACAGGACCACGTTCTTTGCGTCGCGTGGGCCGGCATCAACATGGGCGATGCGTAGTACATCATCGCCGTGGCGAACATCGGTGTAGTGGGGTTCGTAGGGCCAGTCGCGCAAGTTCACGAACCGCTCATCGGGGGTGCGGAGTATCTGCATGCGTTGCACTGTACGTGCAACGCATGCACAGAATGCAAGCGGAGCAACCGCGATATTCATTGACTGATTCGTTTGATTCGTCACACCTCGAAACAATTTCGGAAAATCGTCGCGCGCCGTCTGTATTCGTCACGATCGCGCGACCCGTATGAATACTGGGGTCATCTGACTTACACGCATGTGATATTTCGCGATCGTGAAGCCCGATTGGCCTTGCCATCTGCGTTGGGCATGGCAGTGGGATACATCTCTATCTTCGGCGACCGTGCTAGTTCGATATCGCGGCGTCATCATCCTCACGACGATCATCGCTCTCTCCGGCGTGCTCGTCGCTCAACGCGTGACCGCCGATTGGTCTGGCGCGTCGGCGACCCAGGCGGATGGGTCGCCGACTCAGATCGCGGCCCTGTCGCGCTACGTCGACGCAGGCGACGGGCACACGTGTGTGGTGCTCGACAATTCGGTGGTGAAGTGCTTCGGTGCGAACACCGCCGGGCAGATCGGTTCGGGCGGCACCGCTGCGCTCGGTGATGCGAGTGCCGAGATGGGTGATGCGCTCATTGCCGTGAATCTCGGGGCGGGCCGCACCGTGCGCGCGATCTCGACCGGCACCGCCCACACGTGCGCAATGCTCGACGATGCCACCGTCAAATGTTTCGGTGAAGGTGACAACGGCCGACTTGGTTCTGGCGCCACCACCGATATTGGTCGCAGTGCCGCTGTGATGGGTGACGCGCTGGCAGCCGTGCAACTCGGCAGCGGGCGCACTACGAAGTCGATCGCGACGGGTGCAGCGCATTCCTGTGCCTTGCTCGACAACGACAGCGTCAAGTGTTGGGGCGCCAACGACGACGGTCAGCTCGGCGTGGGCGACACCGACGCACGTGGTGATGCCGCCTCGGAGATGGGCGACGCGCTACCCAGCGTTGCGCTCGGGTTGTCGGCCGGCGTGCGTGTCACGGCGATCACCGCGGGTGATGCGCACACCTGTGCGTTGTTGTCGAGCGGTGCCGTGAAGTGCTGGGGTGCGGGTAGCAATGGTCGTCTCGGCAGTGGTGACGAAGAGTCGCGCGGTGATGCCGCGGGCGAGATGGGTGCCTCGTTGCCATCAATTGATTTCGGCAGCGGTCGCACGGCAAAGGCAGTGTCGGCGGGTGCGGCGCACACGTGCGCGATCCGTGACACGAACGATGTGGTGTGTTGGGGTGTTGGTGCAACGGGCCGCTTGGGCACCGGCGCTGAGGATGACATCGGCAACGAGGTGGGCGAGATGGGCAGTGCACTCGTAGCGGTGCCACTCGGCACCGGGCGAACGGCAGTGGCGATCAGTGCTGGTGCGAGCCACACCTGTGCAGTGCTCGACGATGGCAGCGCAAAGTGTTGGGGTAACGGTGCGAGCGGGCGCCTCGGCACTGGTGACACAGCAACACTCGGCAATCAACCCAACGAACTTGGCGACAATCTTGCGGCGCTCTCGCTCGGCACGGGTCGCACCGTGCGTGCGATCGTCGCCGGTGTGGCGCACACCTGCGCGGTGCTCGACACCGCGGCGCTGAAATGTTTTGGTCTCGGGACGAGTGGTCGTCTCGGCTCCGGCAGCACCGCCACGCTCGGTGATGCCGCGAGCGAGATGGGCGACAACCTCATTGCGGTGAACCTTGGAACCGATCGCCGTGTGATGTCGCTCACCGAACCTGGCCGTGCCGGCACACCCACCGGCACGGCCGGGGACGGCACCGTCTCGTTGTCGTGGAGCGCGCCGGCCAGCAACGGCGACAGCGCAATCACCGACTACATCGTGGAGTATTCGTCGGACGGCACGAGTTGGGCGATCTTTGCCGACGGCGTGTCGACGTTGACTTCGGCCTCGGTGTCGGGGCTCACGAATGCAACGTCGTATCGCTTCCGCGTTGCAGCCCGCAATGCGATTGGGGATGGGGTCGTCTCACTCACGAGCGCCATCGTCACGCCAACGGCGCCAACCACCACGACGACGACGGTTGCGCCGACCACCACGACGACGACGGTCGCGCCGACCACCACGACGACGACGGTCGCGCCGACCACCACGACGACGACGGTTGCGCCGACCACCACGACGACGACCGTCGCACCCGTCACAACCTCAACGACAACCGCAGTTGCACCAACGACAACGGTGGCACCAACGACAACGGTTGCACCAACCACGACTGTCGCACCAACGACGACGACGGTCGCGCCGACCACCACGACGACGACCGTCGCCCCGACGCGCTCGATCGTGTTGCGTCCGTTCCCGCCACTATCAACCACGTTGTCGGTGTCGCAGCGTCGACAGATCAACGAGTTTGTGCGCATAATTTCGCCGAACGACAACATCACCTGTGTGGGTGGTGCAGGCGCCGGCCCGCTGCAGGTGTTGCGTGAACTTGCGCGAGTGCGCGCCACGACGGTGTGTCGTCTGCTCGCTCAGCGCGTGCCCGGGGTGCGCACAAAGGTCGACATCGCGCTCACCGGTGAGGTGCAGATTGCCGAGGTCGCCGGACAGTCGCCATCGCAGCCGGCCACTCCCGCGCCGATTCGTGTGTCGGCAAACGAATTGTTGCGCCGAGTGTTGGTGGTGGCGCGCCCGAATAGGGGCTAGGGCCCGACCACTGGCCAGCCCCCGACTGCCGGCCAGCCCCCGAGCAGCCCCATCGCGGCGGCGGGTTGTGAACCCCTACCGCGGGCTGGCAGACTGAAAGCCTTATGACGCGCCGATGCAGCATCGTGGTCGCCGTCGTAGTAATTCCGTAAGCGCCGCGTCTTCACGCGCGCGCCAAACCTCCCCACCGGGGAGGTTTTTTTCTACCCAAGATTCAGAAACACAACACGAAACACAACACGAAACACAGAATCCACAGCGAGAATCAAGAAAGAGGCAGCAATGAAGGAAATACTCACCGGAGCCCAGGCCCTCATCCGCGCGCTGGAGCACGAGCACGTCGAAGTGATGTTCGGTCTCCCGGGCGGATGCATCCTCCCCGCGTACGACCCGCTGATCGAATCGAGGATTCGCCACATCCTCGTGCGTCACGAACAAGGTGCTGGTCACATGGCCGAGGGCTACGCGCACGTCACCGGGAAACCGGGCGTTGCGATGGTCACCAGCGGTCCTGCCGCTACCAACCTCGTCACGCCACTGTGCGACGCGTACATGGACTCGATCCCGATGGTCGGTATCACCGGTCAGGTTCCGACCGCAGCGATCGGTACCGACGCATTCCAAGAGTGCGACACCGTCGGCATCACCCGCAGCGTCACCAAACACAACGAACTTGTGATGAGTCCGCAAGACATTCCGATGGTCGTGCGGCAGGCGTTCCACATCGCCACCACCGGTCGTCCCGGCCCGACGCTCATCGACCTGCCCAAGGACGTGTTGCAGAACACGATGGAGTGGTACTGGCCGGGCGACGACGAAGTGCTCGACAGCCTGCCCGGCTACCGCCCGAACGTGAAGGGCCACCCCAAGATGATCAAAGAAGCGGCACGACTGATTCTCGCCGCCAAACAGCCCGTGCTCTACGTGGGTGGCGGTGTGTTGAAGGCGCGTGCGGCAGACGGATTGCGCGAACTCGCCGAACTGACGCAGATTCCCGTCGTCACCACACTGATGGCGCGCGGAGCATTCCCCGATTCGCATCCGTTGTGCCTCGGCATGCCGGGCATGCACGGCACTGCAACCGCGGTCACTGCGATGCAAAAGAGTGACTTGCTCATCGCGCTCGGTTCGCGCTTCGACGACCGGGTCACCGGCAAGATCGCAGCGTTCGCCCCCGACGCCAAGATCATTCACGTCGACATCGACCCGGCCGAGCAGGGCAAAGTGCGTCGTCCGGATGTTCCGATCGTCGGCGACTGCCGCTTGGTGATCGAAGAACTCATCAAGGTGTTGAAGGGAATGTTGCAGTCGGGCGAGAAGCAGGCCGACGTCGGCCCGTGGCGCAGCCGCGTGAGCGGGTGGCGCGAACAGTTCCCGCTGGCGTACGACCAGAGCGAGGCGGGCGCGGCGTTGAAGCCCCAGTTCTGTCTGGAGAAACTGCGCGACGGCGCACCCGACGGCACCATCGTGGTGTCGGGTGTCGGTCAGCACCAGATGTGGGCGAGCCAGTACTGGCGATTCGAAGAGCCGTACACCTGGGTGAACTCGGGTGGTCTCGGCACGATGGGCTTTGCCGTGCCAGCCGCGATCGGCGCGAAAGTCGGTCGCCCCGACAGGACGGTTTGGGCGGTTGACGGCGATGGTTGCTTCCAGATGACCGCGCAAGAACTCGTCACTGCATCTCTCGAGAAGATTCCGGTGAAGATCGGCATCCTCAACAATTCGTCCCTCGGCATGGTGCGCCAGTGGCAGGAGATGTTCTACGACGAGCGTTACAGCGAAGTGAATCTCTCCGGCACGCTGCCCGATTTCGTGAAGTGGGCCGAGTCGATGGGATGCGTCGGCATCCGCGTCGAAGACCCGCAAGAGGCCGAAGCAGCAATCGACAAGGCGAACTCGATCAACGACCGACCGGTCGTCGTCGACTTCCGCGTCGAAGAGACCGAGAAGGTGTTCCCGATGGTGCCGGCAGGACAGAGCAACGACGACCTCATCTTGCACGAGTCACAAATGGCACGACGGGAGTTCCTCAAGTGAGCGGCAACAACCCCTTCGGCCAAGACTCACAGCACCACGTGCTGTCGGTGCTCGTGCAGAACCGCCCGGGCGTGCTCGCTCGCGTGTCGGCACTCTTTGCGCGACGCGGCTACAACATCTTCTCGTTGGCCGTCGCGCCGACCGAGCACCCCGACTACAGCCGCATCACGATCGTGGTCGACTTGGCGAGTGCACCGCTCGAGCAGATGACCAAGCAGTTGTTCAAACTGGTTGATGTCGTGCGCATCAGCGAACTCGACCCGAAGCACTCTGTGGAGCGCGAACTGTTGATGGCCACTGTGAAGGTCTCGCCTGAACAGCGTGGCCAAGTGGTCGAATTGACCAATATCTTCGAGGGCAAAATCCTCAGTGTTGGCACGGACGCACTGACCATCAGCCTCGATGGCAGCCCGTCGAAGATTGACGACTTCATGGCGTTGCTCGACCAGTACGGCATCGTCGAATCGCAGCGCACCGGCCGGGTGGCGTTGCCCAAACTCGACCGCACCACCAAACTGCGCGCGGTGAAGACTCCAAAAGGAGGGGCAAGATAATGGCTGCGAACGTTTACTACGACAAGGACGCCGATGTCTCGATCATCCGCGGCAAGAAGGTGGCTGTCATCGGTTACGGCAGCCAGGGTCACGCCCACGCCCTGAACCTGAAGGAGTCGGGCGTCGAGGTGGTCGTCGGCTTGCGCGACGGCTCGTCGTCGATCGCGAAGGCAAAAGAAGCTGGCCTCGACGTGAAGTCGATTGCCGACGCCGCGAAGTGGGCTGACGTCATCATGATGCTGGCTCCCGATACCGAGCAGAAGAAGATCTACGACGAACACGTGAAGCCGCATCTCGTAGATGGCAAGGCACTCGCGTTCGCGCACGGCTTCAACATTCGCTTCGAGCGGATCGCACCACGAAAGGGTGTGGATGTGATCATGATCGCACCGAAAGGCCCGGGCCACCTCGTGCGACGCACCTACACCGAAGGCGGGGGTGTTCCGGCGCTCATCGCCGTGTCGCAAGATGCCACCGGTAAGGCCAAGCAGATCGCGTTGTCGTATGCGTCGGCAATCGGCGGCGGGCGAGCGGGCGTCATCGAGACGACCTTCCCCGAAGAAACCGAGACCGACTTGTTCGGCGAGCAAGTTGTCTTGTGTGGTGGTCTCACCGCGCTGGTGCAGGCTGGCTATGAGACGCTCGTCGAAGCCGGTTACCAGCCGGAGATGGCGTACTTCGAGTGCTTGCACGAAGTGAAGTTGATCGTCGACCTGATGTACGAAGAAGGCATCGCGGGCATGCGCTACAGCATCAGCGACACCGCCGAGTACGGCGACCTGTCGCGTGGCCCGCGCATCATCGACGCCGACACGAAGAAGCGTATGAAGGCGATTCTCGAAGAAATTCAAACCGGCAAGTTCGCCGAAGAGTGGATTGCCGAGAGCGACTCAGGCCGCAGGCGCTTCAGCGAGATGCGAACTGCAGGCAAGAACCATCCGATCGAAAAGGTCGGCTCGCAGCTGCGCGCGATGATGCCGTGGATCTCCAAAGGTAAGAAGAAGGTCGCCGAGGTGTCGGGTGGCTGAGTCGACCGCATCCCCGACAGCACCTGCGGGCGCGACGCCTGCCGTCACCATTTACACCACCACGTGGTGCGGTTACTGCAAGCGCCTCAAGCGCATGATGCAAGACGACGGCATCAACTTTGCCGAGGTCGACATCGAGCAGACCCCGGGCACCGCCGAGATCGTGGAGCGCGTCAACAACGGCAACCAAACCGTGCCGACCCTGGTGTTCTCTGACGGCACGGCAATGACCAACCCGTCGCTGGCCAAGGTGAAAGAGAAACTGGCGTCGCTCTAAAACCCGACTTGACAGGTCAACAATTGACGGTAGTCTGGGTGCATGACGAACAATCAATGGGGTTTTGACACACGCCAGATTCACGCCGGGCAAGAGCCCGACTCGGCTACTGGTGCGCGAGCGGTGCCGATCTACCAAACCACGAGTTACGAATTCCGCGACAGCCAGCACGCCGCGAACCTGTTCGCGCTCGCCGAAATCGGCAATATCTACACGCGCATCATGAACCCCACGCAGGGCGTGCTCGAGGCGCGTCTGGCATCACTCGAAGGTGCCACCACCACGGCAGTGGGGTTGCCCGGCGCGCTCGCGGTGTCGAGCGGTCAGTCGGCAGAGCTGCTCGCGATACTCACGCTCGCTGAAGCAGGTGACCACATCGTGTCGTCGCCGAGTTTGTACGGCGGCACGTACAACCTCTTCCACTACACGCTCCCGAAGATGGGCATCGAGGTGAGTTTCGTCGAAGACCCCGACAATCTCGACGAGTGGCGCAAGGCCGCCAAGCCGAATACCAAGGCGTTCTACGGGGAGGTGCTCGCCAACCCGCGCAACAACGTGCTCGACATCGAGGGTGTGAGCAAGGTTGCGCATGAGGTGGGTGTTCCGCTCATCGTCGACAACACGGTTCCGACGCCGTACCTCATCCGCCCGATCGAATGGGGTGCCGACATCGTCGTGCATTCGCTGACCAAGTTCATCGGTGGCCACGGTACGAGCATCGGTGGCGCGATCATCGACGGCGGCACGTTCGACTTCGCTGCAAGCGGTCGCTACAAGAACTTCACCGAACCCGACCCGAGCTACCACGGCCTGGCATATTGGCCGGCGTTGGGCAAGGGCTCGTACATCATCAAGGCGCGCGTGCAGATGTTGCGCGACCTGGGTTCGGCCACCACACCGTTCAACGCGTTCCTTTTTCTCCAAGGTCTCGAGACGTTGTCGTTGCGCATGGATCGTCATTTCTCCAACGCACAGAAGGTCGGTGAATTCCTCGCTGCTCGCGACGAGGTGGAGAGCGTCAACTATCCGGGTCTGCCATCGAATCCGTGGCATGCGCGCGCGAAGAAGTACGGTCGCGGCAAGGGTTACGGCTCCGTACTCGCATTCGTGATCAAGGGCGGTCGCGCGGCAGGGCAGAAGTTCGTCGAGGCACTCGAGTTGCACAGCCATGTGGCCAACATTGGTGACGTGCGCAGCCTGGTGATCCACCCGGCATCCACCACCCACAGCCAGTTGACCGAGGCAGAACAACGGGCCACCGGTGTCGAGCCGGGGTTGGTGCGGCTCTCTGTGGGGTTGGAGTCGATCGACGACATCCTCGCCGACTTGGATGCGGGTTTCCGCGCCGCGAAGGGCTAGCACCGCAGCCGACGACCGGTCGTCTGAATAATTCACCTTCCGTTTACCTGTCCGCCAGACCCGCGTCAGCGGTAGCAGCGAGCATTGTCCACCGTGACGATGACCGAAGCGCCAACCCCGCGAAAGATGACGGTCATCTACAACCGTGAAGACAAGATCTTCCGCGGAATCGTGGCGAGTGGTGCACTTACCTCGCTCGTGGTGCTCGGGCTGATTGGCATATTCCTCTTCTGGCGAGGGGCGGAGATTTTCCGCGACAACGGCATCAAGTTCATCACCGGTACCAACTGGACGGTGGGAAGCGAGGACGGCATCATCCCCAATGATCTCTCGATCGGCGCGATGCTCGTTGGCACGGTGGTGGTTGCAGTCATCGCACTGTTCATCGCGTTTCCGCTGGCGGTTGGTGGGGCGCTCTATCTCGAGTTTTATGCTCCACGAACATTGCGCAAGCCGTTGGTGACATTGCTCGACCTTGCCGCATCGATTCCATCGCTCATCTTTGGCTTGTGGGGTATCGAGATTTTCACCAGATTCGGTGAACGATGGGCCATCCTCATCAACAAGTGGTTGAATTTCATCCCGATCTTCAACGTGGAATTCGAAAACTTCGGGCGCAGCCCGTTCATCGCCGGATGCGTATTGGCTTCGCTGATCGTACCGATCACCACTTCGGTGGCCCGCGAGGTCTACTCGCGCACGCCACATGACTTGATCGACACTTGTTACGCGCTCGGTGGCAGTAAATGGGGAGCAATTCGCTCGGTGGTGATTCCGTACGGCAAGAGCGGCGTCATCGGCGGCGCCATGCTTGGTCTTGGTCGCGCACTCGGCGAAACCGTCGCGGTGTACCTGTTGCTCAACCTGGTGTTCAGATACAGCTTCCGAATCCTCGAGTCAGAGGGCGGCAACGTCGCATCACTCATCGCCACCAAGTTCGGCGAGGCGACGGAGTATGAATTGAAGGCGCTCGTCGCCGCAGGATTCGTGCTGTTCTTGCTCACTCTGGTGGTGAACATGACCGCCACGACAATCGTTCAGCGGAGCACGCCACGCGCATGACCACCACCGTCACTCCGACTCCGCCGGCTTCGGTCGAGCCACAGACACCGTGGTCGACCTCGCGTGCGTCTCGCGTGCGCTCATCATCGATCTTGTTGATCGCTGGAGTCGTTGCCGTCGTTGTCGTGTTGTTCACCGGGGTTGCGGGTATCGATGGCTGGGCCATCACATTCTTTGGTCTGTCACTCGTGATCGCCGTTACACGTACGGCAAGGATCGGCCCGAAAGAACGCAAAGATGCGCTGATGCGGGTGGTAATCACCTCGGCTGCGGTAACGGCGTTCGTGCCATGGTTATCGATTTTCGGCGCAGTCATTCTCAAGGGCTATTCCGGGGCACGAGTCAATTACTTCACCCAAGACATGCGCACCACCGTGCCCGACGACTTCCTCGAGTTCGGTGGTGCCCTCCATGCAATCGTCGGTTCGTTGTTGATGGTTGCCATCGCAACCGTCATCACTCTGCCGCTCGGCATCCTGAGCGGTATTTATCTCACCGAGGTTCGTGGTCGACTCACGTTTCTGGTTCGATTCGTCGTGCAATCGATGAGCGGTGTTCCTTCGATCGTCGCTGGACTATTCATCTATGCGACGTACGTGTATTCCACGCAATCGTTCAGCGCGCTAGCTGGCTCGCTCGCGTTGGCCGTGCTCATGTTGCCCACCGTGGCGCGCACTGCCGAGGAAGTGTTGAAGTTGGTGCCGGAAGACCTTCGTTCGGCGGGCTACGCCCTCGGTGCCCGGCAGTGGCGTACTGCATTGATGGTGGTGATTCCAACCGTGCGAAGCGGTTTGACTACCGCGGCGATTCTTGGTATCGCGCGAGTAATCGGTGAGACTGCGCCACTTCTCCTCACATCCCTTTCGAACACGACGCTTCGTTTCAACCCAGTTGACGGGCCGATCGCGTCATTACCTACCTACATCTTCGGCTATCTGCAGATTGGCACGGAATTTGCCATCGCTCGCGCATGGACCGGTTCGCTCGTTCTGCTCGTCATCGTGCTCATTCTCTTCACACTGGCCCGCCGTTTCGGTGGGAAGGACAAGCGATGACCCATGACGGGTGACCTGCATCTAACATCGGCGAAAGGATCCACGATGACCGACGTTTCATCCACATCAAGTACCGCAACTGCAGAGCCACCGGTGTTTGCCGGTTTGGAGACACGCGGCGCTCACGCGTGGTTCAGCAAGCACCATGCGCTTGCTGATATCTCACTCAAGTTTCCAGTTCGTACCGTTACCGGACTGATCGGACCATCCGGTTGCGGTAAGTCGACGTTCATTCGCTTGCTCAACCGCATGCACGAATTCATTCCTGGTGCCGCCATGGCCGGAGAGGTGCTGCACAATGGTCAAGACATCTACGCCCCGTCGGTTGACGCAGCCGAGGTTCGCTTGAAGATTGGCATGGTGTTCCAGAAGCCGAACCCGTTCCCGGCAATGACGATCCGCGAAAACGTGTTGTCGGGCATCAAGTTGGCACACCTCAAGCGTGCGAACCACGACGACATCGTGGAGAGTTGCCTCACCCGTGCCGGTTTGTGGAAGGAAGCAAGGGATCGTCTCGGTGCATCGGGAGGCTCACTTTCTGGTGGTCAACAGCAGCGTTTGTGCATCGCCCGATCGCTTGCCGTCGAGCCCGAGGTGTTGCTGATGGACGAGCCGTGCTCGGCCCTCGACCCAGGCAGCACGCTGCGCATTGAAGAAACCATCAAGGAACTTGCCGAAAAAATCACGGTGGTAATCGTCACCCACAACATGCAACAGGCCAGCCGCGTCAGCGACTTTTGCGCATTTTTCCTCACCGAAGGCGGGCCTGGACACTTGGTGGAAGCAGACGCCACCCGCAAGATCTTCACCAATCCATCCGATCCCCGCACCGCCGACTACGTGCAGGGCAAGTTCGGCTGAGTCGTCAGATCTCCTGATGGTGAGTCGACTTCGTATAGCCGTGGCCATGGCCGTCGTTGTCTCGACGATTGGGGCCTGCGCCGAAAGTTCCGAAGCCATCAATGGTTCCGGGGCCACGTTTCCGCAGCAGTTCCAGGCGTGGGCCAGTTCGGCATACAACCGTCAGTCGGGCTCACTCGTGTTGTACGCCAATCCGGGCGGAGGTTCGTCGAAGGGCAAATCCGACTTCAAGTCGGGGCTCAACGATTTCGGTGGCACCGATTCAGCAGTTTCGGAATCTCAGCGACCAGATTTTGACTGGGCCTACGTGCCGTACGTCGGCGGTGCCATCGCAGTCACGTATCGCTTGGATGAATTGTCAGGGGCAACCCTTTCACTGAGCCCTTCTACATTGGCCGGAATCTTCTCGGGAGAGATAGCGCGATGGAATGATCCACGCATCGTTTCCGACATGCGTTCTGCATCACCGTGGAGCAATTCGGCATTCCGCTCAGCCACCACCGGGATAGCCGCGACGATGCACAACATCTCACCAAACCGCGCCGAGGTCACGGTTTTGCTTGCGCCAACTTCACTTCGTCGACTTGTGGGTCAAGACGTTCAAGTGAGCGATTCGACCCGCGGCACGGCGGTGCGTGCTGCGATTACGAATGGGGAAGTTGTGTTACCCGTGACGACTGGCAAGTCTTCCAGATTCGTCGTCGAGGTCGATGGAGTGCAAGTTGCAGTATTCGAGCGCACAGAAGTTGCACTGCCCGATCGGGGCATCACCATCGTCTACCGACAAGATGGCTCGGGCACAACGAACAACCTCTGCAAGTACTTGACACACGTGACAGCCGGCAAATGGCAGATAAGTGACGCGTTCACCTCGTGTGTTCCGGGTGGTTCGCAGCAGATTGCATCATTTGGTTCACGATTCCAGGGTCAGAATGGCTCTGCGAACCTCTCGAACTACTTGTCGAACACGAACGGAGCAATCGGCTACGCCGAGGTTTCGTATGCGTTGGACACATTTCGTCGTTCCCGCGGCATGTCCGTTTCCCATGTACAAAATGCAGCGGGTGGGTTTGTTCCGCCGACGGCAACTGCTGCATCGGCTTTCTTGTCGGGTTCCGAGATGGACGATGAGGGCTTTGTCACGTTCAACTACGACCAGCCGACCAACGAGCTCGGCTATCCAATCGTTGCGATCACCTATGCGCTCGTGCGAACCGAAGCCAATCCGAAGAATGAGGCGGTCAAGCAATATCTGCGTTGGATCATTGATGAGTTTGCTCCAGCGAACGCCGCCGCGCTCGGTTACGTGGCACTCACCGGCGAATTACGCGAGCGAGCGCTGGCACAGACCGCGAAGATCGGTTCATAAGAAGTTCACGTCGATGTGATCCTGCGCGAGATGTCGCAGCCAACCTGCTGCCATCTGCGACCTTCCTGCGTTATGGACGCAGACGAACAACACCGCTGGTCGGGAGTTACTCACCGGCGTCGTCCTGCTCGCGCAGGAAGCGTTCGAAGGTCTCGCCGAGGTCGTCGGCAGTGGGTATGGCGGTGTCGTTGCGTCGGTCGTACTCCTGCTCGAGCATCCGTACGTATTCCTGCGTTTGTTCGTCTTCTTCGACGGCGGCATCGTGCAGTTCTGACCAGCGCTGGATTTCTTCGTAGAGCCCGGCGTGTTGTGTCGGCACGTTGAGCACGCGTTCGAGGTGCCGCAGGAGGGCCGCCGATGACTTCGGGTGCTCCGACGACGACAAGTAGTGCGGCACGCCGACGCGCAGCGATACGGCAGGTATCCGTTCCTGGTCGAGGCGCTCGAGCAGCACACCCACCACGCCCGTCGGCCCTTCGTACTGCGGGCGCGCAAGGCCGAGTTTGCTCGCCAACTTGCTGTTCGTGGTGCTGCCGGTGACCACCGGTGTGCGGGTATGCGGCACCGCATCGAGCATCGCCCCGACGGTGACCACCGCACCGCAACGAAGTTCACGCGCACACTGCACGATGCACGACGCGAACGTCGGCCAGTACATGTGTGGCTCCACACCAGAGAGTACGACGAGATCACGACCGTCGCTCTCGCCGTGCACCGCCATGATGTCGTTCTCCGGCCAGCGAATATGGCGCTCGTCGTCTTCGTCGATCCACACCTCGGGGCGCACTTGCGTGAAGTCAAAGAACGGATCCGAGTCGATCGATGCCACCGTTACGCAGTGGCGCGAATCGGTGAGCCAGTCGAGTGCAGTAGTGGCGGCCTTCGTCGCATCGAACCAACCCTCCAGCGCAATCAGCATCACCGGCTTGTGCAGTCGGGGGATTTCGTCGATGTTCGACTCCAGTACCTCCGTGACGGTGGGGTAGGAGTCGGAGAATCGGCGCACGCTCATGTACGCAGTTTCTCCACGACGTAGTCGATGCACTGGGTGAGCGCCGCCACATCGGCGGGCTCGACGGCGGGGAACATGCCCACCCGAAGTTGGTTGCGACCGAGTTTGCGATAGCCGTCGGTATCCACGATGCCGTTGGCGCGCAGCACAGCGTTGACGTCGTTGGCTGATACGCCGTCTAGGTCGATGGTTGCTACGACGTCGGAGCGCTGTGCCTTGTCGGCAACGAATGGTGTCGCGTACGGTGACTTCTCTGCCCAGTCGTAGATGATTCGTGAAGACTCGGCGGTGCGCTTGGCGCACCACGCCAATCCGCCCTGGGCGAGCATCCAACGAACTTGCTGGTCGAGCAAGAAGATCGTCGCGATTGCTGGGGTGTTGTAGGTCTGGTCGGCGCGCGAGTTGTCGAGTGCGATCTTCAGGTCGAGTGAGGCCGGGGTCCAACGACCAGTTGCGGAGATCCGCTCGATACGGGCCACTGCGC
>Ga0194121_10004719_pt1 | contig 19543 bp, 17 predicted proteins | sample TA2MahCa50mmetaG_FD_148609 | JGI IMG/M metagenome (GOLD analysis project Ga0194121, IMG submission 148609) | Freshwater microbial communities from Lake Tanganyika, Tanzania - TA2015020 Mahale Deep Cast 50m | ecosystem: Environmental > Aquatic > Freshwater > Lake | place: Tanzania: Lake...
GTTGCTCACATCGGCCCTACCTACTCGAGCCCCGTAGTGGGTTACAGCTCTGAGCTCTGCAAAATGGTTTAGGGCGTGATTTGCAGAAAATAGCCCAAGTTTTTTCTTTAATCTTTTTAATTAATTCCTATGAAAGCCAAAGGTGCTGTGCGGTGGTTTGCCGCTTTGTTTGCGATGATTTGTTTGTATCAACTGAGTTTCACGTGGATTGCTTCCAATGTGGAAGGCGATGCCAAACGTTTTGCCAAAGGAGACGAATCCTTGGAAAGACGCTATCTGGATTCGATTGCGGAAAAAGAAGTATTCAATTTTCTGTGGCTTAAGAAATGCACCTACGCCCAGGCTCGTGATCAGAAACTAAACCTTGGGCTTGACCTTCAAGGGGGAATGAACGTGGTCATGGAAGTGGATGTCGTTGATGTAATCCGTGCTTTGAGCAACCAGAGCAAAGACCCGGCCTTCAACAAAGCCCTTGAATTGGCCGCTAGCAGGCAGGCCTCCTCGCAGTTGGATTATGTTTCTCTTTTCGTTCAAGCCTACCAAGAGCAGGCACCCAATGCCCGCTTGGCCGGCATATTTGCAACGCGCGAAAACCAAGGTCGAATTGATTTCAATACTTCCGATGAAGAAGTTATCGCCGTGATCCGTACCGAGGCAGAAAGCGCCATTGATCGCTCTTTCAATATTTTGAGAACCCGTATAGATAAATTCGGTGTTACATCCCCCAATATCCAACGCCAACAAGGCTCCGGAAGGATCAACATCGAATTGCCTGGTGTTGATAATCCGGATCGTGTACGCAAACTCTTGCAGGGTACGGCAAAGCTTGAATTTTGGGAAACCTTTGAAGCGGCGGAAGTCCTCGATAGGGTGGCAGAAATCAATAAATTCTTGGCTGCCGAATCCAAACTCAAAGGGAAGACGGCCATGGATAGCTCATCCAACTCAGGGGATACCACCACAGCATTGGCGGATACTTCATCCTCCCAAAACGCTTTGTTGAGAGACCTTGCCAAGTCCGATACTTCAATGGCCGGCGATACCTCGGAAGCCGGATTGGCCAGGACCAAGCAAGAAAATCCCTTGTTCGCCATCCTGATGCCTGCGGTTTACCAAGACAAAGACGGGAGTTCCAAGGTGTCCCAAGGCCCCATTGTGGGAACCTCTGCTGCCCGCGATACCGCTGCTGTCAACACCATCATGGCCAGAACCGAGGTGAAGAATTTCTTGCCGAGAAATATGAAAATGTTGTGGACCGTGAAAGGACGTGGGGAGGGCAATCGCTTCTTTGATTTGGTGGCCCTCAAAAAGCGGGGGAATGAGGACCAAGCCGGTTTGGAGGGGGATGTGGTGACCGATGCCAGGGAATCCATTGATCCATTTGGCAAAGTGGAAGTTTCCATGACCATGAATGCCGAAGGCGCAAAGCGTTGGAGGCGCATGACTGCCGATAACATTGGGAAGTCGGTGGCCATTGTATTGGATGATTATGTGTACTCTTTCCCGACGGTTCAGTCGGAAATTTCGGGTGGGATGTCCTCCATTTCAGGGAACTTCACGACGGAAGAGGCCAAAGACCTGGCCAATATCCTCAAAGCTGGTAAGCTTCCCGCCCCTGCTCGCATTGTCGAAGAGGCGGTGGTAGGACCCAGTTTGGGTAAAGAAGCTATACGAAGCGGATTGTGGTCTATAGTTATGGGGTTGTTGTTGGTGTTGGTCTTTATGGCCTTGTATTATGCCCGCTCTGGCCTGATTGCCAATGCTGTATTATTCGTTAATATTTTCTTTATTTTCGGTATTCTGGCCTCGCTGCAAGCGGTTCTTACCCTGCCAGGTTTAGCGGGTATTGTATTGACCATCGGTATGGCGGTGGATGCGAATGTTTTGATTTTTGAACGTATTCGTGAAGAATTGTCACGATTCAAAAGCCAGCGTCAAGCGGTGAGCGATGGTTTCTCCAACGCGTATTCTTCGATTATTGATGCGAATGTGACCACCATTCTGACTGGGTTTATTCTCTATACTTTCGGTTCGGGACCTATACGTGGATTTGCGACGACCTTGATTGTGGGTATTCTTACTTCCCTATTTGCGGCCTTGTTCCTTTCCCGCCTGATCATGGAATATTATGTTTCCAAAGACAAACCAATAACCTTTGGGACCTCTGCGACATTGAAGATGTTTACCAATCTGAATTTTAACTTTTTGGGGCGACGCAGGCTTTGGTACGGAGTTTCGCTTACCGTGATTGTGGCTGGTTTGATCTCCATGTTTACGCAGGGCTTCAATTTGGGGGTTGACTTCAAGGGTGGCCGTAGTTATGTCGTGACCTTGGATTCCGGTCGAGGTGCTGCGGATATACGTTCGGCTTTGACGACCGTTTACGGCTCGGCCCCGGAGGTTAAGACTTTTGGTAGCGATCAACAGTTCAAAATAACCACCACCTACAAAATCAATGATAACAGTGAAACGGTGGATGCTGAGGTGGAAGAGAAATTGTGGAAGGGATTGTCGGGTTTTTACCAGTCCAAACCCAGCCAAGAGGCCTTCAAGACAAGTTATTTGATGAGTTCGCAGAAGGTTGGCCCTACGATTGCGGATGATATCAAGGTCTCGGCAATATGGTCTATTTTTTTTGCTTTGGTTGCCATTTTTGTGTATATCGTGATTCGATTTCGTAAGTGGCAGTACGCCCTTGGTGCGACTGTGGCGTTGGCACACGATGTTCTAGTAGTGCTTGCGGTCTTCACGTTGGGATGGAAGTGGCTTCCCTTCTCGATGGAAATAGACCAAGCCTTCATTGCGGCGATCCTGACCATTATTGGATACTCCATTAACGATACGGTGGTTATCTTTGACCGTATCCGGGAAGATTTGGGGAATAAGAAGCTGACTGTGGATTTCGGCATTATAAACAAGGCTTTGAGTACCACCTTGTCTAGGACCTTGATCACAGCTTTCACGACCATCATCACGGTTGTTATCTTATTCTTATTCGGTGGGGATGTCATCAAAAGTTTTTCTTTCGCTATTTTGATTGGACTTATTGTGGGTACCTATTCTTCTATCTTCACTGCGTCGGCCTTGGTCTTTGATACCGTGAAGTGGATGGAAGGTCGTTCCAAGCGTTAACCGTTATTTTTTTGTAAACGCCGGTATCCAATCATATCTGTGAATTCAAAGAACGTTCATGGCAGAGGTTAATATTGATTCCTGGACCCCTGCTGATTTTGAATCGGCAGGGGTTTTGGATTTATTGGCGAGGCAGTCTGTCGAAGGGTTTATTACGGGATTACACGCCAGTCCTGATCATGGTTTCTCGGTAGAGTTTGCCGAGCATCGTTTGTATAATACCGGAGAATCGACCCGGCATATTGATTGGAAATTATTGGCGAGAACCGATAAACTGTTTACCAAGCGCTACGAGGAGGAAACCAATCTGCGGGCTCATTTTTTATTGGATGCTTCAGCGTCCATGTTTTACCCTGGAGGACGTCCTGCGAAATGGGAATTTTCGATTCGCGTAACAGCAGCTTTGGTTCATTTGTTGGAAAAGCAAAGGGATGCCTACGGTCTCCTGTACTTTGACCGGGATTTAAGAAGGGTCTTGCGTCCTTCCATGGGGAAGTCGCATCATCATTTGATGATGTTGCACCTGCAGAAGGCTCTGCGATCTAAAGCAGAGGATTATGGTCGGCAAACATTGTTGGTACCCGCCCTTCATGAATTGGCCGAGACTATGCCACCACGTTCTATGCTTGTTTTGTTCAGTGACTGCTTCGAAACGGGCCTATCTATGGAGGATCTCGCAGCCGCCTTGCAACATCTTCGTTACAAACATCATGAGGTTTTGTTGTTTCATGTGGTGGACGCTGAAACCGAATTAGCCTTTGATTGGCCCAATCGGCCTTATACGTTGGTGGATCCCGAAAGCGGCAAGCAATTGCGGTTAAATCCGGCGGAATACCGTAATGCTTACCGGGAGCATGCCCAAAAATTTCGGGATGAGCTGAGTCTTCGTTGCGGTCAATTTGGCATTGATTTGGTCGAAGCCGATTGTGCTACAGGTCATATCAAAGTACTGGAAGCATTTTTGCGAAGACGTTCTCGCCGTTCCAAATAATTTTTGTACCACGTATCTGCCAAAACCGTTCCAATAAGCATAGCGGTACCCAGGTAAAAGATAGGAACCATTTGTTCGCTATCCCCAAACATCAACAACCCCAACACAATTCCATAAACAGGTTCCATATTCACCGATAATACAAAGGTGAAGGGGTCTATTTGGCGCATCAGTCGAATACTCGCTACAAATGGATAGCAGGTGCAGACCAAGGCCAAAATGGAAATCCAAAACCAATCCATGGCGGTGGGTTTCAGCCAAGGCCAAAGAATTGACATTGAATGGGTTGTATCGTTATCTTGGAATATTGTCCAAAAATAACGCACCAATAACCAAAGACATATTCCAAGAAAACCGCCTAACATTTCCCAGAAAGCGACTTGCAAAGGCTGAAAGCGTTCTGTGAATTTGGAATTCAAAACCGCAAACCAAGCGGCTAATATTGCAGACAGGCATGCTGTCCACCATGCCAGGGGTGAAAAATGCTGAACCTTCATAAGCATCATCATCGCTACAATGGCGATGCACGCCAAGATGATTTCGTTGAAACCGGGGACTTGCCGACGATAAAGGGCTTTGATCAGGGACGCCCAAAGGGCTGAAGTGGCTAAGCCCGCCAAGGTCAAAGCGATATTGGAAATGTCAATAGCATGATAGAAGGTTACCCAATGCAAGGCGATGATGAGGCCAGTGCCCAGCATCGGCCAAAGGGACTTGTACGGCAATGCCAAGGCCACCTTGGTTTTACGGCACCATAGACCGATGATCAGCACGGCAATAGCCATGCGGTTCCAAACAAGGTCCAAAGCATGCGCCTCGATGAGCTTACCCAATATGGCGGTGAAGCCCCATACAAAGACGATGAAATGCATTTCTGCATAGGCCAGCCATCTTGGACGTGAATTAAACAAACGAGATGCGGTCACGGAAATTATTTGGGTGCCTTGTAGTATAGCCACGCAGTGGCAAGGCCAAAAAGAATATTAGGAGTCCAAGCGGCAAGCATGGGTGGGAAATCGCCTTTGATTGCAAAAGTCAGACTGAATCGTTGCATTACGATAAAGGCAAAGCATAGCCCAAGGCCAATCCCTAACACAGGTCCAATTCCGCCTCGCTTTTTGCGGGTAGAGAGGCTCAAACCCATCAGGGTAAAAATGAGCGCCGAGAATGGAATCGAGAGTCGGCTGTAATGTTCCACCCAAAAAGGCTCTGTGGCTTCGTTGCCTTTGCGCTCCAATTGTTGGATGTAGTGCAGCAATTCTTTTCTTCCCAGAAGGTAGGCGTCTGAGGCGATCGATTGGTTGAAGTCTTGAGGTCGGAAGCCAAGTTTGCGTTGAGCTTCGGCTTGGGTTGTGACTTTGATTCGAGAACCTTTCCATTGACGTTCCGTGACCTGCATCAGGTCCCAACATTGACAGGATGAATTCCATCGAATGCGCTCTGCACTTAGGCGGGAAATTAGCCGATGATTGCGGAAACGGTCCGATGCCAGACGATAACCGGTGCTGTCGGTATTGGAATAGGATTCCAGGTAGACCATTCGCCCAGGTCCTGTCTGGAATTGCTGATTCCGGGAATGGCTGTAGTAGGGGTCCCTGAGGTAGAGGCTCTCGAAACGTATCTTGGCTTGGTTGGAGGCCGGCAAAACCCAATTGCTGAGGTAATAGTTCAGCCCGCCAATCAGCACAGCCACACCAAGGAAGGGCACGCATAAACGTTGGAATGACCATCCGGTATTCAGGACTGCAATGATCTCGTTGCGTTCCGCCATTCTGGCTCCCGTAAAAATGATGGCAATAAAAACAAAAAGAGGGCTGAGCAAATTGGCATAGTAGGGAATGAAATGCACATAATATTCGTTCCAGACTTGTACCGCTCCCAAGGAGTGTCTCAAGAAGCCGTCTAACTTTTCGGTCAGGTCAAAGACGATTGCAATAACAATAAAAACACCCAAAGCCCCGGCATAATTGCTCAGGTACATTTTCGCCAAATAGCCATCCAGTTTTTTCACCGAGAAGATTTGGACTTGGTAGTGGAATTTACCTGTTCCAAATGGGTAGGTCCAATTTGCCGCATAAGGCGTAGAATTTTGGAGGCCCTTCGTTGCATGTATGGGCTTGGTTTGCCAGGATTTCTTTGTCGCGGGTTGGGAAAGGTGGCCACAATTAACGCAGCCTGGCGTTTACTCAGGTTTGCGGCTGAGCGGTTGAAATAAATTTGTGAAGCGGCTTCCGCACCGTATATACCCGGACCCATTTCGATGCTGTTGAGATAAACTTCCATAATTCGCCTTTTGGACCAAAGCAATTCGATGGTCACTGTGAAATAGGCTTCCAAGGCTTTGCGCAGGTAATTGCGGGCCGGCCAAAGAAATACATTTTTGGCCGTTTGTTGCGATATCGTAGAGCCTCCATGGATACGTTTATGGCCTTTTTGATTTCGACGATAAGCCTTTTGAAGGGCCTCAAAGTCAAATCCATGGTGTTCCATGAAGTGTTGGTCTTCGGTGGCCACGGCAGCCTGGATTAAATTTGGCGATATTTGTTCCAAAGGGACCCAATCCCTGTACCATCGGTGTATTTGCCCTTCCTGGGGTCCCTGAGCGAGCCTTAGAAACATTAAAGGGGTAAAGGGCACGGGTACCCAGCGGTATAACAGAGTCAAGGCCAAGGAGAACAGCCATAATCCCAAGAAAAACCGGAAAATTTTGCGAATCATTTAGATAAACAATTTTTCTACCAAACCCAAGCGGAAGGCCCAAGGAAGCTCAAAGATGCGCACCTTCGCAAACAAATCCAATAAGGCACTTGTTAGAATTGCAACAATAAATAGTTCCTGATTCGACCAAAATTACCAATTCCCCCTCCAATTTTGAACCTTTTGAAAATATCAGTTACGGTTTCCTCCCTCATGATTTGCTTTGAGGCAGGTTCTCTTAGCGCCTGCTCCGCTTTGGAGCCAAGTCCTCCGAGTGGAAAAGTTGAAAACCCAGATTCCCTTATGAATTTTTACGAATTGCAAGCCGAAGACCTACAAGGTCATATGATTTTCTTCTCTCAATTTCGTGGTAAGAAAGTTCTGTTGGTCAACACGGCTTCGGAATGTGGCTTTACCCCTCAATTATCCGAGCTCCAACAGCTCCAAGACCGATTCACAGATCGTCTTGTGGTTGTGGGCATTCCTACCAACGACTTTGCGGGTCAGGAGCCTTTGGATAACGCTGCAATTGGAGCATTTTGCACCCGAAACTATGGGGTTAATTTCCTGATTTTGGCCAAGGGAACTACGCGCGGTTCAGGTAAACATCCGGTCATTCAATGGCTCACTACACGTAGCCTTAACGGGGTTTCTTCTTCCAAGATCTGGTGGAATTTCCAGAAATACCTGGTGGATGAAAACGGGCACTTGATGACTTGGTATTTACCAACGACATCCCCGATGGCTTCCCGTGTGGTGCGTCAAATTGAAGGCCGATGATATGCGATGCGTCCTTTGTGGGCCATCATAGCGATTTCAAAGCTTTGGTGCATAGCCGACTCCGCAACGGTTGGGGATTGGGTTTCGCTTTGTTGATTATGATTTCTTGGGCGGCGGTTTTGGTCATGGCATGTTCGTTGGCTTGGTCATGGCAGAACCCGTGGTTGTACGGAGCGATGGCTGCTCAAACGTTTTTGTTTACCGGACTTTTTATTACGGCACATGATGCCATGCACGGTACCGTTTCCTTGAACCCCCTGTTAAACCGATGGGTGGGAAGGCTTTGCCTTGGGGCTTTTGCTTTTAATTCTTGGCGTCGGATGTTGCCCGAACATCATCGACATCATCGCCATGTGGGAACCGAACAAGACCCAGACTTTGGCCCCCCTCGATTTTGGGAATGGTTTGCAGGATTTGTGCGTCATTATGTCCGATGGTACCAAATTATCCTTTGTGCTGTGTTCTACAATATGCTCCAATGGTTTGGGGTTTCGGCCACTTCCATGGTTCAGTTTTACATCATTCCGTCGGTGTTTAGTTTGCTCCAATTGTTTTACTTTGGAACCTATTTACCCCATTTCTCAGACCCCGGACGAGGATTGGTTCCTGACAATGTACATCGCTCACGAAGCCAGCAATCCAGGCACGTATGGGCCTTTTTGACCTGTTACTTTTTTGGATACCATTGGGAGCATCACGAAGCCCCTGCTACGCCCTGGTGGATGTTGTACTTAACCAAAACTTCAGATTCCTAATGAAATACCGATTTTCATTCCTGATCACATTTTCCTGGTGTTTATTAGTCTCGGCCAATGTTTCGGCCCAAAAGGGTAAAATTACCGGAAAAGTCAAGGACGCTCTGACCGGCGAGGCCATTGCTTTTGCCAACGTAGTCCTTCCTGGAACCACCCAAGGCACTACCACCAATGACCAGGGTATCTATTCTCTGGAGCAGTTGGATCGAGGTTTCTATAACATTACCGTATCATTCTTAGGATACAAGTCCAAAACATTTTTTGAGATTCAGGTTAGTGATGCGAGGGTGGCCCTTTTGGATGTGGAATTAGAGGCTGATAGTAGAGCCCTGCAGGCGGTGGAGGTGCAAGCCTCGGCGTTTTCACGGACTGACGAAAGCCCGTTGTCCCTCCGTAATATCGGGGTAGCCGAAATACAGCGAAACCCAGGAGGCAACCGCGATATATCCAAGGCGATTCAATCCTTGCCCGGCGTTTCTTCGGGGGTGAGTTTTCGCAATGACATCATCATCCGAGGGGGTGCGCCCAACGAAAATCGATTTTATTTGGATGGGGTGGAAGTGCCTGTGATCAATCATTTTGCCACGCAGGGTAGCTCAGGAGGTCCTGTGGGCATCATCAACGTGGATATGATTCGGGAAGTTGATTTCTATTCGGGGGCTTTTCCGGCCAATCGGGGGAATGCGTTGAGTTCCGTTTTTGAGTTCAAACAAAAGGATGCCCGCAGCGACAAAGCTGCCTTTCGTTCCATCGTGGGTGCCAGCGATATCGGATTGATTGCGGAGGGTCCTATCGGTTCCAAAACCACCTATGTGCTCTCTGCCCGCCGAAGTTATTTACAATTTCTGTTCTCGGCCATTGGGCTGCCCTTTCTGCCCACTTTTAATGGTTTTCAAACCAAAGTCAAACACAAAATAGACGACAAAAACGAAATTTATTTTATTGGTCTTGGTGCCATTGATCAATTCAAACTCAACACCTCGCTAAATCTGAGTTACGATCCTTCGATAAACTCAAAAATCAAGTCGCGTTCCGATACAGAATTGGTGGATCAACAACGGTATATCCTAGGGTATCTGCCGGTCACCACGCAATGGAACTACACCAATGGCTTGGTTTATAAGCACTACGCCCAATCAGGGGTAATGACTTTTGTGCTCAGTCGTAATATGCTCAACAACGTACAGTATAAGCGTTTGGAAAATAACGAAGACAGTGTTCTCCTTCAAGATTATGTTTCCCAAGAGAGCGATAATCGGTTTCGCTTTGAACATCAATTGCGTAGTCAGTCCGGCTACAAATTATCTTACGGCTTAAACCTTGAACATTCAAGGTATTATGTACGCAATACATCCAAGGAGCTGGTTGCCGATACCTCAAATTTAGCGAATCCTCCTTCTTTGGTGGACAGGTCTTTTGAGTCGCGAATTCGATTCCTTCGCTGGGGAATCTTTGGCCAAGTATCGCGATCTTATTTCGGAGAATTGCTGGTGACATCAGCCGGACTTCGCCTTGACGGATGCAATTGGGCATTGACCACTTCCAATATGTTGGAACAGTTCTCTCCGCGATTGTCTTTGTCTTACAATTTTGCTCCTCGATGGACCTTCAATGCGAATACAGGGATATATTACCAATTACCGGCCTACACCTTGTTGGGTTTTCGGAATACTGCTGGGGATTTACTCAATCGCAACAACGGACTTACATACATGAACAACGTCCATTGGGTGGCTGGGGTGGAGTACTTTGGGGGGAAGACCTTTAAGGCGACCCTGGAGTCCTTTTACAAAGGCTACTCCAATGTGCCTGTCCTGCAAGATAAGGGAATCAGCCTCGCCAATTTAGGGGCGGATTTTGGAATCATCGGGAACGAACCGGCCCTGTCGGTGGGCTTGGGAAAATCCTACGGATTGGAACTGATGTTGCAACAAAAGCTCAATCAAGGATTTTATGGAATTATAGCCCTGACCTGGGTCCGATCATTTTTTGATAACCGGCCACTTCCCAATTCAGGTGCGATACCAAAATTAACTCCTTCCGCCTGGGATAACCGCTCCTTGTTAACCCTCACAGGTGGTAAAATCTTTGCCAAGAATTGGGAAGTAGGTGTGCGTTTTCGTTATGTGGGGGCGCCGCCGTTTACACCTTTTGCTTCGGCCTCCCTCTCCAAAGATATTTGGGACCAATTTGGTCGCGCCACTTTGGACTATACCCGGCTGAACAGTCAGCGTAGTGGTGCTACGATGCAATTGGACGTAAGGGTTGATCGCAAATGGGATTTCCGAGGCTGGGCGTTGAATCTCTATTTTGATATTCAAAATGCACTCAATCAACAAACCCTGGGCCCTCCCTTCTTGGTGGCCGCCAGGGACCGCGGAACTGGAGTCTTGTTGACGGATCCTAACCAACCGGATCGTTACCTAGCTTCTGAATTGCCGAATACGGCGGGTCAATTGTTACCCACGGTCGGGATCATTGTGGACTTTTAGGGGGACGGTTCCAGGGGCTAAAGTTTTGAGCCTCCTGGAGGGTGGCTTTCCAATCCCCGCGAAAGGTGAGGGCACGGTCGTCAATGTAAAGGTCTGCTAGCGGCTTGCCGAAGTTCCAAATGCGGTCGTAGGGGATTCCGTGTTGGTCCAGCCAGGTTTTCATGCCTTGATCTTGGGTCTTTTCTTGCTCCTTATGGTATAATTTGTTACTTCGGGTCGAGAAGATATAGATTTTCCAACCCAAGTCCTTCATGGTCTGGAGGGCTTGGCGACTACCCTCTACAGGCTCGTCATAGATCTGCCCATCTTTCCAGCCTTCGCTGAAACGATGCAGTACCCCGTCGAAATCAATTGCTACGGTCATATTCGTTGAATGGGTTTTCTGGGTTAATGGTGGCCTATGGCTGAAGATATTTCCCCGGAATTAGCATTCATGGCCCAAAACCGGATAAGGGGAGTTGATTTGATGGGTGAAGATAGGTTCAAAGCGACCTCGTTCGAATTGTATCTTGGGCCTTTGATAGAACCTTGAATTTCCATCCTTTTAAAATATCGCTTTGAGTAAGACCCCTGATAAGTCCCGAACAGGTCATCCGTCTCACCATCAACACGAAACGTCGATGCACGGTACTGATACCAGGCTGCCGATTTCGGTTTCCAGATATATGGGCGAATTGGTGTACGGCGGCATTGACGGGTCGGTCACCACTTTTGCAGTGGTATCTGCTGCAGCGGGGGCAGGCTTGTCCACCGCAGTTGTTTTGATATTAGGATTGGCTAACATGATTGCGGATGGCTTTGCAATGAGTGTGGGGGCCTACCTGAGTAAGAAAACGGAGAGGGATAATTACCGTAAACATCGCGAAATAGAAGCCTGGGAAGTTGATCATTTGCCAGAGAAGGAACGAGACGAAATACGGGAGATTTACAGCGCCAAAGGTTTGGAAGGCGAGCTGCTGGAAAGGGTAGTCGACACGATCACCGCCGACAAAGAGCGTTGGATAGATGTCATGATGAAGGAGGAATTGGAAATGGTGGAGGATACCCGATCCCCGCTTGCATCCGGTGCGGCGACATTTGCCTCTTTCGTGGTGGCGGGGACTATCCCTCTACTTGCCTTTATGGTTCATGCCTTATGGAATCCTTCAGGTCTTAATCAAGCGGCTCCTCTGCCGTTGTTTTGGATTGCGGCAACGATGACCTCGGTTGGCTTTGTCGGTATAGGATGGATGAAATCCAGGGTCACGAATGTTACAGTATGGCGTGGAATGCTCGAAACTCTCATTTTGGGTTCAGTCGCCGCGGCACTATCTTTTGTCGCTGGATTTCTCCTTGAAAAGTGGTTGGATGCCCTATAATTTTTTATGTCTTAACCAAAGAAAATTCATCAATAATGATCCTGGAAATTAAATATTCCAAAGCCCCTGCATCCGCGGCCTTAGCCAAGGTGTACCTCGATGTGGATTCCTTGAAATCATCTGTTTTGCCGGCCGATTGGCTCAAGGTTATGGAGCATCATGGTTTTCCGGAGGGGGAATGGGTGCAAGTCGCCTTGGTCCCTGGCGCCGTTTGGATTTATGTGGCCCATCAAGTGACCACACGCTATGGGATCGATGGGGAATACCGATTTTTGGAGGAAATTCGAAAAGCTGGATTTCGTCTAGAGCGTCTTTGCAAAACCCATAAAATCAAGGTTCTTCAAACTGAGTTCCATGCATCCAATCCCAAGGGGCATGAGGCCCTTGTGGAAGGATTGATGTTGAGTTCGTACCGGTTTGACCGTTACCTTAAATTATCTAAGGCAGCTAGTCAGCGTAAAACTTCTGCCGATCAGGATTTGAAACCGCTCGCGGTGCATCCATTGGGCCTGACCAAGGATGCCTTAATGGAACTCCTGGAATTGTGCCGTGCTGTTTTCAAGGCGAGGGATTTGGTCAACGAGCCTCAATCGGTGTTGGGTGCTGTGGAATTGGCCCAGGCCTTCAAAGCAATGGGGAAAGCAGCCGGATTCAAAGTGAGCGTTTGGAACGAGGCCCGCATTAAGCAGGAGGGAATGGGTGGACTTATGGCGGTAAGCCGTGGTTCGGTGCGCCCGCCGACCTTCACTATTATGGAATATAAGCCTGCTGGGGCTGTTAATAAACAGCCGGTGGTTTTGGTGGGGAAAGGGGTGGTGTATGATACGGGAGGGCTTAGCCTGAAACCTACTCCCGGCAGCATGGATTCCATGAAATGCGATATGGCAGGAGCCGCTGCCGTGGGTGCTACTATGCAGGCGATTGCGAAGAATCGATTACCGGTGTACGTGATTGCCCTGGTTCCTGCCACAGATAACCGTCCCGGTGGGGATGCCTATGCACCGGGTGATATCATTCGTATATCGGACGGCACCACGGTGGAAGTATTGAATACCGATGCGGAAGGTCGCTTGATTTTAGCAGATGCCCTCCATTATGCCAAACGGTACAAACCTGAGTTGGTCGTGGATTTGGCCACTTTAACAGGTTCGGCGGTTATGGCCTTGAGTTCTCACGCCACGCCTTGTATGGGTACGGCAGAAGTTTCCCAAGTACAGGCCATGGTCGATGCCGGTTTTCGTTGTTATGAATGCCTTGTTCCAATGCCCATATGGGAAGAATATGGTGAAATGATTAAAACTTCTGTGGCTGATCTCAAGAATATTGGGGGTAGGGAAGCAGGGGCCATTACGGCTGCGAAGTTCCTGGAACATTTTACGGATTATCCATGGATTCATTTGGATATTGCCGGTCCAGCTTTTCTGGATGGAGAGAGTTCTTACCGTGGTAAACACGGCACAGGTCATGGAGTTCGATTGCTTTATACCTTTCTACGTCATCGTGCTATAGCGTCTAGATCTGCGGGCCAGGTAGCGGAATCTCCTACCTCCACCAAACGTTTAAAAAGACGCTGATGACATCAAATACCCTAAATAAAAGACTTATTGCTTTCAGCTGTGGTGACCTTAACGGGGTGGGTCTTCCTTTGTTGATGAAGATTTTTGGCGATCCTCGGATCTTGCAAATGTGTACCCCAATTCTGTACGCATCGGGTAGAGTTGTAGGCTTCTACCGCAAGGACATGGGCCTGCAGGATTGGAACTATAACATGATTCAAGAGCCTTCTCAGGCTCATCCTCGTAAATTCAACTTGATCAATTGCTGGCAGGATGAGTTGAACATCAAGCCAGGGGAAGCGGATCCCAAATTGTCTCGCTATGCCAGAATTTCACTGAATCGAGCCACGGCCGATTGCCTAAAAGGCCAAGTTCATGGTTTAGTTACCTTGCCCATCGACAAGAATCTAATGCACTCCGAAGATTTTCAATTCCATGGTCACACCGAGTACCTTGAAGATGCATCTCGCAGGCACGATTCAGCACGATTTAAGGGAAGATCCCTGATGTGGTTGGTAGCCGATTCGCTGAGGGTGGCTACTTTAACAGGGCATGTACCGTTGCAGGAGGTTGCAGGACAAATTAATCAAGCCTCGCTTACTGACAAAATCATGGACATGCATTCGTCTTTGGCTCTTGATTTCGCGATAAACAGGCCGCGGATTGCTGTGCTCGGGCTCAATCCCCATGCGGGAGATGGGGGGCTTTTGGGTCAGGAGGAAATGAAGGTTATTCAGCCAACCATTCGACAGATGAGGGATCAAGGATTGATGGTTTTTGGTCCTTATGGAGCAGATGGATTTTGGGGAACGGGGGCATGGTCACGTTTTGATGCGGTCTTGGGGATGTACCATGACCAAGTCCTTATTCCCTTCAAGACCTTGGCTTTTGAGCAAGGGGTTAATTTTACAGGGGGTTTGCCGATTGTTCGATGTTCCCCTGATCATGGGCCAGCCTTCGAAAAGGCCGCCGAGCATAGCGCAAATCCTTCTTCGCTTATGCATTCGATATTTTGTACCTTAGATCGCATTCGAACGAGGGCAGAGCAGGTAGATTTGGCGGCTAATGCTCGGGTTAAATCCTATCAAAACCAAGAAATAGAGTCTTCAGAAGAAGCCTAAAGGCGTAAAGCCCTCACTTTTTACGTATTTTTGCGGCCCTGACATGAAGGTCCATCATTCTTTTGCTGCCTATGATATTCCCTTACAGGCCATGCCGAATGGGAATCATCAATATTCCTATGTGTTGGGAGGGGATTTTTTTGGACTTTTTGAGACCTCAATAATCAAAAAGGCGCATATTAAGGTGGATTTGGATATTCACCGGCAAGGCTCCCGATTGGACTGCTATTTTCGTGCCCAGGGGACCTTGCAAGTGGGATGCGCCCGCTGCTTGGAGCCGTTGGATTGGCCGATGCAGGACAATTCTCATCTCGTAGTGCAAATAAGTGATACCGATTCTGAGAATGATTCGGATGAAATTGTGGTTTTACGAAGCGGAGATATTGTATGGAATGTTGCCCAGTTCATGTATGAGAGCATTCATTTGCATTATCCGCTTAGGGCTGTATGCCAAGAGGCCGCCCTCCCGTGCAGTTCCACGGATCTTTGGTCCGACCAAAATCTGCTCACCTTTCAAACCTCAGACAACGCACCCACTGATCCGCGTTGGGACACCCTAAAACAAGTCAATTTTCAATAGCCATGCCAAATCCTAAACACCGCCATTCCAGAAGTCGCCGTGACAAGCGTCGTGCGAACGACTACGCCGCTTTGGCTACCCTCGCTACCTGCCCAATGACTGGTCAACCACACCTTTTTCATAGAGCGTATTGGTTCGAAGGTAAAATGTATTATAAGGGTAAGGTCGTTATCGATACCCAAGCATAATTGCTTAGGTCAGGATGACCCCAATTTCTTCGCCTGCTGTACGGGCGGCCATCACCGGTGTTCATGCCTGGGTTCCACCTCATGTGGTCACGAACCAGGACCTAACCCAGTACATTGATACCACGGACGAATGGATTTACACTCGCTCCGGGATTCGTGAGCGGCGTTGGCTGCAAGACGATACCTTGGCTTCTTCAGACTTGGGGGTAGAGGCTGTTCAAGGACTACTCACCCAAAAGGGCATGAGTCCCCTCGATATTGATTTAATCATTTGTTGCACGGCTACGCCGGATATGTTATTTCCAGCTACTGCTAATATTATTTCGGATAAAATAGGGGCGACCAATGCCGTAGGCTATGATTTATCCGCTGCTTGTTCAGGATTTTTATACGGTTTAAGTACTGCAACGGCTTTTGTAGAGTCCGGTAGGTTTAGGAAGGTCGTAGTGGTTGGTGCTGATAAAATGACTTCCATAGTAAATCTTAAAGACCGAGCCACAGCTTTTCTGTTTGGTGACGGGGCAGGAGCTGTCTTGGTGGAGCCAAGGACCGACGGCTTCGGAATTATGGATATTCTGCTCAAAAGTGACGGTTCTGGCCGGCATTATTTGTATCAACGTGCTGGGGGTTCCTTGAGACCTGCCACGCATCAAACGGTAGACAATTCTGAACACTACATCTATCAAGAAGGCAAGACAGTTTTCAAATTCGCGGTAACAGGTATGGCTGATGTTGCTGCCGAAATCATGGAACGCAATCAATTGACCGCCGAGGATATTGCCTGGCTGGTTCCTCATCAGGCCAACAAACGTATCATTGATGCTACTCGTGACCGGGCTGGACTCCCCGAATCCAAAGTCATGGTCAACATTGATCGCTATGGGAATACTACCAATGGTACTATTCCGATTTGTTTGTGGGAATGGGAGTCTCAACTCAAACCTGGTGACAATTTGATCCTCGCTGCTTTTGGAGGCGGGTTTACTTGGGGCTCCATTTGGCTCAAGTGGGCATATTAGTTTATTTCAATTCTAATTCAATTTATTTTAAAATGGCATCTACCTCTGAATTCCGCAACGGACTCTGCCTAAAGTTCAACCATGATATTTATCAGGTCGTTGAATTCCTTCATGTGAAGCCCGGTAAAGGCGCGGCCTTTGTGCGCTCCAAGCTTAAAAGTCTCACTAACGGTAAGGTACTCGAAAATACTTTTCCTGCAGGCGCTAAGATTGACCCTGTTCGGGTGGAAACCCGAGAATATCAATTTATTTACAAGGATGATTTGGGCTATCATTTCATGGACTCGGAGTCTTTTGAGCAAAATTCGTTGGAAGAGTTCAAAATCAATTCCCCTCAATTTTTGCAAGAAGGAGCGGTTTGTCTCGTTTTGGTCAATACCGAGGATGAAACCGTTCTTACCTGTGAATTGCCTCAGCATATTGAAATGACGGTGACCTATACCGAGCCAGGATTGCGCGGCGATACGGCCTCTGGAACCGCTTTGAAAGTGGCCGTGGTCGACGATGGCCCTACCGTTCAGGTCCCTTTGTTTGTGAATCAAGGCGACAAAATCAAAATCGACACCCGAACAGGTGATTATGTCGAGAGGGTGAAGTAGTTTCGTCAATCTTGTTCATTTAATTCTTCTCAAAAAGCTATCGTATGGAAATCAAAGAAATTCAGGAATTAATTCGGTTTGTCTTCAAATCTGGGGTCTCTGAAGTAAAAATCGAGAAGGAAGGCTTCAAAATCCATATCAAAACGGGTGCCCCCACGGGATCTCCGGTTTATGCTGTAACGCCAGCACTTCCGGCAGGCTCAATGCAGGCGGCCCCTTCGGCACACCCGGTGGTACCGCCTACAGCTACAGTCTCATCCGAGCCTATTTCTCCAGGCACTCTTGCTCCTGCAGGGACTGTGGTCCCGGCTCCTATGGTGGGTACGTTCTACCGTTCAGCGGGCCCAGACAAGGAGGCCTTTGTCAAGGTTGGAGATAAAGTCCAGAAGGGTCAGACCTTATGCATCATTGAAGCCATGAAATTATTTAACGAAATCGAAGCAGAGTTTAGCGGTACTGTGGTGGAAATTCTCGCTGAAAATGCTGTTCCTGTGGAGTTTGACCAACCCTTGTTTGTGATTGCGCAATCTTAAATTCAGCCTGTGTTTAAGAAAATTCTCATCGCCAACCGGGGTGAAATTGCGTTGCGAATTATTCGCACCTGCAAAGAGATGGGCATTCAAACCGTAGCGGTCTATTCTATTGCAGACAGGGATAGTCTTCATGTTCGATTTGCGGATGAGGCCGTTTGCATTGGTCCTCCCAAATCCTCGGATTCTTATCTCAATATTTCCCAAATTCTTGCTGCGGCAGAAATTACCAATGCAGATGCCGTTCACCCCGGGTATGGCTTCTTGTCTGAAAATGCTCGTTTTGCGGAAGTTTGCCGAGACTATAACATTAAATTTATTGGACCCACTCCCGAAGCGATTCGGAGTATGGGTGATAAAATCACTGCCAAAGAAACCATGAAAAAGGCTGGGGTCCCCACCGTACCCGGTTCCGATGGGTTGTTGGGTTCCGATGCAGAAGCCAAGGCTCTCGCCAAGGATATGGGATATCCTGTCATCGTGAAAGCGACTGCCGGTGGTGGGGGTAGGGGAATGAGGGTTATATGGAAAGAAGAAGAGCTGATTCCAGCCATGGAGTCGGCGAGGATGGAGGCTGCTGCAGCTTTCGGTAATGATGGCTTATACATGGAGAAATATATTGAAGAGCCAAGGCATATCGAAATACAAGTGGTGGGGGACCAATTTGGGAAAGCCTGTCATCTGAGCGAACGTGATTGTTCCATTCAGCGCAGGCACCAGAAATTGATTGAGGAGTCCCCATCGTCTTTTATGACCGAGGAACTTCGAGCCCAAATGGGAGCTGCCGCTATAAGGGGTGCTTTAGCAGTCCAATACGAAGGCGCCGGCACCATTGAGTTCTTGGTGGATAAATATCGTAATTTCTATTTTATGGAAATGAACACCAGGATTCAAGTGGAGCATCCAGTGACCGAGGAAGTGATTGACTATGACCTGATCAAAGAACAAGTCAAAGTGGCTGCAGGAATCCCGATTTCAGGGAAAAGTTATATCCCCAAAATGCATGCCATTGAGTGCAGGATTAATGCCGAGGATCCCTACAATGATTTCAGGCCATCCCCTGGCAAAATCACGACCTTGCATGTACCCGGAGGTCACGGAGTTCGCGTAGACACGCATATTTATTCAGGATATGTTATTCCGCCTTATTATGATTCCATGATTGCCAAATTAATCACGGTCGCTCAGACTAGGGAGGAGGCGATTGCAACCATGGAAAGGGCTCTTTCGGAGTTTGTCGTCGAAGGCGTAAAAACCACGATTCCTTTCCACCAAAAAATGCTGAAGGACCCCAATTTCCTTACCGGAAATTTCAATACCCAGTACTTGAATCATTGGAAAATGTCATGAACCAAGCTGAGCCCATTCAAGTATTTGCAGAGTCAACTCCGAACCCTTCCGTGATCAAGTTAATCACGAATAGGGCCTTGCTTCCTGGGTATTTGTTGGAAATGAATCGTCAAAACGATCAGGGTCTTAGTCCTTTGGGGACTCGTCTTTTGGAATTTGACGAGCTTGTATCGGTGATGATTTCCGGTTCTTTTGTTTCCTTGACACGCCAGCCTCATGCGGAATGGTCTGAACTTATTCCCGTGCTGAGGGATTTCATGAGCCATTACCTACAATCTGAACTACCGATTGTGGATCAAGTGTTGTGGAAAACCCATGGTCCTTTTTTGGCGATTGATGCGCAAGCGATTACAACAGTTAATGAAGAAAACCATGATTTAGACCAAGCCTCTCAG
>Ga0194121_10004720_pt1 | contig 19543 bp, 17 predicted proteins | sample TA2MahCa50mmetaG_FD_148609 | JGI IMG/M metagenome (GOLD analysis project Ga0194121, IMG submission 148609) | Freshwater microbial communities from Lake Tanganyika, Tanzania - TA2015020 Mahale Deep Cast 50m | ecosystem: Environmental > Aquatic > Freshwater > Lake | place: Tanzania: Lake...
TTACCGGGTCGGTGAAACCATCGAGCTGGAAAATTACGTCTGAGGAGTTGACCGGTGATCAGCGATAACAAGGTAGTTTCCATGAATTACACGCTTACCGACGACAAGGGCGAAGTGCTCGATTCGTCGGAAGGTGAGCCGCTCGAGTATCTGCAAGGGCACGGCAATATTATTCCGGGCCTGGAAAAGGCGCTGACCGGTCTCAAGACGGGCGACAAGAAAAAAATCATGGTCTCCCCGGCGGACGGGTACGGTGTGCACGATCCCGAGTTGAAGCTGACCCTGGAGAAGAAGCAGTTCGGCCGTCAGAAGCCGGAGACCGGCATGACGCTGGAGCTGCACTCAGACGACGGCCACGTGATGCAGGCCACCATCACCAGCATCGAGGGCGACACCGTGCACCTGGACGCAAACCATCCGCTGGCCGGAAAAACGCTGCACTTCGACGTGGAAATCTCCGGCGTGCGGGACGCCACCAAGGACGAATTGGAGCACGGCCACCCGCACGGGCCGGATGGGCATCACCACCACCATCCGTAGCGCTTTATGAGCGGTGCCGGTCAAGTCCGCGCGCGCCGCCGAGGTGAGCGTCGGCTGTTGGGGCTCAGTTGTTGGGGTGCACCCGGAAGCTGGTCGACACCGCGTTGAAGCCCCTGGTGTTGGGCTCTTCGATGCGGAAGGTGACGACCACCGGATCTCCGGCCACGATAGAAACGTCGTGAATGTTGGCGGCCACCGTGCGCACGCCATTGATCGGACGCGCGGCCGTGGGTGGCAGGCCGCTGGGCTGCGGAATGCGCCGATCGACGTCGAACGGCAACCCCTGATCCCACAGGTTTCCCTCCAGCCGGTAAAGCTGCGCGCGGGCCTCATCCCAGGTATAATAAACGTACTTCTGCCAGCGCAGGCCGCCAAACTCGCTCAGCACGACCGTGTCGTTGCTGAGCGACCGCGCGGATTCCATGGAGACGCCGGGCGGCTCCTGGGGAAATTCCTTGTTGGGGAAAACCTTGATGGACTGCTGGCTGGTCTCTGAGAGATCGCGCTCCAACAGGCGCAGGGAATTGAGCATGTCCGCCTCCATCCGCATGGACGCCCCGGGCCGCGCCGACTGCTGGCTGGATTGCACGTACAGCGTCATCGACGCGCCCAGAATCAGCGTGGTAAGGAACATCGCCACGACCATTTCAATGAGCGTTATCCCGGCGCGCCTATGGATCACGAGCCACGCCTCCGGTGATCGATACGCTTTTCGTATCGCCCTCGGACCAGGTCACCGTTACCGTGGCCAGGTCTCCGGAGCGAGAGACGTCGGCGGCCGCCGTTCCGCCGGAAAACTTCACTCTGGTGTTAAATACGCGAAAAATCTTGATCCCGCCAATCGTATCGATAAACGACTGGTCGGCAATCACCACCGGATTGCCGAACTGGGTCGCGCGCGCCTGGGCCAGGGCGTCCTGGGCGAGCCGCACCGCGCGCGTGTGATTGCGGCTCAAGTGCGCCCGCCGGTTGCTGGTGGGATAGGTGGCGGCCAGCGCGAAAAAGCCCAGCGTCAACAGGAACGTGGCCATCACGCACTCCAGGATGGTGAAGCCGCGCGCCTGCCTCATCGCGGCTGCGTCCAGTACGCCGTGCGATGCCAGCGGGTGGCGGACACGTGGAAGTCCTCAGCCGCAGTGTGCACGAAGGCGTGCGTGGCATACTCGTAAAAGCGGAAGGCCGTATTGTCCGCAGCCACCGAGCCGGAGCGGACCCAGGCGGCGCCCACGAAAAGCGGCGTCGTCATGGTGAGGCCCTTGCCCGCCACCAGAAGTCCCACCGCTTTTCGGCCCTGGACGGTCATCGTCCCGTCGGCCACCACCATCACGCCGGCCACGTTTTCGATCTCCTCACCGCTGGCCAGCACCGCCGGAAAATATCTCGCCAGCGCGGGAGGCAGCGCCTGGGCGCACTCAGCACCCATCTGCTCGAAGATTTCACAATTCGGGTTGGGCAGCTCGTGGCTCACAATCTGCGGCGGGTTGCCGGGAATAAAGCAGGTCAGGACGGACGCCGAAAAGGGGCATTGACGCGCCTGCATGGCCCCCTCATCCTGAAACGTGATTTCCTTCGTGTGGCTCATCCCGGCCTGCAGGTGCACGTCCCCGCCCGCGGTGATGACCGAGGAAATGGCCGTCGTCGTGTCCGGCTCGACGAGCGTGTCCACCGTGTTGCTCACGGTGAGAGATCCGTCCACAAAAACCGACGACTGAGCATCCATGTACAGGTGTCCGAGGACCGTGAGGCTGCCGCCCACGCGCAAAACGGTTTTCTCGCGCATCACGAGGTCGCCGGCGACGTACATCGACATGGGAATCTCGATGGCCTCTCCGGGCGGAACCACGAAGCCCTTTCCAACCTTGAGCAGATTGTCCGACACGTCCGTGCCATTCGGGACGACCAGCGTGGACACGTCAGACGACCCGGGATTGATCTGGTGCAGCGGCGTGCCTTCCGGACATGTCCCGGTAATGAGATCCGTGGTAGGGATGTTCTTGTGCAGACAATCGCGCAACTGCGCCAGTAAAAGACCCTTGTTGTCGAGATTTTTCACCATCTCTCCGCGCGCCCCGACGAGCAGCGCGTCGAAGTCCCCGGGCAGCGGGATGGGCGCGCCCGGCGTCGTCACGCCCCCGTACTTCAAGGAAACGCTGGTGGCGCCGCGCACCCGGCCGTTCATCACGTTGGATACCGTCACCTTGCCGCTCGCGCTCATCGCCACCGGCCGCCCGGTTTCCAGTTCGTCTCCACCCTGCCAGCCGCCGGTCGCGCGCACGTCAAACAGGCTGATGTTGCCGGAGGGTGCCAGGATTCCATACGGGAAATTGCCGCTGAAAATGCTGCCGTACACCGGGGCCGGGGCCGCCGCGCGCACGTACACCTGCGCGTGCCGCTGGGGAATCCTGGGCTGGTATCCACTCGCGGTCTTCTGCGGCTCATAGCCCTCCGAGGGATTGTACCCGCTGGGCCCGGGCACCGCCTGGTACTGCGAAGAGAGGATATCTCCGCCGTTGAATTCGCCCTCGATGAGGAGCGTCTCGTCAATGTCGCTGCGCGCGTGAAAACGAGCGATCACGCCACCGGGCCCGGGGATTCCTGCGTGCAGACCGACCAGGCCGCCGTCTTCGCACCCCTCCATGACGTCGGTGAGATCCACCATCAGGGCCTCGGCGCCTTCCCGGATCATCGCCCCGCGCTCGGCAATCTGCCCGATCCCGTGAAGCACCTGCTGCTGCTGGGCCAGTGCCAGGGTAAGCATCAGCATCCCCAGCATCAGGGACATGCAGACCGGCATGACGATGCCGCGGCGTCTCACAGCGTCATGCACACCCGCTTGACTTCCTCCAGGGTGACGACGCCGTGGGCCGCCTTGCGCAGGCCGTCTCCGAGCAGTGTCTCCATCCCGTTCGCGCGGGCCACCGAGACAATTTCGCTGTTGTCGGCGTTGCGCGCGATGAGCGCGCGGATGATTTCGTTCACTTCCAACACTTCGTAAAGCGCGGTGCGGCCGCGATACCCGGTGCGATGGCACGTGCGGCAGCCGGTTCCGGTAAACAGTCGAGGCGCGTCCACGCCGGCCTCGCTAAACATGGCGGCGGCTTCCTCGCTCAAGGGGACCTCCTCACGGCAGTCCTCGCAGATGCGCCGCACGAGGCGCTGCGCGATGCCGCCCAGCAGCGTGGACGCGATGAGAAAGCTCTCCACGCCGCGGTCGAGCAGGCGGGTGATAATGCCGGCCGCGTCGTTGGTGTGAATCGTGGAAAGGAGTAGATGGCCAGTGAGCGCGGCCTGCACCGCAATGGAGGCGGTCTCGTCGTCGCGTATCTCGCCAACCAGAATCACGTCCGGATCCTGGCGGAGAAATTCGCGCAGCGCGCGGGCGAAAGTCAGGCGCTTCTCGTCCTCCCGCGGCGCCATGTTGACCTGCACCTGGACGACGCCGTGCATGCGATACTCGATGGGATCCTCGACGGTGAGGATTTTCCGATCCGGCCGGTTGATGTCGGCCAGCGCCGCGTACAGCGTGGTGGATTTCCCGGAGCCGGTGGGACCGGAAACCAGCAGCATGCCGTGCGGCTGCTCAACCAGGCGGCGAAACGTGTTCAGGGTTTGATTCTCAAAGCCCAGGTCACTGAGCGTGAGGTGAAACGACCCCTTGTTGAGCAGGCGCATGACCAGGCTCTCGCCCTCCGGCACCGGCACGCAGCTCACCCGCAGGTCGAATTCCCGATCCGACACCCGCACGCTGATCCGTCCGCCCTGCGGCAGCATTTCTTGAGAAATGTCCATGCTGGCCATGATCTTGATGCGCTTGATAAACGCCGCCGCATCGCGCCGCGGCCAGCTGTCCATCAGGTGCAGGATGCCGTCGATGCGGTAGCGGAGCAGGACTTCGTTTTCGTAGGTCTCGATGTGAATATCCGAGGCGCGGATGGATATCGCTTCCTTGATCATCCGATCGACCGCCTCGATAGCCGGTCCGCGCACGTCCTCGAGTTGCAGCAACCGCGCCTGCTCCTCGCTCTGCACGAGGGACAGGGAATCGGAGTGATATTTTTTCTTCTCCAGCCACTCGATCCAGGGCACCTCGTGCAGGCGGGGGGGCAAGCGGTAGATGAACTCCAGCGCGAGATCGACAAGCACCGGTTCGGCCCGCATGAGGACTGGCTTGAGACCGTCCGTGGTGCCAAACGAGATCAGATCGAAAATGTGCAGGTCCGGCGCCTTGGCCGCCACGGTGATCTCGTTGCCGGCCCGCCGCCCGATGCACACCGCCTGCACCTTGCGGGCCAGCGGCTCCGGGAGGAGCATCCCCATCTCCCGGGAGAGCGGCATGGCGGCCAGATCCACCTGCGTGTAGGCGCCCTCGACTTCGAGCTCGTCCTCGTTGAGCCGGCGCGTGCGCGAAGGATCCCCGTTGGCGGCCTTTCCCTTGCCGAACCAGGGAAGCTTGAATCGCCCGGAATCGGATGCCTGATCGGGTGCGCTCTCCATGATGACCGTATCCCCCCCATCTTAACACGTAGGACGCCACCCATCAATGGCAGAATGAAACGTGGTGCTCCACGGCCGTAAGAGGCTTTCCAGAACCGAATTTGATCGCCTCCCGCGGGCCGTCGGCTGGACCTACCACTACCAGGACGGAGTGGCTGTCATCACGCCGCGGCACGCTCCGCAGGCGGCCGTGCGAAACCTGGCCTCGGCGGGGGGCGTCCCCGACCGGAGCCTCGTAACGCCGGCCCCGGCCGACCTCGATGCCCTCTGCACCGCCTTTGCCGCCGCCTTCAGCGGCACGCCCGAGTACGCGGGCTCCAGGCCGGACGAGGTGAGGCGGTCCGGACGCGACTCCCTGTGCACGTGGCTGGCCGGGCGGCGAGGAGAGCCGCGCCCCGAGTCGCGGGCCCTGCTCGACGACGGCCGCCTCCGGGGGGCCATTCTGCTGGTGCAGACGCGCACCGGCCCGCACGTTGACCTGCTGTTCGTGTCGCCCACCGCGCAGCGCAGGCATTGCGCGACGCGCCTGATGGAAACGGCCTTCGCTCTGCTGCGGGACGCGGGGTGCCACACGCTCACCAGCAGCTACGACCTCAACAACCGCGCGAGTCGGGATTTTCACTGGCGGCTCGGCTTCGAGGACCTTCCGGACACGGAAACCGAGCGCCTGCGGCGCGGCCATGCAATCTCCGAGAGGGAGCGTCGGCAGTCGCTTGGCAACCTGTCCCCGGAGGAAGAGGTGGGTATGCTTGCCGCCATCGGACTGCACGAACACACCCTGGAACGCCTTCGGGAGCAGGGCCTGGAAAACCATTTCCGCCTCGCTGAAATCCTGGCGCCGGCCCGCATTTCCGACCCGGTGCAGCCGATTGCCGGCTACATCTGATTCTGGTAGGCGCTGGAAATCCCGAGAATCGGCAGCAGCACGCCGAGCACGAAAAAGCAAACCAGCGCGCCCACAAAAATCACCATGGCCGGCTCCAGCAGTGAGGTCAACGCGGTAATGGCCGCCTCCAGCTCGTCCTCGTAGTATTCCGCGACGCGCTCGAACATCACGTCGAGGGTTGCGGTTTCCTCGCCAACGGTCACCATCTGTACGAGGAGCGGGGGAAACAGGGCGATTTTCGCCAGCGTGGTGGAAATTCGGCTGCCGCCGCGGATATTTCGCGAAACCCGCATGATGGAGCGCGACACCATCTCGTTGCCGGCCGCGCCGGCCACGTGATGCAGACTCTCCAGCAGCGGCACGCCGCTCTTGATGAGCACTCCGAAAGTCCGGCAAAACCGCGCGATGGCGGCCTTCTGGATCATGTCGTGCGCGAACGGAAAGTAGAATTTCGCGGAGTCGATGGCGAAGCGGCCGGCGCTGGTCCGGCCCAACAGGCGATAGGCCACCACCATCGCCACAAACAGCGTGGCAACACCGCCAACCACATAGGGGTTGGTGACCAGATCGGAAAGGTCAATCAAGAACTGGGTAATGGGATAATCGCGGCGGATGTTGAGCCCGGCCCCCTCAAAAATCGGACGGAACTGGGGGAGCAGAAACGCCACCAGCGCGTATACCAGAAAACACGAGAACGCCAGCACGAAAATCGGATAGGCCATGGCCGAGCGTACCTTGCGGCGCAGCGCCATGTCCTTCTCCATCACGTCGGCAAGACGCCGCACGGTGACGTCGAGCGAGCCGCTCGCCTCCCCCACCCGCACCATGCTCAGGTACAGATCGTTGAAGGTTCCCTTGTGCCGCGCGAGCGCGTCGTGCAGGCTGGTCCCCTGCTGGATGGTGGTGGACACGTCGGTGAGAATACGCCGCAAGCGCTGGCTGGAGGACTGCTGCAGCAGTGTGCCCAGCGCGCGCAGCAGCGGGAGCCCGGCGGTCAGCGTGGTGGCGAACTGGCGGGTGAAGAATACCAGCGACTGCTGGGGCACGCCGAACGGCTCGAATGCAAAGCGGATACGCCGGGCGCCGGCCGGGAGTACCTCCTCGGGAGCCACCGCCGGCCGCAGGTCGACAATCTGGAAGCCCTTGGCGCGCAGCGCCTCCATGCAGGCGGACTCGTCCGCGACCACGCTGACGCCGACCTGCATCTTGCCGTCAGGGTCGATGACGCGGTATTCGAAGTCGGGCACGGGGCCATCTTCTCTTTAACTGTCGGCGATTCCTCGACGGATGAGCCGATTGAATCGCCGTATGCAACCCAACCCTGGAGCTATAGTCCCCCAGGAGTCGAGCGCCCGCGCTTGAATCTGATCGCAAAGGGGGTAACATGATGACCTTTCTGACGACTCGACGAACGCTGGCTCTCTGCTCGGTCGCCGCCCTGGTGCTGGCGCTGGGATTTCCCGCCCAGGCGGACGACGCGGTGCTCCGCCAGGGCACCGAGGTGGTGGTCCGCCCGGCGCGCGATCTGCGCAGCGACCGCGAGCAGAGCGGCGATACGGTGGAATTTGTGGTGGACGCGCCGGTCCGGGTGGGCACCGCGACGCTGCTGCCGGCCGGCGCCACGGTGCTGGGCGTAGTGACGCGGGCAGTGGACTCCGACGACGGCTGGCGCCCCGGCGAACTGCGCGTCGCGGTGGTCATCGGTCGCGCCGCGGACGGCCGCTGGGTAGGCCTGCGCGCCGAGCCCGCGGCCAGTGGGGGTGACGGCGACGACTACACGCCGCCGGTGGTGGGTGCGATTGCCGGCGGGAGGTACTCCGCCGTTGTGGTCGGCGGCTACATCGCGGCCGCTATCCTGGTGGGTGAGTGAGGAAGAGGCGGTGATTCCGGCCAGTGCTCCGATCAAGGTATACGTACGCCAGGACTTTCCGCTGACGCCAGGTCCTGCTCCAGCCGTCACCACTGCGAAAGTGTCCGGCCAGGTGACCTGCCGCCGGATCGACGAGGACGGCCGTGCCGTGGAGGCAAGCAACACGTTCCAACCGCATGCGCCGCGCATCTTCACCTGGTTTCAGGTCGCCCCCGTGGCTTGGGATCGCGTGCTGGAAGTGCAGTGGCTCAGCGGCGACCGCGCCGTGCAATCCACCTGGTGCATCGTGCCCGCCGATCAGGCCCGGGGATGGTCCGTGCTGCGTCGCCCCGAGTCCGGCGACTTCTCCGCGGGGCCCTGGAAGGTCGTGGTGAAGCAGGACGGGGCCGTCCTCTCCGAACAGGAGTTCCGCGTCACCGAGTGAATCGCCGAGGGCGAGCGTTTCGCGAGGAGCCGAGCCGGCGGGCCGTCGCGCGAACGCCTGCCCGGGCCAATTGAGGCGAGGAGAATGCCATGGAAACAGTGGTGTTGATTACCGGCGCCGATGGCGGCCTCGGCGGGGCAGTGACCGACCGATTTCTCCAGGGTGGGGCGACGGTGTTCACGGTGTCGCGGAAGGCCGCGCCAGCCGAACATCCTCGTCGCTTTGCGGTGCAGGCGGACCTCACTTCGGGCGAGGACGCGAAAGCCGCTGTACAGGCCGCGTTGGATCAGGCCGGGCGGCTCGACGTCCTGGTTCACCTGGTTGGAGGATTTGCCGGCGGCAGCCGAGTGGAAGAAACCGACGACGCCACCTGGAACGGCATGATTTCCCTGAATTTGAACGCGGCGTTTCACATCATGCGCGCCGCCCTGGTTCCCATGCGGGCCGCAAGGCGCGGGCGGGTGATTGCCGTCGGTTCCCGGACCGGCCTGGATCTCGCCGCGGGATATGGGGCCTACGGCGTTTCCAAGGCGGCCCTGCACGCGCTGGTCAAGACGGTGGCGCTGGAAAACCGCAATCACAAGATCACGGCGAACGTCGTGATGCCCAGCGTCATCGACACGCCGGCCAATCGCGCCGCGATGCCGGACGCGGACCACGCGAAGTGGGTGGCGCCGTCCTCGCTGGCATCCGTCATCCACTGGCTGGCCTCAGACGAGGCCGCCGAGGTGAGCGGCGCGCTGATTCCGGCCTACGGGCGGGCTTAGGGGGTGTTGACAATCACCGCACTCCTGCGGACGCCACTCTGGGCCGACCTCTTGGTCCTCCGCGACTGCGCTCCTCAACGTACCCGAAAGTACGCCTGCGGTGCTCGCTTGTGCGGACCGGCGACTTCGACTCCAGCCTGACGTCCTCGCTACGAGCCGCGAATGTCAACACCCCCTAGTGGCGCGCGACACAGCAACGTGCCACGGCCGCACCCACGTGGAAAGTTCACAATCTGGACACCCGCGGGACCACCCGTCCGGCTAAGATGCCGAGGATGAAACTCCGTCCTTGCGCGGCGGCCGCCGCGCCTGTTCCGCCTCCAGCCCTGTCGCCCGCACGCCAGGATCCGTCGCCGACGGATCGGGTCACGCTTGCCGGACCACAATCCGCGGACCTGCGCCTGGCCGAAGCACGCCAGGCGGCAACCGAGGAGGCGATCTCCCTGCAAGCCAAGGTCGGCGAGCACGTGCCCGGTGACCTGCTGGTCAAGATCTGCAGCGGCAGAAGCGACGAGACGGCGCGCGCCCTGGCCGCCGATTTCGGCTTCGTGGTGTCGGAAAAGTTCTCCATCCCGGAGTGCATGCGTGAGAAGTTCGGCGGCGAGCTGTTCCTGCTCAAGACGCTGGGGCGCGCCAGCACGTCGGAGGGGATGGCAATCCTGGGGCGCTCGCCATACGTCGACTACGTGGTCGCCAACCAGATCCTCAAGGCGGTCGACACGCGCGTCCCCAATGACCTCGACGAGCGGCTCTGGGGCCTGCGCAACAGCACCACGCCAGGCGCCGACATCCACGCCGCCGACGCCTGGGGAATCAGCACCGGCAAGCGCGAGAACGGGCCCGTCGTGGCCGTCATCGACAGCGGCATCGACTACGCGCACCCGGATCTTGCCGCCAATATGTGGCACAATCCCGACGAAGACGCGCCCGACCGCCATGGCGTCAACTTTGTGGGCAACACCCCGGACCCGATGGACGACAACCACCACGGCAGTCACGTGGCCGGCACCATCGCCGCGGAGGGCAACAACGGCCGGGGCGTGGTCGGAGTCAACTGGCAAGGGCGCCTGATGGCGCTGAAGTTTCTCAGCAATAAGGGACGCGGCAGCACGGCCGACGCCATCCGCAGCGTGCTGTACGCCTCCGCGCACGGCGCCCGCCTGACCAACAACTCGTGGGGCGGCGGCGGCTTCAACGAAGCGCTCCAGGACGCGCTGCGCGCCTCCCCTGCCTTGCACCTGGTGGCGGCCGGCAACGATTTTTCCGACAACGACCGCAATCCGCGCTATCCCGCCTCGTACCTGCTCGACAACATGGTCGTGGTGGCCGCCTCGGATCGGCGCGACGAAAAGGCGTCGTTCTCCAACTGGGGCCGCCGCACGGTGGATCTGGCCGCGCCCGGTGAGGGGATTTATTCGACGACGCCCGGAAATACTTACGAGACGCTCTCCGGAACTTCGATGGCCACGCCGCACGTGGCCGGGGTGGCGGCGCTCATCGCGTCACAATATCCGGGCATCAGCAACGCCCAGATCAAGGCTCGGCTCACCCACAGCGTCGATCACGTGGAGGCGCTGCGCCCCCTGGTGATAAGCGGCGGGCGCCTCAACGCATTCCGCGCGCTGGAAAACGACACCGTGGCGCCGGCCGCGCCGGGCGACCTGCGCGGGCTGCAGGCCGGAATCTCCACGGCGACCGTGGGCTGGACCGCCAGCGGTGACGACGGGCGGGCCGGCACCGCGTCCACCTACGAGCTGCGCTTTTCCGAGGCGCCGCTCGACGAGGGGAATTTCGCGGCCGCCACCCGAGTGGACGCGCGCTGGCCGTCGCCCGCCGGGACCGCCGAGCGGGCCGACGTCGAGCTGGTGCCCTCCGCGCAGCCGCGCACGCTGCACGTCGGGCTGAAGGTCTACGACAACGTGGGGAATGCGTCTGGGCTGGTCACGGCGCTGGTCAACGTGCCGGCGGCACGGGTCGTGTTCGAGGACAAGATGGAGAACGGCACCGCCAACTGGAGCCCGGAGATTCCCTGGGGGCTGGTGGACGAGGCGGCCCACGGCAAGGTCTGGGCCAGCAGTCCCAACGGGCTCCAGGACAACGCCGCCAACACTTCGCTGCTCAGCCGGCCCATCGACCTGGGCGGTGTCCGCAATCCGCAGCTGATTTTCAACGCCCGCTGGGATCTCGAAAAAGGCTACGATTTCCTCAACGTGGAGCTTTCCGACGACGCCGGCAAGACGTGGACCGTGCTCGGCCGCCACACCTTCTCCACCGACTGGCACAAGGAGATGCACGACCTCTTCGCGTGGCAGGGAAAACAGGTGGTGGTGCGCTTCCGCGTGGAGACCGACCGATCCGTGCAGTCGCGCGGCGTGCGGCTTGACGACGTGGTGGTGGCAGGTTCGGGCGCGCAAAAATAGAATACCCTTCAGCATGCAGCCGCTCGCCCCGCAGGCTCCCCTTGAGAATCCCGTCGGTCAGGGCGGCACGGTCGTCGTGCGCCAGGGCAGAATGCACTCCGAGAAGCGCTTCGTGCTGCGCGAGACCCTGCGCGTGGCCGACCTCGGCGGGTTGCTGCGGGCACGCGCCTATCGCCTCGCCCGAGAGATGGGCGCCCTGCGGGTGGCGATCAAGACCACCTTCATGATGGGATACTCGCGGCGCGACCTCTCACCCATCGTCGACCCGGTCGTGCTGGGAGACCTCCTGGCCATCCTCGCCGAAGCCGGCCTTTCCCGAGTTTCGGTCGTGGAAGCCCCCAATTTCTACGGCGCCCACTTTCAGGGCCGAGCCGTGCAGGACGTGGCGACCTATTTCGGGATCGGCTCGGTCGTCGACGCCTCGCGCGACCAGGAAGGCGGCGTGTGCCGCAGTTGGCGCGACGCGGATTTTCGCATCGTGCTGGGCAAGATGCGCAGCCATCCGGTCGACGGGGCCAGCCTGTGCATTGCCGCGCTCGACGGCATCTGCGAGGCACCCCGCGGATTGTCGCCGGACACAGCGGCGATATCGCGCGTCCTGGCGGAGTGCCCGCCTCACTTCGCAGTGTTGGACGCTTACGAAAATTGCCCGGATTCCGTGGTCGGGCTGATGGCCTGCCGCAAGCCAAAGCATCCGCTGCGCTTCTACGCCGGAGACGACGCGCTCACGGTGGATCTGGTGGCGGCCTCGCACATGGGAATTTCCGATCCACGGGCGATTCCGGTCTTGCGGCAGGCGGTGGATCGCTTTACTGGCAAACTGGGCGTCAATGGCGTGGACGAGGTGATTTCCCAGTGGCGGCATCTGGGAGAAGATCACCTGTCGGCCCTGCTCGGGCGGCTCGCGGCATCGCTCTCGCCGGCCGAGGCCGCGCGCCAACCGCTGGTCGTGCCGCAGATGGACCCGTGCGAGTTTCCAACCCGCGGCCGGCCCGCCGCATGGCTCCTGATCGGGCGCCGCGTGCTGCAGAAAGTGCTGGGTCTGGAACCGCCGGCGTGAGGGCCCATCCGCGCTCAAGAGATGCAACCGAGAGAGTCCTGGGGCTGATGGGCACGCTGGTCCAGAGGAGAGCGGGCGGGTGGACGGGTAAACCCCGTCCATGCGCTACTTTGTCACCGGAGCCACGGGTTTCATCGGCGGACGCGTCGTCCGCCAGCTGCGCGAGGCGGCCCACGAGGTCATAGTGCTGGCCCGCGACCCGGTGTCCGCGCGCGAGCTGCAAGCGCTGGGCGCCGACGTGCGGGCCGGAGACATCACCGACCGGGAGAGCCTGCGCGCCCCCATGGAAGGCGTCGACGGCGTCTTCCACCTGGCCGGCTGGTACAAGCTGGGCGTGCGCGACACGCGGCCCGGCCAGCGCATCAACGTGGACGGGACGCGCAACGTGCTGGAGACCATGCGCGACCTGGGCATCCCCAGGGGCGTGTACACCAGCACCGTGGCGGTGTTTTCCGACACGCACGGCAAGATGGTGGACGAGTCCTACCACTACGACGGGCCGCACCTCAGCGAGTACGATCGCACCAAGGCGGCCGCCCACTACGAAGTGGCCGATCCGATGATCCGCGCCGGGCTCCCCCTGGTGATCGTGCAACCGGGGCTGGTGTACGGCCCCGGCGACACCAGCTCGGTACGCACCGCGCTGGTCAAGTATCTCAAGCGGCAGCTCCCCATGATGCCTACTGGAAGCGCGTACTGCTGGGCGCACGTGGATGACATCGCGCGCGGGCACGTCCTCGCCATGGAGAAGGGCAAGCCCGGCGAGTCGTATATCATCGCCGGGCCTCGTCACTCATTCGTGGAGGCCATGGAGATGGCCTCGCGCATCAGCGGGGTCCCGGCGCCGGGCGTGCGGGTGCCGCCCGCGGTGTTGCGGATGCTGGCCGGCGTGATGGGATTGGTCGAAAAATTCGTGGCAGTTCCCGAGGAGTACACGGCGGAGTACCTGCGGGTCAACGCCGGAGTCACCTACCTCGGGGACAACGCGAAGGCGCGGCGCGAGCTGGGATACGATCCCCGCCCGCCGGAGGAGGGGCTCCGCGAGACACTGCTTCACGAGATGCACCTGCTCGGGATGAAGCCGCCGGTTTAGGCTTTTTTTCAGCGCCCGCCGCTAGCATGGCGGGGATGATACCCGCACTCTCGGTACTCGCCACCGCAACGCCGCCGGCGGCCACGACGGTCCCCACCCGGGACGAAGCGGCCGACGTGATCGACGCCTACGTACGCGACAATCGCTCGCAGCGCGTCCGCATGGGCGTCACCGGGGGCCTCGTGCAGGCTGGGCTCACGGCCGGCGCCGCCGTACTGGGGGCGGCCTTTGGGACGCCAGGCGTGGTGACCGGCACCGTGGCCGGCGCGCTCGGCGGGATTGCGGTCGGCATCCACAACGCGCGCAAGTACAACCAGGGCAAAGTAGTTTTCATGACCGCGTGTTTCAACTGGATGATGGGCGGATTCGGCGCGCTCGTCTCGGCCGCCAGCGCAATGGAGGCTGACATGGCGGCAGGCTTGCTGGTGGCGGTGGGGACGGCGGCGCTGGCCGGCGTGCTCAGCGCGGCCTTCCGCTCGTCGCAGATCGTGGAAGCGCGGGAAAAAATGCAGGACCTCCGCCAGTGCGTGGAGCGCGCCATCGAGGTGGAGCATCTCGTCCTGGAGAACGCAAAAAATGCCGAGCGCGCGAAGCAGCCCGGCGGCAAGGTGGAGGTCTCCGAAGACTTCGTCGTGGTTGGCGGCGTGAAAGTGCCGCAGCGCGAATGAACGCGCCGGGAGCAATTGTCTGGACTTCAGGTGGATCTGATCCAGGGGGGGTCACCTTCAGCGCCGCCCCACGCGTCGCCACCGTTGCGGCGCCCGACCGCCTGCGCCAGACGCTCGATCGTCTCGACGCCATGGAAAAGTCCCTGGACGGCTTTGACTTGAAGTTGGCGCGCCGCAAGAGCACGGCAGCCATCACCGCGGCCGGCCTGGCGTGCACGACCGTCGGCCAGCTCGCCCACGCATTCTTGCCCGCCACCGCCGCGCTGGGCGTGAGCGCGGCCGTTTCTCTGGGAATTGCCGCGGCCACCATGGCCGGGGTCAACGAGATCATGCACGGCGTCCGCGACAAGGGGATGCTGGGGGGAGCCGCGGTCCTGACCTTCTTCAATGGCTTCGCCTCCCCGGGAGCGGCCAACGACTGGGGCACGCTGGGCGCCGTGGCCGTGGGCGCGGGGATGGCGCTCCTCGCCGGATTTGCCTTCGGGCACGCCGTGGAAACCAACCACCACGGGCTGGCGGCGCGCATCGAGGAAGCGCGCGAGCTGGGAGCGCGGCTAGACGCCTATCAGGCGCAGCACGCCGAGCTGGAGAAGCGAATGTCGACGGCCCCTTCCGCGTAGGGGAACCCGAGCCGGCCACGAAGCCCTTTTTGAAGGGTCAGTAGAATGGATACCACAGCTCAAGTTGCCGCGCTTCCTCACGTGGTCATCATCGGCGCCGGCTTTGGCGGTCTGCAAGCAGCCAAGGCGTTTCGCAAAAAGCGCGTTCGGGTCACCATCATCGACCGCACCAACCACCATCTCTTCCAGCCCCTGCTCTACCAGGTGGCCACCGCCGGCCTCTCGCCCGCGGAAATTGCGGCGCCGGTGCGCGCCATTTTGCGCGGGCAGAAAAACGCTACGGTGTTGATGGGCATGGTGACAAAAATCGACATGGGTGCGCGGCAGGTCATACTCGATCACGGGCATCGCAAGGTCACTTACGATTATTTGATCCTGGCCGCTGGCGGCAGCACGTCGTATTTCGGCCACGACGACTGGGCCGCGGTGGCCACCGGCCTGAAGACTTTAGACGAGGCCACGCTCATCCGCGAAAAAGTGCTGATGGCCTTCGAGATGGCGGAGAAGGAAGTCGATCCCCAACTGCGCGAGGCGCTCATGACCGTCGTCGTGGTGGGGGGCGGCCCGACTGGCGTGGAAATGGCCGGCGCCATGGCGGAGCTGGCGCGCTTCACCCTGATCAAGGATTTTCGCAATATCCATCCAGAAAGCGCGAAGGTCATACTGATTGAGGCCGGCGACCGCCTGCTGGGCGTGTACACCGAGGATCTCACATCGTACACCGAAGAAAAGCTGCGCAAAATGGGCGTGTACGTGCGGGTAAACACGAGAGTGACGAATATCGATGCAGGCGTCGTGGAAACCTCCGGCGGAGTCATCCACGCGGCCAATACCATCTGGGCGGCCGGCGTGGCCGGAAACCCGCTGGCGAAAGACCTCGGAGTGCCAACCGACCGCGGCAGCCGGGTCATTGTGGATGCCGACTTGCGCTTGCCCGGACAGGAGCGCGTGTATGCCATCGGCGACTTCGCGCACTACGAGCATCCCCACACCTACGGCGGAAAGATGATTCCCGGCTTGAGCCCGCCGGCCATTCAGCAGGGCGACCATGCGGTGAAAAATATTTTACTGCAGATGGCCGGCAAGCCGACCGAAAAATTCCAGTACAGCGACCTCGGCAGCATGGCCACCATCGGGCGCTCCGCCGCGGTGGCGGACGTGCACGGCTTCCACATGAAGGGATTTATCGCGTGGATGGCCTGGCTGTTCATCCACCTCATCAAGCTGGTCAGCTTCCAGAGCCGCGTGGTGGTGCTGATGCGCTGGGCGTATTCCTACTTCACCTGGTCGCGCGGATCGCGGCTCATCATGCGCTCTCCGGCGGAAGTCGTCGCGGATACCCGTCTGGCGGCGGACGTCGAGCTGGGCATCGAGCCGCCGGAGGCGCCGGTCCCCTTCGAGTCGCTTCGCGAAGTAGTCAAGGAGGACGAAGGCGTGGCGTGGCCGGGCCCTCCCTGGTCGTCTACTTCTTGAACGCCACGGCGGACGCGCGTCCGTTGCCGCTGGGAGAGGACTCGCCGGCCACGGTTACCACGAAGTTTTCGCCCTCCCATTTTTGCGCGTCCAGCCAGTAGAAAGTGAAAATAACCAGCGTGCCCACCGGCAGCTCGGTGCTGGGGAGATCGAAGTAATATACGCCGAGCTTGCTGTCCACTACTTCGTTTTCGTGCTGCGTGGCCCAGTTGTCGGTGGTCCACTTCACCCGCCCCCGCGCGAGGGTCTCGATGCGCAGCGTGCGGCCCGCTGGCAGCGTGCGGGCTTTGCTGTTGAAACGCCAGAGCTGCAGCCGCGAGGCGACTTTATCTTTCTGATAGCGGGCCACTGGGTGGGGCGGCATGTCGAACACCCGGCCGTCGTGCAGCGAGCGCCGCAGCTTCACGTACTCCGAGTGCGCCCAGACCAGGGGCATGGCCGAGCCGGCCGGCTGTCCAAAATACAGTTCCTGGGACGGAATATCGTCCGCGTCCCACACCTGCTCCGGGATCAATCCGCCTGGATTGGCGAATCCCTCCAGCGCGCGCATCAGGCGGCGCGCCTCGTCAACGCGGCCGGCCGCAAGCTCGTAGTGCGCGCGCTCACCGGTGAGCAGCGGCCAGGGCCTCCCCTGCCCCCAGCCGTCAAACGGGAGACCGTCCGGATGCTCGCCGTAGCCGTCGTCGTTATAGCGGTACCAGCATGGGCCCTGGGGCAGCTCCTTGCGCAGGGTCGCGTCGATGACTTTCACCGTGTTCACGATGCGCGGATCGTCCGCGGCGCGCAGTCCGAAACGCACCAGGGCGAGCGCGTCGGGGCTCACGATTTCAGTGGCCAGCCGGTTGTCGACGCCGCCCGAGCGGTTCTTGATGGGTACGAAGCCGTCCAGCGGCGACGCGGCGTCAGCGGTTTCTGGCGGGGCGATGCGCACGTAATATCCCTGGACGCCCACTTTCTTTGAGAGCGCCGTGTCAGTTGCGTACACCCAGCGCTCGATGCTGTCGTTCCAGAAATCCGCCGTCTCGCGCAGAAACGGCGCCAGGTCAGCTTCGCCCCACTGCTCGGCGAGATCGGCGGCGACCAGCAGCGCGGCAATTTCCACGGCAAGGGTGAAGGGAGAATAGCCGGCGTCTTCTTCCCAGCGGTCCTCCTGGGTGACCGGCCCGTTGCGCACAAGAAACGAGGCGCCGCGCCGCACCATGTCCCAGAGGTGGCGGAGGCGGTCGTCGGTAAGGATCAATTCCCTCCGGGCAAGGTCGATAAGCAGGATGGGGAATGCGGCCTCGTCAAGCTGCGTGCCGCCCCAGTAAGGCCTCCCGTCGATCCACATGTTTTGCGGCCAGTGGCCGTCGGCTTCCTGGGTCACGTGCAAATAGCGCAGCACGCGGTGCACGTCGTCCACGGCGCCGGCCGCGATCAGCCCGCCCACGCTTTCCACCAGGTCGCGCGGCCAGACGAGGTGATACCCGCCCAGGTCGTCGTCGCTCTTGCTGAACCCCCAGGGGATGGAAAGGCTGGCGATGAAGGCGCCCGGAAAATTCTTTGCTTCGTGCGTGCGGATGACCGCCATGCTGGTCCGATAAAGGTCGCGCCCGCCGTCCCCGGGTGGAATCACGCGCAGCGAGGACTGCCAGTCGCGCCACGGCTGGGCGAATTTCTGCAGTGCGTAGTCGAGGTCGTGCAGCAGGCTGGAGCGCGCGTTGTGGCCGGCCTCCATGGCATTGTTGCCAAAAGAGATGCAGATGGTGCCGGTGCCGTCTTCCGGAAGAATGATCTCGGCGCAGAGCGCCACGTTTCCATTTTCCGCGCGCTGGAAACACGGCGTGAGATCGTGATTGTTGCTCAGCGACTGCCAGCCGTCGCTCTTGCCCACGAAACCGGCGCTGTTCGGCCCCAACGGCTGCTGCGAGGCCAGGGCCAGCGCCAGGCTGCCGCGCTCGGCAAAGAGCATGGGCACGCCCTTGTAGTCGCCCACAAAGGCGGTATTTTCAAAGCCGCGGTTGCCCAGGTGCGGCGAGAGCAGGACGAAAACGCGATAATCGCGCAGCGCGCCGATGAGCGGGATGAAGCGGAAACGGAGCATCACCGTGGGGCGGTTCTGGTCGGCGAAAATCTCCTTCTCGATGCGATAGCGGCCCTGCGCGCAGGTGTTGTGCAGGCGGAAGGCGGGGACGCCGTCCTCGATGGCCTGCACCTCGTGGCGCAAATGCCGTTTTTCTTCGGAGAAAAAACCGTCCGGCCCGAGCACGAGGAAGCCGCAGTCGCGCGTGCAGGCGCGGTCCACGCGGGGAAAATACACCTCGTTGAGAATCCCGTGGCTGATGGTGTACCACACCTGGCTTTGCGCGCTGAGAGCGGTGCCCACACCACTCTTCGCCGAGGACGTCCAGCGGGGCTCCATGCCCGGCCAGCCGGGCGCGTCGGGTAAAATCATGCGGTGCTCTTTGGGCGCCCGGGCCACGCGCCCCTGCGCGGGGGAAGAAAAAATTCCCCGCGGTCCGACGGGCCGTGCGCGCCGTCGGTACGGGGAATTCCCTGGGTTTCTATCCGGTTGTGAAAGGCGGTTCCCGGGCGGAGGGCCGGCCAGGGGCGCCGAAGACGACTCCCGCCCCGGGGGCCGGTATTCTCGGGCGCCGCGCGAGCCAACCAGCGAGCGGCGTTCCGGTGGCGTCCGGGTGGAGAGGGGACGCACGCGTACCGGAAGATATCCCGACCGGCGATGTTGGGCGGCCCTCCGCCGCGGGTGGCATCAGCTCCTTTCGCATGAATTCCTGGTCGCGGCGCCCGCCGCTGTTTTCGTCTGGCTTTCGTGATGAACTCTGACTCCGGCGCGTTCCGCCGGCCTCACCGGGGTGCGCGCCCTAGTAGCCTCGCACGCGGTACACGGTCCACCGCGTTCCCTTCCAGATGTAGATCTTCACGTTGCGCACCCCCGCGATTCTTCACGGGATCCTTTCAATGGTGTCCGCGGTGTCCCGGAAGGTTCGTTCCGCGCTCGCCGCATTCATAATGTAGCACATGATGACTTATGTGTCAAGGGAGTTTCTCTTTTGTGCCGTCTTATGCCGTTGCGAAACCGAGGCCGTCGGAATGCACACCGAGGCGTTGGCCCCCCACCGTGCGGTCAGCGACACGCTACCATGCGCGGTGTCCGTGGCTGACACGCTACCATGCGCGGTGTCCGTGGCTGACACGCTACCATGCGCGGTGTCCGTGGCTGACACGCTA
>Ga0194121_10004721_pt1 | contig 19539 bp, 11 predicted proteins | sample TA2MahCa50mmetaG_FD_148609 | JGI IMG/M metagenome (GOLD analysis project Ga0194121, IMG submission 148609) | Freshwater microbial communities from Lake Tanganyika, Tanzania - TA2015020 Mahale Deep Cast 50m | ecosystem: Environmental > Aquatic > Freshwater > Lake | place: Tanzania: Lake...
GAGCCTCGTTCTCTCTTGCTCTGCCGAGCGACGGCGTTTTGGCGTCGCCGCTCGGCAGGCGTCTCAATCAAAGGAGGTACTGAATGAACACCCAAGCGCAAATTGGCGCGCGACCCCGCCTCGCCACGCGCAAGGACATGCGAGAAGCGGAGATACTGCCACGGCGCGTGCTCGTCCTGGTTCGCCGCGACATGGCCGAGGAAATCCCTTCGACCGTGTTCGAGCACGAGGTGGACATCCTCGCCGAGGTGCATGGCGAGGGCAACGTGACCATCGCGAAAGACCCGCTCGACTACGGCATTCTGATCGGCGACCCGGACACCCTGGCGCGCGGCAGGGCCGAAATGTTCAAAGCGGCGAAAGAGAACCGCCCCGTGCCGGCGTTCGTGTTCGTGCCGCTATATCCGGTTCGGGCCGATGGCGATGGGCATGTCGTACCGGCGCCGGTTCGGGCGGGCGATGAAATGCAGCGGTTGCGTGGGTGCTACGGCATGCACCCGACGAAACCCGAATACTCGGCTGACGTGGCGTATCCGTCCGAGCGCGATCTGATCGCAGCCTGCGGCGGCGTGTACGAAGAGCACGAACAGCCAACGGTGAAGAATGCCAAGTAACCGCACACTGCAGGACTTGCGGAACAGCCTCGCGGCGCGGCTCGGTTTTGGTGCTCAGGGCGTCAACACCGGGCCGCTCGTGGCGAACCTGAACGCCATCCTGCACGACTGCCAATACCAACTCTACTGGGAGCACGACTGGTCTTACCTGCGCGCGCGCGTGGTCGATAGCATCGGCGCGTCGCAGACCAATGTCGATTTCCCGGCGAACATCGAGCCGACGCGCATCGAGTACGTGTCGGTCGAATTCTCCGGCGTCTGGTCCGACCCACTCGAGCGCGGTGTCTCCCCGCAGATGTACACCACGTCCGACTCCCCAGGCGTCCCCGTGCGTTGGGACACGAACATCTCGAGCGGCTCTCTGCAAATCGAGTTCTACCCTGAGACTGACCAGGAGTACAACTACGCGGTCTGTGGGCAGACGCTGCTCGGCGCGTTCGCTAAGAATAGCGACGAATCGACGATCGACGGCGACCTGATTTTCCAGTTCGCGCTCGCGGCCGCCAAGGCGCACTACGGGCACGCCGATGCTGGCATGCACCTCGAAGCGTTCAGCGCTCTGCTTGAGCGTCAGAAGGGACGTGCGCGCAACAAGCGCGTGTACAGGCCGGGTGACGACAAGGGCGAGTTATTTCCCAAGCCGCTGCTCGTTGGCCGGGACATTTGAGGTGATCAAGCAGATCGCTTTCGAGAGCTTTCGGTCGGGGCTCGACGTGCGCAAGGGGCGTCACACGGCCGGCGCGGATGCGATGCGCCAGCTTCAGAACGCGCACGTCAACCACGGCATGGAGATCGAAAAGCGCGCGTGCTGGAAACATCTATATACCCTAGAAACCGGAACGGTCGGGCTCGAATGGGCACTGTCAGTTCTGAACACGTTCACCGCAACCCACCCTTTCGTCGGGCACTCCAACCCTCTTTTCACATCCCGGCCAGTTCCGCACCGGACGAGCAGCGCGCGCAGCGCGTCGAAGTGCCACTTCGCTTCCGCGTTCTTCGGCTATCTCTACTGCGTCATCGAGTACGACGACGGCAGTGTGTACCACCATTACCTGGATGACCCTGGAGCGTGGGTCGCGGCGACGAATTACAGTATCGGGAATTTCCGCCGCCCGACGACACCGAACGGATTCCGTTACGAGGTCACGGCTGACGCCGGCAGCGCGGGCGGCGTAGAGCCGACGTGGCCGACCACCGTTGGCTCGACTGTGGTCGATTCCGGCATCACTTGGACATGCCGCTCTTACGCGGTGACGGACACGAACTGCCCGCACTCGAAAGAGGTTGTCATCGCCGCGAGCAAGATATGGGCGCTCGACGGCGAAGACTTGCGCTGCTCGGCGACGGGCGCGGCGCGCGACTGGTCGACCTCGACGCAAGCGGGATTCTTGGCTGTGACGGCCAACCAGGACGGCGCCGGGAACCCGACCGGGCTGGGCCTGTTCAACAATCAACTCGTGGTATTTTTCGAGGATTCCGCGCAAATCTGGTCGCTTGACCCGGACCCGTCGAAGTGCGTGCTTCAGACCCGCGCGACGCAGAGCGGCACGCCTTACCACAAGAGCATAGCGCCGGTTGCGCAGGACACGTTCTATCAGTCCGCGTTCGGGTTTCGCTCCGTGGCGCTGAACGAGGAGGCCGTCACCACCCAAGATTCCGATGTGGGCAGCCCGATCGACAAGCTGTTCCTGGCGCGCGCTTCCGTCGCGCAACCACCGCAAGCGAAGTGGGTGTCGGCTTATGGGCAGTACGTGTGCATAGACGCTGAGAACGCGTGGGTGTTCACTCATTCGCGCATCTCGAGGGTGGCGGCGTGGTCGCAGTACCTGTACTCGACAGGCGCGACCGGGCTATCAGCGCTGACAGTCAAGCAGGGGCTTTTGTATGCCCGTTACGGGGACACTGTCGTGTACGCCGACCGCGACAACCACCAGGACTACAACCCCGACACTGGACCCGACACTGCTGAGTACATCTCGCCCCAGGTCATCGTCGAGTTCCCGTTCGTGGACTGCAAAACACCCGGCGCCATGAAACTGTTCCAGGGCATCGACATCGTTGGCGAGGGCACGGTATCTGTGAATATCCTGTGGATGGATGATGCACAAAACATCTTCGAAACTGGTCCGATAACGGCCGATGATGTGACCTTGCCGGGCGCTCTTCTGCCGGTAGAGGTGTGCGCCACGGCGATCGCGCCGAAGATAACTCATCAAGCCAACGAGCGTTTTTCGCTCTCGCGAATCATCGTCTATTACCAGCAATTGGGAGTCGCGTGATGGCGATCAATCCTGACAATGCGGGCCGGCTAGGGTACTCCGTGGGCGACCTGCCGCTCGGACAACCCGGCGTCGCGGCAGCGAATTACGGTGTCAACGAAGACAACGTGTTCGACTGGATGACCAAGCTCTGGCAGGGTCGTGGAGACAAGCGAGGCGGGTCAAAGGTCACGTTCGAAAAGATGATGCGGTGGGCATCGCCCGAACAGGTCAGGAGCAGGGGCGGGAACCCGAACGACTTGCAATGGCAACTGTTGCGGCAATGGGGCGAGACGGGCGTCATTGACCCGCGCCTGAATCCGACCTTGGCAGTTCGGGGTTATGACCTGGGACTGGCGGAAAACGCTCGCCGCATGCAACACAAGGATATAGGCCTGTTAGAGCGCATCGCTTCGGTCGCGGCTCCGATCGCGCTCTCGGCGATTCCTACCATCGGCCCTTACCTCGGCGCCGCGTCCGGCGGGTATATCGGCAGCCGCCACGGCGGCGGCGCGCTCGGCGCCTTGCTCGGCGCTGCCGGCGGGTACTACAGTGGCACTCAGATCGCGAACGCTGGCGGCATAGGGAACTACGCGTCGAACCTGGTCAATAGCGCTGGTAACTTCATTCGGCATCCGATAGCCACCCTGACCGGAGAGGGGTCATCGATAGCGCCCGGCGCGATCAGGCCAGGATGGGAGGGCCTTGAGCAAGGTGTCGGCGCGCTAAATCAGGCCGCTGGCGCAGCGAGTGGCGCAGCGAGTGGCGCAGCGAGTGGCGCAGCGAGTGGCGCAGCGGGAGGGTTCGCCGGCCGCGCCCTGCCGTACTTGGTCGGCGCCGCCGCCCTGGCCCCCGCGCTCGGCGGCGCGGGTGGTACGCCCATCGGTGACGCCGCGTACAGTGCGGATGCCATCAACCGCGAGCTTCGCGGCACGGGGCAAAGGAACGTCAACCGCGCCTTCTCCGGCCTCAACGACGACTATTACGGTGGTCTGCGCAATGACATCTACAGATTACAGATGCACAATCTCAACGAGCGCATGAAGGACGAGGCCCGAGAAACGAAGTTCGAGCTTGCGCGGCGCGGGCACTTAGGAGGGTCGCCGCAAATCGAGGCGAACGCCGACCTGAATCGCTTGTACAACGAGGGCAGACTGAACGCCGGGAGGCTCGCTGACGAGGTGGTGCTCGGCGCGCGGCAGGCGGACGAAATCGCGCGCGTCAACGCGCAGCGCGACATCCTCGGTGGCATGGACGCTTCGCAAGCGACCGGGCACGCAATCAACAACGCGAGGCTTCAAACGCAGCAACTCTCGGACGCGGCGCGCGGCCAGAACCTCGGTGACATTTTCTACGGCGCTTCGTACTTGTACAACCAACGCAATCGTGCGCGCGACGCGGCGCGCGGCGTGGCGGCTTACAACGCGCTGCGAGGCGGCGGCACGGCGCCCGGCGCCGCGAGCAGCGACAGTGGGAGGATTTACTCATGAGCCTGATGAATCTGCTCCATCCCGCGCTCATGATGGGCGGCGGCTATCTGCTCAAACAGCACGCGGAGAACAAAGCCGAGAAGCGGCGCGGTCGCATCCTGGGGCGCATGGGTGAACTGAACACGGAAGCTCTGCGCAAGAACATCGCGAACCTCGAGGACAGTGTCCAGCAGTACCGTCCCGAGTTGCGGATGCCAGCATACGAACAGGCCGCAGAGCGGCGCACGGGCTCGCTCACGCGGGACGTGCTCGCGCCGCCGAGCGTTCCCATCGGCGCACAGTACAGTGGGCGCGCCAGCGAGAACTTCACCGCCGGGCAGGCGGCGCGGCAAGCCGACGAAGCCGAGTACGCGGTGCGTCTCGCGCGCCTGATGGGGCGCGCCTCGGCGCCGGCTGAACTGGCCTTCGAGGAAGGGCGCTCGAACATCGACCACGCTCTCGACCGCGAGCGCACGAACGCCGACTTGCGTGGCGCGCTCGGAGCAGAAGAACTGCGTTTGGGCGAAGTGCAGCCGAGCCCTGGTTTGACCGCTGCCGGCGACCTGTTATCGATGGGCGGCATGATGGCGGGCACGCAAGACCCTTACGCCGAGCTTCTCGCCGGGCTCTTGCGCCTGCGCCCGAGCGACATGCCCCCGCCCGAAGAGCCTCAGATTCCGCCCGGAGTCGCGGCTGGCACAGGTAAAAAAGCGGTTCGTTTCACGCCAGCACGCGGCAGAGATTTTTTCCGTATATACACGCCTCCTTTCGTGCGAATAACTTGAGAATGGTCTGACCGACTACCGGGAGCATCCGCGATGAGATTCAGAGCTTACCAGGGTGCCCGGCCGGGCATCATGTCGATGATGCAGGCGCTCAATTCCCCTGGCGGGTCTACGTCAATGGACGCCATGCGCGACTTGGCGTACCTCGATTCATCGGCAGCTAGCGCCCGTGGGTCGGACGCCCAGGCGGCACTTGCCGAAGACGAACTCGCCGCGCGAGGCGGCTTGCCGGCCGCTCTGGCACATTTCAGCGGGCAAATCGGCGCCGACCCGGAAGCTTGGGCGACCATATTCCGAGCGAGCGCGAATCCGAACCTGCGTGACCTCACGCTAGGGCACGCTGACCTGAACAAGGAGGCCCGCACCGATGCCGCCATGCAGGCCGCGCACAGTGGCGATGTCTCGCTCATGAATCGCATCAATTCCGTTCTGGGCGTTGGGCAGTACCACCCTCACACCTTCGGAGAATACGGCACGGGCAACCAAGAGACCGGCCAAGTAACGCCATCAGGGTCCAGTATCGCGCTCGCCAACGAACGCAACGCTGCGGCCTACAACAACGCTGCATCGGCCCGCAGAAACGACGCGCTCGCGCGCGCCGCCGGGTCTATGACTGTGCCGCCAGGGTATTCCGTAATAGAGACTCCCGACCCCAACGCCCCGCCCGTGTGGCAAACCATCCCAACCCTGAAAGGGGAGGGCGACAACGCCATCATCACGAAGCTTGATGGCGCCCTGATGCGGCAGTCGCCACAGGAGTTGTTCCGCGCGCCGTATGCACCCGGCAGCAACAATCTTTCTGACAAGCAAAAAACTTACGCCGCCCACATCGAGCAGGGAATGCCACCGGCAATTGCGCACGGACTGGCTTACGGTTCCTTGGAGAAGATCAACGACCCGGCGAGCATGCGCGTCAAGATAGTCGACTGGGGCGCCCCCGGCGGCATGCAAGAAGTCGCAAATGTGTCGAGTCGCGGTATCGAAATGACCGATTACGGCAAGCGTCTGTACTCGCAGAAAGGCGCTCGCGGCGGCGCGCCGCAATTTGAACAAATCGAAGTTATCGCGCCGGATGGCACGAGGGGCTTCATCCCCGCCGAAGACCTGCCTGCCGCCATGCAAGAGGGGTACAGAAGGATCTGATCATGGCGGTTCGTTTTACGCCAGCGAGTGACATGCCCCAGCCCCCGGACGCCGCCCTGCCGGCGGCGAGGCCTCGGGTGCGCTTTACGCCAGCCCCGCAAACGGAATGGGATGACCTGCACTTAGGCCGGCACGCCCTCGCAGGCGGGCAGCAGATGGTGGGCGGCGGGGCTCGTGCAATCGCTTCTGTTGCACGCGCGTTGGCCCCCAGTGCTAACCCCTACGCACGCCCAGTGCGTCGAATAGCGGACGCCCTGGACGAGTTGGGGGCCGGAATTTACGAGTCCGGTGAACGCAACCTTGAGCAAGCGCGCGCTGAAACGAGCGGCAACCCCTCTTTCCTCCAAGAGGGCGCTCAGGTGGTCGCACAGAGCGCTGTGCCGATGGTGCTCTCGCTTCTGCCCGGCATCGGCGCGGTGTCTCGCGCCAAGGCTGCCGGCATGTCGGCGCAGGAAGCTGGAAGACTCGCGGCCGGTGTAGGGGCGGGTTCTATCGGCGCCACGACCGCAGCCTCGAAGTACGGTGAGGAGCGGTCGGAAAGGAAGACGCCATCGGAAGCCGGCCAGACCGCTCTTGCCGAAGGCCTCATAGAGTTGGCGACTGAATACGGACCGCAGAAATTCCTGTTCGACACGGCGGCCGGCGGCTACTTGAAGCGCCTCGCCAAGGGCCTCGCCGCTGACTACCTTGGCGAGCAGGTTGCCCAGGCCACGCAAGGCCCTCTCGATGTCATCGCCGGCCGGCCCGACCCTGGCGCGCCGGAGCGAGACCGAACCTTGTCCGAGTACTACGGGCAGGGTGGCGACCCGACGCTTAGGGACGACCCGACGCTTAGGGACGACCCGACGCTTAGGGACGACCCGACGTTTCGGGACGTGAGAACCGATGACCTGACCTCGCGCTTGCGAGGGTTGATGAACTCAGAGGCTATGCGCGAGCAAAGGGCCGCTCTCGCTGCGTCGACCGTTATGGCGCCCCTCCAGGCTGCGGGCACGGCCATCAACCAACCGCGCAACCGGCCCAAACTAGACCTCGACAAGCTGCGCGAAGACCTCGGCGTGGCATTCGACCCGGTGACAGGGGAGCCCGTCCCGCCCGGTCAACAGCCCTTCGATCCCACTCCTGTCGTGGCGCCGATTGAGCCTCAGCCCGGCGGGACGGGCACTTTTGTGTCTCGCCCCGAGGTGGTCGAAATCGAGGGCGCTCCGGCACCGGCCGCGCGCTACCCGACCGACCCGAACGTCGACATCATGCGAAGTCTGCGCCAACTCGCCGAGGCGCCGCCTGTAACAAAACCGGGGTTTCATTCCGGCCCGACCGACCTGATCCCGACCGAGCTTGCCCCGCCGCCGCGCGAAACAGGGTTCGAGTCCGGTCCACGCGAAGTGTTCCCTGTGGAACTTGCTCCGGCGCCGTTGCCGCCCCTGCTGCCGGCGCCGAGGCCGAGCGGTGTCATGCGCGTCACCCCGCAAGGCGAGGCCGCGCCAGCGACGGAAGCGGAGACCGAGGCAGCCGGTCGCACGGCAGCGGAACGCGCCGCGCTCGGCGGCCAGTTCGAGCGCCCCGGTAAAACGGCCGGCGAGGTGTCGATCGAATCCGCGTGGCAGCACAACAAGCAACCCACGACGCGTCTCTCGCGGGGCGTCGAATCTGAGTCGCTGCCACCGCCGGTCAATCGGCGCGGCGCGGACCCTGGCCGCCTTCAAATAGCCTTTTACAAGGTTACCTCCGCCTTGAAGGGCGCTGCCAAGGTTCGCGTCGTGCCGTCCTATGCTGACCTACCGGAGGCCGTGCGCGAGAAAGCTGAAACCGAAGGCGCTGAAGGCGTGGACGCCGTTTATCACGAAGGCGAAGTCTGGTTTGTGGCCGATGCGTTGAAGGACGCGCACCACGCCGCGACTCGTTATCTGCACGAGCAGGTGACCCACGCAGGCTTGCGCGGCCTCCTGGGCACCGCGAACCCGAAAGGACAGGCCGCGCTCGACAAACTGCTCGACTCCGTCACCCAGGCGTATGACGCGGGCGATTTCGACAAGTGGTATCGCGACCCTCGCGAGCGCTATTACTTGGATCTTCACCGCGAAATGTTCCTGCCCAAGGGCGTCGCTCTGAGCGACCTGAGCCCGGAGCAACGGGTTGCGCTCGACCGCGAAGCGGCCGAAGAATTCCTCGCGCGACTCTCCGAATCTGGCGCGCGCGACCCGGCAGGGTTTCGCGCCAAGGCGCGGCTCATCATGGCCCGCACGATGCGATCGCTTCCAGGCGGCCTCGGCAAGCAGTTCAAGAACATCACCCAAACAGAAGTCGATGCAGTGCTCGCGGCGGCTCGGCGATTCACCGAGTCGGGTGAAGCCGAAGCGAGTTCTTTCGCCGGGTCCAGGCTAGGCCGGCAACTCGGCGCAATTCGGTTGGCGCGCACTGTGTCGGGAGTGCCAGTGCCTGCCGGCAAACAGGGTGACCTCGACACCGCCGAGGAAAAAGCCGAGCCGCCAGAACCCCCGCAACGCGGCGGGCGCGCACCGCCCGTTGACGAAGGCGAGACCCCGCTATCGAAGGCGTGGAAAGACCTCGCGCGCCACGACGAAGCGTTCCGATACCCGGCGCACATGAGCAAGAATCTCGAAGAGATCATTGCCTCGATGCCGGGCGGGATGACCGCCACAGAAGTCGAGGTTCCTCAAATTTACCGGGAAAAATACAAGGAGCGTATTTTCGTCATCGAAGAACCGGCAAGCGGGAACGAAGCCACCGTCACCTTGGAGCAGAAGAGGCGCGGCTACGACCGCCCGGTGGTCGTGCTTTCCATTCCGCCTCCGGGATGGGAAACCGGGAACCAGGGCGCGCGCGTGTATCAAGCGGTCGCGGACTGGGCGCACAACAACGACTACATCTTCATCGGTGACCCGGCGGGCTTGTCGCCCGTGGCGCAGTTCCGTCGCACCGAGCAGATGATGTCCTCCGCTTTGAAGTGGGGCACGGCTCGCCACTTGGCGCCGCACGTGTTCCAACTCGACCCGGAAGTCGAGGACGTAGCCTCCCTGTACTGGGGCAAGAATGACGCGGACAACATACGCGCGCTCATCACGACGAGCCTCATCACAGGGTCAAGATATATACCCCGCCTGAAGAAACTCAGGTATAATTTCGAGGAGAAACAATTCCAGGAAGAGGACGACATCGATGGCTGGATCGAACTCACCGGTGAACGACTCAAAGCAATCGTCGAAGGAGCCAGACAACCGCTCCGATACCGTAGTGATCTCGACACATCTGCCACAGGCCCGCTTGTCGGGGAGCCAGCACCGATTGGCGCTTCGACTGTTAAAAGAATCGTGTTCGGGCAAAGCGTTCTACGAGAATCAGGGACGCCGCGAGGGAGACGCTTACTGGGAGGGCTTGCTGAGCGGGGGGCCTTGGATGAGCATCCCCAACTCAGAAAAACGCTACTTTCTCGCGACATCGGACGGCCGCCTCCAGGAAGTGAAGGGCTCGGGCCTGAACTGGGTGAAGGTCGGGGAGCCGATTACGGAGCAGGAACTCGAAGCGCAGTAGCGCCGCGCCATCGCGCGCGCGAGGTCGAGACTTCGAAGTCCGGCCGCTACCTGGGTGCGCCGCAGTGGGTCAAGACCTCGGCCGACCTCACTAAGCTGCGGCGCACCCTGCTCCAACTCGCCAAGGAGGGCGAGGCCGGGCGGTTCTGGTACGAGCAGAGCACGCGCGCGATTCTCAAGATAGCGGGCGGCAATGTCCGCGATGCCGAAATGCTCATCAAGCTGATCGCCATCTACTCTCCGCAGAACCCGGTCAGGCAGAACATCGTCGACGCACTGAACGCGTGGTACGCGTGGCGCGCTGGCGTCCCTGAGTCGCAGTTCCTCGTGCGCCCGTTCGGTACGCCGGGTTCGCAGACGCTCGACGACAAAGCAGCGGACGCGCTCTACCGCTCACTGCCGTGGCAGGGCCGGAAGACGAAGTCGTTCTACGAGAACCTGATGTACGAGTTGAACGACATGCTCGGGCGCTCGAACGCGAACGTCGCGACATCCGACCTGTGGGTCGCGCGCGCGTTCGGGTACGACCGCGACCAGATGCCCGCTTCGGACACGGTCGGCGGCAACAACGCATACGACTTCACCGAGAAGGAAATGCGCGACATCGCCAAGCGACTGGGCTGGACGACGCACCAAGTGCAGGCCGCCATCTGGACCGCCGCGAAGGCGCGATGGGAACGCAAGAGCGTCAAGGCGGCAACGAACGCGGAGTCGCTGAAGAGAGGGTGGTCGTACTATTACTGGCCTTCGAAGCGCATCAACCAGTTCTGGCCCTTCATGCACGGCAAGCCTTTGCTCGCTCGCCACCCGGAGCACGACAAGGAGCACCGCGCTCTCTGGCGCGAGAAGGCGCTCGCCGCGCCCCTGGATACAAAAGAGGTCGCGATCGCGAAGTACGACTTCTCGGACGCCATCAACGAGTCGCTCGGACAGGTGTCGTGGGGAGCGCGCCCAGGCGTAGCGTGGGGCTACATGCCGAACATGCACAGCGCGCCGATAGAGGTGCAGCAGCAGTACCTGCGCGACATCATGGCGGCTTTCCTCGACGAGAACGGGCACGACGAACTCGCGCTCCGCGTCGGCATCCTGTCGCCCGGCGAGTTCGAGGGCGCGGGCGCGTTCCAGGGACATGTGACCGCTGGCGCGCAGCGCGGTGTCGCGATCGGCAAAGGCCCAGCGCGCTACGGGCAGAACGTAGCGGACTACACGAAGGAACTCGTGAGCTTGTACTCAGCGGCGCGCGGGCTCGTCCTGCGCCAGGATGCAATGGCGTGGCACATGCCGTTCTATTCCACGACAGTGGCTGAGTCGAACGGGGTGGAAATCGCGCTCGGCAGACCCATCACGCTTGTCGAAGCGGCTCGGTTCTACGGTGAATTGATGGTAGAATTAGGGCACGCTGAATCGCCGCCTGTGCCATATCCTGGCGGCGTGCGCGTGCTGAACTTTTCGGACATCCCTAACAAGGACTTTCAAAAGAAAGTCATCGATGCGGCGGGACGCGCGTTCGAACGCGACGTTGATGCTCGCCGCTTCAGGTCTGATGGCGAGTACCTAATAGGAGGCAATCATGGGGCGAGTTATCGACAAAGGATTCAAGAAACCGACCGATCCGCATCCCTTCTCAGGTGGGTTCGAGACGTACTCGCCCCTCGCGTTGACGCGGTCAATGCGAAATATCAACGCGAGTACGGATGGGGAGGAGACCCCGAGTCCGACGCCGGAGTCGACTACCGATTCCAGCCAACCGCAGAAGGGACGCGGCTAAGTCGCAGCATTCCACAGCAAGCCGGTCCGACTGAGCGGGCCGGCGTTCGAGAGGAAGGCGGCGACTACGGCTACGCGCCGGAGCAACTGCGCCTCTTCACGCTCTCAGAGCGCGACGCCCACATACTGGGCCGACGCGCGGTCGATGAGTTCAGGCGCAGCCACTACGGGCTCACGGTGCTGGGCAACGCCATAGCGCGCGCGTTCAGGAAGAAGGGGTTCGTACCGCTTGTCGGGAAGACGGTCAAGGAAGCGAAAGACCTCGCTGCTCTTGCTCAGATATATCGCGACCCGCGCTTCGAGACGCTGCGGTACTTCGTTGCTGATAAAGACGGCACGATTGTGTACCAAACCGGGGTCACGTCGCGCCTGCCGGCCTCGTCGCTCGCAATCCCCAGCAGCTACGGAACGGATGTAGAGATATTCCTTGAGGAGATTTTGCTAGCCAGTGGTGTCTCGTTGGGCTCAGGGCACACGGCGTGGCTTTTGCACAATCACCCCTCTGGCAACGCGCAACCATCGGATGCCGACATCCGGCTGACCGATTTTATGTCGGACAGGCTGGAGCAGTACGGAATTGCGTTCGGCGGTCACGTCGTCATCGACACGAATCAATACGCGGTTATCGACAAGAGCGGCGACTGGAAACTCCACATGGAGAAATTCAAACGCACCTACGATGTCACTAAGCCGCTCGTCCCGCACCAGTACCTGGGCTCAAGTGTAGCAGGGCCGGCAGATGTAGTTCGCCTCGCCCAAAAACTGAAGCACGACAAGAACGCGGTCGTGGTGATCGGGCGTAGCACGACCGGCAAAGTGAAGGCCATATTCGAGATATGGCCGGCGGCATTAACGGCCAAGCGCAGCGCCGCGATTTTGCACCGAATGGCAGTTGAGTCGGGTTCTGCCGGGCTCGTTATGTTCAACGTGCCGTTGGGCAACACGGAAGCCTTGACCGCTGCTGGTTGGGCGGTGCAGCGCGGTTACTTGGAGGACGCCTTTCTGTCGAGCGGCGAGTCGATGGTGGAAATAGGCATGGTGCAGATTCCCAACGAGGCGTTCATCGGAAAGAAAGCAGCGGAGGTCGACACGGCTGACAAGCCAGCACCACGCAAACGTCGTGGCGTCTCGCGCCTATCGAGAGACATCGACCTTCAGGTCAATTCGCCAGCGCTCGAAGAAGCAGAATTGCTGGACCCTGACATTCGCCTCTCGCGCGTGCTTAGCAAGAGGGAGGAACCGAAGAAAACGGTCAAGGCTTACAAACTATTCCGCACAACGAAGAACAATCCGGGCGAACTGTTTCCGTTGTTCATTGGCAGAGACACGGCGGTTCCGGTAGGGCAGTGGCTTTCAGCGGAGAACCTTCCGACCGCCGGGTTCCAGGAGCGCCCTGGCTGGCACGCCGCCGCGCTGCCGGCCGCGCCACACTTGAGAAGCAAGGACAACATCATTGCCAAGGGCCGAGTGTGGGCAGAGGTCGAGCTTCCGGCGGACAAGGACTGGCAACCCGAGGCAGACGCTTCGCGAACGCGCGACATTCGCGACAGGGTGCCGGAGCGCGGGCACTATCGCTTCGATAGAAGCAAGAAGCAGGGCTCGGCGTGGTTGATTGGTGGAGCCCTGCGCGTAAACAGGGTGCTTTCGCCGAGCGAGGTGTCTTCTATCCTCGAACGCGAGGGTATGCTGGAAGATGCGAAAGCCGAGGGCGCCACGCGTTTATCGCGCAACGTGCCTGCGCCGCCGGGACAGACGGGCGCTCTGCAAGCTTACAAGGCCAGGGCGCAGCGCGCGGTCGACCTGATGGACGCGGTCGTGTCTGGTTACGCCACCATCAGTCTCGACCGCGATGAACAGGGTCGGTGGACGAAACGTCTCGCGATAACCGAGTTGCCGCTCGCTAAGGCGTACCGCGAGGCGCGCGGGCGCGCGAGCGGGAGAATCGAAATGACCGACGAGCTTGCCGGGCGGGTCCGCAAGGCAATGCAAGGCGTCGACAAGCAAGACCGCGAGCGCATCTATCTCTACTGGACGACAGCCGGCGCGAGCAGCAGCGGCATTCGGAACGCCGCAGCGCGCTCGATGGCAGAGACCGTCAAGCGCAAGATCAACTTGATTTCTGACGAGCTTGTGAAGCGCGGGATGATTAGCGAGGAGTCGCGCGAAGAGTTGCGCGACCGTTACCTGCCGCGCATGTACTTCCGTTACCTGGTCAAAGACCAGGGCCTGCTCGGGATGGGCGGCGGGCGCATGACGAGCGACCTCGGGTACACCAAGAAGCGGATGTCGGAAGAGGAACTGCCCGAAGAAATTCGGCGCGTATTCCTGGGCGAGATTAAAGACCCGTCTTTCCTGGGCGCGGTTGCGATCGCGCGCCCGATGCGCGACTTCGCCATCCTGGATTTCTTGGACGAGATTTCTCAGAAGCGTGAATGGACCGTGCCGGAGAACTTAGTCGAATGGCGCGGGAAGCGCGTCACGGCATCCTGGTTGATGGCCGAAGCGGAGTTCCTGCGCAAGCGCGCCAAGCTCTACGAGAAGCAACAGGACCAGCAGGACGCCGAGCGTCTCGCGGAGCGCATGGAGAGAACCGCGCGCTCGGTTAATCCGGCGCCGCCGAAGGGCTTGACGCACCTCTACAAGCGCGTGCCCGACACCGCGCGCTACGGGCGCCTGCGAGGACTGTGGATACGCAAGGAAATTCACGATGACCTGATGGGCGTTTACGAAATGATGCCCCAAGACCCGTCATGGCCTGAGCGCATCTTCGCTTACGGTGGATTTGGCACGAAACTTCAGCGCGCGTTCAAGACCTCGAAGGTCATCCTGAACGTGCCGGGGCATGTCCGTAACGCAATATCGAACATGGTGCTGTTGCATTTGTCTGGCGTCGACCTCGCGCGTATGCCGGCGCTCATGGCGCGCGCCCTGAGCGAGATTGAAAAGGGCGGCAAGGCCTACATAGAAATCCGCAAGCGCGGGCTGTTGTCGTCTACGTTCACGAGCCAGGAAATCGCGAAGGTCCGCACGTCGCTCCTCGAAGCGAAGCGTGACAGCCAGGGCCTGTCCCCGTTCGAGCAAGCGCTGCTGGCGGTTGGCCGTGTTGTCGACTTCGCGAGCGACCGCTACGAAAAGATGGAGGCTCTTTTCAAACTGATGAAGTACATCGATGCCATCGAGCACGACAAGATGTCGCCGGTTGATGCCGCGCAAGAAGCGCAGAAGTGGTTATTCGATTACTCCGAGGTGTCGCGCGCCGTCCGCTACATCCGCAACATGCCGTTCGGCGCGCCGTTCATCACGTTCCAGACCAAGGTGTTTCCGCGCATCGTTGAGACCTTGCTGAAGCGCCCGCAGAGATTCCTGCCATGGGTTGCCCTGCATACCGGCGGAACCCTCCTGTCTGCCGCAGCGCTCGGCCTCGACGACGACGACCTTGAGCGCATGAAGCACGCGCTGCCGGAGTGGATAAAGGAAAAGCTGCACATGATGTTGTTGCCTTTCCGTGATGAGAACGGGCGCGTCGTGTTCTTCGACATGAGTTACTTTTTCCCGTGGTCTACGTGGGCCCAACTCGCGGGCTCCGCCGCGACCGGCAACTGGGGGCGCACCGCTGAAGCGTTGGGCGCGCTCGGTTTCGGCGGCGGCCCGGTGGCGAATCTGCAGGCCGCCATACAAACCAACGTCGACCCGTTCACCGACCGTGAGATAGTGAACGATGGCGATGCACCGTGGCGGCAAGCGCTCACGATGCTTAACTATGCGTACACTCTGATGGCTCCACCGATGCTCACCGAAGTGGGCGCGCTCGGCCACTTCATTAAATCGCAGAGCGGCTCGATCGACAGGGCCGGCAACCCGACTGACTCGGCGCTCGGGGCTGCCGCGCGACTGTTCGGCATCAACACGTACCCAGTCGACCCCGAACTATCCGAGGCGCAGAATGAGGCGCGCCTGGGGTACGACATCAAGGACGCGCAGGCGAGAATGCGCTCGAAGCTGCGCGCCACGAACGACCCGGAAGAGCAGGCCGAGATTATGGAAGAGTACGAAGCAGAGATTGAGCGCCGCGTCGGCAAACTGAACGAGTATCTTAACGAGGTGGAGTGATGACTCAACCGACTGCCTACAACCCGGCAACGTCTTTCGAGGACGACAGCGTTGCGAACCTGAGCGGGCGCACGACCGTTGACGTTGCCGCCCTCGACGCAGAGTTCACCGCCATCGAGCAGACTCTCGACGAACTCTTGGCCAATCTCGCTCTGGTCCAGCGCGACGACACCCTGCTCAAGGACGACACCGTCAGGATTCACACGCTTTATTCGGACGTTATCGCTTTGTTCGCCACGACCGGCGTTACGGTGCGCGGCGCGTGGGTCACGGCGACGGTGTATGCGCTCAAGGACATCGTAACTACTGCGGGCAGCACGTACATATGCGCCGTGGCGCACACGTCCGGCACGTTCGCGACCGACTTGACCGCAGTGAAGTGGGTGTTGGTTGCGCAAGCCCCTGCGGCGTTCGCCGCGTCGAGCGTTACGTTCACGCCTGCCGGCGGCGTGGCCGCGTCGAACGTGCAAAGCGCGATCGAGGAGGTCGACTCCGAAGCGCCGAAAAAGGCGAACAACCTGTCAGACCTTGCAAACGCGGCGACGGCGCTGACGAACCTCGGCGCACTCCCGACGGCCGGCGGCACGATGACCGGCAACCTTACACTCTCCGGCGACCCGTCGAGCGCTCTGCACCCGGCGACGAAGCAGTACACGGACAACATCATTGACGGTCTGGGCGTCGGGCAGTGCCGATTGGAGTACGTCGGCGTGACCTCAGTGCGCCTGGAGCCCCACAATGGCAATCGTCTCTTCATCAACGGCGCGTGGTATACCATACCAGACGCTGGCGTCACCTTGTCCAATACCGGACTGATTGCTAATACTACATACAATGTTTACGCGCTTATCTCGGCCGGCTCAATCACTCTTGAGGCGGCGACCACGGCACGCGCGCGCGACACGACATACGGGCATCAAATAAAAAGCGGCAGCGCCGCGCGTACACTCGTCGGCAAGGTTCGCACCAACGCGTCATCGCAGTTCTCGAACACGTCGTCAGCGCGGCACGTCATTTCGTGGTTCAATCGCAAAGCACGCGCAACCCAGGTCGATGTGCCGGCCGACAGCACGACATCCACGAGCTATATCGAGTGGGATACAAGCGCCAGAATTACGTTTATAGCGTGGGGTGACGAAGACCTTTACTTCCACATCAACGGCATGGTCAGTAGCGCATCCGCCGGCGCAAATCTATATTTGGCAATCGGACTTGATAGTACTTCGACTGCAGCGGATGGCGGCACTGCGTTTTCTTATGTCGACGCGCCGGCATCGTCCTTCAGAGTCAATCTGGTCGTGAACGCTTACCTCGCTTGCTCAGAAGGGTACCACACTGCGCACCTTTTGGGCAAGGTGGGGGCAGGAACTGGACTTCTAGACTCGAGTACGGATTTCCGTGGGATGGTGATGGTGTAAATCGGCGGGGCCTATACCTCTGCTATATCCCTATCGGTCAGGTAGAACGCGGCTCGTTGCGCAGCGCGGCCCACGCATATCGTCTCGATCGCATCGACCATGTCGCAGCGCTGCGCGTAGTACGCGTCAACGTCTTCCGCCTTTCCGCTGCGAGCAAGGTACTTCAGACGCACGAGGTGCGCGGCCTCGGCCATGAAGCGCCCGAACGCGTCTTCGTCGGGCGCCCACTCAGACCAACTCGCGCACTCGGTCACGCACTCGGCGAGTAGCTCCGCGCGCGCATCATCCGGCAGATGCCGGAGCGAGCGCGTGCCGTAGTGCCCCACGAATTCACGCGCCATATCCGCCGCCCTGGTCATCGTCGGACGTGCTCCAGGATGGCCGCTGCCCACCACAGCCCGAGGTAGCCGCCGGCCAGCAGCAACCCGGCGGCCACGAACGCGAGCTTGGCGAGGAGCGCGCGCGCGGACCTACGCTGCGCCGGACGAGATGCGAAGTCGACCATGAAGACGTTCATCGCGGATCGTCCCCGGCGGCGGCGAACTGCGTGGCCTTCGCGCGTATGGCCTCGCCTATACGGTCGCGCTCGTCGTGAGACAGGTCCGCGTCGGCGCTCGCGGAGCGCACGTAGTCCAGGTCTTCGAGAGACGTGGCTGCGGCCACGTCGTTCAGGAACACGCCGGACAGAGGTAGAGCAAGTGGTTCGTCGCCGGTAGTCGTGGGCGCGAGCGGCTCGTCGATATGCGTCGCGCTCTCGATCGTGATGCCCTGCGATGCGCCAACCGCAGCGCGCTCGTCGAGCGTTATAGCTCGCGAGAGTTCGGCCGACAGCGGCCAGTACTTCGCTGCGCGCCGCACGACGGTCTTGCGCGCCATTTCGTGCTCGTCGGTCACCCACGGCCCGTTGTTGGCCGCCTTCGAGCGCGCCTTGATTTTCATGATTTCGTCCCAGGACATCAGTTCGATGGCCGTGCCACCGCTGCGGAACTCGGCGATGCAGTACGCCGCCACGGGCCTGCCACGGTCACCGATGACGCGCGGCTTGTGGACGACCGATTCGGTCGTGCCGAAGCAGACCTCGAACTGGTCGTGCTCGTGGACGATGCGCGCGGAGACGGCGGTTATCTCGCCGCTCTGACGCGCCAGCTTGATCAACCCACGGTAGCCCGGAATCATCTGGATTTCATAGGTGCTGCCTGAGCGGAAAGGGACGAGGTACGCCTCGCCGTTCTGCGCTATCTCCAGGCCAAGCTGCGATGCCTGGAGCACGGCGGCGAACAGAGACATCGGGTCCGCTTTGGCGAGCGCCGGGTTGGTGCGATACGCGGTCAGCGCGATGCGCGCGATTCTGTCAGCGGACAGGTGCGCCGGCAGCGCGAGCGCGATCTGCTTTTTCATGTGCTCAAGAAGTTGCGGAAACGGGCGCGTGGCCGCTGACTCGTTGGTCACGGCCTGCCCGGCGATAGCGTTCTTCAGCTTGTTCATTGTGTCCTCACTTAACGCGCAGAGTGCGCACTTCTGAATGGTCGGTGTATTGCTTGGCGATTTCTGGCGCCTCTCTCTTGAGGCGAGCGACGTTGACGCGCTCGACCCCGTGCGTCTTCCAGGTAGCGAGCACGCGGTCGCCGAGCCGGATTCCTTGTGCCTCGCCGATGGCTTTCTTGACCCTGATTTCGAGCGCCTCGATGAGTTCCCCAGTCGCCTTGGCGGTTTCCTTTGCTGCGCGCAGCACTTCGAGCGCTTCGAGCGCGTCCGCGCTTGCTTCCACGCACTCGGCGATGTTGTCGCGCGGCCAGAGCGCGGCGCAGTCCGCGAGTGTCACGGGCGGGGGCGGCGTGCCGGACAGCACGCAGTCCCAAAAAGCTTCCGCGCGTTCGACCATCAGCGTGATGACCTGTTGGTCGCGATCGAACGGATAGCAGCGCAGTTCGTCCGCGCCGAACAGAGCGGCGATGATGCCGTGCTGCCGGCCGGTCACATGCAAGCCCCACTGCAACTGCGCCTGATACCAGACGGGAACGTCGTCGGGGTCGTCGCCCCACTGGCGCGCAGAGAAGGGGTGAACGGTTTTCAGTTCGACGTTCTCGACTTCGCCGCCTCGATGTAGTTCGAAGTCAATTTCGCACGATGCAACACCGCGCGCGTATCGTTGGTTGCCGCTGACGCCGTACCATGTGACGCCGTCTGCGGTCAGGCGCGCTTCGAGCATTTCGCGCACGACCTGCTCCCACAATTTGCCCCTCGCCAGTTGCGGCTTGTGTGCCGCAGGCTGCGGCGCCACGCCGGTCTTCTCTTGCCACACTTCGAGCGCCGAGCGCCAGGGCGAGAACCCGCAGACTGCGGCGATGTCGCTGCCGCCGATGAACCGGTCGCGCGGGGTGTCGATATCTATCCGTCGCCGGTCATCGGTCATTTTGTTTCCCT
>Ga0194121_10004722_pt1 | contig 19531 bp, 17 predicted proteins | sample TA2MahCa50mmetaG_FD_148609 | JGI IMG/M metagenome (GOLD analysis project Ga0194121, IMG submission 148609) | Freshwater microbial communities from Lake Tanganyika, Tanzania - TA2015020 Mahale Deep Cast 50m | ecosystem: Environmental > Aquatic > Freshwater > Lake | place: Tanzania: Lake...
GGGTTGCGCCGAATTTTGCCTGGGGCTGCGTTGCTCCTCGGTCACAGCCCCACTGGCGGGGGATGCTCGCTCGTCGCGCCTTGCCCCAGGCCAAATTGGGCGCAACGAACGTGAGCGTATTTACGAAACGGACCACTAAGGTGAGGCGTTAGCTTGCGCGCCCACCTTCCGGGCGTTCCAGTCGAAGGTCTGCACATTGCCGCTCCAATCGGACTCGATCTTTCCCACGATTGTGTCCCCGGCGAGTTTGCCTCGGTACTGGGTCGTGACGGATCGGCCGGCGCGCTCGCGCACGACCTTGAAGGACACCTGCTCGTCCTCGACAGAAGCGTCGGAAATCGCGGCTTCACCCTCGCCCCAGAAGACCGTGCCGGTCAATCTTTCACCCGTTTGCGCAAGCCGAACGCGCGGCTCGAAGGTCTGGCCACCCGGCGTGGTGAAAGTCCACTGCCACGTTCCGGTGACGTTCATGGCGGGTTTGGGCTTTGCGATTTCCCGTTTGGCGAGCCATGGGCGGACTGGAGGGCCGCCGCCGAAATCCGACTCGATCTTGCCTTCGATCGTGTCGTCCTTGAGCGCGCCTTCATATTTGATGATCCGTTCCCCGCCGCCGAAGTCCAGGACGACTTTGAACGAGAGCTTGCCTTCACGGATGATCCCGTCGCGGATGTTCACCTCTCCACCCCGACCCAGTTGAACCCCGGTGATCTTGTCGCCTTGCTGTTTGAGTTTCAGAGTCGTCTCGAACGGCTGGCCATTGGGCCGGCGCTGAGTCCATTTCCATGTGCCGGTCACGTCCGATTTCTGATTGTCCTGCGCGCGGCCTTGGCCGTTGAGGGTCAGGCAGGTCGCGATGGCGCACAGCCGGGCAAGAATTGTGAGGAATGAACAACGCGAGACGAGGATTCGTTTCATAGAACTTTGGTCAGCTTCCGCCACTCTGGTTGTGGGGACCAATCTTTCCCAAAGCCGGCCTGCCGGCAAGCTCGCGTTTCATCACCGGAGCGCCGGCCTCCGACCCGGCACGTGGTTAGCGTGGTAGGGACGCTCTTCCACTCCGTCCCAAATCAGACCTGAGGATAGACCGCCGACCAGGAGGAGACAATGGGCTAACGGAGGCTCTGGGATCTTCCTTCGTCCGTCTCTCCGTTCAAGCGTTCAAGGGACGCCTCAAGGATTAGTCAGGGACGGAGTGGAATCCGTCCCTGCCAACGCTAAGGGTCTGCTCAAAAATAACTTGGGGTTTTGCTGGCGGCAATTTTGGCTTCTGGCGCGGCGCGACGAAGGAGCATAGCCCTGGCTCTGTGACTGAGGAGCAACGAAGCCAGAAGCCAAAATCGCCCCAGCCCACCGGGGCGGGGCGGCGCCTGGCAGGCTGCGGCGTTGCTCGTCGGTCACAGCCTCACCGGGGGGCTGCTCCCTCCTCGCGCCTTGCATCCGGCCAGGCGGCGCTCCCGCCAAAACCCCAAGTTATTTTTGAGCAGACCCTAAGCACGTACTCTCCTCAATAAAGAGGGTTCAGCCCGCGACCTACCTTCCCCGTTTCAGGAAATTTTCGAAGAAACCGTAAACCTGCTCGTTCGATTCCAAAGTCGGCGTGTGGCCCTCGCGATTGGTCATGGCCACCCGGTTCGTGTGGCCCAGGAGTTGATTGACCGCGATCACATGATTCAACGGGCGCCAGCGTGCCGGACGATCTTCCGCACCGCCCGAGACCAGGAAAGGCCGAGGCGCCATCAGGGCCTGGAGTTCATGGAGGTCCAGGCCGGCCGCGATCATTTGCTTGTAGGCGCCGGTGCGGGGATTGTCTTGCTTCGGGACGCCCGGTTTGCGTTTCGCGTGGGCGTCGAGGCCGAGATACCACGGTTCCCAGTAATTCACATTGGGCCGCGTTTCGTCGAAGACGATGCCCGGATCGGACCACACGCCGCACGCGAACTTCTCGTGCAGGCACGCCGCAAACATCGCCCACTTCCCACCATACGAATGGCCAACGATTCCAATGCGCGCGCGATCCACTTTCGGATGATTGGCCAGGGCGTTCCAGGCGTTGGCGGCGACATAAGCAAGAAAAGACAACGGCTGACAAACCGCTCCGGCGGTGCTGGGCTCTCGCGCCGAGCCGCCGGGTGAACCCAGGCTCAAGCTGACGAAGCCGCGTTTGGCGAGTTGATAACCGAAATCCCGCAGCGGCTCTTTCCGGCCAATGCTCGACAGCGGTTCGTAGTAGGGCACGACAACCGCCGGAAGTGGGCCGGGATCTTCAGGCACGAGCAGGTAGGCGAGCTCGAGTTGATTCGGAGCGATCTCCAGACGCACGCGATGTTGGATGAAATTCTCGCGCTTTTCATGTTCCAGAAACTCGATCCTCGGCTGCTCGAGGACGGGCGGCCACGGCCCCATGAGCTCCGTCCATCGAACGAGAATCTCGCGCCGGCGTTCGGCCCACTGTTCTTGGGTCTTCACGACGCGACCATCGTAGAACTTCAACGGCGAAGGATAACTGCCGTAGTCGCCGGCGAATTCGGGCGGCGGACTGAAGAAGGGAGCGAGCTTTGGCCAGGTTTGGTCGGGCACGGCGGCGCTCTCTACGCCGGATCTGTTCAGTGCGACGGCTCCGTTCTCCTCACCCCGGCCCTCTCCCCTGGGGAAAGGGAGAACATTTCCAGGGCTGTGGTTCAACTCACCATTCAGGGACCATTCCCGCGTTGGAAAAAACAACTCCCTCTCCCTGAGGCAGAGGGCTGGGGTGAGGGGGAACGCGGCGTCGAATTGCATAGTCACCACGGCGGGAGCCAATCGTCCGGTCGCGAGGATTCCCAACCCTGCCAGAATCAATTTATGGATTAGATTCATCCGTCATTTTGACTTCGGTAGGGCGAGCCTGTCCCCAGCGAGCCGCCTCCAAAGTGTTGCCACTACGTCGGACACGGCTCGCCGGGACGGACTCGCCCTACTCTGGGGCATCATATTTTCCAGCCATCGCGGTAATGATGTTGAATGAACGCCTGAGCCTCCGGACAGTTCGTCGCTTTGAGATGCGCATGATCCCACATCAGTTTCTTGCCCGCGCGATACGCCACATTGCCGAGCAGCGCGGCTTCGGTGAGCGGGCCGGAGTAATCGAAACGGCACGAGGTTGCCCCGCTGGTCTTGCACGCTTCAATCCATTCCAAGTGATGTCCGATCGAATTCGGAATGGAGGCGGCTGGCCGCACGAAGTCCTTAAAATCCTTCTCGGGCAAGAGAAGGTGCTTGGTGTAATCCGCCAGGAGCTTTCCTTTGTCGCCCACGAACAACACGCCGCTCGGCCATTTCGCAGCCTTCTCCGAACTCAGATCGATCTCAGGCCGCTTTCCGCCGTGGTACCAGATGAGGTTTAGCGGAGGTTGGTTCTCTCGCGCCCGATATTCGTAGCGCACGATCAACCAGGGAGGCGTCGATTCCGCGTGAACCGGCGGACCGTCCACAATCTCAATCGCGCTTGGATGCCGCAATCCCAACGCCCAAAACGGCAAGTCCATGTAATGGCAGCCGAAGTCCGCCAGCGCGCCGCCGCCAAACGCCCACCAGTTCCGCCACTTGTTCGGATGATACTCCGGGCTGTAAGGGCGATGCTCGACCGGCCCGATCCACAAATCGTAGTGCAAGTGATCCGGCGCCGGCGGCGTGGCGGTCGGACGATCCATGCCGCCGTTCAAGGCCCTGACAAAGACGTGGACTTCGGAGATTGCCCCGATGGCGCCGGCTTGGATCAACTCGACCACGCGCCGGTAATTGTTCCCAGCGTGAATTTGAGTTCCCAGTTGCGTGACCCGCCTTTGTTTTCGCGCCAGCTCGGTCACGATGCGGCATTCGGAAATCGTCCGGGTCAGCGGTTTTTCACAATACACGTGACGCCCGCTTTGCAACGCCGCCACGACAGCCACGGCATGGGTGTGGTCCGGCGTCGAGACGACGATCGCGTCAATGCCCGACTGGTCCATCAACCGTCGAAAGTCATGGTAAGTCTTCGCGGGGGGGAATTTCTGCGCCGCGGCGGTCAGATATTTGTCGTCCACGTCGCACAACGCGACGAGGTTCTGGCTTTTCACGCCTTCAAGATTCGCTCCGCCGCGATTGGCGACGCCAATGACAGCAATGTTCAGCTTCGAGTTCGGCGAGGCGGAGCGCACGGGCGCGATGGCGCCGAGCCAGAGGGCGCCAGCGGCCGTTCGAGAAGCGCGTTTGAGAAACGCACGGCGAGAGAGTCGGAGATTCCTAAGGCTCATTGGTTCATCATGGAAAGCTTCTATGGCCACGCGGCCATGCACACGACCCATGAACTCGGTAGGGCGAGTCCGTCCCGGCGAGCCGTTCGACGTGCGTGGAACACGTCCGACTCGGCTCGCTGGGGACAGGCTCGCCCTACCGTCTGGTTCATGGGAAGTTTCCACGGCCAAGAAGCCATGCAGATGGCCCATGAACCGAAAACTGCACGGACCGCAGCCTTCAGGCTGCTTCCGCGCACTCGCCGGAGTCCAGCGTTGAAGCGGCCTAAAGGCCACGGTCCGGAGGAACGGTTCATGGGAAGGATTACTGATCGATTCTGCTGCGCGGGATTTCGCGGACGTAAATGTTCTTGAAATAAAGTTTGTCCCCGTGGTTTTGCAGTTCGATCGAGCCGGTCGGGTAGATCGGTTGGTCCCGCTCCCAGTAGTTCTCCAGCGTCACGTTGTTCACGACCAACTCGCCGTTGAGAAACACGTGCGCTTTCTCCCCTACCATCAAAATGCGGAATGCATTCCACTCGCCGATGGGTTTGTCCGCGACTTTGGACGGTGTGCTGGGATTTTTCTGGTTGTTGAAAAGGCCTCCGGAACCGACGTGCTTTGGATTGTATTTCGGATTCTTGGGATCCCAGATTTGCACCTGCGGGCTGCCGCGCAAATAAATGCCGCTGTCACCGTTCTCGTGAATCTTCCAATCCACCAGCAACTCGAAGTCGCCGTAATCCTTCATGGTGCAAAGGCTGTCTCCTTGGCCGTCGAATTCCAGCGCGCCGTCCACGACTTTCCAATGCGCGCGCATTCGCTCATCAGCTTTCGCTTGAGCCGCAGCGCGCTCCGCCGCCGACAACTGCGCGCGCTTGGAGGGGTTATCGTTCGGCGGCGCGAGCAAGCCTTTCCAGCCCTCGATTGTGCGTCCATTGAACAACGCGGTGAACCCCGGCGGAGGCGTGTTGTCCTGGACGCGGCCGGGCAATTCCTTGATGCGAATGTTCCGAAACTCCAGGTGCGTGCCGTGGCCTAGGAAGCCAATGTGGCCGCGCTCGCGCAGCAGGCCCGGATGCTTCTGCAACGTCGCCGGATCGTGAACGTCGTTCAGATTCGCATCGACGATGACCTGGCCGTTGACCGTGACTTTGATGTGGCGGCGGTCGGCGAGGATTTCCTCGCTGTTCCATTCGCCGGGCGGCTTCAGCGAACCGCGCGTCGCTGGAATGATGTCATAGACCGAGCCATGGTACTGGGCGGGGCGAAGCTTGTCTTTGAATTCGGGCCCGTCGTCGTGAAGGATCTGAATCTCCATCCCCAGCGACGAGGCCCGGCCGTCCAGCGGGGACCGAATGCCGATGCCGTTGTTTCCGTTCTCGGCCAGTTTGAATTCGAACCGGAAAACGAAGTTCTCGTATTCCTTCTCCGTAAACAGATTTCCGCCGCCATTGGCCGGACACACCAGAAGGCCGTCCTGCGCGAGGTAACCCGGTCCTCTCTTGTTGATGTGCGTCCATCCATTCAACGAGGCGCCGTCGAAAATCCGGGTGAAGCCCGCTTCCTGGGCCGCCGTGCTCAGCGACACGTGAAGAAGCAACGCCGAGACAAGCAAAATCCGGCGAGGCGATAGCCAAAATCCGAAATCCGAAATCCGAAATCCGAAACAATCTCGAATCGCGGAAATCAAAACCTCAAAGCATCTCCGGTCTCGTTTCTCCAATTCCCGAATTGGCATTTGGAAATTGTTTCGGAGTTCGGAGTTCGGATTTTGGATTTGCATGGGCAGGCAAGTGTTTCAGTGCAGGCTGTTGCTGAACATGGATTCCCAAATGGTGAACCAGGCCCGATTTGCGACCCTTTCCCATCTGCGTCTATCTGCGTTCATCTGTGGTTGAATTAGCGATGAATCATACCAGGGTTCAAGTGCGTAAACTGGTAAAACCCAATCCAGGTGTCAAGCAGCGCGAGACGTGAGAACAAAATCCTCCAATCGAAGTTCGCACACTGAACCTCCGAACTGATTTCTTAACCGCGGATTTCTCGGATGAAAAACGCGTCTGATCCGTCATCCGCGTTATCCGCGGTTGAACCCAGATCCCGTTGACGTTCTGCTGCCTGGGATAGCTCCCGGCACGAAAGTGCTCGTGGTCCTGCGCGCCTTCAATGGCGGTTCCTATGCGAATTCACCCATGCGTGGTGAATCTTACCCAACTGTGCTCGGCGTCGGCGGGGGGAAATATCCACCCGCCAATTTGACTGGCTTGCAGGGATTCACGGTGGCGCGCAATCCCGACCTCTTCACCATCACCGCTTCCGCCGGCGCCCACGGCTCCGTCACACCGCAAAGCGTCATCAAGGTAAGAGGACAGAGCCAGTCGTTCACCGCAATTCCCAACGCCAACTTCACCGTGCATCGGTGGTCGCTGGGAAGTTTGCCATCTTCTCAACGTTTCTCCCGTCGCATTCAACGTCACCGGTTCCGGCTATTTTTTCGTGCGAACGAACGGTTTCGATGCTACGACCTTCAGCGTGAAGAATCCGTTTCCAGGCATGAACCCGTGGCTGGAGGAATTCTGGCAGGACGTCCATGCCAAGATCCTGGTTTACGCTTGCGATCAACTGAACCTCGAACTGCCGGCCGGTCTCCAGGCGCGCGTCGATGAGCGGCTGGCCATCGCGGCCGAAGAGGAAAAAGCGCGCACTTACTTGCCCGATGTGGCGATTGCCGAATCGTGGGACCGGCCCTCAGGACCGGTCTTGGGGCAGGAAGGCGCAACGGTCACGGCGGCGGAACCCACGATTGTGGACTTCGGTGAAGAAGTCCTCCGCCGCCTGGTGATCGTGGATAGCCGCGCGCACGTCATCACCGCGATTGAAGTGCTTTCGCCTTCCAACAAGGCGGACCTCGACGCCGTTCTGAACTGGCGCCGAAAGCGGAACGATTACTTGCGGGGTGGCATCAGCATCGTCGAGATCGACTTGTTGCGCGGGGGCACTTGGATTTTGCCCGACCGCTCTCTGCTCAAACCGGTGCCGCCTGGCCGCGTCTGCTATCATGCCTGCGTGACACGGCCGCCCTGGTGGAGTCGCCACGAATTCTACGTTCTGCCGCTGCGCGAGCGCCTTCCCACGATCCGGGTGCCCTTGCGCCGCACCGACCCGGATGTTGCCCTGGATCTGCAACTCCTGATCGACGCCTGCTACGAACGGGGCCGGTATGCGTCGGCGATCAACTACGCCAAATCGCTCAGTCTTCCGTTGCCCGACGAGGAGGCCGCTTGGGCGCGAGAGATCCTCGCGAGCAAAGGCAAGTGATCCATAGGTGTAAAACCGATTCAGCCGTTTTGATCGCCCACGCATGACTCCCCTCAAAGGCGTAATGATCGGCGCGGGTTACTTTGCGCAATTTCAAGCGGAAGGCTGGAACCGCATCCCGACTGCGAAGATTACGGCGGTGGCCGATGCCCTTCCCGGCCGCGCCAACGAATTCGCCGAGCGCTGGGGAATTCCGTCCGCTTACACGGACCCCGCCGCGATGCTCGCGACAGAGAAACCGGACTTCGTCGATATCGCCACGCGGCCCGAAGCGCATTTGGAACTGGTGACGCTGGCCGCGCGCCATGGCGCGAACGCCATCTGCCAAAAGCCCATGGCTCCGACGTGGGACGAATGCCGGGCCATGGTCAAAGTTTGCAACGACGCCAGCGTCCGTCTGCTTTTGCACGAGAACTGGCGCTGGCAACCGTGGTACCGCGAGATCAAACGTCTGCTCGAAGCCGGAACCCTCGGCAAACCGTTCCACATTGCGTTTCACATGCGCACCGGAGACGGCCGCGGCGCCCAGCCTTACACCGTGCAGCCGTATTTCCGCGACATGCCGCAATTCATCCTTTACGAGGTCGTCGTGCACTTCGTCGATACCTTCCGCTACCTGGTGGGCGAGATCGCGACGGTCTCCTGCCAGACGGCGCGCGTGAATCCGCTGATCAAAGGCGAGGACTACGCGCTCGTGCAAATGAAGTTTCACAGCGGTGTCCAGGGACTCATCGACGCGAATCGGTTCAGCGGGCGTGTCCCGGTCGATGTGACGCTGGGCGCCTTCCGGCTTGAAGGCGATCGCGCCGCAATTCGTTTATCTCCGGACGGCCAGCTCTGGCTGACTGCGTATGGCCAGGAAGAAGTCCGGCACGAATTTCCGGCGCCCGGCGAGGGTTACAAAGGCGACAGCGTCAAAGCCACCCAGGAACATCTGGTGAATTGCTTGCAGTCCGGTCAGCGCAGCGAGTCCGAAGGCGAAGACTACTTGCAGAACGTCGCGGCGGTGTTCGCGTGCTACCGTTCCGCCGAGACCGGGAGGACGGTTTCGCCAGGGGAGTGGTTTGAGACTGGGCCGTAAAACGCAAAACGTGAAGCGTAAAGCGATCCGATCGAGAGCCCATGAACCCCGGTAGGGCGAGTCCGCCCCGGCGAGCCTCTCGACGTGCGCAGAACACGTCCGACACGGCTCGCTGGGGACAGGCTCGCCCTACCGTCTGGTTCATGAAAAGAGCGAGCAGGCCCGCGAAACACACGATCCGCACGAATTAAAGCGCGTTGCCGAGGCAATTCTCATCACTCACCCGGTTCTGGATGCGCTAACACGTTGTCTTTTGGTGCCTCTCGTGATTTTCGCGGGCCGAACTCACCTACCCAAACGTCAAATCCAGCATCAAACTTTGAACTTTGAACTTTGAACTTTGAACCTTGAACTCAAGCCACGTGCCGGCGCGGATCGGTCGCTTCGATGATCACGCTCACCGACTTCTGATTGAACCCTTTGAAACCGCCTTTGCGTTGGAGGTTTTCCAGGTGGCTGCCGATCGCGCCTTCCTTCGCGAACTGCTTGAACTGGCTCTCGTCGATCAAGCCTGCGTGGCGAAGGCGCTCCGCGCGTTCCCGGCGCACGGGCCAGCGCTCGCCTTCCGTGAAGGCCTGCTTGAGGAACGGCAAATCCGAGAACGGTTTCATGGTGGCGACCCCTTCGGAGGCGAGTTGGTCGCGCAGCAAGTTGTGATCGAAGCGGCATTCGAGGTGATGCATGCCCGCGGCGAGAAAGCTTTCGCCATGCAGCCCGACCCACAGGCCGATCGTCCCCAGTTTTCTGGAAAGCGGCAAAGACTGACGAGAAAAGTCGATCTCGGTCTCCTCGGGCTCCAGATCGACGTCGCAGAACGCGACGACCGGCTCCACCGGGTGTTCCAGAATTTGCGCGCCCCAACCGGCCTGTGCACCGGCGTAATAACGCTCGCGCCGCTCAAAACCGAGCTTATCCAGGATGCGCATCAGATCGACAAAATGGGCGCGCGAACTGCGGAACGTGTGGTGATCGTGATTGGCCCAGCCCAGGCCGAGCCGATCCTGGCGGCGTTTCTGAATTTGGGCGGCGCGGTTGCGGCGCTGCCAATACGCGCGTTCTTCGGCAAAAACGACATGGCAAGCGAGGTTGCGGCCCACCAACTCGATCACGCGATCCAGCAAGGCGTGCGCGTGGCGGAAACCTTCCACGTCATCCTCAAAAGCTCGGCGCCGCGTTTTCCAAAGTTCTTGAGCTTTGAGGACGGCCACAATCTGCACCGGCTTTGGTTCGCCAGACACGAAGCCGCGATACCCATGCCGCTCGACGGCTTCCAAGCGAAATCCGTTTTCCTCCGACACTGCAACGCGGCGAAACCGAGACCGCGGCGCTCCTTCCGGCTCTCGGTCAATCCGGTGAGCGGCCATGAAATCCGAAACGCTGTCCACGCGCATGGCCAGTGTGGAAGGCGGCGCGGCATGCGAGACGGAGCGATCGAGAATCACGCGCGGGAGCACCGCTTCCGGATGCCAAAGCGCCTGCTGCGTGTTTGCCTCCGTCTCGCCCAGCGGATCGTCGGTGAAGCCAGCCGTCCGAAACTGCGCTTCGGCCGGGGCTGGCACGACCAGGTAATCCACCCAATCGCTCATCAGCGTGCCGGTTTCGGCGCGCATGCGTTCCGAGAGTTCGGCGGCGAAGGCGTTACAGGCGAGGAAAGCCTGGATTTGTGCCTGGACGAAGTTCTCCGCGTCGTAACAAAGCGGCCAGTCGAAACGTTTCTCCCTGGCGATGGCGTCTGATGGAGCGGTCGGCATATCAATGGCCGCAGCGGAATATCCGAGGGCGGAGGCAGTTTGGCGAGTATTTATGGTGTGTTCCAACGCGAGACACCTTACTCCCTCTCCCTCAGTATCTGTTTAGCGTTGGTAGGGACGGATTCCACTCCGTCCCGGTCTAATCCTGGAGGCGTGTCTTGAAGAGAGGGACGGGCCACGGAAAAACCTGGAGCCTCCGTTGGCCCATCGTCTCTTCCTGGGCGGCGGCCTGTCTCAAGGCTTGATTTGGGACGGAGTGGAATCCGTCCCTACCACGCTAAACACATTACTTCCCTCAAGGGGAGGGAACTCAAATTACTCGCAGCTGATTTCTGGGAGGCGCGCCGGAATAGCAGGGGCTCTTCATGCGTCTTCGAGGCGCTGGTTGCTTCCACATCACGCTTCCGGCGTCAATCCCATCACGATGTCGAAGCGGGCGGTGAGTTCGCCGATGCGAGAATTCGGCATTGGGATAAATGGAACGGTGATCGACTTCCGCGCTTGCTGGTCTTTGATGCTCCGGTAAATGCCGTCCTTCTCGTTGCCGGGATGGCCTTCGATGTAGCACTGCGTGACCAGTTCCTTGCGGCCCTTCATCTTGATCGCGAAATGAATGTGCGGGCAGCGGCCTGGATAAGGCACGGGCTTGATCGTGCGAAACAGATACTCGCCGGAGGAACCGGTGAGGAACCGCCCGAAGCCCTGGAAATGCGTGTCGCGTTTCTCGCGATTGCTGGTGCCGCTGTGGAGATAAGCGCCGTTGTGATCGCACTGCCAGATTTCAACGAGCGCGTTGCGTATCGGTTGTCCGCGCGCGTCGAGCACGCGTCCGTTCAGCCAGGTGACTTCGCCGAGGGCAGGCGTGGTGGTGTCATTGATGACGAGGAGGTCGTTGTCGGTGTCGAGGGGCAATTTGTCGGGATAGAACGGCCCTTCGGTTTGCGGGTGCGTGCGGACGAGTTCATCGGCAAAGAGCCCGGGCACGGTGAACAAGGCGGTACCGAAGCTCAGGTCGCGGAGAAACTGGCGGCGGCTAGGCGGAGGGTAGGAAGTCAAGGTATTCATGGTTCTGGTCAAAGCGGATCGATTACTTTTGCGGCGGCCGATGCAAGCTGTGGCACGCTTTGCAGTTCACGGCTTTCTTGAAGCCATCCAGTGCGCCGGCTTCTCCGCTTTTGAGCGCCTTGGCGGCCTTCAACAGAGCGGTGGATTTCTGGTTCCAACTCGTCTTTTCGCCACGTTCGGGCGTGCAGAGCGGCAACGACTCATAGTATTCCACGAGCTTGGCCAAATCTTCCTTCGTGCCGTGACCGTCGGAAACACGCCGGAGGACGCTGTCATCGCCTTTGTGGAGTTTCTGCATGACGTCCTTGATGGTGAATTTCGGTTTGGCGGCGGCGGCGCGGAGCATTTGAATGGAGAGGGTGCTCACCAACGCCGCCGCGACCAGGAGTGCGGCGAGCTTGAGGGTTGAATATCTTGGGTTCTTCATAGCGGTTTGGTTTTGGGGTTTTTGCATTTTTCAGCGAACTCGTGACCGATCACTGACTAACTACTGATAACTGACTGCTGACTACTGATGACTGATCACTTTAAGCTTTGAGCTTCAAGGATTGGGCCGGCAAGGATGCCTGCCCTACTTTTAGATTTTCTTCAACAAATTCTTCCAGCGCGTCCAGGCTTCCTCGCGCGCCTTCTTGTTGGCGGCATTCCCGCTCGGATCTTCGCCGGCGCGCATGAAACCGTGGCCCGCGCCTTCGTAGGTCACCGGATCGTAAGTCTTGCCCGCTTTCTTCATCAGCTCGGACGATTTTGGGATGGTGGCGTTGACGCGCGCGTCGTTTCCGCCGTAGAAACCATAGATCGGGCAGTTGATGCGGGCAAGGTCATCCGCATTCTCCGGCCCGGCGCCATAGAACGCGAAGCCGGCTTTGATGATTTTGTTGTTGGTGGCGAAACGGAACGTTTGCCCGCCGCCCCAGCAAAAGCCGCCGACGGCGACCTTGCCGTTGCAGGCCGGCAATTTGGCCACGTAATCCACCACCGCATTGAGGTCGGCTGTGATTTGGTCCGGCGGCAACGATGAAATGGCCTTGCGAACCGCATCACCGGCGCCGAGTTCGGCGGTGCCGCCGCCACCCGGCGCACTGCCGGAAAGAAGATCCGGCGCGATGGCGATGTAACCTGCCTCCGCCAGTTGATCCGCGACGCCACGCACCCAATCCGTGAGGCCAAAGATTTCGTGGATAACGACGACGGCGGTGGCCTTTTCTTTGACTTCGGGAAACGCGATGAAGCTGTTCACTTCTCGGTTGCCTTGTTTGATTTTCACCCACTCCAGATGGCGCGGGGATTTTTCAAGACGGGCTTTGGCCCAATCTTGGGCCGTGGTGGTGAACGTGGCGAGAGCAAGGCTCGCGACGAGGAGGAATGTTCTCTTCATGGTTTGATATTTGTGATGATGAGGTTTCGTTTAGAGCGTGTTTTGAAAATGGGTGGAACGGGCTACCAGCCCGTTTTCGGCGGCAACTTGCCGCCGAACATTGCGGCAGGCTGGTAGCCTGCCGCAACAGGCCAGTGGCCTGTTCCATTCAAAAGGCATTTTCAAAAAGCGCTCTTAGATTTCACTGACGCGGACGGCGATCATGTAAAATCCGGCCGAGGATTTTCGCTCTACGAACAGGCTCACGTTGGCCGTGGTCGCAGAGCTGAAAGTCGTCTGGTCGGCGGCGCCATCTGCCGTTGGGGAAAAGGAAGCCGGCGCGGCCTCCTTGTCCAGCGACTCGCGATAGAGCACTTCATATTCGACTTTGCGCAGCGCGCGAAAGTCCAAGCGGAAGCGAGGATTTCCGCCCCCGGCCGGCTGAACATTCGAGCCGGTGATGGAGTAACCCAGACTGGGAATTTGCACCTGCAACAGATCGCTCCCGTCGAATTGGATCGTGTATTTGCTGAGCGCGCCGCTTGCCAGACCGGAAATGCGCCGGCCATCAATCCCGAAGATCGATCCGTGACACTGGCACAACATTTGGTTGGTGAAGGCATTCATCGGATCGACCGTGCATTGCTGATGCGTGCAGCGAGAATTGAGGGCGAAGAACGTGTTGTTGGGACCGCGATTGATGATCACCGGGTAGAATTGCCCGTCTGGCATCAGATCGGCTCGCAACGGATTCAACGCCAGCCGGACTGAGCCGGATTCGTTTTGCAGGGCCGGAAAACTGCTGAGCTTCAAGCGCAGCGTGCCGGTGGTGGACACCGAGAGGGTTCTGATTTCTGAGGCCAGCGTGTCGGTCCAGGTCTTGCCCAGCAAGGCGGAGTATGCGGTCGCAAAAGCGAACGTCTTGATGAAGCGGCGGCGCTCCAGGTTTAAGTTTTGTTTCATGTTTCTTTGATTTCGATTTCAGGGTTCAAGGTTTGCCGCATTCACTCGATTGTTTGTCCCCGGTTAGCGAGATGATGCCAGCACACGCACGTTGTCGAAGACGGACGTCCCCAGCGACGCGTTGTCCCACGACGTCACGCCAAGGCCGATGTAAATGCGCTTGCTCATCTTGATTCGGACCGCGCCGGCCCTGGTCCACCGCTGGCCGTCGGGCGATAGAAAAGCCGTAATGGAATCGCCCTTGCGCGCCAGGCGCAACCAGTGCGGCGCGCCTTCATGGCCCACGCGATCGGATTTGCTTTCAATCGCGGGCCGATGCTCAAACTCCACATTGCCGTCGGGCCGCAAAAACAGAAACGCGTGCGGGGCCGCGGTTTTGAGGCTTTCCCGGATCACTACGCCCGCTTTGCCTCCCGGATGGGACATCTCCAGGTCCACGATGCGCGCCACGACCTCCCCGTCGCCCTCCAGGTCTTGGTACACGAAATGGAACTGGTCCTTGGTCAGGCACGTGTTTCGTCCCGCGCCTTTGGCGGTGCAGCGATTCCCTTCCAAACGCGCGGCGCCGGCCAATCCCACTTCGCCAATGTCCTGGGAATGCCAGGGATCCTCCAGCAGCGAGCGCGCCGCCATCTCGACTCCTTTGGATGCGGTCGCGAAGAAACCTCCCGTCACCAACGCCGATTTGCCGTCCTCGCGATTCACGAACTGCACGGTTCCATCCAACACTTCCAGGCGGCTGGCTTGAGCGTCCACGGCCAGGAGAAACTCCGTGCCCATAACGATGGCTTCGGCGTGAGGCGTCAGGATCAGCATCGGGTGCCCTTTGGGTTGGGGCGCGACTTTGGCAGTGAGAGTTCCCTGGGACAATTCGAGCCGATGGGCCGCATTGGTTCTCTCCAAACGCAGCCGAGTCCCGGAATTCAGTTCGAGGGTTGTGGGTTCCTTCAGGTACGCCACGGTCGCGCCGTTTTGCGCGGAGGTTTGAATTTGGTCGCCGGACTTCACAGCCATCACGCCGGTCCAGGCGACCGGTTTGCCTCCCCTGACAAGTGTCGTGCCCTGAGGGCGTCCTTCGATCTGCGCGAGCGGTTCATTCTCCGCCGGCCGCAGCAGCAGGAAACAAAGAGCCGCCACACTGGCTGCCGCAGGCAAACCGAGTTTCCAGCCCGCCCGGCTGACGCTGCACTGCACGGCCTGCCGGAGCTTGCGCAAGCGACTGCCCGCGAACACCTCACTCTGCCGAACTTCGGCCGTCTCGAAAGCGCGGGCTTGCTGCGCAGTTTCCTGGCGAGCTTTCTCCGCCAAAAGCGCTTCCAGCAGGGCGCTGTCAAAAGCCAACTCCTGCCGCAGCCGCGCGCGTCCTTCCGGCGTGCTCAACCACGTAGTGAACTCGGCCAACTCTTCGTCCGACAGGGAGCGATCCTGCCACTTGACGAGCAATTCCTCCAGTGGGGTCATAAACCTAGGACTGTGACAAAGAATTTTCGACACATGTATCGAGAATTCTTTGTCACAGTCCCAGCTCCTGCAGCTTGAGTTTCTTTTCGACGCATGTGGCGAGCGCTTCGCGGAGGCGGACGAGCGCTTTGATCACCGCCGCCGTGGATTGCCGCAAGTGCGAGGCGATCACGCCGGTGGAGAAACCCTCGTCATATTTGAGCAGGAGCAGCCGTTTGGATTTCTCCGGGAGGGCTTCCACACATTGGCTGAGGGCGTATTGGCGGTCTGGCCAACGGTCCCTGGACGAGTCGCCCTCGGCGAAAGCCAGCTCGACGTAATCGACAAATTCCAAAAGCGTGCTGTCGGCCACGACCTTGGCATCGCGCTGTTCTCGCCAATGTTGAAGGATCAAATTCTTGGCCACGGCGCGGCACCAATGGGCCTGATTCTCGATCGCCGGGCCGTTTTCCAGAGCGCCCGCCAGCTTGAGCCAGACTTCCTGATAAATGTCCTCCGCCGTCTGCGGATGCCGGACGAGTCCGTAAATGAAGGCCATGAGCTGTGGCCGGCTGGCCAAAAACTCCGTGGTCACCTGTTTCAGCGCTTCGCTCATGCCTGGATTGGCTCTGGTTTTAGGTAAGATGCACGAACCGCCAAAAAGTGGACAAATATTTTTCATGCCGCAGACTTGCAGTCCATCCGTATCTTTGGGAAGTCAAAGCCGCCCGAAATGACCACACTCCAAGAGCGCGTGCAGCGAGCGATCCGCGAGGACGTTGCCCGCCAGGATTTGGCTGCCGCTCATCCAAACGTCCGTGTCGCTTCCACCAACGGCAAGGCGGAATTCATTCGGCGCATCACGGCGCTGGCTCTGACCAGGACTTCCCGCCGAGATCAAGAACTGAAACCCAATGGCATTTCTGAAACTCACGAATGAGTCCGAAGCGACTGGCGCCGTGAAGCGGCTTTACGACGCCGCGCTCGCCCGCGCCGGCTGCGTCGCGAATATCATCCAAGTGATGAGCCGCGACGCGGCGACTGCCGAAGCGTCCATTCACTTCTGCGTTCGCTTGATGAAATCCGAAAACGCGCTCAGCAAGGCGCGCAAAGAAATGCTCGCTGCCGTCGTCAGCAATATCAACGATTGCTATTACTGAACGCTCTCCCATGCGAAGGACTTCCGTGCGGAGTCCGGACAGAACGAGGCTGCCGACCAGTTGATCTACGATTACCGGCTCGCGCCGTTGAGCCGGGAAGACCGCGCGCTTTGCGATTTTGCGGCCAAACTGACGCTTCAGCCTGGCGCCATGGACAAATCGGACTTTGACCGGCTCATCGAGCACCATTTCACCGAAGAACAAATCACAATCGCAGTGCAGGTCATCGGCTATTTCAATTACATCAATCGCGTCGCGGACCGCGCCGCGTTTCTCTTTGTGTACATTCAGGAGGCTCATCCCGCCGATAGACCCGCCGCCCGGAGGGTTTTCGCGCCAAAGGCCGCCTGGCTTCGTTGCTCCTCAGTCGAAGATCCAGGGAGGATATTCTCCTTCGTCGCGCCTCGCCATCCGGCCTTTGGCGCGAAAACAGGACCCCGCGGAATTTTCGGACACGCTCTAAGGGTCTGTGCAAAAATAACTTCCGGTTTTGGCGGGAGCGCCGCCTGGCCGGATGCAAGGCGCAAGGAGGGAGCATCCCCGTTTCGGGGCTGTGACCGACGAGCAACGCCGCAGCCAGCCAGGCGCCGCCCCGCCCCGGAGGGCTGGGGCGATTTCGCTTTCTGGCTTCGTTTCTGCTCAGTTGATGCGTCTCAGCGCGTCGGTGGCTTTCTTCCGAGTCGAATCATTCTTGGATTTCTCCAGGACGGTTTGAAGCGCCTTCTGGCGCAACTCCTTGGTCGCGCCTTCCAGGTTCGGTCCGGTCGCGGCATTGACAGTGGCGAGGCATGCCTCCTCCACAAGCGCCGGGTCTGCCGCAAAGTTGAGGAGCAATTCCACGGCTCCGGCGCTGGGAATGGCGCCGAGGGTCGCAATCGCGAGCCGCTTCTGTTGCGGCTGCTTCAAGGAAGGCAGCACGCGGTTGACCCCGGTGAGTTTGTCCGCGCTGCTGAGCTTCTTGGCTTCCTGAAGATAGAGCAAGTAACCCCGCGCGCCCTGCACCTGGTAAGATGGCTTTTTGCCAGATTGGGCAAGAGCCAGAAGGGGCTCTGCAACGCCTGCGTCATCCGGCCAGTTGTTCGGCCAGGTCGCAAGCGTGCCCACGGCTTCGTCCTGAACCCCTTCATCTCGATCCTCCAGAGCGGCCTTCACCGCGGCCAGCGCGTCGGCTCCGCCAATGGAGGCCAGCACGCGCACTGCGATTTGGCGGATGGCGCTGTCGTTGTTCTTCACCAGGGGCAGCACTTGCGGGAGAGAACGCGCACCGCCGCGCCCGCAGATGGCGGTCAAGGCTTTTTCGATCTGTTCACGATCTCCCGATCTTTGGGGCGTGGAAACCAGGCGCACCAAATCGCCCACTTGCGAGTCGGATCCGAGAACGCTGAGCGTGTCGAAAGCAGCCCGGCGAACGCCTGCGTCCGCATCCTCTGCGCTGGCGATAACCGCGGGCACTGCGGCCTCAATTCGCCGCAGCGCGGCCAACTCGATAATCAATTGTCGCAACCGACCGGTCGCCAGTGGAAGGCGTGAGAGGAGCGCGGCATCCACGGGTTTGCCTTCCATGCGCGTCAGAGTCGCTTTGGCAGCTTTCGTGAGCTCGGCATCCCCTTCGGCCGCGGCGTTCAGCAACACAGGCACCGCCGAGACATCGCTGAATCGGTCCAGCAAACCCAGTGTGGCGACGCGGGTCGCTTTGGCGCCGTGCTGGGCCACTTGCAACATTTTGGGCATGACTTCGCCATCGCCGCGGTCTGCCAAAGCGAGGAGCAACATGACCTGGCGTTCGGGAGGCGTGCGATCCAATTCCGCCCCCAACGCTTCCGTCACCTCGCGGCCCGGCAGTTCGCGCGCCGTGCGCAGGGCGATTCCAAACACGGCCTTGTCCCCGGCTCGCAATTGTTCGAGCAAGAGCGGAATGCCGTCCGCCCGCCGCGCCAGAATCGCGCCGCGCGTCGCTTCGAGCCGTCTTTGCCTGGGCACATCCGCCTGGCGAACGGCATCGTACAAGCGAGTGGCTTCGGCGAACTTCGCATCAGCCAGCAGCCGCTCGGCGCACAGGACACTGCCCTCTGCCACCCCCGGGCGAGTCTCGTTCCGCGGCCCCGTGAGTGCCTGGCCAAGGATTTCCCCGGCTTGCGTTCCGCCTATGTTTCCCAGAGCAATCGCCGCGGCGGCGACGACTTCCACGTCCGCGGTTTTCAATTTCTCCGCGAGCGCATCCACGGCTTTGGTGTCACGGCGCACGCCGATGGAGTTGATCGCTCCAATCAACAAGTTGCCTTTCAATCTAGGCAGCGCTGCGCGCAACGCCTCATCCGCCGCCGGCCCTGGAATGACCTCCAGGGCGATCCGTGCCCAAGAGGCCAGACCCTCATCAGCCAGGAGCGGCGCCAGAGACGGGACGGCATCCTGGTTGCCGTAGATCGCCAGGTTCTTGCAGGTGATCGCTTTGTCCGCGGCCGGCGCGTCCGATTGCAGGACGGCGATCAGATTGCGCTGTTTCTCCGCCGAGGATTCGCGAGCGCTGTCCGCAGCCAGACTTGTTTGAGTGATGGTGAGAAAGGAAATCGCCGCGCTTGACAGGGCGCAGAGTGCGAAATGTTTGGTTCTGAAGAATTTCATAAATAACCTTGTGATCAGATGTTGTTCATGCGTTCGCTGCAAAAACGCGCATCGCCCCTCTCCCGTTCCCTCTCCCTGCGCTATTAAGACTGACTCCGTGCCGGAGCGCAGCGAGAGAGTTTTCCGATCGAAGTTCGCGCATTGGGACCATGAACCGCAGCCTCGACGGACCGCAGCCTTTAGGCTGCTTCCGGCTCGGCTCTGGAGTCCCACGTTGAAGCGGCCTTAAGGCCGCGGTCCGGGAGACGGGTTCATAGGAAAAACGCGGGGGAAGGTCCATAGCTGGTTCGTGCAAGCCTAAGATCTCATCCTCACGCCCTAAATCCTCCAAGGTTCGCGTGTGGCCTCGGAGCGAAGCCGATTGGCTTCCTCGTCGCCGATGAACTCGTTCTTCTTGGGATCGAAAAGAACCTTCCGGTTGAGGAAGAGAGCGACGTTGGCCGCGTGGCAAGCGATGTGCGCCTGGCAAGCCACGTCGGCGTTGGCACGCGTCTGACCTCGCGATCTCACACAGTCCAGGA
>Ga0194121_10004729_pt1 | contig 19527 bp, 19 predicted proteins | sample TA2MahCa50mmetaG_FD_148609 | JGI IMG/M metagenome (GOLD analysis project Ga0194121, IMG submission 148609) | Freshwater microbial communities from Lake Tanganyika, Tanzania - TA2015020 Mahale Deep Cast 50m | ecosystem: Environmental > Aquatic > Freshwater > Lake | place: Tanzania: Lake...
TGTTTTCGAGGTTGATGATTTCTCCCTCGACGAACGCCTGCTCAGACTTGGCGTCCTCGTACTCGGAGTTTTCACCGATTTCGCCGAACTCCTTGGCCTGGCGGATGCGCTCGGCCACTTCCCGGCGCTGGTGCGTCTTGAGGTGCTCCAGACGTGCTTCCAGCTTGCGGAAACCGTCGCGGGTCAGGGTGACTTCTTTTTGCGTCTCAGCCATTTTACTCAGCACTCCTCCAAAGTGTACACCAAAAGTTCCTACTCGAGTTCGCCAAGGCACAACCTTGACGGGAATTTTTGGTGTAAATATTCCACGCGCGGCCGGAGATCCAGCCGCCGTATGAGATTCAAATAATCGTCGCTGGTGGCGTCGTCCCAGTCCTTGTCCAGGAGCACCAGCATGGCCGCCTCCAGCACGTTGGTGCCGAAGGAGCGGCCCTTGAGATCCGGCGTGGTGGCCACCAGCCAGGCCACGCCGCGCGCCGCGAGGTCTTCGACGTCGGCCGGGGTCACGGTGTTCGTCACGATGACTTTTCCGTCCAGCCGGGCCGGCATGTACTTGCGGATGAAATGGTAGTCGCCGGCGATGATGTCCGCGTCGTGGTAATACGCGGCGTATTTTTCGTCGGGCGCGGCGTCTTGCTGCTTGCCGATGGGATACAAGAAGCCTATCGGCATCTTGCAAAGCTCGGGGAGGAGCCTGTCGGCCCAGTCGGCCAGCTCGTCCAGGCTGTGGATGGGCTGGTTGCGATCGAGCGCGAAAATGAGGTCGCCGTACGTCATGTGGGCGCCGGCCTCAACGAAGGCCTCAGCCATGCCGAAGCGGTCCATGCCGGAAACCATCAGCACCTTGCGGCCCTGAATCGGAATTTCCGGGTGATGCCGGGCCAGCAGCTTGATGATTTCCCGCTCGAGGGAATTTTTCAGGCCGCTGCCGTCGACCACGCGGGTTTTCTGAACCGCGTTTTTCAGGCGCAGGCCGTCGCGCAGCGCGAAACGGTCGCGGCGCGAGTACAGGTAGATATCGACGCCGCCCAGTCCGATAGCGTCCACCGTGCCGTCAAGGGATTTGAGGAGATCGAGCGCCTGCTTGAAATTCCCATCGGTGCCGCGCCGCGAGATGTGGAAGTGGCGGTCGAGAAGATCCACTTCGACTTCGTGGTCGCGGCGGCTCGATCCCAGACTGACGCTGACCACGGTTGCCGTGCGCTGATCGGTGATCATACGACCCCTTCGCGGAAGGAGTACACCGGGGGCACGCCCTTGCGCCGCAGCCGGGCGGCCTCGCGCACCGCGCCGATCTCGTCGTCGGTCACCACGCGGTCGAACGAGCGCAGGCCGGCCAGCTTGAAGCCGTGCTTGTCGGCCAGCCGGGAAATTTCCTCGACCTGCTCGATCTTGATGCCGCGGCCCAGCGTGTAATTTTCGTAGCGCCCTTCCAGGGCGAGAATAATGGTTTCCGCCATGCAGGCCAGGGAGACGCCCTGCGGATATCCGAAATCAAATCCGAAGTCGGGATTTTTCCCAGGCACTTCGGCAAGCCCGCCTTCGATTACCAGAACGTCGGGGCGAGCGGTGGCGACTTCGCGGCACACGTCGTGCGGCAATGACACGTCGCAGACCAGCGCGCCGGGCTTTAAGTCGTCGGGGCGGATGATGTTTCCGGTGCTGGAGGTGGCGGTGATGACGATGTCTGAGTCGCGCACGCCGGGCGCGATCTCGGTCTCGATGTCGCACACCTTTCCGCACTCGGCACGAATCACTTCGGCCACGTTGCGCAAGCGGCCGGCGTTGCGGGCCACCAGCGTCATGTGCTTCACCTTGCGGGCGATGAGGCGCGCGCACACGCTGCCGATGGAGCCGGAGGCGCCCACCACGGCGGCGCGGCAGTCCTCGAGATTCATCCCCAGGCGGCGGGCGCCTTCCAGCGCGCCTTGCAGCGACGTGGCAATGGTGTACGAGTTGCCGCTGGTGACGGCGATCTTGCCCTCCAGCCGGTCGGCCAGCGTCTGGCCGGCATCCCCGACCACCGAGGTGTAGCCTCCCAGGCCCACGATGCGCGCGCCGTTGGCGTGTCCCAGGCGGGCGGCGGCGAGGACCTTCTCGTAGACCTGCTCGCGGGGGAAGTCGACGAACTGCGACGGGAGCAGCGGCACCAGGGAGAACCAGCCTTCGGCGCGCTTGCCGGTGGCGGACTCGATGCCGGTCACGTGGGACACGATGTTGGAGGGCATCCACTCCAGGACTTTCTTGACCAGCGTCTCGCGCTTGTTGGCCGCCTGCGGCTCGTAGCGGATGACGTCGCGCATGTCCAGCGGGTGGATCAGGAAGACGAAGCGCTCAATACACGGGTCGGCCGAGGGCATTATCGCCCTGGCGGGCTCGTCAACCCTGGCGGCGTGGGGAGTAGTTGTGGACTCGGATGCGAGCATGGAACTCCTAGGCCTTCGCGATCTCCTGCGAAGAGGGTACTAGATAGGGGTCGGCACAGCCAACGCCACCATCGTATTCACGGCCTGCTTCGCGGCCTGTCTCCATGGGTATTGTCGCCCTGGCGGGCTCGGTTTCCGCGCGGGACTCCACGTGCTCCTTCATGGCGGACAGCATCATCTGCGAGTTCTCACGGACTTTCACCTCGAGGGTGGGGCCGATCAGCTCCGTGAGATTGGGAATCCCAAAATCGTAGTCAACCCCGAGGGTGACGCGCGTTTGTTCGCCGACCCGCTCGAAGCGCCACTCGCCCTCGAACTTGTCGAGGTCGCCCTCGATGAGCCGGTAGCGGATGACGTGCGCGGCGTGGTCGAACTCGTCGATCTCGGTCCAGATGATGGGAGTTCCCTCGACGTTGGTCACCCACTCGGTGGTGGTGGTGTCGCCGTCGCGGGACAACACGGTCACCGACTCGACGTCGGGCATGTACTCGGGGAACTTCTCCATGTCAACGGCCATCGCGTACACCTCCGCGATGTCGCCATTGATGAGGATCTTCTCTTCGACGTACGGCACTTGCGCGAAACTCCTAGACCTTGAACATGTCGCGGGCGCGCCGTACGGCGCCCTCGAAGGCGGCGACCGCCTGATCAACTTCGCTGGTGGTGACGATGAGCGGCGGCTCGAAGCGCATCACGCGGGGCATGTTCAGTGTGTACACGCCGATGACGCCGCGGTGCGCCATCTCCAGCATGATGATGCCGCCGAAGCGCTCCTCGGCCAGCTCGACGCCGACCATCAGGCCCTTGCCGCGAACCTCTTTGACCACCTGGGGATGGCGCTTGCGCACGTCCTCGAGCCCCTGCATCAGCAGGTAGCCCATCTCGGTGGCGCGCTCGGCGAGCCGCTCCTCCTCGATGACTTCGATGGCGGCAAGCCCCGCGGCGCACGCCATCGGACTTCCCCCGAACGTCGAGGTGTGGATGAGCGGGTTCGGACCCAGCGGCTGCCATACGCGGGGGGTGCCGATAAGCGCGCCCATGGGCATCACGCCGCCGCCCAGCGCCTTGGCCATCAAGAGGATGTCCGGTTTCGTGTCCCAGTGCTCGACGGCCCACATCTTGCCGCTGCGCGCCAGGCCGCTCTGGACCTCGTCCACGATGAGCAGCACGTCGTGGCGCTTGCAGATCTCGGCCACTTTCGGGAGGTAGTCGTCGGCCGGGACGACGATCCCGCCCTCACCCTGGATGGGCTCGAGGATGACCGCGGCGGCGTTGCCCCCCATCTCCACGATGGCGGCCTCGATGGCCTCGGCGTCGCCGAAGGGAACGTGCGACACGGCAGGCAGCAGCGGCTCGAAGGGGGTCTTGAAGAGATCCCGTCCGGAGGCCGACAGCGAGCCGAACGTCTTGCCGTGGAACGAATTGAAGGTCGCCACGATGCCCGGCTTGCCCATGGCGAGGCGGGCCAGCTTGAGGGCGCCTTCCACCGACTCGGTGCCGCTGTTGCAGAAGAACGAGTACTGGAGGCCCTCGGGGGTGATCTGCGCGAGGCGCTCGGCGAGGTCGGCCATGGGCTTGTTGAAGAACATCTTGGCCGACAGCGGCATCAGCTCGAGCTGGGCCTTCACCGCTTCGACGACGCGCGGATGGCGGTGGCCCAGGTTGAAGACGCCGTAGCCGCCGGCGAAGTCGAGGTAGGGCTTGCCGTCGACGTCAAAGACGCGGGTGCCCTCGCCGCGCCACTCCAGCGCGCCGTACCCGCCAAACTTCAACAGGCGCACCAGCGAGGGGTTGTAGTACTTGCGGTACTTCTCTTCGACCTCGCGGAGCAGCTCCTTGCCCGAGCGCCCTTCGACCGCGGTCGCAACCTGTGTCTCGACGGCCATCCAAAGTCCTCCAAATGGTGCCCGGCGCGCCCCGAAGTTGAAGAACTCCAGCAACCATCAGGATAGCGCCTCCGGCGAAAGGACAAGTGTTCGTCCCGGTAGGGGCGATTCCTCCCAGAAGCGACTGCGGGGGGCATGCGCCCGGCATGGTGTATGTCCGCAACGAATCGCAAGCGCGTTGACCATGTGCTCCAAGGCGGCCTACATTATTCACAGTGTAGCACTTGACAACCTATAGATCCGGCATTACAGTGTTCAAGAATCTACTTTCGGAGACGAAACATGTCAAACACCCTGTGTCCGCGCCAGCAGAGCTCGTTTGACGGAATTCAGCGAGCGCTGGACATCTCGGGAATCGCCCTGCTGACCTGCGACGACGGCCGCGGGCGCAGCACCGTGGCGCGCAAGGTTCACGAGGCGCGGGGCGGGCGGTTCCTGGGTATCCGCGAATTCGTCGACGCCATGGAGGGCGCGCATCCGCTCGCGCTTGAGGAAACCCTCCACGGATTGCTCATGCGCGCACTTGCGGAGACGGACCTGCTGGTGGTCGACGATCTGCACCTGGTCAACGATGCGGTGTGCTGCAACTTCAACTATCCGCGCTCTGACTATATCAAAGCGCCGCTCACCGCCGTGGCCAGCTACGTCCTCGAAACCGGCAAGAAGCTGATGGTGGCGGGTTCCGAGTCCCTCGAACCGTTGCAGGTGCGTGGCTATGCGTTTGGCATTGACGATTTCCGGGTCGAGGATTACCGGTTCCTGTGCGACGTGCTCCTGGGAGAGCGAGGCCTGAATTTCGAAAAGATCCATCGCTTCGCGCCCAGGTTGAACGCGCATCAATTGAAGAGCGCCTGCACGTGGCTGAGCGGTGACACGGCATTGACGACCGAACGCTTCATTGAATACCTGCGCTCTCAGCGCATGACCAGCAATGTGGATCTTACAGAAGTGGAGCAGGTCGACCTGCGTGACCTCAAGGGCGTCGACGACGTGATCGAAAGTCTTGAGGCGCAGATCGTGCTTCCGCTGGAAAACGACGCTTTGGCCTCGCGCTACGGCTTGCGGCCGCGTCGCGGAGTCTTGCTGGTAGGGCCGCCCGGAACTGGCAAGACCACCGTGGGGCGCGCACTGTCCCATCGCCTGAAGAGCAAGTTCTTTCTTATCGACGGCACCTTCATTTCCGGCACGCAGAATTTCTACGGATCCGTGAATCGGATTTTCGAAGCGGCGAAGGACAACTCGCCGGCCGTTATCTTTATCGACGACAGCGACGTGATTTTCGAAAACAACGACGAAACGGGGCTATACCGCTATCTGCTCACCATGCTGGACGGCATCGAGAGCGAGTCCCAGGCGCAAGTGTGCATCATGATGACTGCCATGAACGTCAGCAGCCTGCCGCCCGCCTTGATTCGCTCCGGCCGCATTGAATTGTGGCTTGAGATGGGACTCCCCGACGCCGATGCGCGCCGGGAAATTCTACAGACCCGAGTGAAGGCGCTGCCCGAGCCGCTCGATGGCGTGGACCTTGAGGCATGGCCACGATTACCGGAGGGTTCACCGGCGCCGATCTCAAGCGGGTGGTCAACGACGCCAAGACCATGTTCGCCTACGATCTGGCACGCGAGATTGCGGCCCGTCCGGTCATCGAGTACTTCCTGGAGGCCGCCACGCGCGTCCGCCAGAACAAGGAGCGCTACCTCGCCGCCGAAGCACGGGCGCGCGACCGCCATCCCGACCGTCCCGCCTGGTTCGACGTGGCCGCCCTGAGCGGACTCTCGTCGTCGTGAGCTAACGCGGCAATGAGGGCGTTCACAATCACGTGATTTTGCATCGCGCGGCGCAGATGCGCACCGAGCCTTATCCGTCCCCGTCGATCAGACGCCCGCGTCCACGCGGGCGCGAGAGAGCAAGTCGGCAATTTCCAGGCGCTCCGCCCAGGTTTCCAGGTAGCCAATGTCAAGGGCTCCCGCCTGCACCTTGAAGACACCGAGCACGTCACGCCACTGCTGCTCGGAGTCACTCTTCCGGTACCAGTCGAGTTTCGACAGGATCACGTCTTCTGCGGACGCCAGGTAATAGCTACGGCCCCTCTTGTCTTCGAAAATTCGCTGACGCCGCTCCATTGCAGCGAGATTGTACGGCCGTGCGCGGAGCACGAAAATATCTACTTTGAACATCGAGGCCAGATGCAAGACATTGAAGGACGCACCTCGGTCCAGTGCGTCAAGCATTGTTTCCAGATCGAGGTAGTAGTCTGTATGGAGTTCCTCGGCGAGAGAAATCGCCTGCTCCACGCTCAGGTCCGCAACCAGATCCGCATCGCGAGTCGTGCGGGGCTCGCCAAGCGTGGCACTGGCCACTGAGCCGGTGATGAAATAGCGGGCCTCAACGGCTTCCAGAGCGTCTACTACTGGATCAATAGCAGCCCACAGTTCATCCAAGCGTTCTATACGATTCCACGTAATGGCGTGCGCGCGCGGCCAGCTCGTCACCATAGTTGAGTGCCACCATCGCCCACGTAATATCTTCATCGCACCATTCTGGGTGCCGTGTTCGCAGCGCGCTTCGTTGCATCTCACGCACGCCACGGATCATGGACATGGTCATCCGCCAGCGTCCGGGGATACCGGCCTCACGGAACAATTGCATCTGAACGGCCTCCACCCCCGGTGAGGTGTCCCGCGACTGCGTACGCATCAGGCCGGTGCCGCCTGGGCCTCGTGGAAATAGCGGGTGACCACGTCGACCATCACGTTCATGTCGCTGATCTGGAAAACGCTCTCGCGGAAGCTCGCCGACCCCGGCAGGCCGCGCACGTACCAGCCGACGAACTTGCGCATCTGCACGACGGGGTTGCCCTCGCCTTCCTTCTGCAGCAACAATTCCATGTGCTCCAGGATGAGCCGCAGCCGCTCCTCCAGCGTGGGCGGCGGAGCCGGCTGACCGCCTTGAAACAGGTGCTGACATTCCCGGAAGATCCACGGATTCCCGCGGCTGGCCCGCCCGATCATCACCGCGTCGCAGCCGGTTTCGCGCAGCATGCGGACCGCGTCGGCCGCGCAGGTGATATCCCCGTTTCCAATGAGCGGAATGCGCGCTCTGGACTTCAGCTCGCGGATGAATTCCCAGTCAGCCTTCCCGCCGTAAGCCTGCTCGGAGGTGCGCGCGTGGATGGCCAGCGCCGCCACTCCTGACTCCTGCGCGACGTGGAGAATTTCCGGCGCGGTGATCTGGCTGTTATTCCAGCCCTTGCGGATTTTGATGGTCAGCGGAATATTCACCGATCTGACGACCCTTTCAAGGATCCGACCGACCTCTGCGGGGCGCTTGCAGAGCGCCGCGCCGCCGCCGCTGCGGTTGATCTTGTCCACCGAGCAGCCCATGTTGATGTCCACGATATCCGCGCCGGCCGCCTCCACGCGGCGGGCCGCCTCGGAGAGCACCTCGGCGTCCGACCCGAAAATCTGGATGGCGATGGGTTTTTCCATGGGACGATAGTGCATGCGGCCCAGGCACGCCTGGGCGCCGATCTCGGCCAGCACGTGCGAGGACACCATCTCGGTGGTCACCATCCCGCACTGGTAACGGCGCGCCAGGATGCGGACGATGGAGTCCGTGACCCCCGCCATGGGCGCCATGAAGAAGGGGTTGGGCAGATCGAGACGGCCGATTTTCATCGGTTGCGCTCCCACACGCGACGCACGCCCTGCAAAACGAGCCACGGCTCCACTTCGTCGATCTCCTTGCATTGACGCACCAGCGACGAGGCAAGTCCGCCGGTGGCCACCACCCGCGCCTTCCCCAACTGCTGCTTCATGCGGCCCACCAGGCCATCCACCATCATCGCATGCCCCATCAAGATCCCCGCCTGCATGGCGTGCTCCGTGTTGGTCCCCCAGGGCAGCGGCGGCGGCTCCAGAGAGATGCGCGGCAGGTGGGGCGCCCGGGCGTAGAAGGCGTCCAGGGAGACGCTCAGCCCGGGTCCGATGGTGGCGCCCAGGAATTCCCCCCGCTCGTTGATGGCCGAAATCGTGGTGGCCGTGCCCATGTCGATGACCACCAGCGGGCCGCCGAACCGAGAATACGCCTCGTCCGCGGCCACCAGCAGGTCGGCGCCCACCTGGTGAGGATTGTCGGTCTTCACGGTGATGGCCAGCTTCTTCTCGACGTCCACGAAGAACGGGTCGCACTTCAGGTGGCGCCGGCACAGGCTCGCCAGGTGGTGGCCCAGGACCGGCACGACATTTGAAATGGCCACGCCCTCCAGGTCGGCGACTCGGTAGCCTTCTTCGTGTAAGAGGACCTTGAGCATCACGCCGTACTCGTCCGCGGTGCGGTGGCGGTCGGTGTGCATGCGCAGGGGCGCCTTCAATTCGGCGCCTTCAAAAAGGCCGATCACGAGATTCGTGTTTCCAACGTCGAGGGCAAGCAGCATGCGTCGCGGGAGTTTCTGCGCGCGGCTGGAATGTCTCCTTTCCGCTCGGCCGTATGCAACGCCGGTCGAACGGCGTTGCATACCCAGGGAGGATTTTGATGCAGACCGCCGCCTACGACTTAAAGCACCGCGCCCAGAAGGGACAGGAGCGCGCCTACGCATGCCGCACCCGCATCGAGCAGCGCGTCCTGGGAGACGACGGCCCCATGGCGTCCCAGGAAGCGTCCTGGGACAGCCGGATCCTGGCCCGCACGCTGGCCGTGGACGACGACGGCTCGCGCCACGTGGTGCACGTGATGGAGCCCGTGTCGGTAACCCCCGAAGGGGCCGCCCAGGGGATCGCTCCCGAGCGGCAGGTTTCCTACGATCAGGTCGACGAGCGCGGGCGCATCATCGAGTCCACCAACGACGGCGCCCTCTGCCTGTACCTACTTCCGGATGTTCCCGTGGCGCCCGGCGACACCTGGACCTCCGCGCTGAAGCTGCGGCTGCCCCTGCTGGGCCACCCGGTCGAATGCATCCACCACTACCGCGTCGGGGATATCACGTCCGTGCGCGGGCACGACTGCCTGGAGATCGGCTTCGAGTCCGAGGAGGCCGTGGTGGAGGCCGAGCTGCCCATCGGCGAGCAGATGCTCCTCACGATCAAGACCGAAGGGGTGCTCTGCTTCTCGCCCGAGGGGGGATTTCCGGTGACGCTGCAGATGCGCATCCACACGCGCCCGCGGGTAGCCGGGGTTACCTATGAGACAATTACCGACACCGTGCAGGAGCTCGAATCAATCCGGCCGTGAAAAAACTCGCGACCATTGCAATAATACTGCTGGCCGTATGGTGGCTCTGGTCGTCGGGCAAGCGGCACGCACCGGGCGTCCTGGTTTCGGCCACTCCGAAAATCGAGTTAATCGATCGAGGAGAGCCCTGGAAATTCGAGACAAAGAGCCGCAAGTTCGAAATCGTTCCGCGCGCGAAATACGTCCTGGAAGCGCGCGTGCTGTCGGTAAACACGGATTATGGGGACACCCAGATCGGCCCGCTGGACGTCACCGTGGGATGGGGCCGCATGTCCGACCAGAGCGTGCTCGACCGCATGCAGATCTGGCAAGACAACACCCGCCACTGGTACGTTCAGCCGCGCGGCGACTGGCCCATCCCCTACGACGAAGTGGCTCTCAGCGCGGTCAACACGCATGTGATTCCGGCGACGCCGGCCCTGGAAAAAGAATTATCGTCCATCGGCAAGGGCGACGTGATCGCCCTTGAAGGTTATCTGGTGAACGTGAACGGCGAAAACAACTTCCACTGGAATACCTCCGTGGATCCGAGCGGGTTCGGAGAGCATTCCTGCAAGATTATCTGGGTGGAGAAATTTCGCACCCTGCGTTAAAATGCGCGCCTCTCTGGAACCGGGTAACGGTTCTACGCCTACCGCCGACGGCCGCCGCCGCTCGGGGTGCTCGGAGTGCTCGGGGCGGTCGCGGCCCTCGTGCCGCCCAGGCCAGAGTTTCCAAACACGTCCGAGGTGCTCGAGTAGGTGGGCTGGCTGCCGGCCCCGCGCTGGTAGGTCTGCGTTGTTCCCGCGGTGTTGTTGGTCTGGGTGGTGGTGCGGCCCTGGCCCACCGTCCCGCTGTTGCTGTTCGTGTATGACTGCCCGGAGTCGGTGTTCACCGTCGTTGAGCTGTTGTAGGAGGCGCTGCCTGAGCCCGCGCCGCACACCGACGAGGTGTTGCTGACGGTGGCGCCGCCGTAGCTGCTGTCCACGTTCGTCGTGCCACTGTGGGTGCCGCTGTAGGTGCCGTCCGCATTCGCGGTGGACGAGGTGGTGCCGCTGTGCGTCCCGGCGGCCCACGCGCCGGTGTTGTTGTTCACCCCGCCAGCGGCCCCGCTGCGGCTGGTCGTCGTGGTGTTGCCGCACACGGTGGTCGCGGTGCGATTCGCGCCGGCCACGGTGTAGTCGCCGCCGGTGGAGGTCTGCACGTTGGCCGCGCCGGCATTCGATGTGTAGGTGGTGTTGCCGCTGGTGTAGGTGGCGCGGCGGCCGGCCCCGCGCACCGTGGCGGAGTTGCCGCCGGCGCCGTACACCGTGGCGTTCGTGGTGCCGGCGGTGACCGTGGCGTTGCCCGCGGAGGCGGTAGTAGTGGTGGTGGTACCGGTCGCGGTGGCGCCCACTGTCTGGATGGTCCCCGAGGTGGTCGTCGTCTGGGGATTGGCCACGACCACGGCGCCGCTCGGGGGAGGCGCGTAGACCGCGGTGGTGGTGGTTCCGCCCGGCGGAGGCGCATACACGGCCGTCGTCGCTGTGGCGGTTGTCGAGGTCGTCGTGGCCGCGGTCGTTGAGGTGCTGGCGGCGTCGATCTGGGCCTCGGCCTCGGTGGCCATGTTGGCCAGCCCCTGCTCGGTGCCCGGATGATTGCGCTCAATGAAGCGGCGCACCATGGGCGGAAGGCCCTGCCACACCACGCACGCCTGCTGAGCGCTCGTCCGCGCGGCTGCCCGGTCGCCTCGCTGCACGGCCTGGGAGGTGTCCCAGACCAGCGTGCGCAGCTGCGCGACGGCAGCCTGGACGCCGCCCGGCTGCTGCGCCCGGGCGCCGATCGGGAGAAGCATCAGGATCAGAACGAGAATCCAGGTTCGCACGCGGGTGGCCTCCACATCAAGCAGTCGCGCGAGATTCGGCGAAGATGGCAAAAGTCTTTTAGCCCATGAGCTTTGCCCTCTACATACAGAGGCGGGGTTTACACAGTCGCTTGCGTCAGGGTATGATGGTTAAGGCTATACGGAGGTATCCCCGGTATGAATCGAGCCGCAGAGACCCATGTAAAAAGGACCATCAGCTTACCACGACCCCTTGTGGAAAAAATTGTAGCGCAGACGAGCAACGTCAGCGCGTTCATTGCCCAGGCGTGCCAGGAGAAGTTGGCCGCGGACGCCCGACGAACGCTCGAAGCTGAAATGATTGAGCGATGCCGCGTGCGATACCAAGAAGATCTGGAACTTCTGCGTGACTTTAGCCATGCTGACCAGGAGGGCTGGTAGCGGTGGAGTCGGAGTTTCATCCGGCTCGCGGCGAAATATACACCGCGCGCCTGGACCCGACTGAAGGCTCCGAACTCCGAAAGACCCGGCCAGTGCTCATCGTGAGCAACGACATTGACAACCGGTATTCACCAGTGGTCCTGGTCGTTCCGCTGACCGAGCACAAGTCCGGGCGCGCCTACCCGACTGAGGTGCTGATCCATCCGCCGGAAGCGGGCGTAACGAAGGCCTCGCGCATCCAGTGCACCCAGATTCGGGTCCTCGACAAGCGTCGACTCCGCGACCCTGACGGCGAGACTCTCAAAAAATGGGGCGCCGTCAGCACCGACATCCTGCAGGCAGTGAACGAAAGCCTCAAGATCGCGCTTGGTTTGCCCTGATCCGCCTTCTCAAATGGTGTCCTCGTCGTCGATTTTGGGTTCCGGGGCCTTCCACTCCGGGGACGCGTGCTTTCCATTGCCGGGCGACCCGGGTTCTTCATCCGCCTCGCTCTGGCGGTCGGACAGCGACTCCAGGAAAGACTCCTCGAAATCCTCCACCAGATCGCGCATGTTCAACAGGTTCATCCGCGTCTCGCCCAGCAATTCCAGCGGGTCGGCGTCATTCTGCTCCATGAAGCGCGGCAATACTTGCGTGTAGAGCACTCGGCTGGCCACCATGATTTCCGCCAGCCGGTAGGCCAGCGCTTCCTGCTGCTCGTCGCGCAGGTCGGGGCTTCCTTTGAGGCGGGTGCGGATGGTCTGGAATACCATCTGCTCCTGCTCGAACAATTTCTCCGGGCTGTCAAGATCCGTCATAGCGAGCACTTTCCAGGCAGGCGATCACCCGCCCTGCCGATCATTTTCGCCTTCATCTGGTCGAATGAAGCTCAAAATGATCGGCAGCGCGGGGACGGCGGCGGCAGGGGCGATCGGCGGCGGCGGTGGGCAGCGGGCGTCCGCGATCAGCGCGCCGCGGCTGAAGCGGTTTTTGCGCGCCCCGGGCAATCCCCCCAGGGCGGCCAGCACGCCGAGGATGACCAGGGCCGCCATCACCAGCGCCAACGCCACCTGCAGGCGGGTCATCGCGCGGCGTGGTCGGGGCGGGGCGGTGGTCACCACGCGCGCCGACGGCCCGGCCCGCGAATGCCGCGCGGTCTTTAGCGCGAGCGCCAGCGGCATCAGATTTTCCAGCGCTTGCCGCATTTCCGCCGCGGTGCGGAAGCGGGGACCCACGTCCAGTGACAAGGCGCGGCGCAGCATGGTCTCCCATCCCCTCGGCAGGTCGGGCATGAGCACCGTGAGCGGCGGCAGGGCGAACTGCGTGGTCACCGGATCGTGGCCGCTCAGCATCTGGTGCATCATCGCGGCCAGCGCGTACAGATCCGAGCGCGGCTCGGACTTGCCGCGATATTGCTCGGGCGGCGCGTAGCCCGGCGAGCCCATTTTCACCGCGTCTTCCTGGCCCGGCGACCAGCGGACGGCGATGGTCAGGTCGATGAACCAGGGCGGCGCCGCCATGTCGATTTCCAGGTCCTGGGTGGCGCGCACGGTGATGTTGCTGGGCTTGATATCGCGCAGCACCACCGCGGGCGACTGGCGGTGCACGTGATCGAGCAGCGAGAGGAGGTGATGGCCGAGGTAGGCCACCTCCTCCACGCTCAGTCGGCCGCCGCGGCGGCGCATGAGCGCGTCAAGATCCATCGAGCCGACCTGCTCCTCCACCACGTAGTGGCGGTCTTCCTCTGAAAAAGTGTCCACCAGGCGCGGCAGCGAGGGATGCTTGACGGCGCCCAGGATGGCTGCCTCCTGCTGGAAGAGCTCAAGCTCCTCGTCCCGTGTCCGCTGGTCGGTGGAGTGGAAGATGAGGCACTTCACGACGACCGGCTGGTGGTGGTCTCCGCGCTCGTCGACGGCAAGATAAACCTGGGACTGCCCGCCCCGTCCCAGCGGTCGAAGCACGCGGAAGCGCTCTCGAAGCCGAACCCCCGCCGTCAGCACAGCACGCGCTAGTCGCGCTCCACCTCAAGCTCGACCTCATCGTCGAGGCGGGTAGTCTCGGCGGCATCCGATTTCTCTTCGTTCTCGCGGACCGCTTTGGCGGCCATCTCGCCGATGCGCTGCACCTGCAAGACCTGGCGTGAGGCGTCCCAGATGGTGCGCAGGCCCTCGATGAGGTGTTCCTGGTTGCGGTCGTCCAAAAACAGGGCAAGCTGCGCCAGACCCACGCGCGTGTTCTCGATGCCCTCGCGCAGCATTTCCTTGGTGTCTTCGAGCATCGCGCTCTCCCGGCGGACCTTATCCCGATCGTCATCGGGGAAGGCTTCCGGATTGATGAAGGGCTGCGCGGCAAGCTTCTGCTCGGCGTCCAGCAGGATGGCCTCCATCCACTGAAGCGTCTCCACGTACTGCTCGTCAGACATCTTGCCCTCGGCCACCTGGTTGGTGTCGACGATGATGCGCGCGAGGTGCTCGGTCATCACCGGTTCTTCGGTGGACTCCGCTGCCCCGGTCTCGCCCACCTTGAACGTGCTGTTGGCGCCGTCAATGAGGTGCTCCATGCGGGGCAGGGCGGCGTTGCAGCTTTGGCACACCCGCTCGTGAGGCTCGTTCGCGGTGAAGCAGTGGGTGCAGAGGATCTTGCCCTGCTGGCTGGAGGCCTGCTCCAGATGGCCCTTGGAGGCGTCCAGACGGCGCATCGACTCCTCGAGCTTCGCGACACCTTCGTCGATGTCGAGCGGATCGCCGGAGGTGAGAAAGCGCCGGAACGCCGCGTTGGCCTCCTCGTGCATGTCGAAGGCCTCGAGCACCTTCGGGATCTCCTCCTGGATCATCACCGACTCGGTGGGCACCTGACAGAGCGCCTCGAAGCCGCGGCGCACGTCGCGCAAGTGCTCGTCGAGCTTGTCCACCGCCTCCTCGAACTTCTCGAGATCATACCTTCCCTCGCGGGCCATTTTCGCGGCCGCGATGTACGTGTTGGCGATGGGAGAGGTGGTCGGGCCGCTCTCATACGTCTGCTTACGGAGGTCGGTAAAGCCTTCGCTGATGAGGGCCTGCGCCTGGCGACTGGTCTCCACGCCCTGGTCGAGCCAGGCCGGGTTGGCGTCTTCAAGGAAGCGCTCAATCTGGGTGATGCCCTCGACCTGCATGCGAAAGCCCTGCACGAGGCGCGCGACCGGCTCCCGCGGCGTGTCGGCCGGCATGCCCTGCGCCTCGTCGATGCACTTCGTGAAGTACGTCCTGGTTTCTGCCATCATTCGGGCGAACGGGGCGCGTTCCATGGTGCCCGCACGCACCTGGTCGGTGGTGTTGATGAGCATGTTGAGGACCGGATAGGGCGTGGGCCCGTAGACCAGGAACCTGGCGTCGTAGGCGTCGAGCGCACCCAGCAAGGCGTCGCCGGCCTGCGCCAGGAGCCCCATGGCCTCGTTGAACTGCTCGGCCCGCCGGCCCGACAGGTACATCCGCGCGGTGCCGAGCGCCACGCCGTATTGATCGAAGGCCTCCAGCACGGACTGGATCGGCTCCGCCCAGTCCTGGGCGAACTTCTCGCCCTCGGTAGTGGACTTCTGGAGGAAGTCGCTGCGTGCCGCCAACAACCCCTGCTCGCGCGCCTCCAACGCCTGCTGCAGGACTTCGGGCGCGGCGCGGCCGTCGAGGACGTCCTGGCACAGGGCAATCAGTTGATTGGTCTGCTGGGACCGCGACGGCCCATGGCGCTCGGTTACCATTCGGGGATGCCTCCCATCGGATTGCCGCCCTGTTTTTTCGGTGCTGGCGCCGATTTCCTGCGATGCGTGTGCTTCGGCGCGACACCGCGCCCACGCGTGGGTGTTCTACCCGCGCCGTTTCCCGACCGGCCCCACGGGCTTTTTCATTCGGTCGTGGCAAAACGGCGAGCCGTGAAGCTCGCCGTTTGTCGCCGGGAAGCGGTCGCGGTCTACGCCGCGTACATCCGGGGGTGATGGGTGTGGTGGCAGTGGCACTCGCCGCCGTTGAAGTTGTAGATGTTGATGACGGGGCCGCCCATTCCGGGCATTCCCATTCCCATGCCCATTCCGGGCATTCCCATGCCCATGCCCATGCCGCCCATGCCCATGCCCATGCCGCCCATGCCCATGCCCATGCCGCCCATGCCCATGCTCTGCCTCATCATCATCTGGAGCATCATCATCTGCTGCATGTTCTGCATCATCATCTGCTGCTGCATCTGCTGGGCGTACCCCATCATGTCTTGCTGCTGGTTGTACGCACCGATTGAGCCGCCGAGCGAGCTGCCCAGGCCGGCGCCGATCATCGCGCCGATGGGGCCGCCGAGCATAAAGCCACCGATGCCGCCGAGCAGTCCACCTGCCAGGCCGCCCATCATGGGATTGCCGAAGATTCCCTTCGCGATGGAGCCAACCGCGGAGAATACGCCGCCGACTGCCTTGCCGACGCCGGAGACGACTCCACCGACGACAGAGCCAACCGCCTTGGCGACTCCGCCGATAGCCCGACCAATTCCGCTGATTACGCGACCCATGGTGCCATCCTCCGATTTAAAATGTTATTACAACTTTTATCACCCGGCGCCCCCGTCTGTCTAGTGGTCCGGGCCCGGGTTAACAAAGATTTAACGTGGGCAACAAAGTGTTAACCAGGACTTGAACAGTCTTTAATGATTGCGCCCAGGGGGACGGCGGGGTGTCGGGGTTACCGTGACAACCGCGCAGGTATGGTATACTCGGACTACAGATATGAAGAACGAGTTCCTCATCCGCAAGCTCGAGCGCAGCCTGCAGGACAATCCCAACAACGTTCAGGCCCATTATGAGCTGGGCCGCCTCTACGAGGAGGACGGCGAGCTTCAGCACGCGGTCCGGGAATTGGAGCGGGCGGTCAACCTCAATCCCCTGCACGCCGCCTCCCGCTTCGAGCTGGGCATCGTGTACACGCGGATGAAGGCCCACGAGCTGGCCATCAAGGAGTGGCAGAAGCTGGTGGACGAGGACGGCGACCTGGCCCTCGACCGCATCGACTACACCCGGCAGGCCACCATGATGGCGGTGCAGTCCTCCTGGGAGCGCTACCGCGAGGAAAATCCGCCCAACGTCTTCGTTTACTTCAACATCGCATTCGCCTACTTCGTGCTGGGGCGCGTGGACGAGGCCGCCCTGGAGTTCGAGCGGGTGCTCAGCATCAACGAGCGCTTCGAGAACGCCAACTATTATCTCGGCCTCATCTGGCAGAAGCGCGGCCAGGACGCGCGCTCCGTCGAGTCATTCCTCCGGGAGTTGGAGGGCCGCCCACACTCGCCGCAGGTGTATTACGCGCTGGCCGTCTCGCTCCACCGCCAGGCGAAGTCCAGCCACGCGATCCTGCACCTGCAAAAGGCCATCCAGCTCAAGCCCCGCTACGTGAAGGCGCAGTTCCGCCTCGGGCTGGTGTACGCCGCGCAGGGCCAGATGGATTTCGCGGTCACCCACTTCGAAAAGGCCATCGAGTTCCAGCCGGACTTTTACGACGCGCACTTTGAGCTGGCCCAGAGCTACGAGAAGCAGTTCAAGATGGACCAGGCCATCACCGAGTACCAGCGCGCCGTACAGTCCAATCCGCGGCGCAAGGAAGCGCACTTCCAGCTGGGCCTGTTATACAAAAACTACGGCAAGCTGCAGCAGGCCCTCGAACAATTGGAAGCCTCGGTGGACATCGATCCGCTCGACGGCGACGCATACTATTACATGGGGCTGATCCGCTACCAGCTCGGCAAGTACGAAGAGTCCGCCGCTGACTACGAGCGCGCCCTCCAGGCCATCCCCAACCACGCGTACGCCCACTATTCGCTGGGCCAGGCGTACATGAAGCTGGGCCAGAACAATGAGGCCATCGCCGAGTTCCGCCGCGCCCTGGAAATGAACCCGCGCGACGCGCAGGCCCGCAACGCGCTTGGCATGGTGCTGTTCGGCGTCGGCGACCTGGAATCGGCGGTCCAGGAATTTGAGAAGGTGCTGGAGCAGAATCCGCGCGACGCGCAGGCGCACTATTTCTACGGCGCCGCGCTGTTTAAGATGCAGCGCGTGGATCAGGCCATCGAGGAATACTCGCGGGTGGCCACGCTCAATCCCAACAGCGTGTACGCGCACTTCAGCCTGGGCGCCAGCCTGAGCCGCAAGGGCGAGTACGAGCGCGCCGTCCAGGAATACATGAAGGCGACCCAGACCGCGCCCACCAACGACCAGGACCTCGCGCTGTTCGCCACCTTGCAGCTCCTGGCGGCCATTGGCGTGGAGCACGCCCAGCAGGCGCACCAGCTGCGCGACATGTTCAAGCAGCTCGAGTCGGTCTACATCAACACCGTCAAAGCGCTCACCAACGCGATCGACGCCCGCGACACGTACACCCGCTTCCACTCGTCGCGCGTCTCGAAAGTGGCGAGGAGGTTCGCCGAGCATCTGGGCTACAAGGACGATAACCTGACCGCCATCGAGATGGGCGGGTACATGCACGACGTCGGCAAGATCGGCGTGCCCGACTTCGTGCTCCAAAAAGAAGGCAAGCTGACCGAAGCCGAGCGTATGATCATGGAGGAGCACCCGGTCATCGGAGCCGAGATCATCGAGAACATCATGCTCCCATGGAAGATTTTGCCGATCGTTCGCGGCCATCACGAGCGATGGAACGGCAGCGGTTACCCGGACGGGCTGAAGGGCAACGCGATTCCCAGGGAAGCGCAGATCGTGTCGATCTCGGACTTCTTCGACGCGCTCTCCACGGCACGCGCGTACAAGCCCGCCTACCCACCGGCGAAGTGCATCGAGGAGATGAAGAAGGTGGCCGGCATACACTTCGACCCGCTGCTCGTGGAGCGCTTCGTGCCGTTCGTGGACGAGCTGATCCTGGTTTTGTAGACGCTCCACCCCTGGCCGCCGATTCGAAAACGATGGGCAGCGCTCGGCCGAGAGGGCCCGGGCAGGGCTCCCGAAAACCCGGCTTTCGAACAAACGATCGCTTGCCGATGCAATGATCGGGAAGATTGAAAATGCTTCAATGAGGCCGTCCCGCACGGAACGGCACCGCTTCGCCATTCTAGATTTGCCATGAAGGGGCGCGGCGTGCTATAATTGAAGCACTTGTCGTAGAATCTCCTTCAATGGCGGGCGGATGGCTTAGTGCTCCGCGGCGCAAGTCTGATCATGAAGTGAAGCCACGAGCGCGTCCGAGCGCGCTTGTCGGTTGGGCCCGGCCCCCCGGGGCGCGGGTAAAGCGCTGGAAACAGGCCGCGAGTCAGGCCGTTGAGGCCGGGATGGCGTCGGCTGTGCCGACCCCTGACCTTAGAGAGGAGCATGCGCGTGAAATCGAAGGGGATTTCGTTTGGCCGGGTGCTTGTGGTGGTGCTGCTGCTGACCACCGGGGTCGCCCATGCGAAGCCCGCGCCGGCGCCCACGGCCATCGCATCCGACAGCCTGCCGCTCAAGGCCGGCGAGGATGGACGCCTCAACATCGGGTTCCAGCAAACCCACATGACCCTGAACACGCGTCCGGTCGACGGCGCGCCCTACCTCTCGCTCGCGGAGAAGGACACCTTGAACGCCCTCGAGCGCATGGGGATCACGCTGCGCTGGTCGGACGACAAGAAGACCGCCACCCTGTACAGCGCCGGGCGCTACCTCCGCTGGGCCATCGACGAGCCGACCGGCAGCCGCAACGGCACTGAAATCGCGTACCAGCGCGTGCTGCTGAGCGGCGACGACGGCGCGCCCCTGCTCCGTGCCCAGGCG
>Ga0194121_10004733_pt1 | contig 19515 bp, 17 predicted proteins | sample TA2MahCa50mmetaG_FD_148609 | JGI IMG/M metagenome (GOLD analysis project Ga0194121, IMG submission 148609) | Freshwater microbial communities from Lake Tanganyika, Tanzania - TA2015020 Mahale Deep Cast 50m | ecosystem: Environmental > Aquatic > Freshwater > Lake | place: Tanzania: Lake...
GGCCGACAAATACTCATTGAAAGGATAAATAGCCGTAGTCAAAATAAATTCAAAAGGTCGGTCAGCCAATTGCCTTTGCCAACTGCTATCAAAATTGACCACTTCCCAGCCGTCAGCATACTCATCAAGTCGACTCCAAGGGTTTTTAACGTTACTAGGATGTGCGATTGCGATAAATAGTCCGGGTGTCTCTTCGGTTTTCAAAAACTGTTTGTAACTAGCCTCCTCGATACTTTGACGATCGGAGTTCTTTAATTTGTCGCTGAGAGAAAAAAAACTCACCGTATGTCCTACAGGAAGTGAAGATTCTGTCTCAACAAAAAGATCGGTATTGCCGTAAGCTCTCTCGTATCCCTTTTTTCTAGCATCGTAATTATTGTGATCGGTTAATATTACAAAATCGTGACCAGCCGCTTTCGCAGCCTCTGCAATCTCGTCAGGGGTGCCACCACCGTCAGAAAAGTTTGAGTGAACATGGATAATTCCCTGAACTAATCGGGAATTAGAACTTTGAGCTTGAAAAGAAGCGGTTTGCTCTCGGGGACGTTCCGGCAAGAGTGAAAACAATTCGACCATTCCCACAAGAACAAACAAAGTCCAGAAAGTTGAATGCCTTTTCATAGACCGCGGCTGAATTCAAATAAATAAAGCTGAGAGATTTGTTTCCCTCTGACTTCAAAAGGGTAAACTTTTAGCAACTGTTTATTGGTGAAACAATTTAAAATTTCAGGATTTGACTCAAGCTCTTCGCGTAACACTAAAACGCTTTCATATTGGCAGGGATCTTTACCTTCGACAGTAAATTGGCTCGCTCTGCCTGGAGGATAAAGCTGTTCCGAAGAAACGCCAAGGAATCTAAAATAAGAGGTCCACTGATACGTAGGAAGAAAAAGAACCTCATCTCTGCCATTTAACTCGAGATCGGCTTTGATATTCTTCGAAAGTTGCATGAGGGCTTCGTATTTGGCGACTCGATCCTTTTCGGGAGCCAACCTTTGAAAAGGATGAACCAAATGGATGGCTACTAGAAGCGAAACCAAAATAGGTGGAACAAACCCCAAGAACAGGAAAAAATACTCCACGATAGAGATAGAGTTTTTATTCAAGAGAAACTGCGCCAAGGGCCAAAAAGCAATATAACTCATCAAAGCCCAATTCGCTTCAACATGAGTTTTCGCAGCTTGAAAGAGGGAAAAAATAAAAGGAAAGACAAAACAGTAAAAACACACTTGAAGCACAGGATTGGAGCAAATCTCGGCACGGCGGATCAAGATCCAGCCTAACATTAGTAAAGGCAAAGCCCCTACGATAGCGATCTGCCCACCCAAAAATTCACCAAACACACCTTTGCCATCTGACAAACTGTGGTTCCACTGAAAAAGAAGAGGAGCAAATTGATGTTTAAAGTTGAAAATCAAAATAGGAGACGCAATGGCAAAGGCGAAGACCAAATGAATCAAGTACCCTCTTGCCCAAGATTTGAGTCGATATTTAGTCCACAAAACTAAAATGGAGCAAGGGATAGCCAAAACCATGCTGTATTTACTCAATATCCCAAGCCCCAGAATCACCCCACCTAAGACCCAAGTTTCCCAATGGATGGGAGAGGAGCGATAAACCCTTGAAACGGGGTCATCCCCCCAAGGGGAAAAAGCTTTGCTCACTGAAACCAACCAAACCAAATAACAGACCCAAAAAAACAGCAAAGGAACATCAGGGGTCATTAAGACAGCCCCGAACAAAGTTAAGGGAGTTGCTAAAACCAAAAAAAGAATCTTTTTCCCCTGAGTTAAATAAGCAATGAAAGTCAAAAGAGCCAAATGAACAATGGGAGCAAAAAATCGGATACCAAACAGAGAATCCCCAAAAATAGCCGTAGACAGTCTAATCAGAACCGCGACCATCGGAGGGTGGTCGTAATAGCTCCATTGTAGGTTTTTGGCCCAAGTCCAATAGTAGAGTTCATCTTCGGTGGGCGGCAGATAACTCGATAAAAGCCAATGAAAAACGGCCAAAACACAAAGTACTAAGAAAAAAACGGCGTCGGAGGACAAAAAAGTCCAACGTGACAAGAACCCAGCTCTGCCAGTGCCCGAAAGCACAAGGGAACTTCCTTTTTGAAATCGCGAGGCCAAATAAAAGATCCTTTTGAGTTAAGAGTTTTCTTCTACGTAGTCTTTGTATTCGTCCGCAGACATCAGATCTTCAACATCGGCATCATTTGCAAGCTCAATTTTGAGCATCCATCCCTCCTGATAGGGATCCTCATTGATAAGCTCCGGCGCCTCAAGCAAAGGCTGATTCACTTCTACGACCCTTCCCGAAACTGGAGCATAAAGGTCGCTCACCGCTTTCACCGATTCCACGACACCAAAAGAATCGTTCTTTTGAACAGACTCCCCTTCTTTGGGAAGCTGAACATAGGTGATATCTCCAAGAGACTCTTGAGCAAAATCGGTGATCCCGATAGTTGCCACATTCTCTTCCAATAAAACCCACTCATGTTCTTTGGTGTATTTTAAGCCTTTTTCTATTGTCATGATTTCCCCTTTTCGAGCACAAACTTTAAAAAATTAAATGAGTTAGTCAATCCAAATTTATTGTTTAAACTTCCATCTAAAAACAGGTATAAGAAGGCCCTTAAGGAGCCCGACAGGCTATCGCGTGTGCGAGTCATCGCACCCGAGGAAAGTCCGGGCATCAAAAAGCACCGTAGCGGGTAACGCCCGTCCAGTGTAAAAACTGCGGACCAGCGCAACAGAGAGGATGTACAGAGCGAGACTGGTCACCTTGGCAAAGTGACTAGGTGGGCCATTTCGGCTAAAGCTGCTGTAGTGAAAACAGGCAAGCTCTACGGGATGCAAGGTCAAACAGTGAAGCGGGTTTTAAGAAATTAAAGCCCTTTGGGTCGCTTGCCCAAACGACTTCCAGGTAGACCGCTTGACTCTTTTGGTAACAAAAGAGCTAGACGAATGATGGCCTCAGGCAATACCTGACAGAACCCGGCTTATCGTTGGGCTCCTTAAAACTTAAAAAGGATGAAAAATATGAAAAACGGGGTTCGTTGGTTAACCATCGGATGTGTCTTAGGGGGAATAGCAACTTCTTGGCTAGCCCCAAAAGCCATTGCTTGGTATTTTACTCCCCCCATCGAAATGGCCTTAAATTGCAAAACCCCTATTGAATGGGCCCTCCACAAACTCCAGCTCGCACAGCTCTTTGGAACCCTGGCCGGAGGAATCCTTTTTCTCATTCTAGGATTAACGGTGTTCAAGGGAAATAATTCTGAGGGAAAGTGACAACCTTGGTGCTCTAAAAAACATTTTAAGTTTAAGAACAATTCTATCGGACCAACCACCTAAAAGCTCACTTCAAGGGAGCAGGCACAACTCTTTTCGCTCTTGAAAGTCCCTTGCTTAGCTTTTTTAGATTTTCTCGCCAGGCATTTCGCTCTATCACACCTTGTGCTTGTCGCAAATTACTCCCTTCTTGCCAGAACACAGTAGGTGTTCCTGTAATCTGCCACCTCGCTTTGGCCTCTGCCTCACTGAGACAGAAATTCTCGCCGACAGAAGAAAATCGCATTGCAGAGGACATGCAGGTTAACCTATCCGGATCCGTCCAAAGGATGCGAATCTTGAGATTGGGAAACTCAAATGGAATGAGCTTGCGAAGTTCCTTGAGCAAAAGATGACAAGGGCCGCAATTGCTCTCCGAGACGACGGTAATGGCAAATTTCTCGGCCTTAACTAGACACTGGCGGGTACCGGAAAAGGGATCGGCTGCTGCGACTTCCTTTGGCCCGCAATCAACTGCGACCAAATTCCAGGCATTAGGACTTAAGATAAAAAGAAAAGCCAAAAATACTCGCTTCATAGATCTGTTTTAAGTCCCAAAATAAAAACTCGCCCACGCAGCGGTCCCCAGACATGCATGTTATCAAGGTGGAAGTGGCGCGGGTCGGGACCATGCTGTCCCCAAGCTAATGGCGAATCGCCGTAGCCTGTTTGAGTGAAACTCGTCAGATTTAAAACAGACGCTGAAAACTCAATCGAATGTGCTGGATGGTAGGCAACTGTAAAATCCAAAGTCGCATAAAGAGGGGCTTTAGTATTTTTGCGTGCCGATACTTCCTCAACGTTTCCGAGAGCCGGATTGTTGGGATCAGCGGGGACCTCTTCATAAGTTAGGTAGTGTTGGTCATAACGATATAAGGCAAGATCCCTGGAACCGATGACTGTGCAAATAAGCGACGTTTCAAATCCACCCCACGTTTTTTCTATTCGCAAGCGGGCACGTTGCTCAGTAACAGCGTTAGGAAGCAGCCGTTTATAGGCTTTGGCCAGTCTAAAGTCTTCGATTGAGGTCTCTAGGGTCCAGCCATTTTCAGCACGGTAGATTCCTGAAAGGTAGCTCGAAACCACACCGAGAGAGTCTGAGTAGTTTTTAAACTGCGCCGAATCCCCAGCATTTTGAGACTCCTCAGCGTAGGCGGTATTTTGAAGAAGAGTTCCGTAAACTCCGCCTCCGAACTCCCAGCGATTTGTCAGGTGGTGTGCCGCATATCCCAGTGAATGTGCCGTCTCAATCTCGGTAAGCCCAATCGTGAAACCATCCTCGCTTAAGCCATGTTGCGATTCGAAGAAACTAAGTGGGGCTCGATATCCACGCCCGTAGGAGAGCCGCGATGTCCATTGCGCATCGTGCATCCATTTCCAGTGGACTCGCGGAGACACGAGAAAGCGTTCCACGATCCGATTCTGAAAAGGCCACTTCACGGATAGGTAATCAAAGCGGGAGGCTAAGGATAATTCGTGTGATTCGTTAACAGACCAAGTATCCTGTGCGTAAAGTGCTCCATTTTGAAATTTGAAATCATCGGGTGGAAGATTTTTGATCCCGTATAGCTTTTCAGAGCTGGAGTTCATATTTTGAAGTCTGCCGTCGGCACCCAACGTCAGCACATGGTCGACGTTCAATGGCGTCGTATAGCGAATCTCGCTAAAGGAAAGAAAATCACGGTTCGTATAATCGTAACCATGAAAGTAAATTGAGTCCTGGGCCTGCCAAGCTCCGCTCGTCGTCAGTTGTAGTTGGCTTGCAGCTCCCACTCGTTGTTTGAACCGACCCACCAACTCATGACGTTTGAGACCTATCACATCGGCGATCTTCGACTGTGAGTCGAGATAGCGTCTGGAAACGTCATTGCCGTCAAAGCTTGGTGAATCGACGTTAGTCAAAAAAGTAGTTGGGCGAGTTCCGTCGGTTGTACCACCCAATATCGAAATGCTCTGCCACGCGTAGCGCACCTCCAACGATTGCGACGCCGTAAGGTCTGTCTGGGCTTTGACAATAACGCCCGCGTTAGTAAATTCGGGGAATTCCGAAACTCCATTCTTATCTATGTCCCAGAGTCCTTGGCGAGCAAACTGACCAGCGGCTAAAAAACGAAATTTCCCGTCTAAGGCTGTTTCTGCAGCCGCCCCGGATAAAAGAGAAGTATTTGCCGTGCCTCCTTGAAGATTAGTTGTGGCAAATGGGCGTTTTGGCGTTTCGGTAATAATGTTAAGCACTCCACCGATGGCTTCAGGGGCGGTGAGAGCGGCGCCAGCTCCCCGAATAACATCGATTGCTTCCACGCCTGCCATAGGAACTGCATCCACCCCGTAGAAGCTTGAGACAGCCGAATGGAGCGGTACCCCATCGACCATAATCGTTGTATGCTCGCCACGAAGCCCGTTGATTGTGACACGCTTTGCGCCACAATTCGCACAAGAGGTTTGGGTATCAACACCTGATTCGTGCGCTACCGCTTCAGCCAGTGTTTGCGCTCTTTTTTGTTCGATACGTTTTTTCGAGATGCGCTCCGTAGGGAGAACCGCGCCGCGATCGATGCGGCTCTGTTCTAAGCTCTTTTCATCCGTGACGATAACCTCTGGAAGTTGCTCCGGATTATCGTCTGCAGCCACCGAAGTCTTAACGGCAAACAAAAGGACGCTGGCCATCAAAATTAAACGTACATTACTCACTAGGGGACCAATTTCACATTAATACAGGTGTTATCGTGAAGATGATCATCGTGTAACCACTTCACCCGAAAGCTCGCTGGATCCAACATCTTGTCGCTGGGCGCTTTTAACGCCAGCTTAATGAACTCTCTAGTTGCAGCTCTGTCCCACTCTAGAAGTTTTCCGTCGCCTAAAGCAGAAAAAGCCACAATTTGTTTACCCAAACCCTCTCCGTCATGTTCGTAACTAGTCGAAAGCTCTGCGCGGTAATTCTTACGATCCACGACCCCACCTTCGTACCACTCCCGATGAAGCATCATTCGGCAAGGACGACCTTTATCGGTTCCTTCAAAAACAAGCGGTAACTGTCTTAATTGAACTGAAGAATCCTCGGTAGAGGAAGTTTCTGGTCGCGACCCCTGCTGAGAATCTAAGGCTTGGTTTTCTTTACCACAACCTGAGATAATCACGATGGCTGTGAAAAGTGGGATTACATACTTCAAATATAGTTTCATATCTTTCTTGCTCCTTCCATGAGTAAAAGGTATTTATAAACGCAAGTGATTTGCGTTTACAAGAAAAGGAATAAGAATTTTATTGGAGGTGACGGTTCGGCCCTCTTGGTGAGCTTAGGCGCCCACGCCCTGCTCTTGGGTTTATTAATCCGATCAATTGATTTCGAGGGTTGGGATCGAGCGGCGGGAAGATCGGGAGCTCCTGGAGCCTTAACTGAAGTGTCGCTTTGGTTCCCGGCAGAGAAATCGGTACAAAAAACAAATACTTCGGTAAGACACCCCACGCCCCAGTCAGCATTAAACGTCGAGGAAATCACAGGGGTGGAAACGGCCAAAGAGCCGGAGGAAGGCGCTACGAAAGGGCTATTGGAACGTGATCAGGGCAGAGGCTCAGGAGGTAATTTCGGGGCTGGAGGCCGTTCTTTGTCCTACCGGGCATTGCTCCATAGCTACTTAGACCAGTCCAAATCATATCCCCCCTCTCTTCGGGAGCTTGGACTTTCGGGTAGTGTACGCGTTCAGTTCCGAGTTACACGAGAGGGAACGCTGGTTGAGATTTCAGTTCCAGAGCAGGAGGCGCTGATGCCACTTAAGACCGAAGCGTTGCGGTTTTTGAAGCGCCAACACAAGGTGCCGCTTCCTCCGAGCGAGCTTTCCGAATCCGAACTTCGCTTTGAGCTTCCTCTGCGGTACGAACCCTCGCAACGGGGATAAAACAAGTGTTGTAGCGTAGAGCTATAGTTAATGGTTTCGCAAAGAGGGTATGTTCACCTCTTGTTTGAAACCCGATCTAGAAAAAATGAAAAACAGACTAGTTAAAGTCGTATTTCACTAATAAGGCGTTTAAATTTATTATCAGACCAGTAACTCAATCCTTTTTATCAGCCAACAAAAAATGGGCCTTTGTCTTGCCTGTCCGTTCCTAACAGTTTTGCGTAGAGTACTAGAATCCGAGGCTGGTGAAGAGACCCGCAAAGAGCACGAATTGATTCCTCCCCGCGGCCAACTGAAAGAAGAAGCCCACTATCTGACAAACGCTTGACCATCGAACCGAAAAGCGTCGGAGATTTTGATCTTTTCAGAAACAAGCAAAGGAGTCGGAAGGCGATCCAACTCAAACCATCCGACCTCGGAGACCTCGTCATTCACTTTCACTTCTCCGCGATAATCGGTGACAAGAAATGAAGCAACGACAAAACTTAATTTTTTTCCCGCTCGAGGTTCCCAAAGCTGATTCACTTCCGGATCGGAGTAAATCCCCACCAGTCTTGCTTTAACCACTTCCAAACCCACTTCCTCACTCACCTCTTCTCGACAGGTCGAAAGCCAATCCTGGCCACCTCTAAGATGCCCTCCGGGTAAGCACCACTGTCCGGGCCACCAAACTTTTGAAGATCTTAACGTCAATAAAACCTTTTTTTCAGGATTCATGATCACTGCCGATACCGCAGCACGAGGTCGTTCAATTGGAAAATTCATAATCTCCTATCACCTAACAAAAACGGTACCATTAAAATGAAAAGCATCTAAACATCTAATCGGATGTGATTTCAAAATAGGCTCCGGCAAATTGTTCGGATCAAACCAATCCCAATCATCCACTTCGTGATTGGGATGAATATCTCCCTCAAAAGAGAGCACTTTAAATAGAGCCACCACAAACTGCCCCCGATACCCCTCGGGCTGAATAGGATCTTGGGTTACCGTCAATGTCGGATCTGAATAAAGACCACACAGAATCGCCTGTTTGACCGTGATCCCTATCTCTTCTTGAGTTTCGCGGACCGCTCCATCCAGCCAAAATTCCCCCACTTCCAAGTGGCCACCGGGAAGACACCACTTGCCGGGCTCTCTCACCTGCGCAGACCGTCGGGTCAAAAGAATTTCGTTGTTTTCATTAAAAATGGCAGTGTTAACCGCCGGAATGGGAATAATTTGAGCCATGGGACTTCTACTGTACAGAATAATTCTCTTAGACTCAATCTTACTTGCTAAAAGAATGGGGTGAGCCTAAAACGGGGAGCTCATGAATAACAACTCTTCCCATTTTGAAGTTTTAAAATCCGACGGCTTCGCCAGACGAGGAAGACTGATTCTACACCACGGAACGTTAGAAACTCCTGTTTTCATGCCAGTAGGAACTGTTGGCGCTGTTAAAACGATGTCGCCTACCGATCTTAAGAATGTTGGAAGCCAAATCATCCTAGGCAACACTTACCACCTTTATTTAAGGCCAGGGCTTGAAAGCTTAAAAATCTTCGGCGGCCTTCACTCCTTTATGAACTGGGACAAACCCATTCTGACCGATAGTGGCGGGTTTCAAGTTTTTAGCCTGGGCAAATTAAAAAAGCTGACCGATGAGGGGGTCCAATTCCAATCTCACTTAAACGGAGACACCCTCTTTCTCACCCCCGAACTTTCAGCCCAAATCCAACAAACCATCGGCTCCGACATTGCTATGCTCTTTGATGAATGTGTTGCTCTTCCTAATACCGAAAAAGTTTTAAAGGAGGCGGTCCACCGAAGTCTCAGATGGGGTAAAAGATTCTTTGAAGTTCCGCGCCACCCTTATCAAAAAATTTTCGGCATTATTCAGGGTGGAACTTCTATCCCTTTGCGATTAGAAAGTTTAGAGGGGACATTACAGCTCCCTATTGATGGATTAGCCGTAGGAGGCCTAAGTGTCGGTGAGCCCCATGCCGAAATGATCCATGTTCTGACAGAAATCGCCCCTCATCTTCCCCAACATCTGCCCCATTATTTGATGGGAGTGGGAACCCCGCGAGATATTTTAGAAGCAGTTAAAAACGGAATCGATATGTTCGATTGTGTTCTTCCTACCCGAAATGCCCGAAACGGAGGATTCTTCACTCATGATGGACTGCTCAACATTAGAAACAGCGTCCACACCCACGACCAACGGCCAATTGATGCAACGTGTTTATGTGAGTGTTGCCAAAATTACAGTCGAGGTTATTTACGTCATCTTTTTTTAACAAAAGAAATCTTAGGCTTACGCCTTGCCACACTTCACAATCTTTACTACTATCATCGACTTATGTCGCAGATCCGAGAGTCCTTGGAGAGCGGGACGTTTCAAAGTTTTTACGAAACGATGAAACCAAGATTAACAACCGCTTATCCGGACAAAACGGAACGGGCATTACAGGACAACATTAAAAGTGGTCAATCCACTTAAGGAGCAAACGATGGGTGTTTTCGAAAAAATTGTTTTAGTGCTTTCATTAGCAGGTCGATGGGTTTGGGCCGAAGGCGCTCCTGCAGCCTCTCAAGCTTCACCCGTTGCTCAAGGCCGAGAAGGAATAACCCCTTTTATTCCGCTTATCATGATCTTTGGAGTTTTCTACTTCTTGATTTTACGGCCTCAACAGAAACGTCAAAAAGAGCAACAAACATTTATTAAGGATTTAAAACGGGGAGACATGGTGGTGACCCAAGCAGGCATCATCGGCACCATCAAGACTGTCGGCGAGAAATTTGTTACTTTAGAAGTCGACCAAGGTGTCTCCTTAAAGATTTTAAAATCACAGATTCTAGAAAGCGCTGCAAAGCTTAAAGAGGATAAAAACACCAGCGAGAAAGAGGCAACGACATGAAAGGTATAAAATGGCGAGTCAGCACCATTGTCGCAACTATTCTGTTTTCTTTCTATTTGCTGACTCCAACGGTTTTGAAATTCACTAAAGGGATTAATGTCCCCAAAATCAGCAAACCTTCGGACCCCTGGTATTTTGGTGTGCTTCCCTCCGAAGTTTTAAAGTTGGGACTCGATCTCCGGGGAGGTCTTCATTTAGTTTTGGGAATCGATTTTAAAGAAGTTCACCGTGATGCGGTTGGCAAAATAAAAACTCAATTTAAAGAGATTGCCCAGCAAGAAAAGCTAACCGGCTTTAATTTTGACACGACCCAAGATAACTTCATCACCATAACTTTCACCAACGCTAATGATTGGAAAAAGTTAGACAAAGCGATTAATACAGATCTCGGTCAGTTCGTTGATTTTGATGGCCTTTCTGGGAGCACTGCCAAATTTAGAATGACTCAACTTTGGGAGTCTCAAGTCAACGAAAGAGCTGTCGAGCAGTCCTTAGAAACCCTACGAAATCGGATCGACGAATTTGGAATCGCCGAGCCCATTATCCAAAAACAAGGCGAAGAAAAGATCTTAGTGCAGTTCCCGGGACTTCAAGATCCGGGACGACTTAAAGAGATCATTTCGCGTACGGCGAAACTCTCTTTTCAGATTGAGCGGTCGGGCCCTGAAGAAAATGGCTCGCCCTCTGAAGCCGAAATGGATAAATGGGTCAGTCAATTCGTTGCTGAAAAAAAGATAACTCTTTCAGAGTCTCAACCCATCACAAAACATTTACAACAGTTCAATACTTGGTTGACCGGTAAAATTCCTTCTGGGACTGAAATTCTCTTTCAGAAAAAGATTAATGTTAACACCAAGGAATCGCAGTACATCCCCTATCTTCTAGAACGGGATGCTTTGGTCACGGGCGAAGACCTCCAAGATGCTCACTACAGCTTTGACCCTGAAACCCAACAACCCATTGTGAACTTTGAACTCACTTCACTTGGAGCCACAAAGTTCGAAAAAGCCACAGGGGAAAATGTCGGAAAATACATGGCCATTGTTCTTGATAGCAATGTCCACTCTGCCCCCCGAATTAAAACTAAAATTGGTGGTGGACGAGCCATGATTGAAATGAGTTCTCAAGGACGTTCAGACGCGGAAGTTCTCAATGACGCTAAGGATACGAGCTTGGTGCTTCGCTCCGGAGCCTTACCTGCTCGCCTTGAATTCTTGGAGGAGCGTGTGGTCGGACCTTCCCTAGGGGCTGATTCGATTCGAGCTGGAACCTACTCTTTAGTCGCTGGACTTCTTTTGGTTTTCCTCTTCATGGGGGTCTACTATAAGACTTCAGGACTTTTTGCCAACATTGCATTAATTTTAAATGGGCTTTTCATTTTGGCCATTTTAGCAGCTTTCGAGGGAACCCTGACACTCCCCGGGCTTGCGGGTATTACTTTGACTCTTGGAATGGCCGTTGATGCCAACATTCTGATCCTTGAGCACATTCGCGAAGAGTTAAAAATGGGCAAATCCTTAGCGACCGCAGTTGGCGAAGGTTACAGTCGAGCGTTTTCAGCTATTCTTGACTCAAACGCAACCACGATGGTGGCAGGTTTGGTTCTGTTGAGTTTCGGTTATGGCCCCATTCGAGGTTTTGCAGTCACTCTTCTCATCGGCTTAACCGCTTCGATGTACACTGCAGTTTTTGTAACTCGAGTGATTTTTGATTACTTCGTTATTGTCAAAGGCGAAAAAACCATCAGCATTTAGGACATCATTATATGCAAAAATACTTTCAAATAATTCCCAACGACCTGTCGATCGACTTTATTGGAAAATTTAAATACTTTTTATTTTTTTCAATGATCGCACTGATTGCCATTTTTGCGGGACTTTGGACCCGAGGCCTTAATTATGGAGTGGACTTCACAGGCGGAACAGTCATTCAAGTTAAATTTAAAAACGCTACGTCCACAGAAGCAGTGAGAAAAGTTCTCGAAGAACTCAAAGAATCGGAAGCTTCAGTTGTTGGCTTGGGAGACTCTAACCAAGAGTTTATGATCACTTCCAGAAACTCTACAGGTGACAAAGATAAAAGCCCGCTCAACACAAGACTTGTCGAAAAATTAGGGGCCGATAATCTCACTGTTCAATCGGTAGATGTTGTAGGTCCCAAAGTGGGATCTGAATTAAAAGCAGCTGCTCTGAGATCTCTTTTTTATTCAGTTATTCTCATCACAATCTATATTTGGCTGCGTTTCGACGTTAGGTTTGCTCCTGGAGCTACTCTTGCCATGATTCACGATTTAATGATGGCCACGGGATTCTACCTTTTAACGGGACGAGAGTTTACCATTACCGCAATTGCAGCTCTTCTGACCATTGCAGGTTATAGTGTGAACGACACCATTGTGATTTACGATCGGGTAAGAGAGATGTTAAAACAAAGCGGTTCAAATCTTCCTCTTCCCCAAACCATTAATAAAGCCATCAACCTGACTCTCTCTCGAACCACTTTAACCTCGCTGATCACTTTTATTTCAATTGTTCCTATTATTTTTCTCTGTAAAGGGGAGATCCAAAGTTTTGCCATAGCCATGTGTTTTGGTATCTTTGTGGGAACTTACTCCACTATGTATATTGCTTCCCCATTTACCATTTACGTTGAGCGGTTCTTAGAAAATCGTAACGGCAAATCAAAATCGAGTCGGCCCACTCCTAAACCTGCGGTGGTATAACTCCTATGGCAAGAAGGACGACAATTAGAGAGCTTAAATCCCACCTCGGTGAAACCGTAGAACTCCGAGGATGGGTCTACAATATTCGCAGTTCGGGAAAGCTTCGCTTCTTACTGATGAGAGATGGAAGCGGAATCGTTCAGGTCGTATGGTTTAAGGGTAATGTGTCCGATGAAATCTTTGCCCAATTGGACACTTTAACTCAAGAGACGTCCCTCATGATTACGGGAAAGGTAAAAGAGGATAAACGCTCTCCTATTGGCGTCGAATTGGACGGTCAAACGATAGAAGTTCTGCAAATAGCCCAAGAATACCCGTTAGGCCCCAAAGAGCATGGGCCCGATTTTCTTTTATCGAACCGTCACCTTTGGCTGAGATCACAACGACCCCATGCCACTTTAAGAATCAGAGACCGCTTCGTAAAAGCGGTACGAGACTTTTTTGATCAAGAGGGATTCACCCTGATCGACACCCCTATTTTTACCCCGGCGGCCTGCGAAGGGACCTCGACTCTTTTTGAAACTGAATATTTTGGAGAAAAGGCCTATCTCTCCCAAAGCGGACAACTTTACGGAGAAGCGGCAGCCATGGCCTTTGGAAAAGTCTATTGTTTTGGCCCCACCTTTCGAGCCGAAAAAAGCAAGACACGACGACATTTAACAGAATTTTGGATGATTGAACCGGAAGTAGCTTTTAATGATCTCGACGACAATATGAGGTTAGCTGAACGCTTTCTGGAGTACACGGTTCAATATGTCCTTAAAGAGTGTGCTTTTGAATTAACAACTTTGGGAAGAGATACGACTAAGCTGCAAAATGTTAAAGCCCCCTTTCCTCGCGTTTCCTATGACGAAGCCATCGAAATTTTGAAGAGAAAAGGCCACAGTGTCAATTGGGGGGATGATTTTGGGGCTCCCGAAGAATCGGCGGTGTCCGAGGACTTTGATCGCCCTATTTTTATTCATCGGTTCCCCGCGCAAATTAAAGCTTTTTACATGAAACCGGATCCTCAGAATCCAAAATTGGCTTTGGGGTGCGATTGCATTGCTCCCGAAGGCTACGGAGAGATCATCGGAGGAGGTCAACGTGAAGAAGACATAGAAGCTCTTCGTAAGCGACTCCACGAACACGATCTTAAAGAAGAAAATTTTGATTGGTATCTGGATCTTCGCAAATACGGCTCAGTTCCTCACGCAGGATTTGGGTTGGGATTAGAGAGAACAATAGCTTGGATTTGTGGTCTGGATCACTTAAGAGAAGCGGCTGCTTTTCCTAGATTGATACATCGCATAAAACCCTGACGCATTCCTAACATTCTTTGTTTAAAAAATATTATACCTCCTTCCTTTGAATGGACTTTTTAAGAGGTTCAAACGGCCAGAGGGAGCAGGTATAAAAATATTTGTCTCATCACAACAATTGTCTGTTCTTTACAATTGTCTTCTCTTTTTTTAAATTCGCTTAAATAATAGAATCTTAGTTGTTACACTGAGGTTCACACTTAATAGGTTTTTAGCCGTTGTTTCTTAACAATTGGGGGATTCAACATGGTTCGCGCGATTGGGTTAAGGGCTCTCTTTCGAAATTTAACAAGTTTAAAATTACTGTGGGTCACAACTTTTATTCTGTCGTCGATTGCGTTCCCTGGCAATCGAGGAGTAAAGTTTAAAGATCCTTTAGTTCTTCCCCAAGGAGTCGTCGGCTCTAATTACTCGGTCGACCTTCGAACTTTGCTAGCCGATCCCGGAGTTGCTCCTTACAGATGGGGAGCAAGTAATTTACCAGACGGGTTAGTTCTTGATGAACCTAATAATCTCATCAAAGGAACTCCCACTGCAGCCGGTACTTTTAATCCCCGACTGACGGTAAAAGACTCAACTCCTGAAGGAGCTGACTTAAACCATCCGGCCTCTCTTAAGATTTTACCGCCTCCGCCGGAGTTTACTGTGACCGATCTCGACTTAGGGGTCACAAAAGAAGGGGATAATTTAACTGTAGATCTCACCCAATATCTAACCGACCCCCAATCAGCTCAAAGTTTTTCCGCTACAGGTTTGCCGAGCTGGTTAACCCTTGAGGGAACTACGGGTAAGCTTTCAGGAGTTCCTCCCTATACACCCAACCATCAGTTTGCGGGCCCCTACAGCGGAATTGTTATCAAGGCCACGAATTCTGCTGGAAGTTCTACAATCACAGCTCGCGGCAATGTTCTTAAAAAGATTGTCCCTCCTAAGTGGGCAGCCAATCCTATTGCATTGGCCGATGCTTTTGAGGACACAAGCTACTCTGCGGACACAGCTCAACATGTCGTCAATCCTGAAGGAGCTACAATTCGCTACACTTTGGTAAGCCAAACCCCTCCACCTTGGCTCAACGTAGGAGCCAACACAGGAACGATCTTTGGAACACCAAAAACACCTGGGAATATCGATGTCGTTCTTTCTCTTTCGGCTAAAATCGACGGAATCACCTACACCGATTCTACGACATTCAAGTTTAAAGTAATCCATGTGAACCATCCACCCAAGTGGTTGGCTAACCCAATTATCCTGCCAAAAACAACCCATGGCACTCAAGTCACACAACCCTTATCTAATTCGGCTACCGATCCCGATGCCGGAGACAAACTGACCTTCTCTCTCACTGGACCGGATTGGGCCCGAATTGATACAACTACGGGAGTTTTTTCCGGAAAACCCGGAAAGAGCAACCTAGGACTTAACAAGTTTGTAGCTACCGTTACCGATCAAGATGGAGCCAAAGACACGACGGAAGTTCAAATTTTTGTCGAAAAAGCTAACGAGCCTCCCGTGTGGAATAATCATCCCACACTTCTTCCTGATGCCGCCGAAGATAAAAACTATGGTGATGTTGAGCTCTCTAAATTTGTCACCGATCCCGATGGAGATCGGGTCTACTTCTCAAAAATCAGCGGACCCGCATGGCTTCAAATCAACGAAAACGGAACCCTCTCGGGAGCTCCCGGGGCTAAAGATGTCGGAATTAATACTTTTAGTGTTAGAGTTTCCGACAGAATCTCAACACCCGACGATATCTCCGAAGTGCAGCTTTTAGTGGTTCACACTAACCACCTGCCTTATTGGACTATCAACCCGATGATCTATAGTGTTCCCGAAGAAAGCAGTGTTTCTCAGAGTATCGCTCAATACGCTAAAGACTCTGACAACGACCCTCTAACTTTTGCACTGATCTCTGGCCCCTCATGGGCAAAGTTAGATGCCAAGGGAACGTTCACCGGAACTCCTCAAATGTCTGATGAAGGGGACAACACTTTCAAGGTGGCCGTCGCCGATGCTAGTGGAGAATTGGTTCAAGCGACCGTCATTTTTAAAGTCCTTCATGTAAATCATCCGCCGAAGTGGACTCAAAACCCAATTATTCTCCCCAATGCGACGGAGGACGCCAATTACAATGCAGCCTTAATGCCTTTTGTGATCGATGTCGATCTGCCCAACGATACTTTAAGAATAATCAAAATCTCGGCAAGCCCCTCATGGTTAACCGTCGCACAAGACGGAACGATTACCGGTCGTCCGAGACTAGTTGATGCTGGAAAGACCCATTCTTTCCAGGTTCGAGTCTTCGATGCGGCTAATACAGAAGCTGTCACTACGGTTCAAATCACCGTCGACAAAATTAACCACGCTCCCCGTTGGAGTGCTAACCCAATCCCTCTCAACGATGCTTATGAGGACACAACGTATTCATTCCCTCTTAATATCTATGCTTCGGACATTGATGGAGACACACTCACGTTTGAAAAAGTGGACGGTCCGAATTGGATGATGGTGAGCTCGAGTGGAGCGATATCAGGAATTCCTACTCAAGCTGATATCGGGGATCAGATTAAGGTCACTTTCAAAGTAACAGATCCAGGGGGGCTCTCGGCTACTACCGAAGGAGTCATCAAAGTCATTCACAAAAATCACCCTCCAACCATCGGAGCCTTACCCCAATTCAATGTAAAAGAGAGAGAAGTAGCCGAGTTTGATCTCAAAAACTTCGTTCAGGACTCGGATAATGACCCAGTTAACTTTGTTTTGGTAAACACTTCTGATTGTGGAACTTGGGTTAAACTTTCAGCGGAAGGAAAGCTGACCCTAGACCGGCCAAAACGAATCGATGTAGGTTCTCACGATTGCAACTTTAAAGTGGATGACGGCAACTTAATGGCTGCAGGAACGCTTAAAGTCGTCGTTGAGAAGAATCCAAGAGCCCCAATTTGGCTAAACGAACCTATCGCAAATCTCACTGCTAAAACCAATGAGACGTTGAGTGAAAGTATCGCCAACTTAGCTCGTGATCTCGACGGAGAGGTTATTTCTTTCTCCAAAGTCGAAGGCAAAGACTGGTTAACACTTAGCTCAAACGGCATTCTCAATGCTACCCCAAAAGAAGCCGATCTTGGGTCTCAAGAATTCAAGCTTCGGGTGACAAATGAAGATGGGCTCTATAGCGATGGAACTTTAGTCATCAATGTCGTTCCAGGAACTCAAGTCGACAACTTTACCGTAGATACTTCGGGGCCTGCTAAAACCGAACTTCTTTGGATTATCGACAACTCAAAATACTGTGACTCGACAATTAAAGCCCTCAAAAATCACATCGATGTTTTCTACGGAGACTTAAATTCCGCGCAAGTTTCCCATGAAAACATTCTGCTTTCTACCGATGTAGAGAAGTTCAAAGGGCTGCCGATCGCTGAGCAAGGAGGTCTTAAACTCTTCGGTTCGGAAACTCAGAATTTGATCGCTGAGTTCCAAAAGAGAGTGGGCCTTGCAGGTAGCTTTAGTCTTTGCAACAATTGCAGAAACTCACCTATCTGGTCTATGTTCAGATTCTATGAGCAGCTTCCTACGGAAAAGCTAGCCGATATCTATCATAAAGGCTATATGATGCGTACCCTTCCGATGGATGCTCTCATTGTGACTCATCAGCTGGATCACTTTAAGTACTACACAAGTAAACTGCCTGAGCCTCTAAAAAGTTATACAGCCAATGACTTTGCCAGAGACTTTGTTACTTTCCATAAACAGGAAAGAAAGGGTTACCGTGTGAGCGCAATTGCCCCTGGTTGCCCCAGTCTTATTTCGAGCGAACCTGATTCGGCAGCGCCTTCTAATGCGTACAATACGATCGTACAAAAAACGAACGGGAAGTACTACGTGAACCAATGCCAGTTCGATATGGAAAGAACTCTTCATGACTATGCTAAAGACGTTATCTTTAGAGCTAAAGTGCATGGGAATAACCCATTCACGCTGTCGAAACGTCCTTTAGACTTGAAGACACTCAAGGTCTCAGTAGGAAATGTAGCTCTTATCGGCAATACAGGATCCTCTACAGATCAATGGACTTATGAGGCCAATAGTAATGCCGTCACTATTAATTGGGATATGATCAACACATCACAGTTGAGCATCTCGGATCGCATCTCAATTGAATATCGAGTCTCAAGATAAGAGAACTCGAAAAGGGGGAGGAGGCAACTCTTCCCCCTTTCTTCAATGACCGCTACCTTTTAAGCTTAATGGGAGACTGACACCCGTGATTCCTTCGGAACTTTTTTTTAAAGGTCGTCCTGGTGACCCCAGATTGGGTGAATGGGTCAAAGTGGGAACTGAGCTCTGCGTCCCTAAAGAAAAACCGGAGTCGATCGTTTTATTAGGAACTCCCGATGACACCGGCGTCATTAAGAATTTGGGAAGAGCCGGCGCCAAAGAAGGGCCCAATAGCATCCGCAAGCACCTTTATAAAATGGCTCAGCCGATGGATCTCAGGTGGGAAACTCTGATTGAACTTACCGATGTAGGCAATACGCCGATCAGTAAATCCATTGTAGAAACCCATGCCCAAGCGCAAAAGTTAGTGACTCAGATCTCCGCTCAAGGGCACACCATCATCACTCTAGGAGGAGGACATGATGTTGCAGCCCCTCATATCATGGGATTTGTGGAGGGAAGAAAACAAATCAATCCACGAGAGAAAACAGCTCTTATCAATATCGATCCCCATTTAGATGTCAGAGAATTAGAAGACGGGCAACCCCACAGCGGCACCCCCTTTCGGCAAATTTTAGAATCGGAAGCTATCGCCGGAGAAAGTTTTGTTGAGTTTGGCGCGCGGTCTAACCGAAACTCTAGAGCCCATTATGACTACGTTAAAAAACATAACGTCCTAGTCATGACCTGGGAATCTCTCAAAGTGAGGCCTGAGCCCATCTCAGAAGCTTTTAGACACCAATTGGATCGATTAGCAAGAACCCATCACTCCATCGCTGTTACTTTAGACCTCGATAGCTGCTCAGAGGCTGAAGGAATGAGTGCTGCACCGGTTATCGGATTCTCAGCAGCAGAGCTTTATACTTTAGCCTCTTTAGCCGGAAGCCAACCCAAAGTAACATTCTTCGAAATCGCTGAGGTCGCCCCCGCGTTAGATCCTTACGAACGCAGTAGCCGAATTGCCGCTGAACTTATCTATGCATTCTTAAGAAGTCGCGCCATGTCGTTACAAACTCAAACCTAATTTTTTTAGAAATCCTTCAAAAAACACAAAAAACATCAAAATATCAAACATCACAACTTATCCACATATTGTGGATTTACTATTTAATACATTGAATTTACTTGCTT
>Ga0194121_10004736_pt1 | contig 19513 bp, 22 predicted proteins | sample TA2MahCa50mmetaG_FD_148609 | JGI IMG/M metagenome (GOLD analysis project Ga0194121, IMG submission 148609) | Freshwater microbial communities from Lake Tanganyika, Tanzania - TA2015020 Mahale Deep Cast 50m | ecosystem: Environmental > Aquatic > Freshwater > Lake | place: Tanzania: Lake...
CCGCCCACCCAGGTGCTGATGGCGCTCAGCCTGTTCATGACCATGTACATCATGGCGCCGGTTGGCGAGCGCATCAACAAGACGGCGCTGCAGCCGTACTTCAACGGGAATCCGCCGATGCCGCAGCCGGAGTTCTTGCAGAAGGCCTCGTCGCCGCTCAAGGACTTCATGTTCATCAACTGCCGGAAGAGCGACATCGTGCTGTTCTTCAAGTTTACCAAGAAGCAGATTCCCAAGATCGAGAAGCCGGACGACGTCCCGCTGCACGTGCTGCTTCCCGCCTACGTCATCAGCGAGGTCAAGACAGCCTTCGCCATTGGCTTTCTGCTCTACATTCCGTTCCTCGTCGTGGACATGGTGGTGGCGTCCGTTCTCATGTCCATGGGCATGTTCATGCTCAGCCCCATGACCATTTCATTGCCCTTCAAGCTGTTGCTGTTCGTGATGATCGACGGGTGGGACATCATCATCACCGGCCTCATCAACAGCTTCAAGACGCCGAAGTGGTGACGCCATGATCGATATGCTGTGGATCGCAAAAATCACCTACGACGACGGCTTCATCCTCGGAATCTGCAGCGAGGCGCTCTACCTCATCTTGTTGCTCTCGGCGCCGATGCTCATCTCCGCGCTGGGCGTCGGCCTGGTCATCAGCATTCTGCAGGCCACCACGCAGGTGCAGGAGCAGACCCTGTCCTTCGTGCCCAAGATTGTCGTGACGTTTCTCTCGGTGATCATCTGCAGCACCTGGATCGGCGGCGTGCTGGGCGCGTTCGCGGTCAAGGTGTTCTCCTACATTCCAGAGCTGCTCGTGAAATGACTTTCGCGCGAAGGGAGGCCGGTCTGTGAACGATCCCAAGCTGTACACGCTCATGGCGACGTGGCTGCTGATTTTCGTCCGCATTATCGGCTACTTCGTGCAGGCCCCCATTTTCGGGTCGCACCACGTGCCCAAGCAAGTGCTGGCCGGCTTTGCTGCGTTGCTGGCCATCGTGCTTTACCCGATCGTGCCGGTACCGCCGGAGATGTTCGGGATCGGCGCCGAGCTGCACTACACGCACTATGCCGCCCTGGTGCCGCTGATATTTTCTCAATTTGTAGTGGGCCTGACCATCGGCTACATCTCGTTCATCATCATGGCCGCCGTGCAGTTCGGCGCGGAATTGCTGGACGTGCAGATGGGCCTCTCGGTGGCCGCCAGCTTTGACCCCGGGCAGGGCAGCGTGAACATGATCCGCCGCATGATGTTCTACATCGCGATGATCCTGTATCTGCTGATGAACGGGCACGTCAAGCAGCTCGAGGCGCTGCGTTATTCCTTTGACGTGATTCCGCTGACCGGGGTGACCATCACGCCGCGGCTCATCGAGATGCTGGCCGAGAAGACCGGCCTGATCTTCACCATCGGCCTGCAGATCAGCGCGCCGGTGGTGGCCGCGCTGTTCATCACCCAGGTCGGGTTGGGCCTGCTGGCGCGCGTGGCGCCCCAGATGAACGTGTTCATGTTGAGCTTCCCGCTCAACATCATGATCGGGCTTTCGCTCCTGTCGGCCAGCCTGCTGCTGTTCTCGGAGCGGCTGGGCCAGCTGTACGACGATCAACTCTACTGGATGGTGAGGACCATCAAGCTCCTCGCCGCGGGAGGCGCCGGCCATGTCTGAAGATGGCGATAAAACAGAAGAACCAACCGAACACAAACTGCAAGAGGCGCGCAAGAAAGGCCAGGTCTTCAAGAGCCAGGAGATCGTCTCCACCTGCATGCTCTTCGTGACCGCGGGCGTCCTCATGTCGGCTGGCGGCTGGATGTTCGGCGAGCTCGCCAATTTCGCGCGCTTGCAGTGGACTGACCTGATCGGCAACTCGAATTTCGAGGGCCGCGACATGCAGATGGACTTCCTCTGGATGGTCATCGCGTTTCTCAAGGTGCTCACGCCGCTGCTGGCCGGTGCGTTCGTGGTCGCCATCCTGGCCAACATCGCGCAGATCAAGTTCCTCTTTTCGACCGAGTCGATTCAGCCCAAGCTGTCCAAGATCAATCCCATCGAGGGCTTCAAGCGCATCTTCTCGGCCAAGTCCCTGATGGAGCTGGCCAAGCAGATCGCCAAGCTCACCATCATCGGCTGGATCGTCTACAAGGTGGTGGGCGCGGCCATTCCCAAGCTCACCTCACTGGTGCAGACCGACATCAACATGACCGTCATGCTCACCCGCGAAATCTGCGTCGAGATCATCAAGAAGGTCATGGTCGGCATGCTGGTCATCGGCATCGTGGACTACATCTTCCAGAAGAAGCAGTATATGAAGCAGATGAAGATGTCGATGCAGGAGCTCAAGGACGAGTACAAGGACACCGAAGGCAATCCGCAGGTCAAAGGCAAGATGCGCCAGCTCATGCGGCAGGCGTCGCAGGGTCGCATGATGGAGGGCGCGGCGGGGGCCAACGCGGTGGTGACCAACCCGACCCACCTGGCGGTCGCCATCAAGTACGAGCAGGGCGTGGACGCGGCCCCCACCGTGGTGGCCAAGGGCGAGCGCATGGTGGCCGTCCAGATCAAGCTGGTGGCCGAAGAGAACGACGTCCCCATCATCGAGAACGTCGAGCTGGCTCGCGCGGTGTTCACCGCGTGCGAGGTGGGCCAGGCCATCCCCCCCGAGCTCTACAAGGGCGTCGCGGAAGTGCTCGCCTACATCTACAAGCTCAAGAAGAAGCGCATGCAGCGCAAGCGCAAGGCGGCCCAGCAGCGGCGCCGCATGCAGGGCCGGGCGTCATAATTGAACCTTTTGGCCGTGGAATCCCCGCGCTCGGTGCGGCATAATGGTTCTTGACCTGGGAAAGGGTGTCATCAGATGAAGTTCAAAGCCGCGGATATTGCGGTTGCAATCGTAGTCGTCGGTATCATCTTGATGCTGATCGTTCCGCTGCCGCCGGAACTGCTGGATATCCTCCTGACGCTCAACATCGCCGCCTCGGTCATCACCATCCTGATCTCGATCTACATCACCAACCCGCTCGAATTCGCCGTCTTTCCAACCATGCTGCTGATGGCGACCCTGTTCCGCCTGGCGCTCGACGTGTCCGCTACTCGTATGATTCTCCTGTACGGAAACATCAAGAGCGAGCCCACCGAGGCGTTCCCCAACGGCATGCCCATCGGCGCCGGCCACGTGATTCCCGCGTTCGGACAGGTGGTTGTCGGCGGCAACATCGTGGTCGGACTGATCATGTTCATCATCCTGATCATCATTCAGTTCATGGTCATCACCTCGGGCGCCGAGCGTATCGCGCAGGTGGCCGCCCGATTCACCCTGGACGCCATGCCAGGCAAGCAGATGGCCATCGACGCCGACCTCCACTCCGGCCTGATCGACGCGGAAGGCGCCAAGAAGCGACGCCGTGACATCGAGCGCGAAGCCGATTTCTACGGCGCCATGGACGGCGCCGGCAAGTTCGTCAAAGGCGACGCCATGGCCGCCGTCGTCATCATGATCGTGAACCTGCTGGGCGGCCTGCTGGTGGGCATCCTTTACCACCACATGACCGCGAGCGACGCCTTCAACACGTACGCCATCTTGAGCATCGGAAACGGACTGGTGACCACGCTCCCAGCCTTCCTGATGTCCACCTCAATGGGTATGGTCGTGACCCGCGCCGCCTCGGAAGCCAACCTCGGCGAAGACGTGGTGAAACAGGTCGCCGCCCAGCCGATGGCGCTCAAAGTGGCCGCCGGCTTCATGATACTGCTGGCCTTCCTGGGGATCGTCGGGTTGTTCGCCCTGCCCTGGCTGCCCTTCATCCTGCTCGGCATCACCTTCGGGGTCATGGGCAGCAAGCTCGACAAGAAGGCCGCCGAGGTTATCGTGCAGGCCGGCCAGCAGCAAGAGGCCCAGAAGCAAGAGCAGACCAAGAAGCCCGAGAGCGTCGTTCAACTGATGCAGGTCGACCCCATCTCCCTGGAGGTTGGCCGCGGCTTGCTCAGCCTGGTGGATCCCAATCAGGGCGCCAAGCTCCTCGAGCGCGTCACCTCCATTCGCCGCCACATCGCGATGGAGCTTGGCATCGTCGTGCCGGGCGTGCGCTTCCGCGACAATCTCCAGTTGAAGCCGAACGCCTACACCATCAAGATCAAGGAAATCGAAGTCGCGACCGGTGAGGTGATGGTCAACCAGTTCCTCGCGATCGGCCCTGAGGACAAGTTGAAGAACCTGCGCGGCACCAAGACGCTCGATCCGACCTACGGCATGCCCGGCGTGTGGATTTCACCCGAGCAGCGCGGCGAGGCCGAGCGCCTGGGCTGCATGATCTTCGACCCGGTCAGCGTGATCGCCACGCAATTGACCGAGGTGGTGCGCACCCATTCCGCCGACCTGCTGGGCCGCCAGGAGGTCCAGGCCCTGGTCGACACGGTCAAGAAGACGCACCCTGCGGTGGTCAAGGAACTGGTGCCGGATCAGCTCAGCCTGGGCGAAATCCAGAAGATACTGCAGAACCTCGTCAAGGAGCGCGTGTCCATTCGCGACCTTGTGACGATTCTGGAAACCTCGGCGGACAACGTCCACATGACCAAAGACACCGAAGTGCTCACCGAGTGCGTGCGCGTGGCTTTGTCGCGCGTTATCTGCAAGGAGTACATGAACAACGAGGGCGTGATCAACGTGATCACGCTGGACCCCCAGATCGAGCAGATGATCGCGCAGTCAATCCAGCGCACCGAGATGGGATCGTTCCTCGCGCTTGATCCGAACATTGGGCAGGTGATTCTCCAGGCGGTGGGCCAGGAGGTGCAAAAGCTTCAGGACCGCGGGCTGCAGCCGATCTTGCTGGTGGCCCCGCAGATCCGTCCGGCGGTGAAGAAGCTGACCGACCGCTCGTTCCCCAACCTCGTCGTGCTGTCGTGGAACGAGATCGCCCCGCGGGTGAACGTGAACCCGGTGGGGATGGTGACCGCGTAGCCCCAAATCGGTTTGATCGTGTCGCGCGACACGCCCGGGTCAGTTGATGTCCTCAGGCCATCGCGGCCGCTTTTCGTTGCAGCTCCTGGATGTTGCGCGCCATGTCCAGCTCGGACATGGAAGCCGCCTTCGCCACGCTCTGATCGATCGCGTCCAGGATGCGGTCCATCACCTCGTCGGTGGCGTTGATGGGCGGGTTCACACGGAACATCGTGGGCGTGTGCACCGGCGAGAGCAGCAGCGTGCGGTGCTTGGAGATCAGCTCCTGCACCACGACGAACGCCTGGGGGATGCTCCTGACCACGAAGGTGCGCATCAGGCCGAGACCCTTCGCACCCTCCACCACGGTGGGGTACTTCGTGATGAGCCCGTCCAGCATGGCGCCCAGCCGATCCCCAAGGACGCGGGCGCGCTCCACGAGATTTTCATCGAGGACCGTGCGCACGGCCGCGATGGCAGCCGCACAGGCGAGCGGGTTTCCCCCGAACGTAGTGTTGTTGAACAGCGGGCGCTTGTCCGCCGCCTGCTGAACGACCGGGCGATAGGTGCAGGCGCCGATGGCCATAACTCCGCCGCCCAGGAATTTTCCCAGGCACATGATGTCAGGGACGACGCCCTCGTGGTCCACGCCGAACATCTTGCCGGTACGGCCGAAGCCGGTCTGGATCTCGTCCACGACGAGCATGATGCCAAGCCGGTCACACAGCTCGCGCACCTGCTGCAAGTAGCCAGCCGGGGGCACGGTGCAGCCCGAGCCGGCCTGCACCGCCTCCAACAGCACGGCCGCGGTCATCGGGCTGACCGCCTTGCGCAGCGCGTCAATGTCCCCGAAGGGCACCAGCGACACGCCGTCCAGCAGGGGGAAAAACCCCTGGCGCCAGTAGTCGATCCCCGACACCGAAGAGCAGGCGATGGACATCCCGTGGAACGAGCTGAGCGTTGACACGATGTGGGGCCGCTGCGTGGTGAGCCGCGCCAGCTTGAGCGCCACTTCGATGGACTCGGTGCCGGACGAGCACACGAAAGTGTATTGCAGGTCGCCGGGGGTGACCTCGGCCAGCAGCCTGCCCAGATCGGCCATCGGCTTGTTGAAGGCGAGCCGCGAGGAGAGTGGCATGCGGTCGAGCTGCTGCTTCACCGCCTCGACCACCCGCGGATGGCGGTGGCCCAACCCGAAGACGCCCCCGAAGGTCATGCCGTCCAGGTACTCGTTGCCGTGGATGTCCCAGATGTAGGGGCCCTGCGCTTCCCACTCCACGAAGTCCTCGGCCATCAGGCGCATTTGTTTGCCCAGGCCCGGGTCGATGTAGTGGATGAAGTTGGAGACGGTCTCAAGGACGATCCCCGAAATCTGCTCGGCGGGCACGGGATGCTTCACGGTGGTCTCCTCAAAGCGAAGTCCCCGGGAAGTACGCCCCCTCCGCGCGCTGCCCCTGTAGGATCTGATACAAGGGGTGTCGCCCTCGCTCCCCGTGGCACCGCAGGAAACGCCCCTGGGTGAATCGAACGCGGGTCGGCTGAACCGTATCTGGAGGAGGTGTGGGCGTGGAGGTTCACCTGGGGTTAAGTCCGGAGGAGATGATCAACATCTTCAACGGCATGTACCTGGACGTCTGGGAGAAGACCCGCGAGAAGGTGAACTGGGAAGCGGCCAACATCTCCCAACAGATCAAGGACGGCAAGGAAGTCGACCTCTCCGACCTGCTGCTCCGGCTGCTCGAAGTGGTCATCACGGCGGCTCGCGACGGGGCCATCCTGACCATGTACTACAACAACGAGAAGGTGTACGAGGACCTGAGAGCGGCGGGCATTGAACTGCCGCAGAAGGACGCGGGTGATCCAGAGGAGGAGTAGCCTTGCGGTTTCTTAATCAAACGCTCATTTTAACAAGTTGTTCACGAGTTGTTCACAAGTCGGAAACAACTCCCAGGTATCATGAGGTCAAGCACTAACCCGTCTCGAGGAGGCAGAATATGGCAATCTCCAACATATTCGCAATGACCCAGATGCAAAACAACGACTTCCAGAACGCCATGACCATCTCAACGCAGATGCAGGCAGACGCGCAGAAGCAGCAGATGGAGCGCTGGAAGATCCTGCAGGACACGCAGACCAAGATCTTCGAGATCCAGCAGGACGTGACCGTGAACAAGGCTCGTACCCAGGACAAGATGTTTAACAAGTGGGACGAGTACATCCGCAGCTAGGCCGCGGAACACGGAGGCGGGGCCGTCGCGCGACGGCCCCGTTTTCGTTGGATGCGGCTCCAGATGAGCGTTTGATTAAGAAAACGCGCCGACGCCTTTACTTTTGGCAGTACATGTGTGATAGATAAACTAAAGTACGTCTCACAGACGAAGGGAGTCCCCTAAATGGCCATCTCTAACATCTTCGCGATGACCCAGATGCAGAACAACGACTTCCAGAACGCCATGACCATCTCCACGCAGATGCAGGCTGACGCTCAGAAGCAGCAGATGCAGCGGTGGAAGATCCTGCAGGACACGCAGACCAAGATCTTCGAAATCCAGCAGGACGTGACCGTGAACAAGGCTCGTACCCAGGACAAGATGTTTAACAAGTGGGACGAGTACATCCGCAGCTAGGCTTAGCTTCGGAACGACGTGATACGAAGGCAGGGTCACCCCTGCCTTCGATCGTTCTGGGAGGTTCTGATTGGCCCGACCGCGCGCGGCCGCCACGCCTGAGGAGCACAAGCGCCAGGAGCGCGCCTATGCCGACGCGCATGCGGCTACTTATTACCACGAGATGTACCAGGGGCCGTGGCCGCTGTACCGAGCGCGGATCGAGGAGCGGCTCTACCGCCATCTTCCCCGCCCCCGGCGCGTGGTGGACATCGGCTGCGGGCCCATCCCCAGCCTTCCCACGGTCTACGAGCACGCGGAGCGCTACACTTGCGTCGACCAGTCGCCGGGCTGTCTGGCGCGCCTGCGGCTGGCCTATCCGAGAGCCGAGGTCGTGGAGGCGGACGCCGAAGGATTTCGGGTGGAGGGCGCGTTCGATCTGGTGGTCATCATCGGGGTGCTGCACCACGTTCCCGAGCCGCCCCGAGTGATTGAGGCGGCCGCCGCGCTGTTGCGGCCCGCTGGCCTGATCGTCGGGATGGAGCCCAACGAGCGGGGTGAGGCGGTGATGGACTCGCCCAATGAGCGGGGGATTCCTGATGTCGAGTTCGACGCCCTGTACGGCCGCTTTGAGGTGTTGGAGCGCTGGGCATGGTTTGTGGCGGATTACTGGATGGGGCTGGTCGAGCGCGTCCCACTGCCCGAGAGGCCTCGCCGCTGGGCGGATCCGACCGCGTGGTTCGCGGCCGTGGAAGACGAGGAGCGGCACATGGCAGAGGGCGGCCTGCCCAGTATGAACGTGATCATTGCTCGCCGAAGATAGAAAAAAGTTCACCGTACGTTTACACCACGTTCTCTTTTTGGAAACATGCCCGGCTTAGCATGCGCGCACTCTATCATGGAGGTCGCCCATGTCCGTAACCGCCGTGGCGCTTGCGCCATTATCCCAATCCCCCGCGCCGCCTTCGGTGGCGCCTGTCGATTCGCTGCCGAAGGACACCGTTACGTTGGGCGGACGCCCCGCAAACGTGCTCCCCTTCGTGAAGCGTGACGAGGAAGGGCCCCTTACCCGGGAGGCCCGCGAAGACCAGGCCGAGCAGGCGGACGCCCTGCAGGCAGCACTGATTCGTGAAGCGATGAAGATTGAGCGGGAACGGCATAGAGAGAAGATACGTGCATTGTGGGCAGCGCTGGAGACCGAGCGGCTCCGCATCTGGGAAGAGGTCATGCTGGCGCGGCAAAAGGTAATGGACGACCTGTTCGAAAAGTGGTGCAAGCTGCTTCTGGGCTGAGTTTTCCGCCGGAGCGGCACCGGTGTTAACATCTTGTTCACATCTGTGTCGCGTCCGGCCCCGTATAATAGCATCAAAGCTTGGGGCAATAGCCCTCACAGGAGGAAACCCTCGTGGCCGACATTGGAACGGGTGGCGTCAACCACCACAAGTTCGAAGCAAACGCGCATCACGTGGGCGGACAGCGCGACGCTGTCGGCAAGAAGGATCTTGCCCGCACCGCCGGAGCAGAGGAAGCGGCTGACCGGGCCGGACGTGAGACCCTGGAAGATCAGCTCAATCTCGGGGAGACAGGGCGCGAAGCCGCCACCCACACTGGCTCCACGCAGAACCTCGCCGCCCAGGCTCGCAAAATGTCGGCCACCCGCACAGCCATGGAGCACGGCAACGTGAAGCCGGGCGACGTGGATCCGGGCGTCGAGCTCCCTAAAGAGCCGCTGGCCGAGCAGCCGCAGAAGGGCGTGCCTACCGAAGAGCCCAAGGGTGAGCCCGCGGACCCCGGCAAGCCCGCCGAGCCCCCTACGGGTCCTCCGGGTGAGGTTCCGCCGTCCCAGCCGGGGATGTCGAAGACCGACTACGCCAACAAGGCGAAGGCGGCCGAAGACGATGCCAAGCAAGCCAACATGATTTTCCAGCAGATGGCTGCCGACCGTCAAAAGTGGATGATGGAGATGTGGAAGATCTGGCAGGACACCCAGAACAAGATCTTCGAGATTCTCCAGCAGGTCGCGCTCAACCGCGCCAAAGTCTCCTCGGCCATGGCCGAGAAGTGGGCCGCGGTGCTTGGCGGTTACGCCGGTTAGGCCACTGGCGGCGTCAGCAAAAGAAGCGCTCCTTTAGGGGCGCTTCTTTTCATATCATCGTGGACGTATCGATGTACATTTCCTCGAGCTTGCGCCGGTTGTCGCGGTTGATGCGCATGGCCTCGTTGATCATCTCGTTGCCTTCCCGCACCAGCTCGAGGCCTTCCTGGATGTGGGAGGGCTCGCGGTCGTCGAGGAAAAGGCGCATGTTGGCAATGCCCTGGTTGTACATCTCGATTCCCTGGAATCCCACCTCCAGCTCCTCGCGGAAGTCCTCAAGCGCTTCTTCGGGGATCTCGATGTCGCGGATGTCCTGCTCCTTCTGCGCGAGAATGCGCGCGATGCCATCGAGGAAACTGGAGTACGCCTCGACCGTCCACTCGCCGCTGACAACCTTGTCCCCGGCCTCCTTCAGCTGCATGTAGCGCTCGTTGACCTTCTGCTGCGCCGCCACTTCGCTGGGCTCGGCGGCGTGCGCCACCTTGGGCAGCATCGCGTTGCACCGCTGACAGTAATTGTATCCGCCGGGATTTTGCTGGCCGCACTTCACGCAGATCAAGAAACGAGAACCTCCTCTAGACAGGGGTCGGCATGGACGGTTCGCGAACGTGCCGGGCGATCCTGCGAAACCTTGGTGTGGCGCGCCCGGGAGAGGTAATTTGTGGGTCGGTCGCCGAACCTACGTCCTGATGCGCTTCTCGAGATCCATCCTCTTGTTGCTGTGCGCCGGCCTGCTGTGCACACAGGCGTCCGCCCGTGACTTCACGGCCCGCCAGTTGATCGACCACCTGTACGTGGTCAATCAACAGCTTCCCATTCAGACTGTGATCGTGGAGATGGACGCCACGGCATTGCCGGCCAAGGAGAAGGGTGGGACCGGCAACCTGGTCCCGGCGTCAAAGGACAAGATTTTCTTCAAGAAGCCTAACAAGCTGCGCGTGGATTCAGTGCTTATCGCGCCAGGCGACCCGATGGACGGCAAGCAGCTCACGGTTATCCGCGATGGCGTCAACAAGTGGCTGTTTGTCTCGATGGGGCAGTACCCGGTGAAGAAGGGGCAAGACGAGCCCGAGCCGACCTCGCACCTGCCGTTCCACCTCCAGGTCTATCCTCAGGACGCCCAAAAGGAGTACACCATCGTCGGCAAGGACACGGTGGATGGGGTCAGCGCGGACGTTGTGCGGATCGGCGATCCGGCCAATCCCAAGCACACGGTCACAGTGTGGATCGATCGGCATCGCTGGGTCCCCCTGCGCAAGGAAATCGTCGCCGGCGGGGGCAAGCCCGGTGAGCCCACGGCGGGAAAACGCATTTTCTACAAGGACATCCGCAAGCTGCCGGACGGCCGCTACTTCCCGTTCAAAATCGAGATCTATGAGGGGGACGTGCTCACCAGGGCGGATCAGTACAAGGCGGTGGGCATCAACGAGAACCTGCCGGACAGCCTGTTTGAGCCCATGAGCCGCTTCGTCAAGTAGAAGGCCCTCGCTACTGCGGCGGCTCCGTCCAGCCGTCCTCGCTCGCGGTGTGTCCAGCCACCTTCAAAGCCCTTGCTGGGCCAGGTATTCTTCGGCGGCCTGGCGGTAGAACTGGTAGGTGGCCCAGTTCATTTGCAGCGCTTCGTTGAGCAGGTCGTTTCCCATGCGCGCCTTTTCCAGCCCGGCCTGGAGAGATGAAAGCGAGCGTTCGTTGACGTACTCGCGGAGATCTTGGAGTGCCACCAGATACCATTCGATGCCGCGACGGCCGACCTCCATCTCGGCGTTAATCTCCTCACCGCAATCGGCGGGAACCTCCATGCCTTCGACTTCGCTCAGCTTCTGTTGAAAGAGCGCGTCAAGCTCGTCCACCATGGCAACGAAGTCCTCGATGGCCATCTGCCCGAGGCTGACGTCCCGGACCGATTGCTCGACCCGGACGAGGTGCGCGGTGAGCTTTGGGGGAGCCTGCACCGCTGAATTTTCTCGCGTCTGGCAAAAAGCTCCTCCGCCATGACTTCTAGAAGGAAATTCAATTCATTGACTTGAATTCAATAGGCCCTGGAATCTTGACGCCCTGGCAGGCGAGGAAAACTCTTCTCCGGAGGCCACTCTGGAAGGAGTGTTCCTGCCGGGTGGGTAAGGCAAAGGTTCCCCCAAGATTCCAGGGCGCGCGCCCCGCAGGCGTTCGCGCGCCACTTTCTTGATGAGGAGGTGCCTTTTGAGATCCAGGCAAAGCCTGTCGGCCACCTTCACGACGCTTCTTGTATCGGTTTTTCTCTTCTTGTTGACGTCGGAAGCGTGGTCCGTAACCCTCTACTCGGTCCGACCCAGGGACACTATCGCCAAGATCGCGCGCTCCAACGGCGTGACCGTGGAGCGCATTCTCCGCGCCAATCCAGAGCTGGGACAGAACATGAACCTCAAGATCGGGCAGATCATCGTGATCCCTGATCGCGAGGAGATCGTGGTCAAGGACGGTGAAGAGGAGGCGCCGCCGGCCGCGGTCGTCCTCAAGCAGGTTTCTCTCGTCCCCACCCGCTCTGTGGTGGAGGTGGCGGCTGAGCCCAACCGTCCAAGCCCGCTGCCCACGCCGGTGGCGCACGACGACGCGGTCCTTCCCGCGGCGCCGACGCGGGTCGACCAGGTCGCAGTCGTCAACGACCAGCAGATCCAGCTCCCCAACGACCACCATCGTCCCCAGCTCGCGTCCCGCCGCGGCCGAATCCTCACGAAGATCACCGCCATGGCGCGCCGCTTCATCGGCGTGCCGTACGTCTGGGGCGGCACAACCGCGCGCGGCTATGACTGCTCGGGTTTCACCCAGCGCATGTACGCGTTGGCCGGCGTGTCGATCAAGCGGCTCGCCGACGATCAATACTACCAGGGCAATGCCGTGGACGCGCCGATGCCCGGCGACCTGGTGTTTTTCACAACCTACTTGCCGGGGCCGTCCCACGTGGGCATCTACCTGGGTGACAACTTGTTCATCCATGCGTCGAGCCGCAAGGGTGTTACCATCACCAGCCTCGGTGACCCCTACTTCAAGCGCCGTTATCTCGGCGCGCGCCGCTTCTTCTAACTGGGAGTGGGTGCCGCGAAGGGCGTGTCCTCACCGTGGGGTCACGCCCTTCTTGTTTTCAGAAAACCCCGTCACTACGGGCTTTCTCTGCGGTTGACAAGGCGTATGGCCTATGCTAAACTGAGCGGGATTCTGCGGAAGTGGTGGAATTGGCAGACGCGCTGGGTTCAGGGTCCAGTGCCCGCAAGGGCGTGGGAGTTCGAGTCTCCCCTTCCGCACCAGACGATAGAGCCTGCGAGGGCTCTATCCTTGTTTTTGGCGGGGTGAGGCGATGAAGGTCCGGTTCTGGGGCACGCGTGGCTCGATTCCCACTCCGGGCCCCTCGACGCTCAAGTACGGCGGAAACACGTCCTGCGTTGAAGTGCGGACCGAGAACGGCACGCTGATCATCCTCGATTGCGGATCGGGCATCCGCGAGTTGGGTCGCGAGCTGCTTTCCGCACCCCAGCGCGACCGCGACATTCGTGGCCACATTCTGCTGAGCCACACGCACTGGGACCACATCCAGGGGTTTCCGTTCTTCATGCCGGCCTTCATGCCGGGGCACAAGTTCGACATCTACGCTGCCGCCGACATCGACAAGAAGCTGGCCGACGTGCTGGCCGGACAGATGGAGTACGAGTATTTTCCAGTAACCCTCGACCGCATGGAGTCGCGTATCCAGTTTAACGAGCTGCGCGAGGGGACGTTTGAGATCGACGACGTGCGGGTGAAGGTCCAGTATCTCAACCATACCTCCCTGTGCCTCGGCTATCGGCTAGAAGCCGACGGCAAGGTGCTCTGTTACTGCACGGACATCGAGCCGAACTCCCGGCTTCTGCTCCGCTCCGACTTCCAGCGGGCGCCCCACGAGGATTTCGAGGCCGCGTGCGCGGCCATCATCCACGCCGAGGACCGTCGGTACGCGCGATTCATCCACGGCGCCGATCTGCTCATCCACGACGCGATGTACACTGAGGCGGAGTATCGCAGCAAGGTGGGCTGGGGGCACAGCACGGATGCGTTCTCAACGCAGATCGCGCTGCTCGGCGCGGTCAAGACGCTTGCCCTGTATCATCACGAGCCGGTCCACGATGACGCGAAGCTCGACGAGATGACTGCCAGTTGCAACCAGATGGTGCGCGAGTTGGGGGCTGGCCTGCGGGTGCTGGGAGCTTCCGAGGGGCTGAGCCTGACGCTCTGAGACGGTCAGCCTTCTGGAGGAGTTTATTTCAACTGCCAGAAAGGTATTTCGCTTTCGGACCGCCCCGGCGGGCGTCGCGCGAGGGCCGGTGAGGCATGAGGCCGGCAATTCCGAGGCTGGAGGATCGATGCCGGGATGGCGCCCATCAAGGTGCTGATTGCTGATGATGACGAGGACATCCTGAATCTCGTGAAAGTGGCCCTGCTGGCCGAGAAGTACGAGATTGTCCTGGCCCGGAATGGGAGCGAGGCGGTGGACCGGGCGCGTGAAGAGCAGCCAAACCTCATCCTCATGGACGTGGAGATGCCTCGCATGAGCGGCCTGGAGGCGTGTCGCGCGCTGCGCGCTGACCCGGGCTTGAAGAGCGTACCGGTCATCATGCTGACCAGCCGCAGTTCCGAAAAGGACATCATGCGCGGCTTTCAGGACGGCGCCCACGACTACATTACCAAGCCGTTCAGCCTGTCACATTTGCGCGCGCGCGTGCGGATCTGGCTGCTGCGCTCCGGGCAGGTCCCTGAGGACGCCCCCCCTGAGGAGTAACCCAGCTATTGCTCTACCAGGCCGGAGCGTGCCGTGTACTGAGGATAGTTGGCGGCTATATCAGCCCCGGAGTGATTGGTACCGGCACAGACCAGGGTGTAGACGTCAGGGTTGCTGGCCGCGCCGTAGCCGTTTGCATAGGTGGAGAAACCTACTGACGGGCAAGTCGGAAGTGCCTTGATGAAACCGCCGGCGGTCAACTGGGTAGTGTTCTGCGGGTAGCGGCCGTTGTTGTCCTTTGAGTACATCTCGCAAGCGGTCCCGATGTTTTTGACGTTGGACGCGCACGCCGTATACTGGGCACGCGCGCGCGAGCGACGGAAGTTGACCGTGCCTATGGCTGCGATGATCGAGATGATCGCGATCACGATCATCAACTCGACGAGAGAAAAGCCATGACGACGTCTTTTCACGGGGGCGCTCCCTTTCGAAGTGTGGCGCGCTGGAACGAATGTGGTTGTTCACGCTAGATTATGCCCATAAATCTGCTACGCGTCCAGGGGGCGGTGAAACGAATTTTGCGAGTCCCTCTGCACCAGGCCCTGGGCGGTGGCGTACTCGGCGAGCGTCTTCTGAAGCAGGCGTCGGCCGCGCGCGATACGTGAGCGGACCGTTCCGATGGGGACGCTCAGCAGATCCGCCATGTCCTTGTAAGTCATCTCCTGGACGTCGCAGAGAAGCACGGCCGTGCGGAACTCCTCGGGCAGGCGGTCGAGGGCTTTGAGCACCTCATGGTCCCAGGTGCCTGCCATAAGGGCTTGCTCAGGCGTAGGCTCGGCGGAATCGGCAACCGCGTTGAACGTGAAGAAGTCCTCGGCCACGTCCAGGGAGACGCGGTCGGGGCCCCGCGTGCGGCGCTGCCAGGCGTTCACGTGCACGTTGTGCAGTATCCGCATAAGCCATGCCTTGCAGTTCGTGCCGCGTTCGAACTGGTGGAAGAAGCGGTAGGCGCGCAGGTACGTCTCCTGAACCAGGTCTTCGGCATCCGCGGCGCTTCCGGCCAACCGGCGCGCCATCCGGTACACCACATCGAGGTGCGCCAGGGCCTCGCGCTCGAAGGCAGCGTCGTCGGGCCCGCCGTGGAAGAGGGTCAGGAGGATGAGCATGGCCGTCGCGGATGTTCGGCGTCGTCGGTCACGATCTTTTTACGCCGGTCAGCGGCCGGTCAGCCGGCCTTCACTGCCCGGTCGGGGCGGGGGTCTAGAATCTCGACATAAGGACTACCGCCGTTCGGGACCGGCGGAAGATGCGAGGGACGACGATGGCTTCCACCGATATTTCCAGCAGCACATTCCGTGCCACCTCTTCCAACAATGCGCGCACGGAAGCGCAGCCCGAGGTCCGCACGGCTGCTGCTGACGAGGACCGCTCCCAGCCCCGCGTCGACGAGGGCGAGCGTTTTGAGTACTCCTCCGCGTACGAAGATGAGGACGAGGACAACGGCGCTCCCTCAACGCTGGCCGCGGCCCTCCGCGAGGAGCAGCCCGGGACTTCCACTCGCAGCAGCTTCAAGAACCCGCCCGGCGTGAAGAGCGAGCTCGAGGGCTACGACCAGGCGAAGCTCAACGATCCGAACGTCCGCACCCCGAAGTACCTCTTCGGCCGCGTCGCCCAGAACTACAGCCTCGACAGCCTGCGCACCAAGGAAGACGGGACGAAGCTCCTCAACGAGATGCTGCCCGACCTGCGCGCCGCCGGCCTCGACGTCATCAGCGTCGACCGCGACATCCTGAAGTACCGCAATCCAGAGACCGGCAACGTCGAGGAGATCGACGTCATCCGCGCGCTGGGCGGCAACCGCAGCTCGAAGGGCGAGACGCCCGGATGGCAGTGGAGCCCGGTCACCATCAATGGCGTGCCGGTCGACGGCCAGCAGGGCGCGCAGCAGGCTGGCGGCGCGGTGCCCCCGCCGCCCAACGTCCCGATGACCGCAGAGCTGCAGGAGCTTGGACAGAAGTTCATGGCCGTGGCCCAGAAGTACCCGCTCGCTGACGTCGAGAAGGATAAGAAGGGCGTGGAAGGCCGCCTCAACGAGATGACCGGCGACCTGAAGGCCAACGGCGTGAACGTGGCGAGCTGCTGCAAGGACGTCATTGTGGTCCAGCTCAAAGACGGCCAGTTCCAGTGCATCGACGTGGTCCAGGGCGCCGGCGCGGCCGGCGCGAGCTGGCAGTGGATGCCCAGCAGTCTCCCGATGCCCTTCGCGCCTCAGCTGTAGGATGCGGGGGGGGTGCCTCCACACCCCGGGGGCTTTGCCCCGACACCCCACCCCCCGCGCCCAGGGGAGCACCCCTGGACCCCCTTCACTGGGGCCAGCCCCAGACCCCATTCGTGCCGGTTGGAACGTCCGAGCGCTTCCCCGAAAGTCTCTCTTCAAGCCGCGCTGACGCGCGGTCCACCTGCGTTGTTTCCTCCGCTGGTGCCCTGCTCAGACAGCAGGGGCTCATCCCGTAATCGCAGAAATTCTCGCCCTTCCGCAACATGGGAGTGGATGGGGCCCGGTGGCCTTCACGGTCTTCAAAACCGCTGGGACGCTAACACGTTCGGAGTGTTCGACTCGCTCCTACTCCCGCCAGAAGCCTGTAATGACGCCGTTTTCATGGTAGAGGCGGCATTGAGTGTTTCTCAAGGGCCTCTCTCAGAACTAACCCTCTGTTTTGTTCCAGTCAATCGGAACAGTGGACTTCTAACTTCGACAAGAAGCTGGCCGACATGGTCCCAGGTGCCTGCCATAAGGGCTTGCTCAGGCGTAGGCTCGGCGGAATCGGCAAGCCTCTCACCTCTTGATATATAATGCATATATGCTGTATGATGGGGATGCAGGGGTGGTCGAGAACGTGCGTGGATGCACCAGGGGGCCGCGGTGAACGCGAAAGAGGCGATTCGGAAGTTACGGGAGGCCGGCTTTGAAGAGAAGCGCCACACGGGATCGCACAAACACTTCGAGCATCCGGACTTCGGCTTCAGCGTGCCCGTCCCGATGCACGGCGCCAGGGACCTGAAGAATTACGAGGAGGCCTCCATTCGCGCCGCGATTCGAGGGGCCGAGAAGATGCGAAAGGAGAGCCACGGCAATGGGTAAGACGAAGGCTGAGCAGTTCCGCTACCCCGTGCGGATGTGGCAGGACGAGGACCAGGAAATCGGCGTGGAGGTCGCGGGCCTGGGGCCACAGGCCTTTCTCGTGACACACGGTCACGATTGGGACCACGCCCGGGAGATGGCGCGGGAGATTCTCACCCTGCACCTGGAGGGCGTATTCGAGCGCGGCTTTGAGGCGCCTGCGCCTCCCGCTTCTCTGCAGAAGGACGGGCAGCATTGGGAATGGGTTTCACCCGCGGCGCCCGTGGCGGTCGCGTTCGCCATCCGTAAGATGCGTCGGGACGCAGGCTTAACCCAGGGTGAAGCGGCCGCGCGCGTCGGCAAGAAGCAAGCGACCTGGCAGCGGTGGGAAAATCCCCGCCTGTGCAATGCCGAGCTGAAGACGCTGGAGGAGATCGCCCAGTCGTTCGGTCGGCAGCTAGAGGTCGCGTTCAAGTAGGTCGGGTGTTTCCGCAAATGGGCACTATCACCGAGCGGCTGCAGGCGGCCGGCCTGAAGATGCTGCGATGCCAATGTTGAACGGTCTTCAAAACCGCTGGGACGCTAACACGTTCGGAGTGTTCGACTCGCTCCTACTCCCGCCAATCAGCTTTGCTCCAGCTCAGTCGCGCTCGAACGTCTTGTGCTCCAGCTCGCCGACGGCCGCCATTTTCGCCGCGACCACGCCGATGGCGAGGGAGCTCACGCCGTCCGCTTCCTTGCGGGGGATGTTGTAGCCCGGCGCGCCGCACAGCGCGAAGTCAAAGGTGTTGTCCTTGTCGAGCATTCCCTCGGTGAGGAGTTTTTCCAGCAGGCTGTTGCTCTTGCTGCTCAAATTCGACAGGACCAGCTTGCGCGATTCCTTCGGCGTGAGCACCGGCATGCCCACCTGCTGAGCCAGCTGGTGGAGCTTTTTGCTCTCCGCGCGCTGCTCGCCCTGGATTGCGGGCGCCGATTGCGCCTCTGGAATCGTCAGGTTCATCGACAGCACGACCCGCTTCACGCTCTCGCCGCGCGACTTGTCGATCAGCGTGGCCAGCTGCGGGGCGAACTCAGCGTAGCGCTTCTGATTGTACGCGTCGATCAGGGCCAGGTCGGCCGGGTCGAAATTGAGCGTGGTGAGCCGCACCCGCCTGCCACCCGGCTTGTCCGGCGGCGCTTCGAAATAGGTCGGGACGCTGGCCAGCATCGCTTTGCCGTCGCGGGTGGCCTCGGCCACCGGGAAATTATTGACCACGCCGCCATCCATCAGCTGCATGCGATACACCTCGGGGCGGGCCGGGTCATTCGTCTGCCGGACCAACTGCATCTGCGGAGCGCTGAAGAAGCCTGGCACGGCGGCCGACGAGCAGATGGCGGCGACGACGTCCATATTCGGGGTATTTTCGCTGCTGAAAACGATCTGTCCGTCAGCCCCTATGTTGAGCTTGCGCTTTAAATCGTCCGGCAGGTCGTTGTTGAGCATCGTCGACACGACCTTCAGCTTGAAGGGCAGGTCGCGGAACAGTACGGGCCGTCCCGCCACGCCGAGCTTCGCGCTGAGCAGGTCGTACAGCATGCGGTACATTTTTTGCGCCGAGAACATCCCGGTGCGATCGATGCCACGCACCTTGGGATCGACGCCGCCCATCAGCCACAGATAATCCGCGTAGAATTTTTTGAAGTCGACCTGTTTCATCACGCCCCCCAGCTCGTCCTCACGGTAGCCGCAGGCAAGCAGTCCGGCGGTGATGGCCCCGGCGGACGTGCCCACGTACTCGTCGACGGCGACCTGCGAAGGGCCGTTGCGCAGGGCGTCCTTCAGGTTGCGCAGCGCCTCGATGTAAGCAAATCCTTTTCCGGCGCCGCCTTCCAGGACGAAGGACATGCGCGTCGGCTCCTGGCCGGGAATCGCGGGCCCGAGCAGCTCGACCTGCTGCGGACCGGGCGGCAGCGTGGACACCTGCCCCACGCCGGCGCTTCTGTTGATGTTGTAGAACTCGCCCACAATCAGGGGATCCACCGCAAACGAGGGATGC
>Ga0194121_10004742_pt1 | contig 19504 bp, 19 predicted proteins | sample TA2MahCa50mmetaG_FD_148609 | JGI IMG/M metagenome (GOLD analysis project Ga0194121, IMG submission 148609) | Freshwater microbial communities from Lake Tanganyika, Tanzania - TA2015020 Mahale Deep Cast 50m | ecosystem: Environmental > Aquatic > Freshwater > Lake | place: Tanzania: Lake...
TCCCCCGCGGCGCCGGGCGCGGCGCGCCCGTCGCCAGCACGGGCGGCACCGGGTCGGCGTCGGCGGGCGAGGTCCGGCGCATCAGCACCATCGCCAACACGAGCCCGACCACGATCAGCGCGGCCGAGAGCTTCAGGCTCGTGTCGAGGGCCGAGATGAACGCCTGGTTGACAGCCTCCCGGGCCTCGTCCGCCTTCGAGCCGGCGATCTTGTCGAGCGTCTCAGTCGAGCCGGTCGCTCCGGAGAGGACTCCGTCCAGCTCTTGGGCCTGGGAGCGGCTGATCTCGACGCCCGCGTCGCCGACGTCGCTGACGGTGCGCACGGTGAACGCCTCGTTGAAGACGGCGCCGGTGACGGTGACGCCCAGGGTCGAGCCGAGGCCGCTCAGCGTCACCAGCAGCCCCGCGGCGGCGCCGGCGTGATCGCGCGAGATCGCGTTCATCGCGGCCAGGTTCATCGGCGTCAGCGCGAAGCCGACCCCGAAGCCCATCATCGCCAGCGGCACCGCCATCTGCTCGTAACCGGTCGAGGTCGAGGCGGTCGAGATCAGGCAGACGGCTGCTGCCATCAGCCCCAGCCCGATCGCGATCGGCGGGCGCGGGCCGACGCGTGCCGCGACCCTGCCCCCGAGCGGGGATCCCAGCACCATCAGCCCGGTCAGCGGCAGCAGCAGCAGCCCGACCTCGGTCGGGCTGTAGTCGAGGATCTCCTGGAAGTAGAGCGGCAGGAAGAAGAGCAGCGCTCCGAAGGAGAAGTCGAGCACGAAGATGACGATCGTCGAGCCCGCGAAGTTGCGGCGCTTGAAGAAGTCGAAGCTGATGATCGGGTTGTCCGAGCGCCGCTCGTTCCAGACGAAGAGGGCGAACAGCAGCACCGCCGCGAACAGCAGCCCGACCACCGCGGCCGAGTCCCAGCCCCAGCTCGAGGTCTGGATCAGCGCCAGCGTCAGCGCCGTCAGCGCGCTCGCCGACAGCGCCACCCCGGCGTAGTCGACGTCGCGCGAGATCGTCGGGTCGCGCGACTCGGGGCTGCCGCGGATCGCCGAGACGGCGACCAGCGCCGAGAAGGCGATGCAGACGGCGAAGATCCAGCGCCAGTCGAGCGCCCCGGTCAGCACGCCGCCGACCAGCACTCCGATCCCCGAGACGAGCTCGGTCGCCGCTCCCCAGAGCCCAATCGCCGTGCCGCGGCGCTCGCCGGTGAAGACGTTGGTCAGGATCGACATCGACGAGGGCATCATCAGCGCCCCCCCCGCGCCCGAGAGGGCGAGGCCCGCGATCAGCACCTCGACCCCCGGCGCGACCATCGACATCGCCGAGCCCGCCGCGAACAGCGCCGTGCCCGTCAGCAGGCCGCGCTTGCGGCCGAAGATATCGGCGATCCGCCCCGCGGCGATCAGGAAGGCCGAAAAGGGGATGTAGAAGGCCGTCACCGTCCACTGCAGCTCGGCGATCGAGGTGCCGAACTCGCGGTGGATCGTCGGCAGCGCGACCACGATCGCGGCCGTCGGCAGCTGCACGATGCCCGCGGCGGTGACCGTCGCGATCAGCGTCTGAGGTCGGCTTGTGCCGTGTCCGGACAGAAGGCGGCGATTCTATGACGAGCCCGCGTGCGGCACAAATCGCTCGAATGCGAGCCGTCACCGGCCGGGACCCGAGGGTTCCGGCCGGGGGTGATCGTCAGCTTTCGAAAGCTACGCTGCGTCGCGCCAGGCGGAGAGGCTGCCGTCGGCGGAGAGGCGGCGCAGGGCGCGCTCCTCGAGCCGGCGGGCCTGCTCCTGGGTGACGCCGACCTCGCGGGCCGCGTCGCGCAGGGGGCGCTCGGGGCGGCCGCCAGTGCCGAAGCGGGCCTTGATGATCTGGCGCTCCTGATCGGGCAGGCGCTCCAGCGCCGCGTCCACGGCGCGCTCCTGCTCGCGCACGAGCACGTCCTCCTCGAGCGCCTCGGTGCTCTCCGCGTTGAGCTCGCCGAACGTGGTGTCGCCGTCGCCGACCGGCTGGTCGAGGCTGGTGGTGACCCGCGTCAGGTCGCGCGTCGCCATCACCTCGTCCAGGGGCAGCTTCGCTTCCCTGGCGACCTCCTCGTCGGTCGGCTCGCGGTCGAGCTTGGTGGTGAGCTCGGCCGTGATCCGGTTGACGGTGCGCTCGCGCTGCGCGATGTGCGCCGGGATCCGAACCGCGCGTCCGCTGTTGTCAAGGCCGCGCTGGATCGACTGCTTGATCCAGAGCACCGCGTAGGTGCTGAACTTGTAGCCGCGGCGCCAATCGAACTTCTCGGCCGCGCGGATCAGCCCCAGCATCGCCTCCTGGACGATGTCGCCGAGGTCGAGCCCGTGGCCCTGGTAGCGGCGAGCGAACTTGATCACCAGCCGCAGGTTCGAGTTGATCAGCTTCTCCTTGGCCGCCAGGTCACCCTTCTCGATCCGCTTCGCGAGCTCGATCTCCTCGCGCCCGGTCAGCAGGGGGTACTTCATCGCGGAGTTGATGAAGAGCTGGAGGCTGTCGGTGGTCGACCCCGCGCGAGCGTGCTCGCGGGCGCGACGCTCATCGGCGCTCTTGATCTTGGCGGTCTTCGTCTTGTTGTCGTGCTCGCCGCGCTGGCGGCGAGTCTCGCTGCGGGTGGCCGCAGCGCCTCTGCTGCGAGGCATTCGTGCCCCTTCCGAGTCGTAGTGCTGTCCTGCCGAGGCGCCTGGTGGGCGAGCCTGGGCACCTCAAAGCTTCAAAAAGTATAGCACTGATTTCGGATTTCGCAAGTCCCGACGCCGCTGTGCGTGGGTATGTGAGCGATATCACACATCCAGGCCCAGCGCCCGTAAGCGACCGCTCACATTATGCCCGTCCGGGGCGCCCGGCGCAAGCCTGGGCGCGCGCGTGCACGGGAGGCAGGAGCCGGGCGCGCCGGCGGGAACGACTGCTGGGAGCCGAGATGATCGTCGACTGCGCCCAGTACAAGGACGGCAAGCGCCGGCAGCCGCAGCCGATCAGCCTCGAGCAGGCGGCGGAGTGTCCCCGGGGCAACGGCGACTTCGTCTGGATCGGGTTGCACGAGCCGGCCGAGGACGAGCTGGAGCGGCTCAAGGGCCTGTTCGGCCTGCACGAGCTCGCCGTCGAGGACGCAGCCCGGCCCCACCAGCGGCCGAAGATCGAGGACTACGACGAGTCCTGGTTCATCGTCCTGCGCACCGCCCATTACCACGAGCGCGAGGAACGAGTCCACTTCGGTGAGGTCCACATCTTCGTCGGCAGCGGCTACGTGATCACGGTCCGGCACGGCACCGGCAGCGAGCTGGGCACGGCCCGCTCCCGGCTCGAGGCGCGGCCCGACCTGCTGAGGATGGGGCCGGCCGCGGCCGTTTGGGCGACCCTCGACAAGGTCGTCGACGACTACGCTCCGGTCGCCGACGGCATCGACGACGACATCGAGGAGGTCGAGGGGGAGGTCTTCGGCGAGAGCGGCACCGCGCCGACCGAGCGCATCTATCACCTCAAGCGCGAGGTGATCGAGTTCCACCGCGCCGCCTATCCGCTGTTGGCGCTCCTGGAGGCGCTCGAGCGCGGGGCCTACCCGCCGGTCCCCGACGAGCTGCGACGCTTCTTTCGCGACGTTCACGACCATGCCCGGAGAATCGACGAGCTCGTCAACTCCCAGCGCGAGCTTCTGGCCAGCATCCTCGAGGCCAACCTGACGCTGATCAGCGTCAAGCAGGCCGAGATCGTGAAGAGGATCTCCGCCTACGCCGCGGTGATCGCGATCCCGACATTCATCGCCAGCAACTACGGCATGAACTTCGAGCACATGCCCGAGCTCGGCTCCCCGATCGGCTACCCGCTCGCGCTGATGGTGATGGCGTTGAGCGTGATCGCGCTGGTCGCCTTCTTCCGCCGCATCAGCTGGCTCTAGCGGCCGATCGCGTCGGCTACGAGGTTCAGCTCGCGCTGCCAGTCCGACCCCGCGGGGCCGAGCGAGGCCTCGGCCAGGGCGCGCAGCCGGGTCCAGCGGCGGGTCGGCTCAGGATCGAGGCCGGATGCCTCGCAGTAGACGGCGATCCGCCGCTCCAGTGCGCGGGCGGTGCTCTCGCCGGGCAGGTCTTCGGAGACGACCAACGCCCAGATCTCCGCCTCGGCCATCGCTCGGAACGGCTTCGGGTCGATGATCCGCCAGTCGCCGCGCTCCTCCAGCACGTTGTGGGAGTGGAGGTCGGTGTGGATCACGACCTCGTCGCCGGCGAGCAGCTCGCGGAGCTCGTCGCGGTCGGCGTCCTCCTGCAGCGCATCGAGCCACTCGGACGCGAGCCCGGACTCGGCGAGGCGGGGGACCCGTGGCGCCGGCGCGGCGTGCAGCCGGCCCACCAGGCCGCCCAGCAGCTCCAGCTGAGCCTCGACCGACCCGACCCGGTCGCCCAGTCTCGTGCCGGGCGTGAGCCGCTCCATCAGGATCGTTCGTCCCCTGTCGCGGGTGCCCAGCAGCTCCGGGCAGAGCCCACGCCAGCTCGCCAGGCCGACCGCCTCGCCCGCGAGTGTCGGGTCGGCCGGGTTGAGCTTGCAGACGACCTCGCGCCCCTGCCCGCGCGCGGCGAGCACGAGGGCGACCTCTCCGCCCTCCATCACGCTCGCCCCCTCGAGCCGCCAAGCATCGATCGCGGCCTCCGCCCGCGCGGCGACGTCTGAGGCGTGGGAGTCGGCCGCGGCCTCGCCGTACCACTGCCGCCAGTTGGCGAGGATCCGGTCGGGGATCGCGACCATCGCGCCACGGTAGCCCGCCGAGCCGCGTCGGTAGCCTGCGAGGTGATGCCGCTTCTCGGGCACGTCGGTGGCGGGACGCTGGATCCGCTGCAGCTGGTCGCGATCACCGCGGCCGCGACCGCCTACGCGTTCCGCGCCCAGACGCTGGCGGCGGAGGGCAGGCCGGTGCCGGTCTGGCGGGTGCTCTGCTTCGGGGCGGGGATCCTGCTGATCGCGGCGGCGCTGGTCTCGCCGATCGCGCACATGGGCGAGGAGCTGCTGCTCGCCCACATGGCCCAGCACCTGCTGGTGGCCGACATCGCCGCGGGGCTGATCGTGCTGGGGCTGACGGGCCCGCTGCTGCAGCCGCTGCTGGCGATCAGGGCGATCGACCGCATGCGCGCGCTCACCCATCCCCTGATCGCCCTGCCCCTGTGGGCGGCGAGCCTCTACATCTGGCACATCCCGGCGCTCTACCAGGCAGCGCTTACGAGCGAGGCCCTGCACGCCCTGCAGCACGCCTGCTTCATCGGCTTCGGGATCCTGATGTGGATGCCGCTGTTCGGGCCGCTTCCGAAGCCTGACTGGTTCGGGATCGGCGCCAAGGTCGGCTACGTGGTCGGCGTGCGCATGGCGGGAACCGTTCTGGGCAACGTCTTCATGTGGTCGGGCACCGTCTTCTACCCCGACTACGCCGCGGGCGAGGCCGAGTTCGGGATCTCGCCGCTGACCGACCAGGGCATCGCCGGGGTGATCATGGTCGGCGAGGGTGGCCTGCTGACGCTGGGCGTGCTCGCCTGGCTTTTCCTGCAGTGGGCCGACCAGGACACCGAGCGCCAGCACCTGGTCGAGCTGGCCGAGGAGCGCGGCGTCCCGCTCACCGACGCCCGCGCGCGCCGCGCCGTAGCCGCCGGCCAGGGGGCCAGGCTCGAGCGCCGGCTGAGAGAAGGAGGCGCGTGAGCGGGGCGGGGGCGCCGTCGCAGCCGCCTCACCACTCGGAGCTGGAGACGGAGGGCGTCAGCAACTCCTTCCTCTACGCGCTCGTGTTCGTGGTCGGCACCGCCAGCCTCGGCGCCGAGATCGCCGCGGCGCGGCTGATGGCGCCGTTCTTCGGCGCCTCCACGATCGTCTGGGCGAACACGATCGGGGTCGTGCTGGTCTCGCTCTCGATCGGATACTGGCTCGGAGGCCGACTAGGCGACCGCTACCCGCAGCTGCGCAACCTCTGCCTCGTGGTCGCCGCAGCCGCGGCGCTGATCGCGGTCGTTCCGTTCGCCGCCCGGCCGTTCTTCGAGGTCGCGACCGACGCTCTTGACGAGATCTCGGCCGGCGCCTTCGTCGGCTCGCTCCTCGGCGTTCTCTTCCTGATCGCGGTCCCGGTGGTGCTGCTCGGCAGCTGCTCGCCGTGGGCGATCCGGCTGGCGGTGCCCGATGTCGAGCACTCGGGCCGCACCGCGGGGCGCCTGTACGCGGTCTCGACCTTCGGCTCGCTCTTGGGCACGATGCTGTCGGCGCTGGTCCTGATCCCCTTCATCGGCACCCAGCGCACCTTCCTCGTCTTCGCGATCGCGCTCGGCCTGGTCGCCGCCGCCGGCCTCGGTTGGCGCTACCTGGTGGTCCCGGCGGCGCTGGCCGCGGCGCTGGCGATCCCGATCGGCACCGTCAAGGCCACCGAGGGGCAGACCGTGCTCTGGGAGGGTGACACGGAGGAGCAGCACATCCGCGTGCTCGAGGATGCCTTCTACCGTGAGCGCACGCTGGAGCTGAACGAGGGCCAGGCGGTCCACTCGCTCTACCGCTTCGACAGCTACCTGACCGGCCACGTCTGGGACGGCTACCTGGTCGCGCCGTTCGCCGTCCTCGACGAGCCGCCGGAGAAGATCGCGATCCTCGGCAACGCGGCGGGGACCACCGCGCGCGCCTACGGCCACTATTTCCCCGGGACGGAGGTCGACGGGGTGGAGATCGAGGCCAAGCTGACCGAGCTGGGCGAGGAGTACTTCGACCTGCGCAACCCGCGGCTCGAGGTCTTCCACGAGGACGCCCGGCCCTGGCTGCGGCGGGCGGATGGCGGCTATGACGCGATCTTCGTCGACGCCTACCGCCAGCCCTACATCCCCTTCTACCTGGCGACCGTGGAGTTCTTCGAGCTGGTGCGCGACCGGCTCGCGCCGGGTGGCGTCGTGATCGTCAACGCCGGCCACCCGGAGGGCAACGACGACCTCGAGAAGGTGCTGGGGGCGACCATGGCCGAGGTCTTCCCGACCGTGCTGCGAGACCCGATCGAGACGACCAACACGCTGCTGATCGGCAGCGAGTCTCCCGGATCGGCTCAGAGGCTCGCCGCGGCGGTGCCCGCCCTGCCCGAGGACCTGAGAGTGGTCGCGGCGCGGGAATCCGGCAACGTCGAGGGCTACCTGCGCGGCGGCGACGTCTACACCGACGACGTCGCGCCGGTCGAGTGGCTGATCGACCGCTCGATCCTGGGCTACGCGTCCGAGGAGGACTGACCCCTGCGCAGCAGCCGCCCGCCCCAGTAGCGGGCGAGCATCGGCAGCGCCGCGACGGCGTCGGCCGCGAACGAGAGGACGCGCCCCGGCGGCCCCGTCAGGGCCCAGGCCCCCAGCCGCTCCCCGAAGGAGCGCTCCGGGCGGCGGGGTGGGGGTGAGTGGCTCTCCTCTACGCTGCCCTGCACGATGGAGACGACGGTAAAGGAGCTCACCGACTCGCGCACCCGGGTCGAGGTCAAGGTCGAGCCCGACGAGGTCGAGCGCCGCATCAAGGAGGCCGCGAAGCGCCTCGGCGGCGAGATGAAGATCTCGGGCTTTCGCGAGGGAAAGGTCCCGCCGGAGATGGTGCTCCAGCGCCTCGGCCGCGAGACGGTCCTGAGCGAGGCGCTCGAGGGCTCGCTCGGTGACTGGTACGAGCGGGCGATGCTCGAGGCCCAGGTCAGCCCCGTCGGCGACCCGAAGCTGGACATGCAGGAGATGCCCGATGCGGGCGAGCCGCTCGAGTTCGCGATCGAGGTCAGCGTGCTGCCCAAGGCCGAGCTGGGCGAGTGGAAGGGGATCGAGGTCGGGCGCGCCGAGGCGCAGGTTCCCGCCGAGGCGGTGGACGCCGAGCTCGAGCGCCTGCGCGAAGGCTTCGCCAGGCTGAACCCGGTCGAGCGCGCCGCGGCGGACGGGGACGTGCTGCTGATCGACTACGAGGGCAAGATCGACGGCGAGCCATTCGACGGCGGCGCCGCCAAGGACTACCTGCTCGAGGTCGGCGCCGGCCGCGTGCTGCCCGAGTTCGAGGCTGCGCTCAAGGGCGCCAGGGGAGGCGACGACGTCAGCGCCACCGTCAACTTCCCCGACGACTACCAGGGGGAGGACGTGGCCGGCAAGACCGCCGGGTTCGAGATCAGCGTGCGCGAGGTCCGCGAGAAGGAGCTGCCGGACCTCGACGACGACTTCGCAGCCGAGGCCTCCGAGTTCGTCACCCTCGACGAGCTGCGCGAGCAGATCTCGGCGCAGATCGAGGAGTACCTCGAGGGCCAGATCGCCGAGCAGTTCCGCGCCAGCGCGCTCGACGCCGCGGCCGAGAAGGCTACCGTGGAGCTGCCCGACGCCGTGATCACGGCCCGCGCCTCGGAGATGTGGAGCCGGGTCGAGCGCCAGCTCCGCGGCCGCGGCATGGACCCGAACACCTACCTGCAGATGCAGGGCAAGACCCGCGAGGAGCTGATCGCGGAGGCCAAGCCCGAGGCCGAGCAGGCGCTCCGGCGCGAGGCCGTGCTGGCTGCGATCGCCGAGGAGGAGGGCATCGAGATCGGCGAGGAGGACATGCTCGAGGCCCTGCAGATCCCGCCGGGCCACGAGGACCACGGCCATCCCGAGCCCGCCGAGGCGCTCGCCGAGCTTCGCGGCAGCGGCCACGACAAGCTGCTGGCGGACGACCTGAGGATGCGCCGCGCGCTCGAGCTCGTGGCCGAGAGCGCGAAGCCGATCCCGCTCGAGGCCTCCGAGGCCCGAGAGTCCATCTGGACTCCCGAGAAGGAGCGCGAGCAGAAGGGCGGCCTCTGGACTCCCGGCTCGGACTGAGCTGACGCGGGGGCCCGCCGCCGGCGAGCCCCCGCGACCGCGGTTCAGACAGCCGTGCGCTCGTCCTCGCCGTAGATCATGATCCCGTGCACCACGTAGATGCAGAGGAAGAAGATCGCGAGCGACCACCAGGGATGCTCGCCTGACACGGACAGCAGGGCGCCGATCGCGCCGAGGCTGCCTCCGATGATCCCGATCACGCGGCCGTAGGCGTTGCCGGCCATCAGCGAGAAGCCACCGGTCAGCTGGATCACCCCGAGGATGATGAGCACCCAGCCGAGGGTGTTGAGGTTGTCGAGCACGAACCTCGTCTGGTTGACGAAGATGTTCGCGTTATCGAGGGCGCCGATCCCGTAGATGATGTTCAGCGTCCCGAGAATGAGCAGCAGCACCGCCGCGAACACCGTTCTGCCTGCACCTCTCATCTGCACTCCTTTCGTCGATCCAGCCGCTTGCGGGCGGCCTTGAACGCCGACTGCCAGAGCGGCCGACGCACGCACACGGTAGTCGCCGTCGAAGACGGCTTCCGGTGCGTCGCCTCCCGATCAGGGGTGGTCGGGTCTGCGCGCCGAGTCAAGAGAGTTCGCGGCGCCTTGACCCACGAAAGGAGTGCAGGTGGACGACGCAGTTGAAGAGGTGGGCCCGATCGACTACATCGCCGTCGAGTGGCCCGGCAAGCAGCCCACGGGCGAGGCGGTGCCGCACCTGGTGGACCTCGTGGACCGCGGCCTGATCCGCATCCTCGACCTCGCATTCATCACCAAGGGCGAGGACGCTCGGTGGCCTCCCTGGAGATCGCCGAGGTCGCCGAGCAGGTGGTCGAGATGAAGGTGTTCGAGGGAGCCGGCTCGGGCCTGCTCGGGGGCGAGGACTTCGCGGCGGCCGGTGAGGCGCTGGAGCCGGGGACCTCGGCGGCGCTGCTGGTCTACGAGAACAGCTGGGCCGGGCCGTTCGCGGCCGCCGTGAGGCGCTCGGGCGGCCAGCTGGTCGCCAACGGCCGCATCCCCGTCCAGGCCCTGCTGGCGGCGTTGGACGAGGCCGAGGCCGCCGGCTGGTGCACGTCGGACGCGTGTACTAGTGGCCCTCCTCAAGACGTCTCACCGGAAATGACCGGTCCAGATCACCACCATGCTGCGTCCTCGGTCGTCCGCATAGCGCTGCTATTCGGACTCCCTGCCTCCTTGCCTGGCGGCGCCTGGCCTGCGTCATTTCCTGGCGAACGTTCCGAGAAGGGCCACTAGAGAGCCAACCAACCTCAGCAGCGAAAGGAAGAACGATGCCCGGATCGATCAGAGGAGTGGCCCGCACGGCAGTCGTCGCGGGGACCGCCACCGCAGTCAGCGGCCGCGTGCAGCGCCGCCAGGCCCAGCGCTGGTCCGGCCAGGACCCCTGCGCGCAGCAGCAGCTTGCGCCCCCGCCGGCCGCGCCCGCCGACGACAACATCGCCAAGCTCAAGGAGCTGGGCGAGCTGCACCAGAGCGGCGTCCTCACCGACGAGGAGTTCGCCGCGCAGAAGGCGAAGCTGCTCTAGATCTCGAGCGAGGTCTGCGGCTTCGGATAGCTGACGACGCCGCCCGCGAGCTGGACGGCGTCGCTGAGCTCGTGCTCGGCCAGCGAGCCGTCGGGCCCCAGGTGCCCGACCCGGTACCCGCCGAGCACGAGCGCGTCGGCGATCAGCCGGCGGTGGCACCGGCGCCAGTCGGCCTCGGCGCACATCAGCGCCGTGCGCCCGCCGGAGGCGCCACGCTCGCTCGCGAGCCGGCGCAGCTCGGCCAGGCCGGCACCGAACTCGGGTCTCGCCATGTGGTCGGCGTAGCCGCGGAAGGCATCGTCGGTCCAGGAGTCGTTGCCGGAGTCGGGCGCCGGGGTGCGCCTGCCGCCGAGCTGCTCTCCGAGCTGCTCGTAGCCGATGCCGGCGACCCGCAGGGAGGCCGCGAGCGGCGAGCGGTTGAAATGCTGGTAGCGCGAGCGCGGGTTGGCGCGTACGTCGATGAGCAGCCCGATACCGGCGCCGCGAAGCAGCTCGATGAAGTCGCGCTCCTCGTGGTTCGAGTGGCCGACGGTCAGGATCTCGAGCCCCGACGTCATCGCGGGATTCTCTCCCCAAACGGCGCCGGGACGCAAGGGCCGCGGAGTGACGGTCGCTATCCTGCCCGCGCAATGAGTCCCCTGGTGCCAATGGTCGTCGAGCAGACCTCCCGCGGGGAGCGCGCCTTCGACATCTACTCGCGGCTGCTGAACGAGCGCATCATCTTCCTCGGCACGCCCGTCACCGAGGACATCGCCAACCTGATCGTCGCCCAGCTGATCCATCTGGAGTCCGAGGACCCCGACAAGGACGTCTCGATCTACATCAACTCGCCGGGAGGGTCGGTCTACGCCGGGCTCGCGATCTACGACGCGATGCAGTTCATCAAGCCCGACGTCTCCACGATCTGCGTCGGCGTGGCGATGAGCATGGGAGCGCTGCTGCTGGCCGGGGGCGCCAAGGACAAGCGCATGGCGCTGCCGAACTCGAAGATCCTGATCCACCAGGTCTCGGGCGGCTTCTCGGGACAGGCCTCGGACATCGAGATCCACGCCAAGGAGATCATCGCCGTGCGCCAGCGCCTGGACGAGATCATCGCCAAGCACACGGGCCAGCCGCTGGAGAAGGTGGCGAAGGACACCGAGCGCGACTACTTCATGAGCGCGGAGGAGGCGAAGGAGTACCACATCGTCGACCGCGTGATCGAGCACCGCTAGGGGCCGTCAGGCCGCCCCATCTTGGAGCGCAGGGCGAAGCCCGCAGCGACTTATGACGGGCGGCCGCTACGGCCCCGCCTCATGCCCGTCCGGGGAAGGCTGAGCAGAGTCTTCGCGGTCGCCGCGCTGGCTCTCGGGGCCGGCCTGGCGGCAGAGGCGCCCGCCGCCGGTTTTAGCCTCGACTCCGCCTCGGTCAAGCCCCGCAAGGCCTTCTTCGACGCGCCCGGCGAGGTCGCGATCCGGTTTCGCTTCAGCGCGCCGGGCCCGAGCGATGTCTCGGTGCGGATCGCGGGCGCTGGCGCCGGTGAGGTGCGGCGCTACGAGCTCGGGCAGCTCGACCCCGGGCAGCGGCACGTCGTGCGCTGGGACGGGCTGACGTCGACGCGGCGGGCCGCCCCCGACGGGCACTACCGCGTGCTCGTCGGCCCCACGGGCGCCGAGCTCGCCACGGCGGGCCGGCTGCGGCTGATCGGGCACCACCACCCGATCCGGGGGCCCCATGGCGGACGCGGGGGAGTCGGCGAGTTCGGGGCCGCGCGCAACGGAGGCCGCATCCACCAGGGCTTCGACGCAACGGCCCGCTGCGGCACGCCCCTGGTGGCGGCGCGGGGCGGGACGGTCGTGCGGCGCCGCTTTCACCCCAGCCTCGACGGCCACTACGTCGTCATCTCCGGGCGCAAGGAGGGGCTCACCTACCGCTACTCGCACCTGACCCGCCCCGCCGAGGTCGCCAAGGGGGATCGCGTCTTCACCGGCCAGGTGCTGGGCTACGTGGGGCGAACAGGCAACGCCGCCTCGACGCCGTGCCACCTGCACTTCGAGCTCCGCACCAAGGGCGGGCGCTTACTCGACCCCGAGCCCTTCCTGCGCGCCTGGGACCGCCACAGCTGAGGCGCGAGCGACTGCGGGGCTTCAGTGCGCCCGACCAGATAAGATGCCCCCCGGGTCAGAGCTTCGGCAGCGAGCGAGAACGGAGGAGAGGGTGGCCGAGCAGAAGATGGTGGACGCGGTCCAGCAGGGCCTCGAGCAGGCGGGAATCGACGATCGCGTGATCGCCGCGGGCCAGTTCAACCCGCGCGGCCACAGCGGCGGCATGGTCGCCGGAGCGATGGTCGGCGGCGACGCCGGCGGGATCGCGGGGGCCGCGGGCGGCGCCGCCGGGTTCGCCGGGGGCGGTCTCGCCGCCTCGATCGCCCGGGGCCTGCCCGAGAACATGGTGGTCGGGGTCGGCGAGCAGGCCGTGTACGGCTTCAAAGGCATCCAGAGCCGCGTCGGCGAGCTCGTCTTCACGGTCCCTCGCGAGGGGCTGGAGGTCAACGTCCACCAGCGCATCGACGTCAAGGTGCTGGAGCTGGTCGGCCCCGACGGCGCCAAGGTCGAGCTCGAGGGCAACCGACTGCCGCTCACCCACAGCAAGGACGTGTTCGAGGCGCTCGCCGGGTAGCGGCTGGGGTAGGTCATCCCCGACATCGGGGTCATGGCCGCGGCCGCGGTTGACGATCCCTGCAGGAGTCCCGACGCTCGTCGCGTACTGAGACGCGTGAGGCCGGAGCGGCCCTCCCCTTAAGCTTGCGGGAAGAGGCCCCAGCCGGAGAACGTCGACTTGGGGAGTGGATTCCGCTGGCACGTCCGACCGATTCCAACGAGCAGCTTCTCTGCAGCTTCTGCGGGAAGTCGCAGCGCCAGGTCAAGAAGCTGATCGCCGGCCCCGGCGTCTACATCTGCGACGAGTGCATCGACCTCTGCAACGAGATCATCGATGAGGAGCTCACTGCCCCGCCGACGTTCGAGCTCGAGAACCTCCCCAAGCCGGTCGAGATCAACGAGGTCCTGGACGAGTACGTGGTCGGCCAGGAGGGTGCCAAGCGCGCGCTTTCGGTCGCCGTCTACAACCACTACAAGCGCGTGCAGATGTCGAGCACCGACCAGGAGGGTGACGGTGCGATCGAGCTCTCGAAGTCGAACATCCTGCTGCTCGGCCCGACCGGCTGCGGCAAGACGCTGCTGGCCCAGACCCTGGCGCGCATCCTCAACGTCCCCTTCGCGATCGCCGACGCCACGGCGCTGACCGAGGCCGGCTACGTCGGCGAGGACGTCGAGAACATCCTGCTGAAGCTGATCCAGGCGGCCGACTTCGACGTGAAGAAGGCGGAGACGGGGATCATCTACATCGACGAGATCGACAAGATCGCGCGCAAGGCCGACAACCCGTCGATCACCCGCGACGTCTCCGGCGAGGGCGTGCAGCAGGCGCTGCTGAAGATCCTGGAGGGGACGACCGCCTCGGTGCCCCCGCAGGGCGGGCGCAAGCACCCCCACCAGGAGTTCCTCACGATCGATACCTCCAACATCCTCTTCGTCTGCGGCGGCTCCTTCGCGCACCTCGACGACGTGATCGAGAAGCGCATCGGCAACCACGGCGTCGGCTTCGGCGCCCAGGTGCAGTCGAGCATGGAGAAGGACACCGGCGAGCTGTTCGAGCAGGTGCTGCCGGAGGATTTCATGGAGTACGGGCTGATCCCGGAGTTCATCGGCCGCCTGCCGGTGATCGCCGCGATCCACCAGCTCAGCCGCGACGACCTGATCCGGATCCTGGCCGAGCCCCGCAACGCGCTGGTCAAGCAGTTCCACCGCTTCTTCCAGTTCGACGACATCGACCTCGTCTTCGCGCCCGACTCCCTCGGCGCGATCGCGGACAAGGCGATCGACCGCGACACCGGTGCCCGCGGCCTGCGCTCGATCCTCGAGGAGACGCTGATGGACGTGCAGTTCGAGCTTCCCTCGCGCAACGACGTGACCAAGTGCGTCGTCACCAAGGAGACGATCGAGAAGGGCATGAAGCCGATGCTCGTCACCGACGCCGGTGACGCCGTCCCGGTCGAGCAGGAGCTCGGCGAGCAGGCTTCCTAGCCGGTCCCGGCCAGGGGACCGGGCCGGTTCCTCTCAGCCCTGCGGGGGAGGAAGCTCGTCATCCAGGCGATCGAGGAAGCGCAGCAGGATCTCGCGCTGAATCTCGAGCGTGGCACCGAAGGCGTCGACCCGCTCTCCGAAGGCGTCGATCCGCTCTCCGAAGGCGTCGATCCGCTCTCCGAAGGCGTCGAGCCGCCCGCGGAAGCGGCCGAGCTCTTCGATCAGCGCGTTGAACGCATCGCCGTTGCGCTTGACGACGATCCGCGTCAGCTCGAGTTGGCGCTCGTAGGCGGCGCGGTTGAGCTGGTGCTCCTCCCGCACCTGCTCCATCAGCGTTCGCAACTCCTGATCGGACACGCGACCATGCTGACACGGCCACTCGCGCGACACAAGCGCGGATGCCTCGCCCAAGGAGCGCAAGACCGTGCTCTGCAGCGGGCGCCGCCCGCTCGGCGGCGCCCGCGACGACCGGCGCGTCGTGGTGGTCCCCGGCCGCGCCGTAAGATCGGCGCCCTTGGACGCCGAGCGCCGAAAATCCCTGGAAGCGAGCACCCGCTGGGATCCCGGCGCGGTCGAGGGCCGCGTGTTCGAGAGCTGGATGAAAGGCGGCTGGTTTCACCCGCCCGCCGAGGGAAGTCCCGAGGACAACTTCTCGATCTCGATCCCGCCGCCGAACGTGACCGGAGCCCTGCACATGGGCCACGCGCTCAACGGCTCGATCCAGGACGCGCTGATCCGGATCAACCGCATGCGGGGCCGCAACACCCTTTGGATTCTGGGCACCGACCACGCCGGCATCGCGACCCAGGCGGTCGTCGAGAAGGAGCTCTCCGCCCAGGGCACGAGCCGCAGGGAGCTCGGGCGCGAGGCCTTCACCGAGAGGGTCTGGGAGTGGAAGGCGGAGTACGGCTCCACCATCGTCGAGCAGTACAAGCGCCTGGGGGCCTCCTGCGACTACGAGCGCGAGCGCTTCACCCTCGACCATGGCTACGTCGAGGCCGTCTACAGGGTGTTCGTGGCGCTGTACGAGAAGGGCTGGATCTACCGGGACGACTACATGGTCAACTGGGACCCCGGGCTCGGCTCGGCGATCTCCGACCTCGAGATCGAGAACCGCGAGGTCACCGACACTTTGTACGAGATCGCCTATCCGCTCAGCGGCGGCGGGGAGCTGGTGGTGGCGACGGTCCGCCCCGAGACGATGCTGGCCGACACCGCGGTGGCGGTGAACCCCGACGACCAGCGCTACCGCCAACTGATCGGCGGGACCGCCGAGCTGCCGCTGGTGGGCCGCGAGCTGCCCGTGATCGGCGACGAGCACGTGGACGTGGAGTTCGGCACGGGGGCGCTCAAGATCACGCCGGGGCACGATCCCAACGACTTCGAGATCGGGCGAGCGCACGGGCTGGAGGTGATCTCGGTGATCGGCGAGGACGGGCGGATCACCGACGCCGCCCCCGAGCGCTTCCGCGGGATGACCGCCGGCGAGGCCTCCGAGGCGGTCGTCGCCGAGCTGCGCGAGCGGGGCCTGCTGCGGGGCGAGGAGCCCTACTCGCACACGGTCCCCTTCTCGCACCGCTCGGACGAGCGCATCGAGCCGCTGATCTCCCTGCAGTGGTTCTGCCGCATGGACGAGCTTGCGAAGCCGGCGATCGAGGTGGTCGAGCGCGGCGAGGTCCGGTTCGTTCCCGCCGACCCCCACACAAAGGTCTACCTCGACTGGCTCGGGCGCATCCGCCCCTGGTGCGTGTCGCGTCAGCTCTGGTGGGGGCACAGGCTCCCCGTCTGGTACGGGCCCGGGGGCGAGGAGATCGTGGCCGAGTCCGAGCAGCTGGCGCGGGAGCGGGCCAGGGAGCAGGGCGTCGACCCCGATGCGCTGGTCCAGGAGGAGGACGTGCTCGACACCTGGTTCAGCTCGGCGCTGTGGCCCTACGCGACGCTGGGCTGGCCCGACACCGAGGCGCCCGAGCTGCGGGCGTTCTTCCCCACCGACGTGCTCTCGACGGCGCGCGAGATCATCTTCCTCTGGGTGGCGCGAATGGTGATGACCTCGCTCGAGTTCACCGGCGAGGTCCCCTTCAGCGTGGTCAACATCCACTCCGTGATCCAGGCCCCCGACGGGCGGCGCATGTCGAAGAGCCTCGGCACCGGCATCGATCCCCTCGATGAGATCGAGGTTCACGGCGCCGACGCGCTGCGCTTCGGGCTGCTGGCGATGTCCTCTGCCCAGGACGTTCGCTACTCCGAGGCCCGGGTCAAGCAGGGTCGCGACCTCGCAAACAAGATGTGGAACGCCTCGCGCCTGGTGCTGCTGAACGTCGGCGAGGCCGGTCGCGAGCAGGTCGATGCCGCCATCGCGGCGATCCGCTCCGGCGAGGCGCCGGTCGAGGACCGCTGGATCGCCTCGCGCCTGACGCGCGCGGTCGCCTCGGTGACGGGCTCGATCGAGGACTTCGACTTCTCCCACGCCGCGCTCGACCTCTATGAGTTCTTCTGGTCCGAGCTCTGCGACTGGTACCTGGAGGTCGTCAAGGAACGGCTCTACGACGGTGACGCGCAGGCGGCCGGCACGCTGCTGTGGGCGCTCGAGCAGGTGCTCGCGCTGGCCCACCCGATGATGCCCTTCGTGACCGAGGAGATCTACTCCTACCTGCCCGATCGCGCCAGCGAGGCGCTCGTCGTCCACCCCTTCCCGGTGCCCGACGAGGGGCTGAGCGACGAAGCCGCCGAGGCCGAGATCGGCGCCGCGATCGAGCTCACCCGCGGGCTGCGGCGTTGGCGCGACCTGGCGGGCGTCCCCGCGGGGCAGGTCCTGGCCGCACGCGCGCCGGGCGGTACGCCGCATGAGCTGGTGTCCCGCCTCGCCAGGATCAGCTTCGACGGCGCCGACGGCGAGCCGATCGCCACGGTCGGGGGCATCGAGCTGATGCCCACCGAGGGCCTCGACGGGGGCGCCGTGGAGGCGCGGATGGAGGAGCGCCGTCAGAAGCTGCGCGCGGAGATCGAGCGCGCCGAGAGGAAGCTCGACAACGAGCGCTTCGTCGCCAAGGCGCCCGCCGACGTCGTCGACGAGGAGCGCCGCAAGCTCGATGCCTACCGCGCCGAGCTCGAAGAGCTCGGTTAGGGACGTGGCCGGAAGCGAGGATCTTCTGCGGGGACGCGAGTTCCTCGGCTGGAAGCTGGGGCTCGAGCGGATGCAGCGGCTGTGCACGCTGCTGGGGATGCCCCAGCACCGGTTCGCCTCGATCCACGTGGTCGGCACCAACGGCAAGACCTCGGTGGCGCGGATGACGGCGGCGCTGCTGCGCGCCCACGGGGTTCGCTCCGGCGCCTACCTCTCTCCCCACATCCATGAGTGGCGGGAGCGGATCGAGCTCGGCGGCGAGCCGATCTCCGAGGCCGCCCTCGCCGAGGCGCTCGAGCGCGCCGAGCAGTCGGCGGCGGTGGCCGATCGCAGCGCCGGCGCCGAGGGGCCCGTGACCCAGTACGAGCTGCTGACCGCGGCCGCCTTCGTTGCCCTCGCCGCAGCCAGGGTCGAGGTCGGGGTGATCGAGGCCGGGCTCGGCGGGCGGCTGGACGCGACCAACGTGATCCCCTCGAAGCTGACGGTGCTGACATCGGTCGGGCTCGATCACACGGAGTGGCTCGGCGAGACGCTGCCCGAGATAGCGGCCGAGAAGCTCGCGGTGCTGCGCGACCACACCGCCCTGGCCACGGGCGAGCTCCCCGAAGAGGTCGAGCCGGTGGTGGAGGAGGTGGTGCGCGAGCGCAGCGCCAGGCGCCTGGCCGTCGGGGCGGGCGCCGCAGGTGAGACCGCGCGCCCGGGGTCGACCGGGAGTCAAGCCCAGAGCTTTCCCGAGCGCAACCTGGCGCTGGCCTCGGCTGCGGCCGCTGAGCTGCTCGGGCGCGACCCGGACCCCGACGCCGTCGCGCGGGTGGCGGGCCAGCTCTCCAATCCCGGCCGGGCGGAGCTGATCGAGGGCGAGCCCCCAGAGATCCGCGACTCCGCCCACAACGCCCAGGGCGCCCTCGCCCTCGCCCGCGCGCTGCCGGCGCTCGCCGGCGGGCGCGAGGTGATCGGCTGCGTCGCGGTGCTCGCCGACAAGGACGCCGACGCGATCGTGCGCGCCCTGGTCCGGCCCTGCTCGGTGATCGTCTGCACCGAGATCCCCGCCGAGGCGATCGAGGGCTCGGGGCGGCCGGGCGCCGGTTCACGCACGGCCGCCGAGCTCGCCTCGATCGCTCGCGACGCGGGCACCGAAACCGAGGAGATAGCCGACCCGCGAGCCGCCTGGGAGCGTGCGCGCGAGCTTGCGCGGGAGCGAGGGGCGGTGGCGCTGGCCGCCGGTTCCCACTACCTTCTGGGATGCCTATGAACCGGGAGGCGCGCGGAGAGTTGTTGACGATGATGGGACTGGTCGCCCTCGTGGTGGCCGTCGTCATCCTCGTCTTCTTCGTCGTCGGCTACGTGTTCGGCCTCTTCTTCCTCTGATTCCGCGACCTCGCCTGGGGCACGCAGGTTGCGCCCCGGCCGCCTCGAAGTACGTACACTCGGCGGCTCTCACTGACCATGCTCGCGATCTTCGGCATAGACGGCGGCTCGATCGGCCTCGTCCTCAACCTCCTGATCCTGTTCCTGGTCGTCACCTACGTGGCGCTGATCTACTGGACCTACCAGGACGCGAAGAGGCGGATCGAGGACCCGGTGCTGATCGCCTGCTCCACGGCGGCGTCCTTCTTCCCCTTCGTGGGGACGGTCGTCTACACGATCCTGCGTCCCCCGGAGTTCCTGGAGGACCGCGAGGAGCGGCAGCTCGAGCTGCGCGCCGCCGAGCTGCGCCTGCGCCAGCTGATCGAGCAGTCCTGCCCACACTGCGAGTACCCGATCGACGGCGAGTACCTGCGCTGCCCCAACTGCGAGCGGCGCCTGCGCAACCCCTGCCGCAAGTGCAGTCGTGCGCTCGATCCCAAGTGGGGCGTCTGCCCCTACTGCGAGGCCGAGGTTCAGCGCCGGCGCGCCGAGCGCGGCGATCGCGGCGATCG
>Ga0194121_10004743_pt1 | contig 19503 bp, 13 predicted proteins | sample TA2MahCa50mmetaG_FD_148609 | JGI IMG/M metagenome (GOLD analysis project Ga0194121, IMG submission 148609) | Freshwater microbial communities from Lake Tanganyika, Tanzania - TA2015020 Mahale Deep Cast 50m | ecosystem: Environmental > Aquatic > Freshwater > Lake | place: Tanzania: Lake...
TGCCGACGTACGGCTTCATGGGCAGCGGCCTGCGCGTCGTGCTCGGGCCCGTGCTGCCGTAGCGCCCGCCGCGCGCGCTTTGCTCAGCCGTGCTGGCCCTCGAGCCAGCGCTCGACCTCGATCGCCGCCATGCAGCCGGTGCCGGCCGCGGTGATCGCCTGGCGGTAGTAGCTGTCCTGGCAGTCGCCGGCGGCGAACACGCCGTCGACGTTGGTCGCCGCCTTGCCGGGCACGGTCTTGATGTAGCCCTTGTCGTCCATCGTCAACACGCCCTGGAACAGCTCGGTGTTGGGCTTGTGGCCGATGGCGAGGAACAGGCCGTCCGCCGGCACGATCTTCTTCTCGCCGGTCTTGGTGTGCGTCAGCTCGAGGCTGGTGACCTTGCCCTTGCTGACGTCCAGCACGTCGGTGACGTTCTGGTTCCACAGCACCTCGATCTTCGGGTTCCTCAGCGCGCGGTCCTGCATGATCTTCGACGCGCGCAGCGCCTCGCGGCGCACGACCAGGAACACCTTGCTGGCGTACTTGGTGAGGAAGTTGGCCTCCTCGCACGCCGAGTCGCCGCCGCCGACGACGTAGACGACCTTGTTCTTGAAGAAGAAGCCATCGCACGTCGCGCACGCCGACACGCCGCGGCCCTGCAGCGCCTTCTCGTTGGGCAGGCCGAGGTACAGCGCGCTGGCGCCGGTCGAGATGATCAGCGTTTCGGTGCGGAAGGTCGTGCCGGTCTCGCTGGTGACGGTGAACGGCCGCTTGCTCAGGTCGACGCTGACGCCGATGTCGTCGTGGACGACGGTGCCAAAGCGCGTCGCCTGCTCGCGGAACTTGTCCATCATCTCCGGGCCCATGATTCCGTGCGGGAAGCCGGGGTAGTTCTCGACCTCGCTGGTGATCGTCAGCTGCCCGCCCGGCTGGCGACCGGCGAGCAGCACGGGCGCGAGGTTGGCGCGCGCGGCGTAGATGGCAGCGGTGTAGCCGGCGGGGCCGGAGCCCAGGATCAGCGTCTTGAGGGTCTCGCTCATGGGGGACTCAGCGCGGCGGAGGATGCTACGCCGCGCCCTGGCCGCCGCCAGCACAAGTGCCCGCTCCATCGCCGCCGGCATGAAGGTCGCTCGCCAGCGCGCCGCACAGGGCGTTGCAAGTCCGCGACGGCCCGGCGAGCACGCCGCTGCGCGACGTGGCGACTACTTCGGCGGCGTGGCCAGCTCGTGCAGCCGGATGCGGTCGAGCTCCGCCGGCGTCAGCGGCCACGGCTCGAGCACGTCGGCGCTGTCCGGGTTCTCGCGCACCTCGGCGGTCAGCGCTGCGGTCGCGATCAGGTCAACGACCATGCGGCCGTACTCGCGCACGATCACGTACTCGCCGGCGGCGCCGCCGGCATTGGGGTCGCGTACGTCGACGCGGAACTCGCCGCCGACGCGGCGCGCGCCGATTACGGCAAGCGGCTGCTTCGCGCGGACTGCGGCCCACGGGATCTCGGCGAGCGCGACCGCCGAGTCGCGCGTCAGCAACGCGCGACAGGCATTCTCGTCACCGGCGCGCAGGGCCTGCTCGAACGCGACGAACGCCGCGCGCGCAGGCGCGAGGTCGCGGTCCTCGCCGCACGCGGCGGCGAGCAGCGGCAGCAGCAGGGCGGCGACGACGCCGCGGCGCGGAAGGACCAGTCGCATGGGCAGGTCATCGGCCGGTTCGCCGTCCAACTGGAGGCCTCGGCGCGCTGTGGCTGGCATCGTCCGATGCGGCCGGAGCGAGCGTCGCGCCGCCGCCGTCGCCCTGCTGCGCTTCGCCGTGCGCGATCCTGTTCGTCGGTCGCGTGCTCGCGCCCAACCGGTAGCGCGGTCGACGGCGCGCGGCATACTGACCCCATGCCGCGCCCATCGGCTGCATGCATCGCCGTGCTCGCGCTGGCTGTCGCCGCACTGGCGCAGGGCAGCGGCGCGATCGCCGTCGAACGGCGCGCGACGTTCGTGCGCGTCGAGATCGCTGACGGCGCGCCGTTGGCCGGCGCGACGGTGACGTTCGCCGGGCACATGCCGCACCTCGTCGGCGCCAGCGGCCCGACCGATGTCGTGCACGTGCAGGCCGATGAGCGCGGCCGCGCGCAGGCCAAGCTGCTGCCCGGCCTGTGCTACGTCGCCTGGGCGGTCGGCGCGCCGGATGGCGAAGGCTCGGCGCCGTACAGCCAGCCGACCTCGTGGCTCGCCGCCGGCGGCGTCGCGACGCTGCGCACGCTGCAGCGCAGCACGGCGGGCAGCGTGCGCGTCGCCGGAACCGCGGCGTGGGCGCATCGCGGGCCGCTGCGCTACGTGCACGTCGCGTCGTTGCCGGGGCCGGAGGATGAACTCACGCCCGCGGCCGACGGCGCGCTGACGATCCCGGCCGGGCCGACGGGTTGGCTCGAGATCCGCACCGCCGACGGCGCGCCGCTGTGGTGGGGCTTCCCGGGGCGCTCCGGCGAACTGACGCTGCCGCCGCCGCGCGCCTTGCGCGTGCTCGCCAAGGACGAGAAGGGCGCGCCGATCGCCGGCGCGACCGTCCGGCAGCGCATCGCTCGCCGCGGCGCCTGGAACATCGACGGCCTTGGCGCGGTGGCGGAGGATCGCTGGCGCGTGCTCGGCACGACCGGCGACGACGGCAGCCTCGCGATCGAGGCACCGTACGCGGCCGATCCGCTGCGCGACCAGAAGCATGGCGACCTGCTGCTGTTCGTCGGCGCGCCGGGCCGACCGGCGGTGGCCGGCGGCGTGTCGACGGGCGACTTCTTCGTCGATGACCGCAAGGCGACGCCGCCGACGGGCGACGCGCTGGTGTTCACGCTGCGTCCGGCGCCGCCGCTCGCCGGCGCGCTCGGCAAGGTCGCGCCGGGCACCGAGGTGCACCTCGCGGCGGTGTGCAAGCTGTACCTCGATCGCGGCAGCTACCTGCTCGACGCGCGCGGCTACCGCGCCGTCGTCGCGGTCGACGGCACGTTCGTGTTCGACGACGTGCCGGCCGAGGTCCACGCGCTGCGGCTCAGCGTCGTGCCGCCGGCCGGCCAGGGGCCGGCGCCGATGTTCCCGATGCGCCGCGCGCGCGAACTTCCGCCCGAGGTCGCGCCGGACGCCGTCGCGCCGACCAAGGAGCCGGGCTACGCCGACGTGACGCTGCGGCTCGCCGACGCGCGCGGCGGCCCGGCCCGCGGCCTCGTCGGCTACCTGATCCCGGCGAGCCAGCAAGGCGTGTTCGTGCGCGACAGCTCGGTGCGCGTGCCGCTCGACAGCAGGGGCGAAGCGCAGCTGCGCCTCGCGCCCGGCGAGTGGGTCGTCGTCGCGTGGTCGGCGGACGGCTACTGCGCCGAGGTGTTCGAGTGGGCCGCAGGTCGCATCGAGGCGCCGCTCGCCATGCGCCACCAGCCGCGCATGCGCCTGCAGCTGAAGGGCGCCGATGGCGCGCCGATCGCCGGCGCGTGGGTGGCGACCCGCGGCACGTCGACGCGCGGCACCAACGACCCGCTGCAGTCGGCGCTGCAGCAGCTGCGGCACTTCAGCAGCCGGCAGTGGAGCGAACTGCGCACCGACGCCGAAGGCCGCATCGAGTTGCCGTTCGTGCCGGTCGATGGCGTGTCCGTCAAGCTCGGCCTGACGTGGGACGGCGGCGCAACTCCCGACGTCACGCTCGAAGCCACCGACGACTGGGTCGTCGTGCAGCCGAAGTAGGCATCGGCGCCTGGGGGGAAGTCCCTCTTGCCGCTGCGGCGCGCGCGCCGATAACTGCGCGGCATGGGCGTGCCGGACAAGGCGTTGCCGGCCTCCGTCGCCGGCGTGTGCGAGGTCGAGATCGTGCGCGGCGTCGACGCCGCGCGCGACGCCGTGCCGGACGTGCTGTTCGAGTGCTCCCACGGAGCGACGCGCGCGGCGGACTTCGACGGAATGCGCGCCGAGCTGCGCGGCAGCTACGGCGACGGCCTGCGCGACTTCTTCTTCGTCAACACCGACGTCGGTTCGACCGAGCTGGCGCGCGCCGCCGCCCGCCGTCTCGTCGACGCGCAGCCCGAGCGCGCCGCGTGCGTCGTTCGCTGCCTGCTGCCGCGCACGTTCGTCGACTGCAACCGCAAGGTCGATCGCGATGCCGTGCCGACGGCGAGCAAGCCGGGCGAGATGACGCCCGGGCTGCAGCCCTGGGTGAAGGACGACGGCGACCGGCGGCTGCTGCTCGACCGCTACTTCGCGTACCGCGCCGTCGTCGAGCGCGCCTTCGCGGCGATCGTCGGCGCCGGCGGCGTGGTCGTGTTCGTGCACACCTACGCGCCGCGCAGCATCGACGTCGCCGTCGACGAGCGCATCGGCGAGCGGCTGCGCGCGGCGTACGCCGCCGACCGCATCGGCAGCTGGCCGCTGCGGCCGGGCGTCGACCTGATCACCCGCGACCCGGACGGCGTCGAGCTGGCGAGCCGGCCGATGGTCGACCGCGCGCGCGGCGAGTTCCAGCTGGCCGGCTTCGACGTGCAGGAGAACGCCAGCTACCCGCTGCACCCGGCGACGCTGGCGCACCACTTTGCCGTGCAACGACCGGAGGCGACGCTCTGCCTGGAGGTGCGGCGCGACCTGCTGGTGCCGGAGTTCACGCCGTTCGTCGAACTGCAGCCCGACGCCGGCAAGATCGCGCGCGCGGCTGCGCCGCTGGCGGCCGCGGCCCTCGCCGGCTTCGCGAACTGACGGGCGCGCCGCGCCGGCGCGCGGCACAATGCGCGGCGTGAGCGAACCGACGCCGCCCTCGTCGCCCGTCCCGCCGACGCCGCCTGCCGACGGCGGTCGCCGCGCGCGTCGCCGGCGTCATCGCGCGACAAAGGTCGGCGCCTCGCCCGGCACGATCGCGCCGCCGCCGGACGCCCTGCCGCTGCAGGTCGCGGCGATCGGCTACAACTGCGGCGCCGTGGTCGAGAAGCGCGGCGCGACGATCGCTGAGATCCAGGCGTTGCGTCGCCAGGGCGGCGTCGTCTGGGTCGATGTCGTCGGCCTCGGTGACGTAGCCATGCTGCGCGCGCTCGGCGAGGAGTTCGGGCTGCATCGGCTGGCCGTCGAGGACGTCGCCAACGTCGGCCAGCGGGCCAAGGTCGAGGACTACGACGATCACACGTTCATCGTGCTGCGCATGATCGACGCGCAGCACCCCGCCGAGACCGAGCAGCTGGCCATGTTCGTCGGCGCCGACTACGTGCTGATCTTCCAGGAACGGCCGGGCGACTGCTTTGAGTTGGTCCGCCAGCGCCTGCGCGACCCCAGGGGTCAGCTGCAGAAGCGCGGCGCCGATTACCTCGGTTACGCGCTGCTCGACGCCGTGGTCGACGACTACTTCCCAACGCTGGAACGGCTCGACGACCGCCTCGAGCAGATCGAGCAGCAGATCCTCGCCGACAAGGCGTCGAAGGAAGCCGTCGCTGAGCTGCACGCGGTGCGACGTGCGCTGCTGGAGCTGCGCCGTGCCGTCTGGCCGCTGCGCGAGGCGACCAGCGTGCTGATGCGAGACGAAGGCAGCAACTTCTCCGCTGACGTGCGACCGTACCTGCGCGACGTGCACGATCACGTCGTGCAGCTGATCGACCTGATCGAGAGCCAGCGCGAACTGACGTCGAGCCTGCTCGACCTGCACCTCAGCCACGTCAACCATCGCCTCAACGAGGTTATGAAGCTGCTGACCATCATCTCGACGATCTTCATCCCGCTGACGTTCCTGGTCGGCGTGTACGGGATGAACTTCGACTGGATGCCGGAGCTGCGCGTGTGGTGGGGTTATCCGGCGTGCCTCGCGGCGATGCTCGGCATGGCGCTGCTGATGCTGCGCTGGCTCAGGAACCGCGGCTGGCTGTAGCCGGCCGCACGGCGAAGAGGCGCTGCCGCACGCATGACGGCGGCTCGCCTTCCTCGCCGTGCGCGTAGGCGATGACGGTGAAGCCGGCGGCCGTGGCGACGTCGCGTAGTTCGCCCTCGCGCAGCAGGAAGTCCGGATTGCGCGGGCGGCCGAAGCGCTCGTTGCCGACGGCGAACGTCTCGTAGAGCAGCGCGCCGCCGGGCTCGACCGCGGCCAGCAGGTCAGGCCACAACGGCCGCCACAGGTAGTTGGCGACGACGACCGCGGCGAACGCGCGGTCCGGCAGCGGCCACGGCGCGTTCTCGAGGTCGGCGGCGACGATCTCGACTCCGGGCTCGGCGAGCGCAGCCAGCGCCGAGACGTCGCGGTCGACGGCGACTACCGGATGACCGCGGCGTGCGAACAGCGCGGCGTGGCGGCCGCCGCCGGCGGCGACGTCGAGCACCGGTCCGCCGGCGCGCACGCGCGCGGCCCAGTCGACGATCGCGGACGACGGCGGCAGCGTCACGGCGTCACTTGCCGCGCGCGGCGGCGAACTCGTCGCCCGGCGTCCACGTCGGCGGCTCGTCGGCGTCGGCGGCGCGCCGCAGGCACGCCGCGATCAGGCCGAGGTCGTCGGCTGCGGCCTGCATGTTCCACCACGGCGCGACCTCGTCGCTCGGCTGGTGGTAGTGCACCGTCGTGTAGCTGCCCTTCATGCGCCGGCGCTCCTCGGGCCGGTCGAGGAAGTCGCGGCCGGCCTTGAAGTACGCCGCGGGCACGCCGATGCGCGCGAAGTGGAAGTGGTCGCTGCGGTAGAACAGGCCGTTCTCCGGGTTGCTGTCCGGCTCGATGCGGCGGCCGCGCGCGGCGGCGACCTGCTCCGCGAGCGCGGTCAGGCTGTTCTTGCCGTGGCCGATGAACTCCAGGTCGTGCGTCACGCCCCAGACGTTTAGGCCGTCGACGTTGAAGTTGGCGACCAGCGACGCCGCCGGCACGGTCGGATTGGCGGCGAACCAGGCGGCGCCGAGCAGGCCCGATTCCTCGGCCGTCGTCGCGACGAACAGCACGCTGCGGCGCGGCCGCGTCGGCAGCGCGCCGAGCGCGCGCGCCAGCTCCAGCAGGCCGGCGCAGCCGACCGCGTTGTCGACGGCGCCGTTGTAGATGGCGTCGTCGTTGCGCGGCTTGCCGACGCCGAGGTGGTCCCAGTGCGCCGACACGACGACGTGCTCGCCGGCGAGCGCCGGGTCGCTGCCCGGCAGCAGGCCGACGACGTTGGCCGACGGGATCTCGCGCACGGCGTTGGCGATGTCCATCGACACGCGCACGCCGAGCGGCAGCGGCGCGAACGGCGCCGCCGCGGCCTTCAGCCGCAGCGCGTCGAGGTCGTGGCCGCCGAGCGCGCACAGCCGCCGCGCCGCGTCCTCGCTGGCCCACGAGCGGATTGCCAGCGTCGGCTGGTCGGCGCGGAACGGCAGCCAGAAGTTCTCACGGCCGTGCGAGGCCTGCTGCACCTGGAACGGGTACCCGGCCGACGGCGAGGTGTGGATGATGATCGCGCCCAGCGCGCCGCGGCGCGCCGCTTCCTCGTACTTGTACGTCCAGCGGCCGTAGTACAGCCGCGCCTTGCCGCCGAAGCGCGCCGGGTCGTCGCTCGGGTCGTCGTTCATCACCAGCAGCACCTTGCCGCGCACGTCGACGCCGCCGTAGTCGTCCCAGCGTTGCTCGGGCGCAGTGATGCCGTAGCCGACGAACACCAGCTCGGCGTCGCGCCACGCCGCCGTCGCCGCCGTGCTGCCGGCGACCGCGGTGTAGTCGTCGACCGCCTGCAACGTCGCCTCGCCGGCCGCGCCCTTGGCCACGAACGGCGCCGTCACCTGCGTGGTGATGCCGAGGATCGGCACCGGCTGCATGAAGCCGCCGTCGGCGCAACCGGGTTGGCAGCCGGCGAGCTGCAACTGGCTGGCGATGTACGCGCGCGCCAACTGCTCGCCGCGCGTGCCGGGGCCGCGGCCTTCGAGCAGGTCGCTGGCGAGGAAGCGTGTGTGCGCGAGGATGCGTTGGCCGTCGACGGCCGGATCGACCGCGGTGGGCGGCGGCGGGGCGCTGCAGGCGGCGAGGGCGAGGGCGACGAGAAGGCGCTTGGCGTGCGGCTGCGACGGCATGGCGGAAGGCGCAGGATCGACGATCGCGATACGCGAGTCCACGCCGTTGCAGCGACGGGACGAGGCCGTCACGGCGCCGGAGCCGCGCGCATGCGAAACCCATGAGCCTGGCGCACGCGCGCGACGGTCGCTGCGTCCGCCGTGCGCTCAGACGAACGCCGGGTCCAGCAGGAACGACAGATCGCACGGCGGCCGGTGCTCGCTTGGCGCCTGCGCGCGGCGGAACAGCCGCGCGTCGGTCGTGCCGAGCAGCGTCGCCGTCGGGCCCTCGACGCGCAGCATGCAGCCTTCGCGCAGGCCGAGCACCGGCGTGGCGTGCTCTTCGTGGAACTGGCGCAATCGCTCCTCGCGCGTCTCGCCCATGTGCTTGCTGGCCGGGTCGGGGTCGAGGTAGTGCGGGTTGATCTGGAACGGCACGAGGTCGAGCGCGTGGAACGACGGCGGCATGACGATCGGCATGTCGTTGGTCGTGCGGATCGAGACGGTCGCGACGTTGGTGCCAGCACTGCTGCCGATGTACGGCATGCCCTGCAGCGCGCGGCGGCGGATCGCGCCGAGCAGGCCGGTGTCGTAGAGCGCCTTCAGCAACCGGAAGGTGTTGCCGCCGCCGACGAACACCGCCTGCGCGTCGTCGACCGCGGCCGCCGGGTCGGCGGCTTCGTGCGCCGACGTCACCTCGCAGCCGAGCGCCGCGAACGCCGCCTTCGCCTTGCTGGCGTAGCCGGCGTGGTCGTGCAGCGCGTACGGCACGAACAGCACCTTGCGCTGTGCGCCGAGGAAGTCGCGGATCGGCGCGGCGCAGTGCTGCAGGTAGCCGCCGCCGTGCATCGTCGAGTTGCTGATCAGCAGCGCGCGCACCGTGCTGCGGTCGCGCTGGCCGGCGGCGACGGCCTGGGCGGCGCGCGCGACGGCCGCGACGTCACTACCGGCCGCCAGCAGCGCCTTGGCGCCGGGGCCGTTGGCGGTGGCAACGCCGGCGAGCAGGTGCTCGCTGCCGATCGTCAGGGCACAACCGACGCGGGTCACCGCCAGGCGGCCGCCGGCCGCCACGAGCGCGCCTTCGAGCGCCTTCTTGCCCGTCGGCGTGAACGGCAGCTGCTGCATCGTCGGTTCGGTCGCGTTGGGCGGCGCTTTGGCGAGCACGGCGGCGCGGACCTTGCCCGCGTCGACGCCGAGCGCGTGCAGCGCCTCGGCGGCGCCGCCGGCGGGCAACCGCAGCAGGCCGAGCAGCAGGTGCTCGCAGCCGATGTGGTCGTGGCGCAGCGACAGCGCCTCGTGGCGCGCGAGCGACATCGCCTTCTTGGCGTCGTCGGTGAAGCCTTCGAACATGGCGCCGAGCCTACGGCGCGCCCGGCCGCTACGGCAGCATCGGCTTGAGCTTGGCGGCCAGCTCGGCCTTGCCGGCCTTCTCCAGCGTCTGTGCCACGCGGCTGGCGACGCCGCGCGGCTTGCGTTGCAGGCCGTCCTGGTCGTCGAAGCTCTCGGGGCGCAGGCTCCAGGCCTGCAGCAGGTCGGCGGCGGCTTCTTCCGCGCGGCCGCCTTCGGCCAGCAGGTCGGCGCGGCCGGCGAGCGCCAGCACGGCGAAGCCGTTGGCGGAGTCGGCGAAGTCGGCGTTGCCGGCGGCGCTGCGGCCGAAGCGCTCGACCGCCTCGCCGTAGGCCGACAGCGCCTGCGGCGCGCGCTTCTCGCGCGTCTCGACTTCGCCGGCGACCAACGCTGCGTAGCCGGCGAACCACTCGGCTTCGGGCTTGTTGGTCGCCGCGTCGACGAAGCTGGCGTAGGCCTTGCGCATGCTGGGTACGCCGAGGTCGACGAGCAGGCGGTTGCGCCAGCGTTCGTGCGCCTTCGCCGAGCCGGGGAAGCGCGCGACGGCGTCGGCGAGGCGCGCGCGGGCCTGCGCCCGCAGGCCGCCGTACTCGAGCAGGCCGGCGCCGGCGAGCAGCGCGCCCTCGCGCACGGCCTTACGCTCGCTCATCAGGTCGAGCATCGCGACGACGCGGTCAATCTCGGCGCGCCACGCGCGCGCCGCGTTGTTGCCGGTCTCGCCAAAGACCCTGCTGGCGGTGCCGGCGACGGCGACGTCGAGGAAGCGCGCGGCGAGCGGCGCCGACGGCTGGCGCGCGCTCTGCACCGCCGACTGCGCGAGCGCGAGCGCCGTGCCGCAGGCCTGCGTCTCGCCCGTCATGTACGCCGCGTAGGCGACGACGCCTTGCGCCTCGGCCTGCAGGTCCTTGGCCTTGACCTTGCGCGCGCTGGCGATCGCGTCGGCGAACCAGAACTCGGGGCCCTTCTCGCCATCGCGCGCGAGCACGTCGGCGAGCGCGACCTGCGCGCCCGCCAGCGCCAGCCGCGTCTCGTCGTCGTCCGGCCTCTGCTTCAGCGCCGCCTCGCAGCGGTCGAGTTCCTTCTCCACGGCGGCGCGGTCGCCGTCGTCGTAGCCGGGCGCCGCCCAGGCGTTGGACCAAGGCGCGGCGATGCGCGATGGCACGGCCGGAGCGACCAGGTGGGCGGCGAGGCGCTTGGCGGCGTCGTCGGTCTTGGCCAGCTCGACGACGCGCGCGACCAGAGCGTCGTGCACGGGGCCGGAGGGCTGGCGCGCCAGCGCGTCCTCCAGGTCGATCAGCGCGTCCTTGCCGCCGCGCTTGGCGAGCGCCAGCGCCGCCTTGGCGGCGACGTCGGCGTTCTCGTCGCGCAGGCCGGCGCGCAGCAGGTCGATCGGCTCGTTGGCGGCGTCGGCGGCGGCTGCCATCAGCTTCTGGCGCGCGACCGCGTCGCCGCGCTGCCACATCGTCTCCAGCGTGCGGCGCGCGAGCGCGTCGCGGCGGCCGAACAGCACGGCGAGGTCCGTGCTCGGGCCGGGCTGCTTGCTGGCGTCGCCGCCGCCCTTGGCGATCGCGTCGATCGCCGTCTGCATGCTCTGGTCGAGGAATCGGTCGAAGGCGATCGCGCCGTCCTTGCCGACGCCGACGTGGCGCGGCGCGTTGCGCGTGCCGTTGAAGTAGCGGCGGAACAGCTCGGGCTCGATCTGGATGTGCTCGCTGCAGGTGCAGCCGCCGAAGCGCGGACACTCGACGCGGTTGCCGTCGGCGTCGTAGTCCTTGTCGGTGTGGCGGTCGGGCGAGGCGATGACGCAGATCCAGCCCTTCGTCGAGGCGATGAACGCCGGGTCCTTGTAGGTCGACTTCGCGAAGCGCTCGTTGAACACCTCGCCGTCCATGTTGACGACGACGAGCAGCGGCAGGCCGGTCGCCTGCTGCACGGCGAGCGCGTCGGCGAGCGAGCGCTGCCACTCGATGCGCGTCGGCGACGAGGCCGCCGGCGCGGGCGCGGCGCCCGGATCCTGGGCGAGCGGGGACAGCAGGGCGAACGACAGCAGCGCGGCGAGCATCGGCATCGCACGGGATGGTACGGCTTCGTGGTACAACCCGCGACCGCGCCGCTTTCGGCGTGCGAGGCGACGACGATGCACATGCGACTCGCCTCGGTCGTTGCGGCTGGATGCGTATGCGCGCCCCTACCGTCTCTGGTCACTACGGCTGCGGGTCAGCAAGGGCGTTGCGTTGCGGAACGGGACAGGAACCCCCTCGTGCCGACGGGCCAGCCAATGCGGGGCCGGCTAGACCTGGAGCGGCCGTTGTCACGGCAACGGAAACCGCTCGCACAGCTCGCGCACGACCAGCCTCGACTTCGCCGGGTCCTCCCCGCGCACCAGCCCGACGATCACCGCCGCGATGCGCGCGATCTCGGCCTTGCCGAACCCGCGCGTGGTGACCGCCGCCGTGCCCAGGCGCAGGCCCGAGGTGACCATCGGCGGCCGCGGATCGCCGGGGACCGCGTTCTTGTTGACCGAAAGTCCAGCCGCGAGCGCGCGCGCCTCGGCGTCGGCGCCGGTGACGTCGGTCTTGCGCAGGTCGACCATGACGATGTGGTTGTCGGTGCCGCCGGTGACGATGTCCAAGCCGGCGTCGAGCAGGCACGCCGCCAGGTGCGCGGCGTTCTCCTTGACGCGCAGTTGGTACTGCCGGAACGCCGGCTGCAGGGCTTCGCCGAACGCGACTGCCTTGGCGGCGATCTGCTGCACCAGCGGGCCGCCCTGAGCGCCGGGGAACACGGCGCTGTTGATCTGCTTGGCGATGTCCTTCCTGGCCAGGATCATGCCGCCGCGTGGGCCGCGCAGCGTCTTGTGCGTGGTCATCGTGACGACGTCGGCGTGGCCGATCGGGCTCGGCACGACACCAGCGGCGACGAGGCCGGACGGGTGCGCGATGTCCGCCAGCAGCAGCGCGCCGACTTCCTTCGCGATCGCCGCGAACGCCGCGTAGTCGAGGTTGCGCGCGTAGCTGCTGCCGCCGGCGATCAGCACCTTGGGCTGGTGCTCCTTGCAGACGGCCCGGACTTCGTCGAGGTCGATCAGGCCTTTGTCGTCGACGCCGTATTGCTTGGGGTGGAAGACGACGCCGGTGTGGCTCTTGTCGTGGCCATGGCTGAGGTGGCCGCCGGCCTTCAGCGCCATGCCGACGATGCGGCCGTTCGCCCCAGCAAGCGCGAGCAGCGCCGCGAGGTTCGCCGTGGTGCCCGAGTGCGGCTGCACGTTGGCCTCCTCGGCGCCGGCGAACAGCTGCAGCGCGCGCCTGCGGGCGAGGTTCTCGACGGCGTCAGCGACCTCGCAGCCGCCGTAGTAGCGTTTGCCGGGGTAGCCCTCGGCGTACTTGTCGGTGATGCGGCTCACGCTCGCTTCGCGCACCGCCGGCGAGCAGTGGTTCTCGGACGCGATGAGCGTCAGCGTGGCGCTCTGGCGCTCGTCTTCGCGCTGCAACAGGGCGGCAACTTCGGCGTCGTGACGGTGGAGTAGGCTCATCGGCAGGTCGGCGGTGGTCACGGGGCGGCACGGTACGCGGCGGGCGTGCGGCCGACCAGGGGGCGTTTGCGGCGGGACAAGTGTCGGCGCACGCGCGAAAAAAGTCGCTGCCACCCCCTCTCACTCGGCGCGAGGTTGGTGTTGAATCCCGCGCTCGCGCCCACGGCGCGCAGGCGGTCCACGCGGTGTGGCCGCCGCGCGTCGCCGCGACCTGGAGTCTCCCGCCTTGAGCAGTCAGCCTAAGGATCTCCGCGCCTGGACGATCCGCGATAGTGTCGAGCTCTACCAACTCGCGGCTTGGGGTGGCGATTCGTACGCCATCGCCGACAACGGCGACCTCGTCGCGCAGCCGCGCGGCAAGAGCGGGCCGAAGTTCTCGTTGCCCGACCTCGTCGAAGACCTGCGCAACCGCGGCATCGAGCTGCCGGTGCTGCTGCGCATCTCCGACATCCTGCAGATGCGCGTGCAGGCGCTCGGCGGCGCGTTCAAGAAGGCGATCGAGGACTGCGGCTACAAGTCGCGCTATCGCCCGGTGTTCCCGATCAAGGTGAACCAGCAGCGCGATGTCGTCGAGGAGTTGGTCGAGTTCGGCAAGGACTACTCGCTCGGCCTCGAGGCCGGCAGCAAGCCCGAGCTGCTCGTCGTGCTCGCGCACATGACCAACAGCGACGGCTTGGTCATCTGCAACGGCTACAAAGACGTCAGCTTCATCGAGACGGCGATGCTGGCCCAGAAGATGGGCCTCTACACGATCATCGTCGTCGACCGCTTCGAAGAGCTGGAGACGGTGCTCGAGGTCAGCAAGCGCTTCGACCTGCGGCCGCACATCGGCGTGCGCGCCAAGCTGGCCAGCAAGGGCGCCGGCAAGTGGCAGGAGTCGGGCGGCGAGAAGTCCAAGTTCGGTCTGACCGCCGGCGAGATCGTGCAGGTCGTCGAGCGGCTCAAGGAAGTCAACATGCTCGACTGCCTCGAGCTGCTGCACTTCCACATCGGCAGCCAGATCACGGCGATCCGCGCCATCAAGGACGCGCTCAAGGAGGCCACGCGCTTCTACACCGAACTGCACGACCTCGGCGCGGGCCTCAAGTTCCTCGACGTCGGCGGCGGCCTCGCGGTCGACTACGACGGCTCGCAGACCAACTTCCACAGCTCGGCCAACTACTCGCTGCAGGAGTACGCCAACGACGTCGTCTTCGCCGTGCAGCAGGCGTGCGACGAGAAGGGCATCGCGCACCCCGACCTGATCAGCGAGTCGGGCCGCGCCCTCACGGCGCACCACGCGATCCTCGTCTACGACGTGCTGGGCGTCAGCAAGCAGAACGTCGACGTGCCGGCCGGCGCCGAGAAGCACGAGGACAGCACCATCGCCAACATGGTGCAGATCCTGAAGGAGGTCAGCCTCAAGAACTTCCAGGAGAGCTACCACGACGCGCTGCAGCTGAAGGAGGAGGCGATCAGCCTCTTCAACCTCGGCTACCTCGACCTCAAGGGCCGCGCGATCGCCGAGAACCTGTTCTGGTGCATCTGCGACAAGATTCGGCTGATCGTCAACACGCTCGACTACGTGCCCGACGAGCTGCAGGGCCTCGAGCGCGCGCTCGCCGACACGTACTACTGCAACTTCTCGGTGTTCCAGAGCGCGCCCGACCACTGGGCGGTCAAGCAACTGTTCCCGACGATGCCGATCCATCGGCTCAACGAGCGGCCGACGCGCCGCGCGGTGCTGGCGGACCTGACGTGCGACAGCGACGGCAAGGTCGACAAGTTCATCGACCTGCGCGACGTCAAGAACGTGCTCGAGGTGCACCCGGTCAAGCCGGGCGATCCGTACTACATCGCGATGTTCCTCGTCGGCGCGTACCAGGAGATCCTGGGCGACCTGCACAACCTGTTCGGCGACACCAACGCGATCCACATCTCGATGGACGAGCAGCACGGCTACCGCATCGAGCGCGTGATCGAGGGCGACTCGATCACCGAGGTGCTGAGCTACGTGCAGTACGACAAGCAGGAGCTGATCCGCCGCATGCGCCACCGCCTGGAGCAGGCCGTGCGCGCCGGCAAGGTCAACCTCAAGGAGTCGGCGTTGCTGATGCGCCGCTACGAGGAAGGCCTCGCGGCGTATACATATCTTGCCGATGACGACGCCGTGCTCGGCAACGGCGACACCTACGGCGCCGCGTCGGCGGCGGCGCCGCAGAACACGTACACGTTGCCGACGCCGCCGGTCGTCGAACCGGCGGTTGCGCCGGCGCAACCGGGTTGACGGCTTGCCAGTCGCGCGGGCCGGTATGCGCCGTCCGGTTCGAACTGCACTCTTGCCCCATCCCGCAATGCACGCCGCCGTATTCGTCGACTTCGAGAACCTCTTCTACAGCCTGCGCAACCGCGATGAATTGAGCGGACAGCGGATCCGCGACCTCTGCCTCGGCATCCTCGAGCGGCTGAAGGAACGCCTGCAGGCCGAGAAGTCGCCGATGGTGCTCGGCCGGTCGTACGCGGCGTTCGACACCTACCCGGGAATGGAGGTGGCCCATGAACTGGCGTTGATGGGCTTCGACCCGCAGTACGTGCTCACCGGTCACGCCGGCAAGAACTCGGCCGACGTGCAGTTGGCATGCGACGTCTGCCGCGTGCTCTACCGGCGACCGGACATCGACGCGGTGGTGATCGTCAGCGGCGATCGCGACTTCATCCCGATCGCGCGGCAGGTGCTCGAGGAGAACCGTGAACTGCGCGTCGTCGCCATCCCCGACAACACCAGCGGCGACCTACGCATGCGCGTCGGCAGCGAGCGCTTCTGGAACGCGCTCGACCTGATTGGCGGCGACGGCCGCGGTCCGGCCATGCCGGTCGCGGTCGGCGCCGTCGCCGTCGCGCCAGCGACCGTCGAACCGCTGATTGGCCCGCCAGCGCCGGCCGCGCCCGCGTCGGCCCTGGTGGCGTCGGTGGCGCACGCCCTTGGCGGTGATCATGGGAACGGCTACGGCAACGGCCAAGCGCCCGGCAAGCGCGCCGCGATCGTCGGCCACATTCCGGTCACCTGGCGAATGGCCGATCAGCTGCCGGCCGACGGCGAGATCGCCCAGCGCCTCGCCGAGTGCGTCGATCTGATCCTGCGCGCGCAAGCCCGCCACGGCAGCGAGGAGGTCTGGCTGTCGCCGTTCCTCAAGGGCGCGATGAGCCAGCACTTCAGCGGCCTCGTGCATCCTGAGCGCCGCGCTCTGGTCAACGAACTGCGCCACCGCGGCGTGATCCGCATCGAAGAACGCGAAAACCAGTACGCCGATCACCCGTATTCGGTGATAGTGATCGACGCGGCGCATCCGATGACGGTTGCCGCCAAGGAACGCGCGCGCCGACGCGACGAGACCAAGTGACCCGCGTCCATCACCGAGGCCCCACGATGAAATCCGCGATCGTCCGGGCGCTGCTCGCAGCGCTGTGCAGCGCCCCCTTGTTCGCGCAGACCTACGCCGACCTGACCGAGTCGCGCAATATGCCGAACCCGTACGGCAGCGTCTTCCAGGTCGAAGGCGGCGCCATCGGCACGATGGCCGACGAAGAGGACCCTGCTATCGGTCTCGACGACGGCATCAGCTGGGACGGCCGCGTGTACTGGCGCAACGACGCCCTCGGCGACCGGCGTGGCGTGCTCGAGGCGTATGGCGGCCGCGATGGCTTCTTCGGCAGCTGGCAGGACGCCAAGTTCGTCGGCGATGAAACGGTGACGCGCGTCGAACTGCGCGCGCGGCCGTGGATGTTCTATCGCGACGGCTACTACGACCGCGACGACACGCTGCGCGCCAACGGCTTCTACGAAGGCAGCGACTACGAGGCCTACGTCGGCTTCGGCAAGGACCTGCAGGAGGGGCTGTACCTCGAGTTCGGCCCGTACTATCGCAAGCTCGACTTCGCGCGGCGCACGTACACGCCGGCTACGGTAGAGACCTTCCGCACGCCGGATGACTTTAACGCCTACGGCGGCCGTCTGTACGTCGAGCAGTCGTCGGTGCAGTACGACCGCCGCCGCGGCGTGCCGAAGGCCGGCTACATGCTGACGCTCGGTGGCGATCGCGAGTGGAACGACAGCGGCACGGAGTTCGGCACCGATGTGTACGCCACGTCGCTCGCCTCCGCCTACTGGCGCGCGCGCGGCCGGCTCGACTGGTACATCCCGGCCTCCGACGACTTCTGCTGGGAGATCTTCGGCAGCGGCGGCTGGCAGGACGACAAGGACCGCCTGCAGAACACCGAGGGCCAGCGCCCGCTCGGCAGCCAGTGGGGCGATCTGCAGGCGCGTTTGCGCATCCATTTCGGCAACAGCTTCTCGATCACGCCGTACGCGCAGGGCCAGTACTCACGCACGCTCGACGAGTCCGGCTTCAACTCCGACAAGAACGTCTTCTTTGGCGGCGGCGTCGAGACATGGCTGCACTTCAGCGAGAACCTCTCGCTGCACGGCTACTGGTCGTATCTCGACAACGACAACCGGCCGTCGATCCGCATCGACCGCGACGTGCACGGCGAGCAGATGTTCTACCTCGGCATGGCGATTCGCTTCGGCGTGACGCGCCGGTGAACGACTCGCGGCCGTCGCGACGTCACTCGGGGCGCAGAGTCGGCGTCCACTCCGCCCAGGCCGTCGCAACGTGGCTGCGGCCGTCGTCCTGCTGCGTCACCTGGTGGAACGGCGCGCGCAGTGGTCCGGCGGTGCGGTAGTCCTGCCACGTCTCGCGCCAGTGCACGACGCTGCCGTCCGCGAGCGTCTCCCACGACTCCACGATGCGCACGAGGCACGAGCCGGCGTCGACGTGCACCCGCAACCGCTCGAAGTCGCCGCCGGCCGCTTCCAGCACGGCGTAGCGTCGGTCGGCGTCCTCGCGCATCGTGATCATGCGGAACGGCAACTCGCCGCGGACGTGCGCAGCCAGCAGCGCGAGCGGGTGACGGCGCTGTTCGCGGCGCAACTGCGCGGCCGCCGCAGGATCCACCGTCCGCTTGCTGGCGCCGAAGCTCTCAGTAGCGACGTCGCCGGCGAGAGTCGTCGTCACCGTCTGGCCGAGGACGCCGCGGGCGCGGGTCAGCGCGCCGTCGTCACTCCACGTCACCGACTCCGCGATGGCCGGCGCACCGGCGGTCGTGCGCTCGGCTTCGCCGCGCCAGCCGGCGAGGCGTCGCAGCGCCGTTTCCCCGCCAACCGCGACGGCGGCGCGTACGAGCCAGGGTTGCGGCGTCTTCGCCGCGGCCGGCTTGCTGGCGTCGTCGGCTTGCGCCGGCTCCGCTTCGGGGCGGCCGTCGCCGAAGCGCCGCACGTCCTGCACGTCCGCGGCAATCTCGCCACCGCTCACGATCAGCGCGAAGGGACGCTGCAGGAAGCGCTCGATCGCCGCGCGTCGGGCCGACGGCGCGCCATCGTCGAGCGCGAGGGCGCGCGCGTCGAAGTCAGCGAGGTTGGCGCCGACCGCGGCCATTGCCGTCGTGCGGCGCACGCGGGCGCCGTCGTCGACGAGCCCCAGGCGAACGAGCAGCGGCGCGCGGCCGCGCGCCAGGGCCATCTCGCCGGCGTCGGGCAGGTTGTCGCGCAGCGATGCGCGCGCTGCCTCGAACCCGCGCCAGATCGGTCCCACGTCGGCCGCCGGCGCGTCGCACTCCAGCAGCAGGGCCGTCGCCTCCGGCGTGGCGATCGTGCTCGCGCGCCAAGAGATCGCGCCGAGCCCGCGGTCCGCGAGCATGCGCTCGAGGCGGCCGCCGAGTCCGTCAAGCGTCAGGCACGACAGCGTCGTGAGGTCCTCGGCAGCAGTGGCCTCTTCGGCGGCAGGCAGCGGGAACAGCGCGGCGAGGCGGCATGGCAGCGCCTTCGACGCGGCGTCTGGCGCCGGCGACCACCACAGGCCGCTCTCGAAGCGCCGCACGAGCAACGGCAGCGGCGGCGGCGATCCCTGGCGCTGCCAGGTCCCGAGGCCGCCGGGCGCGTTGACCGTCGCGACCAGTTCGTTCGGCGTCGTCGCTGCCTCGATCGCGAGCGTCATGGTCGCCGGCCGCCAACCGCGCTCGGCGAACATCGCGGCTTCGCTGACGTCGCGGTCGAGCAGGCTGCGGACGTACGTGTCGGCGTCGGTTTCGCCAAGCAACAGCAACTGCGCCATCACGGTGGCCGGGGTCGACCGCAGCGCTGCTCTGCGCGCCGCCGACAACTGGTTGCGCACGCGTTCGAACTCGGCGCGCGACGGCGGCGGTGCTGTGAGGGCGTCGGTCAGCGCCGCGAGCGCGTCGCGCCAGCGCGGGCCGGGCACGCGCACGTCCAGCCAGCAGGTCAGCGGGCCGACGACGGGCTGCAGCGAGCCGCCGAGCGCCTCGATGCGCTGCTGCAGAGAAGGCCGGCCCGCGGCCGGGTCGGTCGCCGTGGCGAGCGCATGCAGCGTCAGTTCCGCCGCGCCCGGCGCCAGGAACGCCGCGCCGGCGAAGGCGCCGAGTTGGACGACCGCGGTGGCGCCTTCGGCCGCAGTCATCAGGCGGAGTTCGAGCCCGTTGGCGGCGCGGGCGCCGAACGGCGGAGGAAAAGCCGGCGCGGGCGGCGGCGTCGGTTCTTGCGGCGGCGCGACCGGGGTCGGCGCCGACGCCGCGGGCGGGGCGCTGCCGCATGCCGCGAGC
>Ga0194121_10004747_pt1 | contig 19486 bp, 19 predicted proteins | sample TA2MahCa50mmetaG_FD_148609 | JGI IMG/M metagenome (GOLD analysis project Ga0194121, IMG submission 148609) | Freshwater microbial communities from Lake Tanganyika, Tanzania - TA2015020 Mahale Deep Cast 50m | ecosystem: Environmental > Aquatic > Freshwater > Lake | place: Tanzania: Lake...
TGCTGCGCTTCGACGCGGTCGGATGGTCGGCAGCCGTGCCGCAAATCAAGGAGCACTACGCGAAGTTCGGCGCTCACCTACCGAGTGAGTTGCACGCATCACTCGCCACGCTCGAGCACGAACTCGCAAAGTAAACGCGGCGCACGCCTTGGCGGCGTGGCCCTGGGCGGCGTGGCCCCGTGCGGCGCAGCCCGGTCGCTAAGTCAGCCTTGACCGACGAGCATCGCGCGGATGCCCAGCCCCATGATGAAGAGACCACCAAAGCCGTAGAGCAGATAGACGCGCGACTTCAACTGTGCGCGGTACGAATAGATGATTGCGATCGCGATGATGCCCACGAACCCATAGAACGCGTGGAACTGCGGAAACATGAGACCCTGCATGTTCACCATCGCCACGCCCAGTGCCACTTGCACGAACATCGTGAACTGTGCGAGTGCGGTGAACCACCACAGGGCGCGCGAGCGCAGTGACGGCACCTTGTGGCACACGAGCGCCCACAGGCCGGCCAGCGCGTTGCCGATGATGACCACCCAGGCAAAACCGTTGTGCAACTCCGAAAGCGTCGAGGCGAACATCAAGCGACGAATCTACCGAATCAACGTGTTGGCTTCGGCGCCGCCTTCGAGCAGTGACAGCGACGCACCAGATCCACCGTCGGCGTCTGCCGTCACACCGAGCACCGTGATCGACGCGTTGTCGACACTGCGAATCACGAGCCGGTCGTCACCAGTGGCGGCACCAATCAGCGCGTTGATCGCAACGAAGTGCGAGAAGGCAATCGTGTCGCGCCGCACCGAAACTGCCCACGACAGCAAGTCGTGGCGAAACTGTGCGTAGTCGTCGCCGTCTCGTTCGATCAACTCTGCCCACGCACCCTGCATCGCCCGACGCAACCATGTAACACGGTCGGCCATGTCGACACCATCAGGAGAAGGAATCTCGGCGATACGCGGCTCCACTCGCGCGACAGCACCGGTGACGCGCTCGTACTCAGCGGCGGTTTGACGGCAACGCAGCAGCGGGCTCGTCACGACGTCGACATCGGTGAGGCTCCACTTCGAATCTTGCAGACGCACCACGAGTTTTGCCGCCGTCGCTGCCGACTGTTCGCGACCGAGGTCGTCGAGCGGAGGATCCATAGCGGTGTCCCACCCCGCGGCGGCGCGGCCGTGTCGCACCAGAAAGATGCGTGCCATCAGCTGGCCACGCTCGACGTCGACATCATCGGCATCAATCGAGCAATGTCGTGCGCTGCGCCGGCGCCGGCTCGCCAACTTTGATGAACCACTCGGTGCCGAACGCACGCAAGAACGAATCGGCGGACAATTCGGTGGCGAACCCCGTGTCACTCGCCTGGCTGGCGTGCGCGGCGATCGCGCGACGCTTGGCATCCACGTGCGCGCTCACATCGATGTGGTGCGTGATGTGCGCCGCGGGCTCACCCATCGGGTTGCCGTCGTCGGCGGGTTCACGCGGATCGAAGTCGTTGTCGCCGCCGTTCGTCTTCGACCACTCAAAGAGCTCGGCAAAGTAGTCACGGTTCAGCGTGACTTCAAACAGGTCGCGCACATCCGTGATTTCGGCGGCACGCCGCACCACTTTGTGCACGTGCACATGGTCGGGGTGCCCGTAGTTGCCGTGCCAGTCGTAACCGACGAGCACGAGCCTGTCGGTCGTGCGCTGTTCTTCCCGCACGATGCCGGCGAAACGTTCCGCTGCGTCGTCGACGGCAGAGCGGATGAAAGCACGCGGCTCGTTGTTCTGCGCCCAACCCGTCATCCCGCTGTCGTCGTAGCCGAGCCACTCGTGGCGCGCAATGCCGAGGATGGCGACCGCCTTCGCGAGTTCTTCGCGACGTTGGGCCAGGAGTGCCTCGGGGGATTCGACGCCTGCTGGTCGCTCACCATGACGCCCATCGGTGGCGGTCACCAACACCACGCGGTGGCCGGCCGCCGCATACTTGGCGATCGTGCCACCACTGATCAAACATTCGTCGTCGGGATGCGCGTGGAGAAAGACGATGGTGGTCACGAGTCGATGACGCCTGTTTCTACGCTTGCTTCGCCGCACCCGACGCGATGAGTCGGTCGATGCGCGCGGCGTCGAAGCCCCAGTCCGCCAGCACCGCCCGCGTATGTTCGCCCGCGTGCGCCGGAGGTGTCGGTGCGCTCGGTTCGGTGCGCGAAAAGCGGGGCGCCGGTGCCGGCTGTGTGGTGCCGGCAACGTCGATGAATGTCTGACGTGCCACGTTGTGCGGATGTTTCGCGGCTTCGCTCATGCGCAACACCGGCGCATAACACACATCGGTGCCTTCCATGATCTCGTTCCACTGCGCCCGCGTCTTTGTGCGAAACACGGCCGCGAGTTGCTGTTTTAGTTGCGGCCACTTAGCGCGGTCCATTTGTTCGACGAACTCGCCCGCGTTGCGAACCGCGGCGTTGGGGCCCGCCGCATCGGCGAGGCCAGTTTTCTCGAGCAGCAGCGCATAGAACTGCGGCTCGATCGACCCGATCGATACGTATTCACCATCCAGACACTCGAACACGTCGTAGAAGTGTGCGCCCGTGTCGAGCAGGTTGGTGCCGCGCGCATTTTCGTCGAACATGCCGATGTTCTTGAACGCCCAGAACATGCTCATCAACACCGCCGAACCGTCGACCATCGCCGCATCCACCACCTGGCCTTTGCCGCTGCGTTGTGCCTCGAGCAGCGCGCACACCACGCCGTAGGCAAGCAGCATTCCCCCACCGCCGAAGTCGCCCACCATGTTGAGTGGCGGTGTCGGCGGTTCACCAGCGCGACCAAAGTGCGCGAGAGCGCCGGCCAACGCGATGTAGTTGATGTCGTGACCCGCCGAATTGGCGTACGGGCCGCTCTGCCCCCAGCCGGTCATGCGACCGAACACCAACTTCGGGTTGCGCGCAAGACACGTGTCGGGCCCCACACCGAGCCGCTCCATCACGCCGGGGCGGAAGCCTTCGATCAGTGCGTCGGCGCGCTCCACCAACCCGAGCAGCGTCTCGGCACCCTCGGGCTGCTTCAGGTCGAGTGCAATGTTGCGCCGACCGCGCAACATCACATCCCAATGGGCACCACTCGCACCGTCACGCACGGCTTGTGCGCGATCGACGCGTACTACTTCTGCCCCCATGTCGGCGAGCATCATCGCCGCGAATGGTCCGGGCCCGATACCTGCAATCTCGAGGATGCGCACGCCGCGCAGCGGGCCTGCCACGCCGACTACTTCTTCAACGTGAAGCGCGTGATGGTGTCGACAATCTTCGGCCAGAGCGGCTCGGGAATGTCATGCCCCATGTCATCAACGAACACGATCTCGGCACCAGGGATGATGTCGGCGGTCCGTTGACCAGCGCTCGGCGGGATCAACGTGTCGTCGTTGCCGTGCACCACGAGCGTGCGCGTCTTCAGAGCGGCCAGTGCCTCGGTGCGACGGCCGCTGGCGTAAATTGCCGCCATCTGACGTGGCGAACCCTCCGGATAGAACGAGCGATCGAAGTCGCGCGCCGCGTTGGCACGTGACAGGGCGTCGTTGCGATACTTCTTGGACTGGAACGCCTGGTAGACGAGCGAGTGTTCGATGAAGCCGGTGCGATCAGACGGCGGAATCGACATGAGCGCGGTCATCGCCTCGGGCTCTGATTGCATCGTCTCGGGTTCGCCGGGCATTGACATCACCGAGACGAGTGATGCCGTGCGCTGTGGATGTTCGATGGCGAAGACCTGCGCGATCATTCCGCCCATCGATGCACCCATGATGTGTGCCTTTGCAATGTTGAGATGATCCATCAACCCGACGATGTCTTGCGCCATATCGCTCAAGTTGTAGGGCACCGGCGGCAGCGGTTGCTCGAGTAGCGCTGCCGCGACGACTGCGTTTGCGTCGACCTTCACGCCATCCAACTTGGTCGACAAGCCCACATCACGATTGTCGAAGCGCACGACGAAGTGGCCGCGATCGGCGAGCATCTGGGCGAACTTCGTATCCCACGCCACCATTTGCGCACCAAAGCCCATGACGAGGATGAGCGCTGGATTGTTCTTGTCGCCGAACGTGTCGTACTCGATCTCAATCGGCAGTGTTTCCCACTTGTTTGCAACCGCTCGTGGCATGACTTCACGGTAGCGTTTCGCCGTGTCATCAGTCGCACGCGCACCTGGTCGCGTGAACCTGATCGGCGACCACACCGATTACACCGGCGGTCTCGTGTTCCCGATGGCCATCGATCGTGATACCACCATCTCGTTCGACCGCAGCACGGATGTGTCGCTGACGAGCGACGACTTTGACGGCGAGGTGCGCTTCACTCTGCCCGCCACGAACCCTGCTGCAGTGCGCCCCAGTTGGGGTCGCTATGTCGCGGGTGTCGCCGCGGCGATGGCCGAACGCTCGTTGCCTGCGCACGGGTTTCGTGGTCGCATCACGACCAACGTGCCGATTGGTGGCGGGTTGTCTTCGAGTGCAGCGCTCGAAGTTGCCGCGGCACTCGCCTTCGGGATCGACACCGACGTTGCAACGCTTGCGGCCGTGTGCCGCCGCGCCGAGCATCTCGCCACCGAGGTGCCGTGCGGAATCATGGATCAACTCACGTCGGCCGCCGGAGTCAAAGACCACGCACTGCTGATCGACTGCCACACGCTTGACGTGACGCCGATTCGCATCCCCGAGTCGCTCTCGGTGTGGGTGGTCGAAATTTCTTCGCGCACGTTGGATGGCAGCGAGTATCCGGCCCGTGTCGCGCAGTGTGCAGCAGCGGAGCGCGAAGTCGGCCCACTGCGACTGGCCGACGAGCAAACCGTTGCTCGCATCGACGACCCCGTCGTGCGGGCGCGCGCGCGTCATGTGGTCACCGAAAACGAGCGAGTGCGTCAGTTTGCGGCAGCCCTCACCGCGGGCGACGTGCGCGAGGCCGGCCGCCTCATGTATGCGAGCCACCACAGCCTCAGTCGCGACTTCGCAACATCGACCAAACAGATGGACGAAGCCGTTGATGCCTACTCGCGCGTCGCGGGCGTGCACGGTGTGCGAATGACAGGCGGAGGATTCGGCGGCTGCATCGTGGTGCTGGCCGACGATGATGTGCAACTCGCGGCCGGCATCATCGGTTCGTCTGCCTCCGCGGGTCAATCGCCTGCGATTCGCGTGCGGGCCGCCGACGGTGCTTCGCTCGCAACACCGCTGTCGTAGCCTGCCAGCCGTGAACGAAGAAGCGCTGCTCGTCGACCTTGACGACGACCAGAAGCGAGCCGTTACGTGCGCACCAACCGCCACCATCGTTCATGCAGGTGCGGGCAGCGGCAAAACCCGCGTGCTCACGCACCGCATCGCGTGGCGCATCGCGCACGGCGATGTCGATCCGGCGCGCGTTCTCGCCATCACCTTCACGCGTGAAGCCGCAGCAGAAATGCGGCGTCGCCTGCGATCACTCGGCATGATGCGCCACGACCGCCCAGGCGACACCAATCAACCCACCATCGGCACGTTTCACGCCATCGCACTGGCGTTATTACGCAGACGCGCCAGCGACACCTCGGCGGCGGTGCCCACCGTGGTGGGCAACCGTTCATCGCTTCTCAATCAAGCGCTCGGTGAGCAATCACTCGGGCGCAACGCTCAGGTGGTGCTCGGCGAAATCGACTGGGCGCACGCGCGAATGGTGTCGCCCGACCGATACGTGCGCGAGGTGCAGCGTGTCGGTCGTTCGGTGTCGGTCGATGCGCAGCGCATCGCACTCGCCTACGGCGCCTACGAACAACTCAAGGCCAAGCGCGGGCTGGCCGATCTCGACGACCTGATCGCCCTAGCCACTCGGGCGCTGCACGATCGCCCCGACTTCGCCGCGGCAACCAGATTTCGCTTCCGTCATCTCTTCGTCGACGAGGCCCAAGACATGAACCCCTTGCAGTACTCGTTCTTCGAGGCTCTACGTGGCAACAGTGCAGATGTTTTCATCGTCGGCGACCCGTTGCAATCGATCTACGGATGGAACGGTGCCGACCCTGCGTTGTTTCGCAGTCTGCCCGATGCGTTGCCGCGCCCGACGGTGCTCACGCTGCCGAGCAACTACCGCTGCACTCCGCAAGTGTTGGAGGTCGCCACGCACGTCGCGAGCGATGCCAGCGAGCCTGCACCACCCGCGCGCAATTCGACAGGGCAAGGTGGGCGACCCACCCTCTATTCGCGGCGCACGAGCGGCCTGCCCGTGCAATACATCGAAGTCGATGACGACATCGACGAAGCCATGCTGGTGCGTCATGCCATCGAACAGCATCTGCACTCGGGGGTGGAGCCGTCGATTGCGGTGCTCGCCCGCACGCACACCTTGTTGGAGGGCGTGAAGCCAAGCCTCATCGCGGCCGGCATTCCGGTGGCGTCGCGTCGCGCCAGCACCATGCGCAGCAACGCGATCGACGAAGTCGCCGAATGTCGCACGCGCCACGACCTCACCGTGTGGTCTGCCGACGTCATCGTGGAATCCACCGACGAAGACGAGCGCATCGTCGCCGAACAAGTGCAGGCATATCTGCGCAGCAGCACCCAAGGCGTTGTCGACGGTCGCAGCGCGGCGGCGTATCTGCGCGCGAGCCAGACTGCCCCCGAGCGCTACGGCGTCGAACTACTCACTTTTCACGCGGCAAAGGGTCGCGAGTTCTCGGTAGTAATCATCATCGGTGCCGAGCGCGGGTTCATGCCGCACGCATCCGCCAAGAGCGACGCGCAACTGCGCGAAGAAGCGCGACTCGCCTACGTGGCGTGCACCCGCGCCGCTGACCGACTCATTATCACTCGTGCCCGCAAACGCAACCGTCGCAACACGACGGTGAGCCCATTTTTTGCGTCACTGCCCGACAGCGTTCGACAACAAAGTCAGGGTGTCGTCGACTCGGTGCCGACGACGTTGCCCCGACTCTCCACTCAGAGCGATCCACGTGCTGCCGCCGACCGCGACCTGCGGCGGCGCCTCGGTGTGATGCGCAGCGTGATAGCCCGCACCAACTTCACCTTGCCCGAGGCCGTGCTGAGTGACGCCGAACTCTCGCGAATCGTCGCCGACAAGCCGCGCACGATGGAAGATCTCTCACGAATACTTGGTCCGCTCACCGCGAGTCGACTGGGTGCCGCGATACTGCGCGAGGTCGGTGCAACGGCATGAGCCTTCGCGATGTTGCGAAGTCGGCGGCTGCCGGCGTGCACGACACGGCCATGCCCCGTTTGGTCGCCGGCGTGCCCGACGCCGCCATGCCCATTTCGCAGGTGCGCTTTGCAGTGGTCGACACCGAGACGACCGGTCTCTCCACGGACAACGATCGCGTCCTGCAAATCGGTGTCGTGGTCGCGCGGGGCGATGGCAGCGTCGAGCATCAATTCGTCACATATCTGAAGCGGCTCTCGTGGGGATTCGGGCATGTTGGCGCATTCCACATCCACGGCATTACCCGCCGCCAACTTCGACACGGAATGAAACCCACCGAGGCACTCGAGATGCTGAACGTGCTCATCGATGGTTGCGTCTTCACCGCACACAACGCCAAGTTTGATCTCGGGTTCTTGCGGTCCGATTCGATTCGGCTCGAGGTGCCACTCAAACTCACCGGGCCGCTCTGCACATTGAATCTCTCCCGACGCCTCGACCCCAATCGCACGATGTCACACAAACTGCGCGATGTTGCGGCACGGCTCGGCAAGTCGACCGACCGGCCGCACGACGCACTCGCCGATGCGCAACTCACCGGCGCCGTGCTGCCGTCGCTGCTGGCGGCGCATCGCATCACCACCTACGGCGAACTCACCGCCCACTTCGGCTAAGCCGCGGGCTGCGGTTACACGTACTTTGTGCGCACCTCGGTGGCCGTCGTCGCCTGCAAGCGCTTGTACTTCGCTGGCTCAATTACCTCGACATTGCCGCCACCTCGCAACAACAGGCGCGCCAGCCAGTGCTCGCTGCCGATGCGCAATGTCACGTCCACCGACCCGTCGCGGTTTTTCACGCGCGACACCGTTGGATATGCCTCGGCAATCCAACTTGCATCGTCACGCACACGCAACGTGACGCTTTCGAGCGTGTCGCCGAACCACTCGCGGTCGGCTTCACTCTCGGCGCGACGCGCGACATCCACCTGGTCATAGGTCTTGCCGGTGCGCACGATGGACTGGATGCGATCGACGCGGAAGTTGCGCATCGCGCCCGACTTGTCGTCGTCGGCGAGCACATACCAGTGACCACGTTCGCTGAAGATCTTGCCGACCCGGATCGTGCGCATCGACACGTCGCTGCGGGCGGGGTTGAAGTAGGCGATTCGCAACTCCAACGACTCTTGCTGCGAACGCTGCAACTCTTCAAGCAATGGGTCGTCGGGCAGATCGATCTTGACCGGGTTGTCGTCGGAGTCGGGCGTCAATCGCCTCAGCTTGGCGACTGCACTCGTCAATGCCGTGCGCTTCGAGGCACCCGGCAAACGCTGGGCTGCATCGACCATCGCGACAATTGCGTACATCTCGGCACTCGTCAGTCGCAACGGGCGCGAGAACAAAGTCGGAATCTCGGCAATCACCCAACCGTCGTCGACGAACACATCGACGAGCGCGTCGGGTGTGTACGGCGGCACTCCGCAGACTGCCGCCATCTGCAGGTCGGCGACCAGATCTTCTTCACTCATGCGGAATTGACGGGCAACTTCGGGCAGCCGCACACGTTTGCGTTTCATTAGCCACGGGAGGATGAGCAGCAGGCCGGCAACACGCTCCGATGCGCTGCGCGGCCCGCGGCGTTTGGTGGCACGGGTGCGAGTGGTGCTGGCGGCGGGCTTCGTTGCCGTCGCGCGTTTCTTCGCCGGCTTCTTCGCCGACTTCTTCGCCTTCGTCGCACGTTTCTTGGCCATCACGCACGCTCCGCGAGTTCATCCAACCAACGCACCACGTTGTCGCGAACCTCTTGCGGCTCAATCACCTCGGCCTTGTCGACCATCGCAAACAACCACAATCGGAATGCATACGTGTTGCTGCACGGCACCTCGAACACCGCCGAACCGTCGGCGCCCTCGCTGACGATTGCCTCGCGACCGAATTCGCGCGTCACACCACGCACGAGCGACGAGTCCACCCGCACCTTGGCAGTCGGGTGCTCGTAGTCGCCGGCGGCCATCATCTGACGATCGTTCGGCACCGCCTTGGCGATGTTGAGACCCTTCGGGATCTTGTAGGCGTTGGGCTTGCCCATCTTCACTTCGCTCTCGATGCGATCGACACGAAACACGCGCTGTGCCTTGCGCAGATGGTCATGACCGACGAGATACCAGAAACCTTTTCGTGCGAGCATGCCGTAGGCATCAACGACGCGGTCGTCGCCCTTGTAGGTGAACGACAACGGCGCACGCTTGCTGATGGCAGCGAGGATCACGTCGAGATGAGGATCACTGAAACCGATGGTGACACGTGCGCCCAGGCTCGGCCTGACACGTTCGGCACCCAACTTCCACAACGCAACTTCGCTCTCGCTCGCAGCGAGTCGCACGGTGGCGGCGGCAATCTGTAGCGCTTCAATTTCTTGCGGGGTGAAGTTTGCGTCGGTGAACTCGTAGTTGTTGCGGGTCACTTTGTATGCGGTCTCGCCGGCCTGGTCACCGCCGAGCACCACCGTCTCAATCGGAATGCCAAGTTCACGCAGGTCGCTCTTGTCGCGTTCGAACTGCGCTCGGGCGGCATCGGGATCTTCGCTGTACTGGCCGGCGAGTTCCTGACGGATGCGTTTCAGCGTGATTGGTTGGTTGCGCACCGACAACAACGCCAACAAATTGAGCATCCGCTCGGCGGCGTTGATTTTGACTTTCTTCGTCACGGGGTTTCCGAGTGTAGTCAGCGACCGTTTCGCCACTGGCGATGGCGGGCGACCAAGTTGGTGGTGGAGGCGTCGGTTGCACGAATTGCACCCGCGGCAGTACTCGTCGCGTCACCCACTGTGCCGTTGATGTCCGCCGCCACGCGAGCAGCCAGATGCTTGCCGAGTTCGACGCCCCACTGGTCGAAACTGTTCACCCCGTACATGACTCCTTCTACGAACGTTGCGTGCTCGTATGTGCCGATCAGCGCGCCGAGCGCCCGCGGGGTGAGACGCGAAAACAGCAGTGTTGTGCTCGGACGATTGCCCGGTGTGGCACGATGCGCACGCAGGGTGGCGGCTCCCCCGACTTCGTCAGCCGTTACGCCGAAGGCCAGGGCTTGCGACTGCGCGATCATGTTCGCGACGAGCGTGTCGTGGTCGCTGTGCGACGCACCCAATCCCGCGCTGTGCCCGACGAAGTCGCACGGCACCACCTGGGTTCCCTGGTGCAACATCTGGAAGAACGCGTGCTGGGCGTTCGTGCCCACGCCACCCCACACCACCGGCGTGCTCACTGCAACGGGCCGACCGTCGCGATCGACCGACTTGCCGTTGCTCTCCATGATGAGTTGCTGCAGATACGCCGGCAGAAGCGCTAGCGCCCGCGAATACGGCACCACCGCCACGCTGGTGTGGCCGAGCACGGCGGTGTTCCACCACCACAACAATCCGAGAATGAGTGGCACGTTGTCGGCATCGCGTGCGCCGACGAAATGCTCGTCGACGAGGCGCATGCCGTCGTGCACGTCGTGCAGCGCGTCGAGACCGAAACCCAAAGCGACCGCGAGTGGGACGGCTGATGAAACGGAGTACCGGCCGCCCACGCTCTCGGGCATGCTGAGCACCCGACCAACCGGCAGCCCGCTCGCTGCCACGCGATCTGGTTGCGAGGTCACTGCGATCACCTGCGCACCGGGGTTGCTGACGCCACCAGCCTTCAGCCATGCCACGGCGCGTCGCGCATTAGCCAGGGTCTCGGTAGTGCCGAACGCCTTCGAACACACCACGACGATCGTGTGGCGCGGGTCGAGACCTTCGATTGCGCGGTCGAGGTCGAGCGGGTCGATGTTCGAGGCAAAGCGCACCGAGCGCTGCGGCGGTCGCATCGCTGCCAATGCATCGCACAGGAGCGCCGGACCGAGATCACTGCCACCGATGCCGAGGTTCACCACGTGCGTGTTGTGTGCCGGAGTCTGCTGCACCGTTTCGCGAACCTCGCGTCGCGAAACTTCGGCAAGCGCCCGCAATGACGCCGGTGCTGTGCTGTCGCTCACTGCGCGCATCGCAACATGGGTTACTGCGCGACCTTCGGTGTGGTTGATCGCTTCGCCGGCAATCATCTGTTTCCGCACATCAAACACGCCGCGTTCGTGTGCGGTGCTGAACAGGGCTTCGATCACCTGCGTCGTGACAAGTTGTTTCGAGAAGTCGAAGAACAGCTCGCAGTCGCCCAGCGAAAGTGTGCGCGAAAGCGAATCGGCGCGTCCCACGTCGGTGGCGAACAAATCGCGCAACGAGGAAGTGCGCAAAGACCGTGCGAGTGTTGCGAGTTGGGGTGGCACGCTGCCAGCGCCGCTCATTACTGCCATCAGTCTACCGAGCGAGCACATCACGAATCGGTGAATCACACGGTCATTAGTGTCGAAGTTCGGCATGAACGGCGCTTCGCAACACGACCCGAACGGTGGCGTAGCGAGCGGTCGCGACAACGGCACCACTCCGACGAATGGTGGCGTGGCGAGCGGCCTCGGTGCCTACCTCTTGTGGGGTGTGTTGACGATTTATTGGAAGTTGCTCGACGACTTCGACGCCTTCGACCTCATCGGCTGGCGCATCGTCACGGCCGTGACGTTGTTGTTGGTGCTCGTTGCCGCCCAGCGTCGCCTGCGATTCGTAACCGCAGCGTTACGCGACGGCAAACTGCTGGTGCGCATCGCCGCTGCAGCGGTGCTGCTCGTCACGAACTGGACGTTGTACGTATGGGCGGTCGTCAACGAGCATGTGATCGAAACGGCACTCGGCTACTTCATCGCCCCGCTGTTCACGTCGCTCATCGGTGTGGCGGTGCTGGGCGAACCTCTGCGGCGACTGCAGAAGATCGCGCTCGGTTTTGCGTTCGCCTCGGTGGCCGTGTTGACGGTGGCGTACGGTCGCCCACCCCTCATCGCGTTGGCGATCGCCACATCATGGGCCGTGTACGGGCTGTTGAAGAAACAAATCTCGCTGCGCCCCGTCGAGAGTCTCACTGCCGAGACCATCGTGCTGACGCCCCCGGCGGTCGCACTCGTGGCGTGGAGTCTCACCCGCAGCGACGCGATGTTTGGCGGCGCATCATCGGGCGAGGTGGTGTTGATTTTGTTGACGGGTCTCATCACGGCGGTGCCGCTGCTCTTGTTCGCGCATTCCGCCCTACGACTGCCGCTTACCGTGATCGGCCCGATGCAATACCTCGTGCCGGTCATCAACTTTCTGCTCGGCTGGTTGGCGTACGAAGAGTCGATGTCAACCGCGCGATTCGTCGGATTCTTGCTCGTGTGGGTGGGGCTCGTGTGTTCGCTGGTGGATACGTGGCGCAGCAAACCGCGGACGATTGACGTTGCCGTCGGGTAGTCGCCGACCGTTGGCGAGAGAACTAGATGCCGATTGCGGCGCGTGACAGCGCGTTGCGGGCCATCGTCTTGTACACCTTCGCAACGGCCTCGAGTCGCGCCCGATCACGAATGGTGACGGCAAGTCGAGCAAACCCTGCAATCACACCCGACATCGCATCGACCGCGGTCTGAACACGCAACACCTCCGGCAACTCGCCCCGTGCCTTGGCCGCCGTGCAGAGACCAGACAGGAACATTTCTTGCCGGGGCGGCAAACTCGCCAGTGCCTCCCGCAGGTCGGGGTGGTGGCTGGCTTCGGTGATGACACTGACGACAAAACTGGGGAGTAGCGGGTCGTCGTTGCTCAATTCGAACATCGCATCGAAAATTGCGTCGAACTGTTGGAGAAACATGTCGTGCTCAGCGACCACCGCTTCGAAGGCATCGAACACCTTGGCCTGCACATCAGCGAACACCGCCACATAGAGATCGACCTTCGACGGGAAGTAGTGATAGATCGCCGCCGCGGTGATGCCCGCACCCTGCGCAATCTCGCGGTTCGTGGTGTTGTCGTAGCCACGCGTGGTGAACGCATTGCGCGCCTCACGCAAGATGCGCATGCGGGTTTCGCCGGCATCACCCTGGCAGGGACGACCGAGGCGGCGGTTCACGCTCGACCCGCGCGTGTGCTGGCAGCCAACTTCACGCAGCGAACCCTAGAAGAGTCGCACGAGAATTGCCGAGTCGTAGCGCAGCAGGCACGACGCAGGCGGCATGCGTAGCGCAGCGGGCACTACTCGCGCTGGTTACAGCTCGCGACGCACCAAGTCGGCAAGTTCGCGTGGGCGGTCGCCCTGCACGCTGTGACCGGCACCTTCCACCACGTGCACGACGGCATCGGGTTTGCGTCGCTGCAGTTCGGCGACATCGGCATCATCGACCACCGGCGACACACCACCGCGCACGAGCGTGAGCGGGCACGGCAACCGCTCGATCATCTCCCACATGCCGGCAGCCACACTGGTTCCGGGTTCGCGACGCGGATGACTGCGACGGTCGTATCGCCACGCCCAACTGAGATCGTCGAGCTGCCGGGCATTGTGCAGGATGCCGCGCCGCAGCGACGACTCGCTGCGAGTGGGGTTGTGCTCGATCGTGCGCGCCAGCAGATCATCGAAACTGGGGAAGCTCTGCGGGCCATTCACGAAGTCGGTGATTGCCTTCGCCTTCTCAGGCGTCACACCCGGTGTGATATCGACCATCATCAAGCGATTGACCAGGTCGGGGCGCGCATACGCGAGCGCCAGCGTGGTCAACCCGCCCAGCGACATTCCGCAGACGAGTTTGGCGTCGGGCGCGTGTCGTTCGATGATGAGTGCGATGTCGAGGGCCAACGACCGCGGCGTGTAGTCACCGTCGTCGCGCCACGACGAATGTCCGTGCCCTGGAAGATCGACGGCGAGTATTGATTCGCCGAGTGCGAGGCACACGGTGTCCCACGTGTGCGCGTTCTGCGCACTGCCGTGCACAAAGACGATCTTCGCGGGCGCGCTTCCCCACTGCAGCGCGCTCACATGGCGACCGTCTTCCAGCGAGTGGTTGATACGCGACACCCGCGGGTTTGCCGACACACCGAGCGAATACTCGGCGATGTTTTCCCCGAAGAACGAGAACTCGTCGTAGGACACGCGTCGTGCCTCATTCGTCATGGCTTTATCGTGCCAGATGTGGTCGTTGGTGCAGGCTTCGTCGACGTAGAAGACACAGCTGGTGCTTCGGGAACAGTGGTTGGGGCGATCGTGGTCGGCGGCACGGTGGTGGACGTCGGCACGGTGGTGTAGTTCGGGTCGGGCTTGTCGGCTGGTGGCAGCGGCGAGCCGTACGACTCGGGCTCCTTCACGCCGTCGAAGACATAGATGCGATCACGAAACTGCACGAGTGCCGGAAAGACTTGGGCAACCGACATCGGAATACGGATGCAACCGTGCGATGCCGGCTCGAGTGGCACGAGAATTGCGCCGTGCACGGCGATGCCCTGGTTGAAGTACACGGGGTTGTAGAGCGTGCCGAGTTTGGTTTCGCGCGTGCCCGAGGAGCGCCGGAAGAAGGTGAAGATTCCCGGTGGCGTGATCGACTCGCCGCAGATGCCCACTTTCAGTGGTAGGCCTGCAGCAATCTGCTCGGGGCTGTCGTTGCCTTCTTCACCTGCGTCAATCACTACTTCTTCGCACCACGGCTTGCTGTCACCGCTCGACATGTGCGAAATCAGCGTCGGTTGCCCGGCGAGAAATGTGACGAGCACCTGCTCGGGGAGGTACACCTCGGCGTGGCGTGGCGTGTCGGCCTGACGGCGTGGTTCAATGCGCACCTCGTTGCGCAGCACCTCCCACATTTGCGGTGTTACTACGCCCGTCGCTTTGCTGCGCGGCGTTTTCATCACGAGTTTTTCGAACGCCCACACCGCTTGCACAGTCGACCGCCCGAACACACCGTCGATCGGGCCGGGGGCAAACTTCAATTCGGCGAGCCGCGTCTGCAACATGCGCACGTCGTCACCATCAGTGCCTTGTTTCAATTCGCGACTGATGGGTGGAAGCGCCGGTGTTGCCGCGACCGTGCTCGTGGTGACGATCGGAGACACCGTGTCGACTTGCCCGCCATCGCCGCGGCGCTCAACGACGATCGCCACGACCAGCATCACCACCATTACCAACCCGGCAGAGACTGCGAGCGTGCGCGTTTGTTGTTGTCGCGCCGGCGGTGACTGACGTGATGGGCGTGTAGGGCGCTGCGGCGGGCGACCGTCGGGCGTCATGGGCGGTGACTACTTCGTGGTGACGGGCGTGAGCGCGTTCAGTTCGCGTCGCAACGCGAACGCCTCGCGGAGAATTTTCACAATCACCGACGGCTTCGACAGCGTCGACACGCCGCGGGTGCGCGGGAAGTAGTCGACACCAAACTGCACGATCGGATTGCCGAGCTTCTTGGCGCGCACGATCAACTCAGCATCGATGAACGAGCCCTCGCTCTTCAGCGTGATGTGCCGGAAGATCGACGCGCGACACACCTTGAACGCAAAGTTCACGTCGCGTACTCGCACACCGAACAACACCCGCACCAGTGCGTTATAAAACGCTGAATATACGACACGCACGAGACCCTCGTCAGTGCGATCGAATCGATACGCGCTCACCACGTCGGCCTCGTAGGTGCGCAACAAGCGCAGGGCCTTGTGCAGTTCCAGCATGTCAAATGGCAAGTCGGCGTCGGTGTAGACGATGACATCGCCGGTGGCGGCCGCAAAGCCGGACTTCATCGAACCGCCGAGTTTGCGGTTAGTGGGATGGTGCACCACGCACACGTGCGGGTTTGCGGCGGCGGCCTCGTCGGCGAGACGCGCGGTGGCATCGGTGGAGGCATCGTTCACCACGATCAGTTCGTAGTCGGCAACCTCACCTGAAGCGATGAGTTCACGCGCCACGTCGTGCCCCGCGTTCAGCGCACGGTTGATGTACTGCTCCTCGTTCCACATCGGGAAGAAGATCGACAACTTTGCGAAGTGTGCCACCAACGCTCAAGGCTACGAGCGCGCAAATCCCGCTACTTCGGCGTGATTCGCTCAGTACCCTTGATGCGGTGAACGTCGCCGCTGGCAACCGCACCTGGCGCAGGCTCGCCTCGATTAGCTGGGTCGGCATCGCGGTGTGTCAGGTTGCAGTCGCAGTCACCAGTCGCAACATCGGCAAATCAGCGTGGTGGCTGGGGCCCGAGTCGAACCCCCGCTTTCCGCTTGTTTGGGCCGTGCCGTTTTTGATCACGGTTGCCGCATTCGTCGCCACACAGCGACCGCGCAAGTACACCATCGTCGTTCATCTCGTGTGTGTGGCACTGCTCGCGGCGGTGGCGACGGTTGATGTCGCCAATTCCCCTGGTGTAGCGGCGCTGCAATATGTCGTTGCCGGTATCGCGTTACTGGTTTCCTTCGTGTCGCTGGCAGCGCGACCGTAATGCCCGCATCGGTGGCGAACCCATGACCCGCGTGCTCACATCGTTGCCCGTCGGCGAGCGCGTCGGACTCGCGTTCTCCGGCGGTCTCGACACATCGGCTGCCGTTGCATGGATGAAGTCAAAGGGTGTGGTGCCGTGCGCCTACACCGCCGATCTCGGTCAACCCGACGAACCCGACCTCGATGCTGTCGCCAAGCGCGCGAAGGAGTACGGCGCGTCAGTCGCGCGCGTGGTCGACTGTGTCGAGCAACTCGTGCACGAGGGTTTGGTGGCGCTGCAGTGCGGCGCATTCCATATCACCACCGCCGGCAAGACGTATTTCAACACCACTCCACTCGGTCGCGCCGTCACCGGCACCTTGCTCGTGCGCGCCATGCGCGAAGATGACGTCGACATCTGGGGCGACGGCAGCACGTACAAGGGCAACGACATCGAGCGCTTCTATCGATATGGTCTGCTCGCCAATCCGGCACTGCGTATCTACAAGCCGTGGCTTGATGCGGCGTTCGTCGCCGAACTCGGTGGCCGCGCCGAGATGAGTGCGTTTCTCACCAAACACAAACTGCCATACCGCGACAGTGCGGAGAAGGCGTACTCCACCGACGCCAACATCTGGGGGGCCACGCATGAAGCCAAGTCGCTCGAAGAGCTTTCAACTTCAATGCACATCGTCACGCCGATCATGGGTGTGGCGCACTACGACCCCAAGGTGCGCATCGATGCCGAAGACGTGCGGGTGCGGTTTCACGAGGGCTGGCCGGTGGCAATCAACGGGCGCGAGTTCACCTCGCGAGTCGACTTGGTTCGCGAAGCGAACAAGATTGGTGGGCGACACGGTCTCGGCATGAGCGACCAAATCGAGAACCGCATCATCGAAGCCAAGAGTCGTGGCATCTACGAAGCGCCGGGTCTGGCGTTGCTGCACATCGCCTACGAGCGACTCGTCACCGCCATTCACAACGAGAACACGCTGGAGAACTACCACCAGATGGGTCGCCGTCTTGGTCGACTGCTCTACGAGGGTCGCTGGTTCGACCCGCAGTCGCTGATGTTGCGCGAGTCGCTGTCGCGCTGGGTGGGCACGCTCGTTTCGGGCGAAGTCACGTTGCAACTCCGGCGCGGTGACGACTACACGATTCTCAACACCGTCGGCGATCACCTCACGTACGCGCCCGAGCGCCTGAGCATGGAGCGTATCGAGGACGCTGCCTTCGGTCCGACTGATCGCATCGGTCAGTTGACGATGCGCAACCTCGACATCGACGACACGCGCAGCAAACTCGACGCCTACCGCAATTCGGGCACTCTCCCACCAGGTGGCCTCACCGAACTGGAGTAGTCACCGCTCCAACCTGCGGTTTAGGAAACCAAAGAACTCAGTTTTTATGGACTAGATGGGTCCCAGAAAACTCAGATTTGTGCACAATTTCGGACATCCCGTACTCACGGTCCCGAAACGACCACCGCTGTCTGTGCAAAAGACTTGCGATGGATTGCGCCGTCTGACGATCGTTGGCCGTGCACGAGCAACCGATATTGGCGTGTTACCTTGCTATCAGGAGCCAACATGAGTAACCGAAAAGTTGTTGCATGCATATTCGTAGCGGCTTCCCTCGTTGTGCCTTTGACTGCTGCTAGGTCTGTCGAGGCTGTGTCGAGCCGGTGCACGAAGGCCGGAGCCACCCGAACAAAAATGGGAATACGGCAGGTCTGCACTCGTGTCGGCAAACAGTTCGTCTGGAGGACCGTGTCAACCACAACCGCCACGGCGTCACCGACAACAACGATCCCTGCGCCACCCACGCTGACTCACGCGCCGATTGACAATGCTGGTCTCAATTGCGACGCCGGCCAGCAGATGGTGACGGTTCGCTTTTACTGCTTCTCATCATTTGCCGACAAGGTGTTTGAGACCCAGGCCGGCAAGTACAAGTGGTTACCTCACTACACGTATCGATTACGTGCGAATGCCAAGATCTATGCCTCAATGGACGGAACGATCCAGCGCGTCATCACTCAAGGACCTGATGATCTTGAGTTCTGGCTAACCAAAGAAAAAATAGACGACGTTTGGATGTTGGTATATGACCATGTCGCAACTATGCGCGTCGCCGAGGGTGCCCGGGTGAAGGCGGGCGACTGGATCGCGACTTCACAGAATGAAACCACCCATCGATTCGAGTTCCAGGTCAACAAGGACACTCGACGCATTGACAACACCTCTTGGAACATTTGTCCGCGCACAATCGGGTCTTCGACATTCAATTCGTTCCATGATTCAGTTCTCGCATCAAACAACGCCCGCGCCACTGATGGGGGCTTCACATCGGTCTGTATGGCTGAGACCGTTGATCCACAGAACCTTTATCTTCCATGAGCGTTAACTGGCTCACGGACGCCACTAAGCGTCCAGCAACTTTGTTTTCCTAATGCCGTTGCTCTTCGCTGAGCGGCGCAAGCAGGACTAGTCGAGGAAGATGAGCGGGATCTATGGAACGACTTTGTTGAGCGTTTCGGTGGAGAGCTTGAGGACGACATTGATGATGATGCAGACGAAGAAGAGGAGGACTGATGCTCAGGGCGAAGTGCTCCCTGAAACTCCACGTGAAACTCCACCAACAGTGGAGAACAGTGGCGAATAACGAGCAACGCAGACCCGCATCCAATCAAGGAATTCCCTTGACTTACTTGCGCCCCCGAGAAGAATCGAACTTCCGACCTGCGGTTTAGGAAGCCGTCAGTTCATGGACTGAACACCAGAAATGTGGGTTTTTCGATGGCTCTCCGTCACAACTTGTCGTCGGGTAGCGATGTCCGGGATGGATGAAGCGCATGTCTAGTGACTAGAGTCTTTGATAATAGGAATCATTCTCATTATTTGACCCACCAGTACTTCGAAAGGGACTTGTGATGGCAACCACAGATAGCAAGGTTCCGGTCACCGTGGTGACCGGTTTCCTCGGAAGTGGCAAGACAACGCTTGTGAAC